>Ga0181573_10000938_pt1 | contig 30051 bp, 17 predicted proteins | sample 101ome_25_FD_148643 | JGI IMG/M metagenome (GOLD analysis project Ga0181573, IMG submission 148643) | Coastal salt marsh microbial communities from the Groves Creek Marsh, Skidaway Island, Georgia - 101409BT metaG (spades assembly) | ecosystem: Environmental > Aquatic > Marine > Intertidal zone...
CCCCGTGCAGCGCCTCGATCGCCTCGTTCGTCGCCTTCGCCACGTCCCCGTTCGCCTCGAACTGATGCGTCACGTAGTGGTCCACGGGCAACTCGCCCGCCAGGCATCGCTCCACCAGCCGCGGCACCGAGCTCCGGCTCTTCCACCCGCCGAAAGCCGTACCTTTCCAGACGCGTCCGGTGACGAGCTGGAAAGGTCTGGTGGCGATCTCCTTACCCGCGGCGGCGACGCCGATGACGCAGGATTCGCCCCAGCCGCGGTGCGCGCACTCCAGCGCCGCGCGCATCACCTGCGTGTTTCCGGTGCAGTCGAAGGAGTAGTCCACGCCCCACTTGGTCATGTTCACGATGACGGACTGCACCGGGGTGTCGCCGTGATCGGCGGGGCACACGCAGTCCGTGCACCCGAGCTTGGACGCGACGGCGAACTTGTCCTTGTTGAGGTCCACGCCGATGATGCGAGACGCGCCCGCCATCTTCGCCGCCTGCACGACGGCGAGGCCGACGGCGCCGAGGCCGAAAACGGCGACGGACGACCCCGCGGTGACCTTGCACGTGTTCCACACCGCGCCCAGGCCGGTGGACACGCCGCAGCCGAAGAGACACGCCTTGTTCAGGGGCATGCGTCGGTTGATCTTCGCCGCGGAGATCTCCGCGATGACGGTGTACTCGGCAAAGGTGGAGCATCCCATGAAGTGGAAAATTTCCTTCCCATCGACGGTGGTGAAGCGGGTGGTCCCGTCGGGCATGACGCCCTGGCCCTGCGTGCCCCGGATGGCGGGGCAGAGGTTGGTCTTGGGGCTCGCGCAGAAGATGCACGCGGCCTGGTTGCACTGCGGGGTGTAGCACGGGATCACGTGATCGCCCGGCGACACCGACGTGACGCCGGGGCCGACCGACTCGACAATCGCGCCAGCCTCGTGGCCCAAAATACACGGGAAGAGGCCCTCGGGGTCCTGCCCATCGAGCGTGTACACGTCCGTGTGACAGAGCGCGTTGGCCACCACCTTGACGCGGATCTCTCCGGCTTTGGGCGGCGCGACCACGACGGTCTCGTCGCTGAGCGGTTGGTTCGCCGACCAGGCGACGGCTGCTTTGCACGCGATCGGCTTACCGGCCGTCTTTGCAAACTCGGCGAGCATCGCGTCGTCGGCGGCGGCCACGTCCACGAGCGCCGTCTCCTCCGCCTTTTTGTTCAGCGCGTTCGCGTGGAACTTGACGTGGTCCGCCATGAACGAGCTGATGAAAAAGTAGGAGTGATCGAAGCCCGCGTGTTTGCGCACCGAGACTTTCTGGCCCGCGACCTTAGCGGCGGCTTCGAACGTGTCGATGCCGAGCTGCTCCGCGAGGAACTGGTCGTCGAGGCCCTGGTCTACGAGCACGTCGGGGTAAAAAGCCTTCCCGTTGGCCTTGAGGAGCTCCGTGGCGTCGTGCGCGGCGCCGTCGACGCCGTAGGAGGCAAACGCCTTCCGGCCCCACGGGCATTCGATCGGGTTGCAGATGGGAGCGAAGGCGCTGGTGGAGGCCCACTGGTTTGGGGACTTGAACGCGATGGTGAGCGCGCCGTGGCCGCCCATGCTGTGCCCGCAGATGGACTTGAGGCCCGGCGCCGCGGGCAGGTTCGCCTCGATGAGCGCGGGAAGCTCCTGGGTGACGTAGGTGTACATCTTGTAGTGCTTCGCCCAGGGTTCGGTCGTCGCGTCGACGTAGAAGCCGGCGCCCTTGCCCAGGTCGTACGCGTCGTCGTCCGCGACGTCGTCTCCCCTCGGGGATGTGTCCGGGAACACCATCATGCACCCCAATTCGGCGCACGCCTGGAACGCGCCGCCCTTCTGCACCGCGTTGTCGTCCGTGCACGTGAGTCCGGAGAGGTAGTAAATCGTGGGGCACTTCGCCAGCGACGCCGCGGGAGGGACGTAGACGCTGAAGGTCATCGGGGTGCCCGTGGCGGTGGACGCGTGCGTGTACTTGCGTACCTCGCCGCCGAAGGCTTTGTTGGTCGATTTGAGCTCCATCGCGTCGTTCGTGCGTGAGATCGGCTCTTAGGGGTAGTGACGATCGGAGCCACCTTTCCACGTGGGCAGGGGGCACGAGCTTACTACTGACAGACTGAAGTCGACGCCGAGAGGTGCGGTGAGGGCAATGAACGTTTTTTTGGCACATTGCTTCTAAGCGCTACGCTTTGCTATGAGGTTGCCCTTCCCCGCTATTCCCCGCGACCCGTCCAGCGGAACTTTCCGCGCGCATTGGGAGAGGCCACCTCGGACGGTGCGCGCTCGCCGCCGTCCATCCCCGTACGTACTCATCGTCTCAATCAATCAATCAATCAAGTTTGTGATTGTGGCGCGCCGTCGTTTAGAAGACGCAACCGGAGCGGTCGACCACGTTGCAGTGCACGACGTCCGCGACGTGCGCGGACCAGTTGGCGACGGGTCCGATGGGATCCGCGGTACCCTCCGGGTTGGTGGACACGCTCTGCGCGAGGATGCCGAGCCACGCGAGCATCGCCAGGCGGCAGTGCTTGAGCTCCTTGATCTTCAGCGTGTCGAGGTCGTCGCCGAAAAAGTTGGCCTCCTTGCCGTCGGAGAAGTTGAGGGGATCGAAGCGTCCGCCGGGGAAGACGGAGCCCGCGACGACGTCGTCGAAGGGGTTCTCGATGAGCCCGGTGCGGGTGCCCTCGGCGTAGCCCATGAGCAGGACCTCGAGGAAGATGAGGCCGAGGAGGGCGCCGTCGTAGGACGGGGTGAAGGACTGGTTGAGGTAGGAGATGGAGCAGTTGTCAAAGGTGCACTCCTCGCCAGCCATGAACCAGGGGATGCCGGTGAGGTTCTCCTGCGCCCACGCGCCGGTCACGCCGAGCATGGCGAAGCGGCCGTGGATGATCTCGGTGGAGACGTTGTTCTTGTACTCGTCGTAGGTGAGCGACGTGAGCGGGGAGGTGCGCTCGGAGGATGGGAACTCGCCCCACTCCTGCGTTTTCGGAATTGATCGGTTTGATCGACAGTCGGTCAGTTTTACTTTCAGGGTGATTTGGATTTTGGTTTCAAACGGGCGATTTGAAAGACAATCGAGCGGAACGCCTTCTAAGACCGTTACGAAAGTCGAAGGGACGCGCAGAATCGGCGGCGGGATACGGCTTTTCGGTTGGGAACCAAATGCGATCTGTTCCCGCGGGCCTTCACCGGGCGCCGAGCGAGGTTTCCACGGTCAAACGCCAAACGCGGCCGATGGACGGACGGACGATGACCCGATGGATGGCGAACGGGCGGTGAGTGGTCGTTCAAACGCGGGTCCGCGTGTGTACGCACCGGGTAGATCTCGATGCGAGACTTGCCGAGCTTGGTGTCCTTCTTGAGCGAAACGCGATCCTTGGTCATGCGGGCGAAGACCTTGAGACCCGCGCGCGCCTGGACGGAGCGGACGGCGGGCTTGGCGACGAGGCCGGTGCCGACGAGGGCGTTGGACATGGTGAGAGCCATTTTTGGAGGCGGGCGTGTGCGGAATATGAAGCCATGGCGCAGCAGGAACGTTCCTAAAAAAAGAGGGCACGACTCTGCCAGCTGTGCCGGTTGATGCCACCGACATTTCATCCTAGCCGCGGAGCCTTCATCCAGACTAAATGCGCAGTGCGCCGGTTTCGCGTGTTTGCCGTTCCCACGGCTACTGGTGGGCACCCGAGATCTTTTCCCCCAGACGACCGAACCCTGAATCCCGAATTTATTCGCGCGCGCAATTTGAAACTGCCACAGTGGCACCCCCCATCCAATGAAAATCCCGCGCGATTTCCACTGCGATTTCCACTTCACGGCTCCGATTGCACGCGACGGGATCTTCCCGAACCGAATGGCACCAAACGCAACTCGAATCGTCGTCCTCGCCGGGCAACAAGTTGGTTAGGTGCGTTGCCTCTCCGCCGGTGTGCGTCCCGTCGGCGGCCGCGCCCCGCGCCAGTGTTCCGCGCGCGTCTCCCCGCCCGTAGGCACACGCACCCGCCGACTTTCTACTTCCGAAGTCGCCCCACCGCGCGCGACACATCGCGAGAAGATGTCCGCCGTCGTCGCCGGAAACCTCGTCTCCCTCGCGGCCGCGAAGCCTCTCCGGGCCAAGCGCGGATCCGGTTCTACCCGGACGCGTCGCGTCGTGAGCGCCGCCGCCAACGCCGACGACGCGCGCGTCGCCGACGTGAAGCGCGCCGTCGTCGCGACGCTCGCGTCCGCCGCCATCGCCCTCCCCGCGGTGCGTGCCGCGCTCCCGCGATACCCCGCGCCCGCCTCCGGCCGGCGCACCCGACCCACCGCTTCGAGCCCCATCTCCGCCCCGCGAGACGAAGAATCTTCCATCGAACGCGATTGCCGTCGGGCCCGCATCTGACCTTCGCGCACGTTCCACGCACCCGACACAGATCGCCGCGCCCGTCGCCGAGATCGCGCTCACCCCCGAGGAGCAAATCGCCGCCGAGGTGGCCAAGTTCGAGGAGCAGCGCGCCAAGTGCGGCACCTCCGCGTGCCGCGACACCGTCACCCAGTGGGAGTCCGCCGCTGTGAAGAAGATCAAGAAAAAGGCGGGTATCCCGCTCGACGCCCCCGCGCCCAAGGCGTACCCGACCCCCAAGCGCGTCGCCCCGGCGCCCGTCGCCGAGACCGAGGCGGCACCCGCCCCCGCCGCCGCGCCGGAGGCGGCTACCCCCGCCACCAGGGCCGCCGTCGCGCCCATCGACGCCAAGGCTGACGCCAAGGCTCGACTCGCCGAGCGACAAGCCGCCTCCGCCGCCGCCGCGGAGAAGGCCGCCGCGGAGAAGGCCGCCAAGGCCGAGGCGCTCAGGCAGGCGCAAGCCGACGCACAGGCGGAGCGCGTCGCCGCCGCCAAGGCTGCCGCCGAGGCTGCCGAGGCTAAGCGCGCCGCAGCGGCAGCCGCCAAGGCGGATGCCAAGCCGCCCGCGCCCGCGCCCGCCGTGAAAGCCGCGCCGACCCCAGCCCCGGCCCCGGCTTCCACGAATTCCAAGAAGACGACCCCCCCACCTCCCAAGAAGACCGCGCCCAAGCCCAAGTCCCCCGGCGTCTTCGACTACGTCGTCGGCGACGTGACGGTCGCGGCGCTCGCATCCGCGCTGGCGCTCGCGCTGACGACGCCCTCGTTCAAGGACAAGGCTCTGGCGGGCGACGCCGAGGGCGCGCTCGAGGAGGTCAAGGGCCTCGTCACCGGGCCCAACCAGGAGGCCGCGATCGGCAAGGCGTGCCTCCTCGGCGGCGTCGTCGCCGCCGACGCCCTCATCCACCTCCCGGTGCTCGGATTTTTCCTCCCCGGGCCCGCCGAGTTTGTCGGCACCGTCGCCGCGACTCTGTTGGCGGCGAAGTACTTTGTCACCAAGGAGGCGAGCTACGAGGAGGACCTCAAAGACTTCGCCGCCGCCATCCCGGCGGGCGTTCCCGACGTCACGTCCACGGTCGTCGAGCCGATCACCAAGTTCGTCTCCGCCGTGAAGGCGCCCGACGCGGATGCTCTCGTCGGAGATTTCAACGAGTGGTTCAACGGGCTGGACGATCCCGTCGAGGAGATCGCGCCCAAGGCGGCGGCGGTGGGCGCGTGCGTCGTGACAGCGTACGTCGCGCACTTCCCCATCATCGGCCTCGTCGTTCCACGGGTGCTCGAGCTCGTCGGAGTGTACGTGTGCGGCGGGGCGGTTGCCAGGTACGGAGAAGCCGGCGCGGTGTCGCTCAAGGCGGACCTCGTCAAGGTGGGCGACGACGCGGGCGCGATTGTCAAGTCCGTCGCGAGCAAGTGAGGGTCGTGTGAGGGTCGTTCTCGTTCTCATATAGGAGGTTCGGAGGTGCGGAGAGGGTCCGGCGTTCGTGACACTTAGTCGAGCGTGTAGTGTCGAGACAGATTCAGATTCGCAGACGCCCAACCATCCATCTCGCGAGGAAAATCTCACGCGAAACGAACAGAAACGCCCAGCAGGTGAAAACGCCGAGGGCTCGACCGAAGATCTTCACTGTGAAGGTACGAGGTGGGGCGATGGAACTGCCCGAGGACCTCGTCGAGCGCATCGCGGAGACGTGCGTGCGCGCGGGGGGTCTCACGGAGTGGTGCCGCTCCTGGCGCGGCACGTGTCGGCGCTTCTCGTCGTTGGGGTGGTTCGAGGCGGTCGCGAGGGGCGGCGTGCCGCTGGATGTGGTGCCGAGCGATCGATGCCCCACCGTGCAGCTCGGCGTGAGCCGCGCGAGGAGCGCGACGGAGGACGCGGTGGCGCGCGCGGCCGCGACGCGACGCGCGCTCTCCCGCATCGCCGGAAGAAGCGACGACGACGACGACGACGACGACGACGACGACGGGTGGGATGTCCTCGGGATCGGGCCGGCGGTCCTGGTCAGCCCCGGGGTGCACCGCGAGAACGTGCGGTTGACGCGAACCTGCGCGCTCATCGGGTGGGGCTCGCGGGGTTCCGCCGTCGTCGAGGGCAGCGGATGGGAACCCGCCCTCGCGTTCGCGGGTCTCGGCATGTCCGAGCGCGGGACGGGCGACACGATGGGCTGGAGCATCGGCGACACCGGCGAGAGATCCGTGGCGTGCAACCTATCCATTCGCAGTCGCAACCGCGCGCAAGCCTTCGCGGTGTCCGTGGTGAACGGCGCGCCGAAGTTCGTCCGGTGCGACCTGCGCGGCGGGCTCCTCGTGCTCGGGTGGAAGACGTCCCCCGGATTACGCGGGTGCGTCGTTCGAGACGGCAGGGGAAGCGGAGTCAAGGTGACGGATCACGGCGAGGTGAGGCTCGAGGCGTGCGCGGTGGAGAGGTGCGGGACGCACGGTTTGCTCCTCGAACGGGGCGGCCGGGCGGTGCTCGCCGGGGGCACGGTGGTCAGGGATAACGACGCGGAGGCGGTGCTGCACACGCCGGACACGCGCGGCGTCGCGGTGGAGGGCGAGGGTGTCGACCTTGGACCTCCCGCGATGGTCCGGATCGGGGTGCGAGAGGACGATTCCGGAAAGTACGAGGAGGGGGAATCGGGTCGCGTCTCCGTGCTCGTTCGGCCGAACGTGCGGAGGCTGCGGGCCGGGGCGGAGACGTTGGAGCATCTGCACGGAGCATCTGCGCCGGATTACGCCTGGCTCAAACGCGGGGGGTTCGCGTTCGACGGCGGAGACGGAGACTACGACGACGAAGAGGCGGGTTCAGACGAGGACGAAGAAGAGACGGGGTCCGACTTCGACGACGACGACGACGAAGGCGTCTCCGCGGTTCGCCTGGCGCTCCGTTCGCAGCCGCGCGAGCCGAAGCCCCCGGAGAATTAAACACGAGCGCGTCGTCGTCTGTGATACACGCGCGCACGTAGCGTAAAGTCTAGGGTAGTAGTTTCACGGTAAAAGTTGAAAGTGGATGAATAGCCCGTCGCCGCTGTGTTCTTGATTCTTCGCATACTCGAAGGGTCGTCGTCGTCGTCGTCGTAAGACTCTTCGTAAAACTCGCGTATAACTCGCCGTCACCGTCGTCGCGAGCGCAGCGTCTCCGCGCACGTCGCCTGAAGCTCCGCGATGGACGCGAGCCACGCGCCGTCGGCGACGGCTCCCGGGTCCCCGCGCAGCACCGGATCGTTCGTCAGCCGCCGCAAAATCGCAAACTCCGCCTCGGTCAACGCCTCGGTCGACGCCTCGGTCAACGCCGCGGGATCGACGGCGGGAGGAGGCCGCCGCCTCGAGGAACGCAGCACCGACGATGCGCTCACCACGGCTCGGCTCGGCTCGGCGAGCGCGCCTTTCGACAGCGCGCTTCGATCGGCGACGGCTCGAGCGGCTTGGACGATGAGCGGCGGGAAACCCGCGATTTTCGCCGCGTTCATCGCGCACGACCCGAGGGGAGCGGGGCCGGGCGCGAGCTCGTACGTGAAGGACACTTCGGGCGTGTTCCCGTCGTCGTCGTTCGTGTCGTCCCCGTCGTTCCTCGGGTCGACGATGACGGCGCCCATGTGGAACTCGGCGACGCCGCGTCGTCGAACGATGGATTCAGAGATTCCCTCGTCGGAGATTCCCTCGTCAGAGATTCCCTCGTCAGAGATTCCCTCTCTTGACGATTCCCGGGATTCCAGGTCCCTCGCCAGGTCCGCCGCGAGCGCGTGGTAGTGCGTGGCGAACAGGCACCTGCTCCCACGCTCCGCCACCGCGGACGCGACGGCGTACGCGATGGCGTACCCGTCCGCCGTGGAAGTCCCGCGACCCAACTCGTCGATGACGAGCAACGTCCGCTCAGTCGCGGCGTTGAGCGCCGCCGCCGTTTCCGACATCTCCGCGAAAAAGGTGGAAACTCCCGACCGGATCCCGTCCCCGGCGCCCACGCGGCAGTACACCGCGTCGGCGACGTGCAGCTCGCACGCCGACGCGGGAACGCGACACCCGATTTGCGCCGCGACGACGGCAATCGCCGTCTGCCGAAGCAGGGTCGATTTGCCCCCCATGTTGGGACCGGTGAGGACCATCACGGGGGGACGCGCGTCGCCGCCCAGGCCGCCCAGCGCGACGTCGTTGCGAACGAACGCGGCGGTGTTTTGCGCGGTTTTAACCAGCGGGTGCCAGCACCCTTTCAGCGCCAGCCGGTTTCCTCCGGAACCGTCGCCCCCGCCGCGGGTGCCTTCGCCATCCTTCGCCGTTTCCAGGAAAACCGGCCTGCAAAACCAACCGGTCCCGCCGCCCGCGCCCCCCCGGCCGGCGACGCGGTCACCCCCAGGTCCCGTGCGCACGGCGAACGCCTGCAGCACGTCCAGGTCCGCGGCCGCGCTCACCACCTCCCTCCACGTATCGCGGCTCTTCGCGAAATCGGTCACCGCCGCGGACGTCCATCGAGCCGCGACCCGGGACGCCAGTCGGACGGCGGCGACGGCGCCGGCCGTGTCCTCCTCTTCGTCGTGACGGAGGGCGTCGCGGAGGGAGTCGTCGAAGGCGAGACACTGACCGGGCGATGGAAGCGCGGCGAGGTCGCCGAGAGCGCCGCCGCCCTCATCGAAGATCCATCCAACTTCGGCGTTCTTCGCGGCATTCTTCGACGAAGCCTTTTTTTTCCGAGCCGCCTTCTTCCGAGACTTTCTCGGAGCCTTCCTCGCCTCGGGGTCGGGCTCGGGCTCGGACGACCCGGACTCGTCCGCTCCTCCGTAGACGCGCGACCCGTACTCGCGGGTGCGCGTGAGCCTCGCGCGGAGCGCGCGAATAGCGGGCGTCGCCCGTTCGCCCAACTCGCAAAAATCCGCGAGTAAACCGCACCGGGGCCCCCGCCCGCGCCCGCGCTCCGAGTCACCCAGCGACGCCAGCGCCGACGCGCATCCCGCGACGGCGTCGAGGCACGCCACGAACGCGCCCACCTCCTTTCGTTTCGACGCGAAGAACGCGATCGCCGCCTCGCCGAGCGCCTCCGATGTTGTTCCGTCGCGAGCTTGTTCCGAGCGGCTCGGGCTCGAACCCGACCCAACCGAGTCGAGCCTCCGTCGGGAAACGCCATCGTCGGAAAACGCGTATGACGGGTATACGTCATCGGGGCTCATCACGTCGTCCGATCCGTCGCGATGAAAGCCGTCGCGATGAAAGCCGTCGCGATGAAACCCGCGATGAAACCCGTCGTCCCAAACCCGACGGGACTCGCGAAAGCGCCCGGGTCCCTTTCGCCCGAACCCGTCGCCGAGATCGCGAAGCACGGACGGGCACCGGCCCCCGTAGTCGCCGTCGCCGGCTGTAAATCCCCCGATCAGAATCGGAGGCGGCGCGTCGCGATCCATCGCGTCCCTCGCCGCGTCCGCCGCGTCCGCCGCGAGTCCGACGGACCTCGCGATGCCCCGCGCCGAGTCGACGCCGCCGCCGACGCCCGGTGACTCACCGCCGAGTACCAACGAACGTCGGACGCGCGCGCAGTCCTCCCCGAACGATTCGACGAGCTCGTCGAGGGCGTCGAGCCTCTCGCCGATCGCGGCGGCGTCCGCGAGGGGCTGGAGGATCCACTCGCGGAGCCTCCTGCGGCCGGGTGCGGTGACGGTGGCGTCGAGAAAGTGCAGGAGCGAGCCCCTCGCGTCGCCGTCGTCGCCGCGGACGAGGTGGAGGGACGACACCGCGGACGCGTCGAGTCGGCAAACCGGCGGTCCGCGGGCCTCGCCGAACCTCCGGGAACGCCGACGGTTCACGCCGGGTTTGGGATTCAGGGTTGAACCCAAACCTAAACCCAAACCCAAACCCAAACCTAAACCGTCGTCGTCGTTAAGATCGTTAAGATCGTCCGTGTCGACGTCTAGCGCGTGGGACGGCGGCTCCTCCGTACCCACGAGCAGCTTTCGGAACCTTCCCTGGCAGAGCGTCTCGGCGGCGGCCCCGGTCCACGCCAGGTGACGAACGGCGTACGCCAGAGCCTCGAAGGCGACCTCGCCCGCGTCTCGCAGCGCCTCCGGCAGCGCCTCGGTTCGCACAGCTGTGTCGACGCCTCCGAAGTGCGCCAACGCGGCGAGGGTATCCTCCGGCGTGAAATCCGGGGTACATTCCGCGCCACCCCGCTCCACGAAGCGAAAGGCGCATCCGTCGGGGAGGTCCGCCGCGCGCCTTCGCAGCGCCGCGAGCGTCGGCGCCGTCAGCGACCCTTTATTCGTCCGCGTTCGAGACGCGATCACCTCCCTGGGTTCGAAAACCGCCAGCAGCGCGGCGAGCGCGTCCCTGGCGGGGGAGTCGACGAAGCCACCCACGACGATTTCGCCCGCGTCGGCGTCCACGAGCGCGACGCCGATCTCGACGGCACCCCCGTGGGCACCGCCTAAAGGGTCGACGCGGACGGGTACCTCGGCTAGCGCCAGGAGGAACCTTGCCGCATCCTCGCGGGTCAAACCCCGGTCCAACGCCGGGGTGTAAATGGCGGAAACCTCGCGTTCGATGATCCCGCCTTTGGCGTCCGCCTTGGGTTTAGTCCTACCCGGGTTTAGACCTAAACCCGCGTCGCCGCGCACAGCTGTGCCGCCGCCCTCGCGCCGCGCCGTCTCCTCGACCCTCGCGACGGCGTACCCCTGACCGAGGAGCTTCGCCGCCCACGCGTCGAAGTGGTCCTTGTGGCACCCCACCTTTTGCATGAACCGAGCGGGCTTGCCGCTGATTCGAAGGCCGACGCCCGCGCCGACTTCCGAGTCGACGTCGAACATGTTGTAAAAGGAGCCGTGCCTGCACATGACGACGCAGTCCATGAGCGACGCCTTGAGACGCCAGAACTGGCGCGTGAACTTCGGAAAGGGCTCCAGCTGTGTCTCTCCGACGGCGAGGGAGCTCGGGTCGAAGGCGTCGAGGCCGGCTGAGGCGAGCGTCGGGCTGTACGCGTCCACGGGCCTCGGCGCGCCGGTCGCGTCCTTCGGGGTCGCGAGCCACTCGGGTCGCGCCGCGCCGCCCGCGGGGATGTGATCCTCCCCGTCGTCGTCGCCCGGGGCTCGCGCCAGCGCGGCCGCGAGCGCCGCGGCGAAGGCGCGCTTTCGCTCGAGCGCGGCGGTGGTGACCGCCGCGGGAGGGGGCGCCGCGGGCGCGAAGGACCGGTCGTGTATCGAGCGCGCGGGGGACGGGGGCGACGGCGGGCACCCTCGGGGACGCGCGTTCTCCAGCGGTGATGCGGTGTCGATGAGGGTCTCGGCGGCGCGCGCTCGCTCGCCTCCGGCGTCGCCCCCCGGCGGGGGCGCCGCCGACGACCCACCGCGAGTCTCGTTTCTCCCGCGCCGGGCGAGCGCCTCCTCGCGCTTGCGTCGTATCCGTTCGCGCTGTTCGTCGGTGAGCGCGAGGGGCGCCGCGGTCCGACGCGAAACTCCGCCTCCGCCGGAGCTGAGCAGCCAGCTCGCGGCGTCGTCCCACTCGCACGCGCCCATCGCGCCACCCACAGTCCGCCGAGGGGCGCGAAGTTCAAAAGTAGACTCATCACAGACTATGATTTGATACGGCCACGAAGAAGGTCACGAGGTCGGGCGGGATATCATACGCCGGGTGGGATTCTGTTCACGTAAAATTCCAACGCGTGCGATGATGACATCTAGCTAGCACGGACTCCACACGCAGAAGCTCCCCTCGCAAACCACAACCGCGGAATCCGCGAACGCGTGCTTAAACGGCAGCGCGTTGTGCTCCCCAGCCTGCCTCACGTTCGAGACCCCACCCACGGACGCCGTCCGATGAACGATCGGCATACGCGGGAAACGCGCCACAGCGACGTGATCGCCGCCGACGCCCGCCGCCGGCTGCGTTCCGTCGCCGCGGACGGGATAGCACACGCGATCCTCGTTGGGGTTCCACAGCGAGTGCGTCTGCGAGTACTGCTCGAAGATGGGGAGCACGTCCTGGACGAACGTCTTGGTCGGGACGTGCCAGCGACCGCGGGTGATGACGCCGAGGACTCGGCCCGGGTCGACTTTCGCGCCGCCGCCGTTTGCTTCCACCCGAGAATCGAGACGCGAAGCAATTGTCTCCGGATCCTCGCCGAATCCCCCGCCCCCGCACTCCTCGCACCGGTAGCGGTCGCGACCGTGCGAGCAGCGGAAATCGCCCGCGAGGGACTCCTCGTACACCTCGAAACTTCTCGCGCGGCGACGGATGGGATCTTCGAATGCGGAACACGTCGCGCGCGGATCCTCCAGGCGGGAGAGATTCTCCGTTCGAGATTCCAGCCAAGTCGCGGGGGGATCCCACACCATCCACTGGTGCATCGGGAACACGTGGCTCGTCGTGGTGAAGTGACACGCCATCAGCACGAGCAACCGCGTCCCCGACGCGCTCCACTGCATGGCGCAAACCTGGTGCAGCACCGGGTTGGGAGCGACGGATCCCTCGTCGTCGATTCGCAGCCCCGCGTCGGCGCCGAATCCGCACCGGCGAAGGTCCAGGACTCGCGTCGCGCGGTCCCAGGTTCGATTCCCGGAACCCTCGCCCGGAACCCCTAAAACGTTTTTAGGGTCCGGGTGACCCGAATCCACCCGAATCCGCCTCGCCCACAGCGCGCCGTCGTCGGCCCAGCACACGATCTTACCCCCCGGCGCCGCCGCCGCCACCGTCGAGACGACGACGTGCAGCTCGTTGTACGCGGCGGGCGGCGACAGTTCCACCACGCACGCATCCTCCAGGCCCGGATGGTGATCCTTCGAGAAGAGCGATCGCGCGATTTGGGCGGAGCGCTCGACGGCGCGCTCGATTCGCGCGCCCACGGACCGCGCCGACGGGTCCGACAGACCGAGCAGCGCGAGTCTCGCGGACTCGCGCCGATGTTTAGCCGAGCCGCGAATCTCGTCTGGGCCCGGCGTGGGAATCGCGGGAAGCAGCGCGAGGTGCACCGCTCGGGGCATCGCGTCCGGGAAGGACACGGGCACCAGCCAGTGGCCGTCGCCGGGCCCGGAATAATCCGGGTTAGCCTCGTCTTCGTCTTCGTCTTTTTCTTTGCCGGAGTCGCCGACGGGGTTCGAACCGCGGACCGATCGAACGCGACGCGCGGGCCTCACCCACTGGACTATGTGCGCGAGCCCGGGCAGCGACGTCTCGTGCAGCCGATCGCGCCGAAAGCTCACCACGTCGCTCGGCCTCGCGCGGCGAACGGACGGGATGACCGAGGCGAACGGGTTGACGTACCCCGAACGTAGGGACGGAACGGATCCCTTCTTCGCCTTGCCGAGCCTCGAAAAACCACCCACCAAGGGAGCCCATCGATCGCCCCCTCCACCACTCGCCGCACCCGCCACTGGACGCCCCGTGAGCCTCGCCCGCTTGATGGTTCGCCCGCCCGAGCGCGACCTCCGCTCCACCTCCGCCGCCCGCCGCCTCGCCGCCTCCTCCCGCTCCCCGCGTCCTCCCCCCCAGACGGAACCGCCCCTTCGCCGTCTCCCCCGCGTCGGGTCTCCCCCGATCGCGCGTCCCGGGAGCAGCGATCGCGCCAGCCGCGCCGCCGCCGACCTCAGCGTCTCCACCCCCGCGGAGTAACCCCCGCGAAACGCGTCGACCCCGCGGCGCCACCACAGCGACTCGGGCGCGGACGATACCTCGTAGGTATCGCCCTCGTCGTCGTCTGACGCCGCCGCCGCCGCCGCCGCCAGCTGTGCCGGATCCGCGACGCCGCCGCCGACGGCGCCGGTGGACGCGCCGCCCGCGCCGGCTCGCCACGCCGGGTGGGTCTTTTTCGGCGCGTCCCGGTCGCGCTCCTCCTCGAGCTCGTCGCCGTCCAGCTCGAAGGAACCCTCGGAAGGAACCGTCTCGTCGAGACCCTTCTCGTCGAGATTAGAGAACTCGAGGGCTCGAGCCAGTCGGGCGCAGCCGAGTCTGCCGCCCGCGACGGGATGCGTGGTGCACTCGTCGAGCCCCGACCATGCGCGAAGGTTCGCCGGCGAAATTTTCCCGACGCCCGCGCCGTTCACGAGGGACAGCACATCGCGGGTGCGCGGACCGGGCGAGAACGAGAGCTCGCGCCCGGACTCCACCAGCGTCAGCGTCTCCCGGGCGTCGGCGCTGAGCCACCCGTCGGGGCCCACGCCACGAACGTCGTTCGAATGTCCGGCTTCGAACGTTCCCCGTTCGAACGTTCCCCTTCGACGCTTGGTACCCGCCGCCGCCGCTCGGTGATTCTTCGCCGCGTTCGAACCGTTGGCGCAAACGGCGCCGGGCGTGGCGCCGTACAGCGACCCCATCGCGACGGTCAGGTCCAGCTCGTGAAGCGCAAACTCCTCGCTGTGCCGCCTGACGTTCATGAGCAGAAGCCGAGTGCCGCACGCGGTGAAAGCGGCAAAGACGGGATTCTGGAGCGGTAAGTGCACCGAATTCATCGCCGGGAGCTTGTGCGATCGAACCCGACGGGGGACGACGATTCCGATTCCGCGGGGACACACCCGCGGTTCCTTCGCCTTGTTCGCGTCCACGGAGTCGTCCTCGTCATCCGGCGCATCCGCCCCGCCGCCGCCCGAGTCGCCGCCGCCGAAAACGCCACGCGCGTTTGTCCCATTCGTTCCATATATAGATTGTGCGCGCGCACGGCCGGCCGTCCCGAGCCCGTGCCCCGCCGCCGCGGTGGAGTCCTCGTCCCCCATCGTGGCGTCCTCCGAGCCGTACCCGTCGAATTTTGGCTCCACGGCCCGACGACCGTCTCCGACGATCCGACGACGATCTCCGCCGAAATAATGCAAGCCGCGCGATTTAGGCCGAACGCACGCCGTCGGCGCGGAGAGCACGAGCCTGCATCCCTCCGCGCTCTCCTGCGCGACGACGAGCATCGACGCGTCCGGCGACCATGCGAGCAGGTTGGGCGCGAGCGGGTGCGGCGACGGGGCTTCGTACGCCACCCGAACGCGGCCGCCGCCCTCGATCGGGTCGCACGTGAGGACCCTCGCGGCGTCTGCGACTGCGATGCGGTTGACGCCGCGCGCGCGGTGCCACAGGACGTGCCTTCGCCACGCGTACAGCTGTTTCCAGGAAAAGTCGCGGTTGACGAGGTCCTCTCGCACGAGCGCGGGGGGTTCCTGCGCGCGCGCGAGCGCGCGCCAGATGGCGGGCCTCGAGCAGTACGCCCTCGCCGCGCGGCAGGTCATGCCGAGGCGCGCGACGTCCGGCCCGTCCAGCCTGGAGACCACGTCGGCGAAGATGCTCCTGGGCAGGCATCCCAGCGAGGAGTCCCGCAGGGCGTCGACCTCGGCGACCCGCGCGTCCCACTCGTCCGTGCTCTCCGCTCGACCCCTCTTCTCCTTTCCCACCACCCGACCCTGGAAGAATGACGCCCTCATGATGCGAGCGCGCACCGCGGGTTTCTCCTCACCCTCACACTCGACGAGCGCCTCTCCCGGCCCGAACGCGGCGGGAAGGACTGCTCGTGCACTCGCGCTGAACCCGCGCACGCGCGCGCGCCTCCGGCTGTGACCCGTCAGCGCGGGCGGGCGCGGGTCCGAGGAGGCCGAAAATTCCGCCTCTCGTCTCCGCGCGTCGTCTGATCCGAGCACGTGTTGCGGGTGATGAGATGGAAGAAGAGGGCGGAAAGTTCTCACGGGTGTCGCGGTCAAGTCGAACTGCACCGGCGACGTCAAAGGCGATTTGAACAAGAGCCTTGCACGGCTCGTCGATTAAAAACGAAGGAATCGATTCGGTCCCCCGCGTCATACGGACCCTCCCCCGGCCAACAACTCTCCCACCCTCGGGATCCTCCCCGTCCCGATCTGCCAGAGGTCGGCGGACGCGCGCCCGTACATACGCGGAACAAGTCGCTGACGGCGTCGTCGAACGAGACCGAATCGATGCACAAAACGAAAGTTCGAACACCGTCGGTGGTCGTCGGATGTAGCCTCACTTGCCCGCGGATGCGGTGAGGAGCCCGCCCGCCGGGGGCTTGGTCTCCTTACCACCCGCGCCCGCGTCGCCGATCTCGGGCCTCGCCTCGAGCTGATCGTACTGCAGGTTGAAGTTATCCTTTCGGATCCGCTCCCAGCTCATGACGTCGAAGATCCAAAACGATCCCCGCTCGCCCCGCTCGCTCTTCATCACCGGCTCCGTGCCCGCGACGCGCATGATCCAAGCCTTCAGCTCCTTGTGGAAACCCCATCCGCGGGCGCACAGCTCGTCAGCCGCGAAGAGCTGCGATTCGTCACCCGGCATGGAGTAGAAGACGTAAAAGAGCGTCTCCTGCTGAAACTTTTGGAAAACCGCCGGCCGCGCGCCGGCGACTGGCACGCTGTAGCACGCCGGCAACATGAGCTCAACCTCAGGCCGCGGCGGGGTGTCCGCCCACGGGGACCCGAACGTCTTGTACAGGGGCTCCGGGGAGTTGAGGTTCAGGCCGAGGGTGGTGAGGTCCGTTCCGAGCGCCAGGGTGGTGAGATCCGGGTCGGACATTCGGATGACGCCGAGGAGCCCGAGGAGGCCGAAGCGGTCCGTCGCGGCGGCGATCTGACCGCCCGCGACGCCCTTGCCGCCCGCGACGCCCTTGCCGCCGCCAAACTCGTAAGGCGCGCCGCCGCCCATCGGCCCGTTGAGGTCGAGCTTACCGCCCTGGGGACCCTGCGCAAAGGCGCCGGGCTGACCCAGCGAGGGTCCGCCGCCGCCTTTGCTCGCGCCCCCGCCGCCGCTGCCGCCGCCCCCGCCGGGAGCGCCGGGAAGCGCGGGGAAGTCCTCGTTCTGGATGGTAAACTCCGGGTGGGGCTTCTGCAGCGCCATCGCGCCGTATCCGTCGCTCATCGATCCCATCCCGTCCATGCCGCCGAAGACTCCGCCCTGCCCGGGGCCCATGCCTCCAAAGGCGCCCTGGGCGCCGGGCTGCCCGCCCAAACCACCGCGCGCGCCGGGTGGCGGGCCGCCGAGGCTGGGGAACTCGGACATGTCGAACGGGGTCTGGTCTTCGCCCATCCCGCCCTGCGCGCCGAAGGGTGAGCCCGCCCCGCCCTTGTTGATCATGGCGAGTAAGTCGGGTCCCGATCCCCGCGGACCCGGGATGCCCCCGCCCCCGCCGAAGGATCCGCCGCCGCCCATCATCCCGCGAGGCCCCGCGCCGGCGTTGGGACCCATCATCCCGCCGTTCGCGGCGCCCGGCATGCTGCCCTGGCGCGCGAGCAGCTGGCCGCCGCTGCCGGTGCGGTCCATGCTGGCTCGCGCTCCACCCGGGGAGCCGCCCAAGCCGGGGGGCGCACCGCCGAGCCCGAGCCCGCCGTTCATCTGCGCCTGCGCGTTGAAGACACCGGGCGGGTTGCCCATGCCGCCGCCCTGCATGCCGCCCTGCATGCCGCCCATGAACTGGCCCCGAGCCTGGGGCGCGCCCTGCATCCCGCCGGGACCCCGGCCGGGGCCCATCCCGTACTGCATGCCCTGCATGTTGCCGTGGGAGCCCACGAGGGGGAACCCGCCGCCGCCGGGAGGGGCAGTCTGGTAGTTGTTCTGCCCGTTCAACATCTTACCCCGTCCTCACGCGAAGCACACAGCCGTGCAGTGAAGCCTCGTCGCCCACCCTCCGTCACTTTTTATGTTTTTTTTTCTTGTTTTGAGCTTCTAACGAAGGCGGTGATGGCTCCCCCGCGCTCTGCTCATGTGACGGTGGCGCGTGTGCACAGCTCACAAGTCGTGTCCGATCCCTCCGTCCTTCGTTAACTGCGAAAATCGCGGGACCCGGGCGCGGTCAGCGTCGGAGACGGGGCGAGATCTAGCGAGAGGGAGGCGGCCCCGTGGGATACGGGCGAGGCGCACGGGGCCCGCGATCGTGGGCGGAAACGAGCGACTCGCGCGCGACGCGATCAAATTTCGCGCAGGGTGCGCGCGCAACGGGCACCCATGCAACCCAATGAAGCGGGCGCGCGCGTCCTCTGTTGCGTTGGGCGATCGTGCTTTCGGGAACGCGCGTCGACGGGAGGCGAGGGTTGCGCGGGATTTTCACCAAACCAAGGGCGGGAGCCTGGAGAAAAAATGCCGAGGGTCGCGACGCTCACCTTCAACGGAAGACGACGGTCTCGCTCGTCGCGAAGCCTGCCTCCTGGCGTTCGCGCGACCTTCTGCGAGGTCTGTCGTTCGAACGGCGATGTCCGCGGACGACGCCTCGATTGTGACGCGTCCGCTCACTTGGAGGCGGGTTACCTCTCTCCGGAGGGGCGGGGTCAAATCCTCCTCGGCGGGGTCTTTTTTCTCTCATAGCGCTACGGGGACGAATCGGAGGTTCACGACTCGTCAAAAACACCGCGAGCCATCCTTGACGACTGACCCTTGATTGGGAGATGCGTCGGGTCGGACCGCCCGGCTGCGTGTCTGGGCGAACCCCGTGGGCGATCCATCGAAACCGTTAGGCGCGCGCCGCCGCCGCTCCACGGTCCCACTCGCCATGGCCCCGGCGGACACCGCGGGTCTCGAGCGTCTGGTCCGAACCGTCCGCTCCGACGCGGAGCAGCGCAAGCGCCTCGTCTGCAACGCCTGCTTCCTCGCCGCGCTCGCCCAACTCCACCCGGACGTGGTCGCCAAACCCAAGGGTGAGCGGCGGTGGAGGCGCGAGGAGCTGGACGCGCTCGCCGCCGCGACCGCCGGGCGGATCGACGACGCCGAGCCCGTCCACGTCATCGTCGGTGTCGACGACCTCAACGTCAACATCCGGTACATGAAGGGGTCGCTGGTGTACCTTCGCGCGGAGACCAACCCGCCGCTGCGATGCATGATGTACTCGTCCATGCCTCCGCCCCCCGGGCAGGAGGAGTCGAGCGCCGACGATGGCGCCGATGAACACAAAACCCCCGGGCAGGACGAGACCGCAGATCTTCCCACGGGTCCCGCGAAGGTGTTGGACGATGCCGACGCGTCTCACGCGCTCGTCCGCGCCGTCCTCGAACGCCTCAACGACGATCCGACGATCGACGCAGGTGAGTTTATTTTTTATTTTTTATTTTCGTATGGGCAATTAGTATGACATCGTGTTTTGTTCACAGCCGGCGTCGTCGACGCGGACGATCCCGAAGCCGTCGCGACGTGGCGCGCGGCGCGCGTCAGAGAATCCCTCACCGCCGCCCACGGCGCGCACTGGCACGTCGTGCACGACGCGAAGCCGTTCGGCGCGGCGGTGATCACGTCCGGCGAAGGGCGCAGGGTGCTGGCGCGACGGGGGCGGTACTCGTTTCTCGTCTGGCGACACTCGTCGTCGATCAAGTCGCCGATCGACGCGATCCGTCGGCGGATACGCGCGGATCTTCCCGCGCTGAGGCGCGGCGCGAGAACGACGTTCCTCGTCGTGTGCGCCGTCTACGCGTTGTGGTACCGGGCGATGTGCGGCGAGGAGGAGGAGGGAGGCGCGGGGGGTAGCGCTACGCGTCCGAATGATGATGATGATCGCGTCGGGATCATCGCCCGCGCGGAGCCGAGGCTGACGACGTTCCTGTGCGCCGCCGGGAAGAGCGCCGCGCCGTTCGCGTTCATCGCGCTCGCGGTGATGTTCGCGTTGGGGGGCGGGGGCACGGCGAGCGCGATCGGGGCGCGGTACGCGAGGGCGTTTGCGCGGCGAAAGCGAAAGGCGGCGTAGTGCTACGCGAACGTAGTTTAGGCGAATTAGGCGTCTGTTAACCGTAAACTCGCAGTCACGAACGGATCATCAGGGGCGCGAATCTTGATCCAGCAGCGTTTTACATCTGCCTCAACGCCGTGGCGCATCGTTTATCCTTGCTCCACTCGTAGTAGTCCATGCCCTCCGGCGCGCCAGGCTTGACCGTGACCAAACAACAACATGACAAAATCCCTCCGACCACGACTGCACCGTCAGGGGATCTTTGGCATTCTAATAACGCGCAACTGATCCCGCATGGACAACAGTTGCCGGCGCGATCAGTTTCGCCGGTGAGGTGAGGCTCGTCTTGCAGCAGCAAACCTTCCGCCGGGGTCAGGGCGATAGTGACGACCCGTTCGGCGATTCTCGGCATGAAGTATTCGGACACCCTCGTCTTGCCCTGCTCAACGTATTCATGGTAGACTTTATCACACTCGATACGCTCCTGCGTCTTCACGACGGCGCCGGGGATGACGGTGCGCAGCTGCGCGGTGGCGTTCTCCTGCCAAGCGCGAAGTTCCCTTTCATACACTGCTTGCATGCGAGTCTCATTCATGTACGCTTGGCACAAGCAGGGGGGACAGAACTTGCAAGTGCAAATATAAGTGCAGCATTGGCGAAGTCCTTTTAGATCCAAAGTCATACAATACCTATCGTCATCCTTCAGCTGGAATCCCGGGACGTGCGCGAGGGCGTGAACGAAGATGCGCGCATACATCTCCTGCGTGACGCCCCGAGCGGCGAGCTCCGGAACGTTTCTGACGTCTTGAAGCTCCGGGCTGAAAGGAAGGTACCCTTTGTAAGGGTTCGTCCAAATTAATCCAACCGTGTTTGCAACGATCGGGTTGTAATGGATGAGCGGCAACCGCACCCGCGGCGCATCGCCCGTCCTCTTGCCCGCCGTCTTCGTGGCCGAGACGCCACCGCCCTCCTCTCTCGTCATGCTTGGGGGCTGAGGGGGTGGATGCATGGCTGAGGGGGTGGATGCATGCTGAGGGGGTGGAGAACTTTGATTGAAAAACACTTGAAAACACTTGATTTGACCGCGCTGAGCGCTGAGCGCTGAGCAGCTGAGCTGGCAGCCAGCTCGAGCATTATCATCCGCACCATGTCGTTCGCTTTGGCATCGCTCCAGGGCCGGGCGCTAGCTAGCCCGCTCCATGTGAAGAGGACCGCTCCGCGTCGTGGGACCCGTGCGGTCCTCGTCCGCGCGGCGGTGGATCCCGAGCGCGACGTCATCCTCGTCTCGGGTTGCCGCGAGCGCGTCGCTCAGTGCTGCGTCGATCAGCTCAGCAAGAACGAGCGCAGCGCGGGGGTCGCGATCAAGGTGACGCTGCCCCACGACGCCTACGTCGGCGTCAAGAACCCGCTCAACGCCATGGCGAAGGACCTCGTGTTCCCCGACAAACCGATGATCGACTGCCTCGGCGCCCTGGACGCGGTCGAGTGCGTCGACGAGTCCACGGATTTGTTCAAGGGTTGCCTGAAGGACGCGACCGGCGTGATCCTCGCGTCGGAGTACGCGCCGACGCTGCTCCAGACCGCGGTCGACCTCTGCGACCGCATCAAGGCTGGCGCCATGCCCAAGTTGCGCAGGGTCGTGGTCTTGTCGCACATCGGCGTCGAACGAAGGGACGTGGATCCCTGGAAGTTCATGAATCGAAAGACGATGGTGGGCACCGGCGTGATCGGCGGCAAACCCCAGCCGGGCGGCGCCCCGCTGGACCGATGGGTCGACGCCGAGGAGCTCATCAAGGCGACGCTCGAGTCCTGCGGAGGCGCGGACAAGTCCGATTGGTCTTACACCATAATCAGGGTCGGCGACCTGCGCGGGAACGGCCCAACCTCCGTCACCTACGGCGACGCGATGCTCACGCTCGTGGACAACGCCTTCGACGTTCGCATGCAGGACATAGAGATGGAGGAGGGCGACGCGTTCGAGGGGTTCACCAAGCGCCTCTCCGTCGCGGTGGTCATGAACCGGATGCTGACGACGCAGTCGTACAGGGTGATCAACAGGACCTTCTCGTGCATCAGCACGGGGCCGGTGGACAGGGAGCGAAGGAAGGGTTGGGACGTGGCGAAAGGGCGGTCGCCGCCGCCCATCGAGGACAAGGTCGTGGACGAGGAGCTCCAGCCCAAGGAGGAGGAGGAGAACGTCCCCGCGGGCGCACCCGTGCCCACATGAGAACAACACAAGTTAGCGTTTCATCGTGTATTCAAAAGTTTAAACCTCGCCCTTATTTCTTTGCCTTGGCCTCCATCTCGCGGAGCTCAGCCTCGAGCTTGTCCACCGCCTCCTTCCTCATCTCCTCCGGGAGCTCCTCGTCCTCCGCGGCGAGATTCGCGAGGATTCCCTCGTCGTCGCTGTCGCTATCCTCGTCGTCCGAACCCTTCCCGCTGAGCCACCGCTTATTCTTCTTGAGGAGACCAACGAGTTCCTCCTCCTCCTCCTTGCTCAGGGCGCCGGCGTCGCCCCGAGCGGCGCCCTCGTCCTGCTCGGCCAGCTTCTCCGCGAGATGCGCGGCGCGCGCCGCCTCGCTCGCCAAGTCGGCGCCCGTGAGGTCCAAGAAGAAAGCCTCGCGGCGATCGGCGAGCGCGCGAAGCTCCTCGGGGTCGTCGGTGATGACGTCGCCCAGCAGCTTCGCCGCCGCCCCCCGCGCCGCCTTCACCGCCGCCCACAGCTGCGCCCCCGCCGCGGCGAGCTCCACGCTCGTCGCGCGCGCGTCCGCCACCTGGACGCTGCCGTCGTCGGGGAGGTTCATCAGCATGAGGCTCGGCGCGGGAGCTCGCGCGGCGAACCTGCACAGGTCCTCGGCTCCCCGAAGGTTTCCGTCAGCCCTTCTCAGCGCGGCGGCGCCGCGAATCACCCGCAACAGCGCGATGTAGTGGTCCAGGTGATTCATCTCGTCCTCGTCCTCGTTCCCGCCGGCTTTTGCCGCGTTTTCGTCGTCGCTGTCCTCCATGAAGTCCCAGTCGTTGCCCCGAAGCGCCTTCTCGTATGCCATGCAAATGTCGGTGAGGGTGGCGTCGGGTCTTCCAGCCTCGACGTCAGCCGCGGCGAGGGCGGGGTCGAAAACGAACGGAGGAAGGAGCGCGGGACCTATCGCGTCGTTCACGCGCGCGGCGTTGACTTCGGCAAAGGTCGAAATACCCTCCGCCGCGACCTGCGCGGAGTGGGCAAAATTGGTGACGAAATTGTCAGGAAAAATAGACGGCGTCGGGTGAGCAAAGGCGCGACTGGCTCGACGCCGCGCGCGCGGAGAATGTAGCCCCCAGGCACAATGACAGAAGACATCTCAAGTTCGACAACTTGCCAGTGTTTTAAGGGGGAAGGCTCCGCAGTGTTTCGCGGAGGTGTCCTAAAAAAATCCAACGTTCGTCTCGCGCCTTGAAAAAACCAAGCTACGCACTGACAACAGCGCAACTCGGGGGTAAGGGCGCAGAATGAAACTCGGGCGGGCAAACGAACCCACGAGATCGCAAAAGCAAAAGCGAATAAAAGAGCCGCGGAGAAGCGCGGTCGAACGCACCTTGGTTTCAAACTCTTTGTCGAACCCCGCGAGACCGAGCGCGGCGTCGAAGAGAACCTGGTCGTTGCAGCCAAACTTGCCAACCACGTTTCGTCTCGACTTTTTCTTCGGCTCGCCGCCGCCGCCAGTCGCTTCCGATCCCACGTCCTCGGGAATCTCCTTCGCGAGCTGAAACACCAGCCTCCACCGCGTGTCGCCGCACAGCTGTGCCGCGTCGTGGCACGCCGTGCGGGCTCTGTCCCGACTCGGCCTTCGCTCCTTGGGCGTCGCCCGGCGAAACTTGTGCCGGATCAGGACAACCTTCGCCGCGCACGCGTGCGTCGCCTCGGTGACGCGCTTCGCCACCTCTTTATCCGCGTCCGGGTCGGTGGCTAAACGAACGCGAGACGCGGTGTGCGTCGCGATGCGCTCCATCAGTGCGCTGAGCTCCTCGATAATCTCCGGCGTTTTTGAGTCATCCGGAGTTTTCGTCTTGTCGCACCATCGCTCCGTCGTCGCCCACGCCGCGTCGACGCACTTCTCCAGTCGCGCCTCCTTGCCCTTCTCCCAGTTGAGCACCTCCTTGGTATCGCCGCGGTACTGCACCGGGATCTCGATCCGCGCCTTGAGCAAACGCCGCTCCGTCTCCTCCGCGAGCTCGGCCATCGACATGTTGCCGAAATCTTCCCTGTACGGCTTTTTGCGCTCGTGAAACTCGAAATCATCCGGACCCCCCGGTTCCCCCACCCCGGGGAAGTCTTCCGCGCGCGGGCGGAAGCACATCTCCACCGTGAGCTCGCGCAAGACGTCGAGGTGCGCCTTGAGCGTATCGCGAACGGCGCCGGGCGGCATGTTCTCGACGGCGTCGTCGAAGGCATTCGCGACGCGAGCCTCGTCCCACGCGAAATCTTCGCCGGTGTTGGGGGACTCCGCCGCCTCGCGGAGGTGCTGGGCGATGCGCTTGACGAAGCGGTGGGATTCCTCGTCGGGCGCGGCGGGGCGCTTCTTGCCGTCATTCGCCGCGGACTTTTGGTCGGTGCGCGGCATGACTGACGAGCGCTCGGCGGTGAGCTCGGCGCGACGGCGCGAGTGGCGTTGTTGTCAGTTCCGACCGACGGGAAGGCTCAGTTCTTGCGTCCGCTGATCCTGCCGGAGCGCTTGGATTTCTTGAGGTTCTTGGCCTGGACGTGCGAGTGACGCGGTGGTGGACGATCGGTCAGCGTGCGTTCGTCGCGCGAGGCGCGTCGCGTCGGCGCGCCTTAGGTTTAGGAAAGAAATCCGGCGGCGGGCGCTCGAGGAAATAATAAAATCGGCGCGGGAGGGTGTCGCCAACTGCGCGGCGGTTCATACCTTCTCGAGGAACTTCTTGTGATCGGGGTTGGCGGGGTTTCGCTCTCCGCGTCCTCCCTTCCTGTTCGCCAGCTTCTGAGCGATCTTCTTCTTCTTACCCAGCGCCTGCTTCTTGGCAGCGGACTTCTCCTTGTCAATCTTCTTGCTCGCCTGCTTGAGATTTAGCAGCGACCACGACGGCTTGTTCTGCGGGATGTAGTACTTCTGCTTGTGGCAGTCGTAGTTCTTCAGCTTGCCCATGCTAGGTCGGAACACGTGCCGGGGAAGGCCTGCGTGTCGCACCCGGATGGGAAGGACACGGAGGGCGCCGGCGGTGTCGTGAGCAATGTCGCCCGCAACGAGGGGCGATTTCCACGAAAATAACGGCGCGCGGCGTGGCTGAAATTTTCACCATCGGTTGTTGTGGTGGCGGGAGTAGTGGAGAGCGAACAACACGTGATTGATTGATTGACGACGACGACGACGGCGACGGATGAACCTATGAGATCAAATCGGTATTCACACCGGAGGAGCCGCTACGCCTTCCTCGTCCTCCTCATCCTCCCGCTCCGTCCGGTCCCCATCCGCCCGCGCGTGAGGCCTCACATGCCGAAGACGGGGGGGAAAGAGCCGGGAGCCTTGGACGCGCACACCTTGCCGTCGCGGGTGCCCTCGCACTCGAGCGCCTTGTCGACGGAGAGGAAGGCGACGTCGCCGGTGGAGGAGGCGATCTCGCAGCCGAGCATGTTCTGGGGGAACTTGCAGACGCCGTCGGTGACGGTGCGGGAGCGCTCGAAGTTGGCGGAGGAGGTGGCGGCGCGCTTCTTGTCGTTGAGCTCCTTGTTGGCCTCGGTGCGCGCGAGGAGGTCGGAGGTGAGATCCGCCTTGGCGGGCATGGCGGGGCCGGCGACGAGGACGGCCGCGGCGAGGGTGGCCGCGGCGGCCTTCTTGGCGTCGCCGAAGAAGCACACGGCGCCCTGGGCCTTGGAGGCCTTGGCGGCGGTGGCCTTGGCCTTGATGCCGGTGCTCACCTTGGAGGAGAGCATAGCCTGGAAGATGAAATCGGGTTGGGGTTTGTTTTCCTCAGCGAGAGCGGAGAGGGGAAGAATATGCTGACGTGATGGGGATCGATCGCGCGGGGATGATCGCGTCCGAAGCGAATCCACGACGCATCGAGCGACGCGAGCGCACGAAGTGACACCTCGATCGATGGGCCGCATCGCGCGTTCGCGTCTTGTCCGCTCGCGCGCGACGCTCGGACGAAGCTCCCCGCGCCCTCTGCCGCAGGAGCCGGCGAGAGCTGGCAGCATCGAGAGGGGAGCGACGCGGTGCTCGATCGATCGGGCGAGACGCGTGGTAGGTCCGGGGCGGTCGGGTCGCGCGACGCACCGGAGCGCAGACGGTCATGGCAGCCATTTTATGGATTAGTTTGCGACGTTAGATGCAACGCGACGAGTGCTAGTATGAAGCGCCCGTGGACGGCTCGATGCAAAGCGGTAAAAACCGTGGCTTGAACGCTTCTGATTGGCTAAGACTGTCGCCGATGGATTTGCCGATGATGATTTTCGCAGCGCACGGAGCAAATAGTCAGAATTTACAAGTGTCAAACTCGTCCATCTGTTTGCATGTACAAAATAGATAAATGTAACAACTAATTGAGAAAACACCTAACCGGTACACTGTGGTTTTCAGTCGAACCCCTTCCTCTCGAACCTTTTTTCGTCGATCCACTTTTCGGGAGCCTCTTTTCGGGTGCCGAGAGCGACGACACGCACAATTCTTTCGTCAAAGTGAAAGCGCGTCACGCCTTTCGGCGCCAGGGTCGACAGCGTGGAGGGAGTTCGATCGCGATGCCTCCGCCGTTGATACAGTCGCCCCCACCGGGGGTGAACCTCGGCATGCGGAGCAAACTCGCGGTCGGCGTCTACGTGCACAGCTTCCAGAACCTGGATCTGCTGACGCAGGGTTGGTACGCGCTCAGATGCTTCGTCCGTCGGGCGCGGGATCAGGAGAGCGGGCTGATGGACGAGGTGATCGAGGTGCCGTTGCCGGTGGAATCCGCGGCTGAGCGCGTACCCGCGGACTCGTCGTTGGATTGGATCGCGATTAGGGCGCCGCCGCTGACGATCAAGGAGCGGCGCCGGCGCGAGGCGCGACAGAGGTACAAGATGAACAGGAATTCCAAGGCGAAGGGTTGCCTGGAGCGCGCGATCGAGGACGCCGACTCGTCCGACTCGTCCGACGACGAGGACGAGCCGAGCTACACCACACGAGCGTTCAAGATCCAGTGGGCGTGCGAGAAGTTCTGCGTCGAGCACTTCAACCAGTTCATCCTCCCCGTCAACCTAAACGCGCTCAAGGATGACGACGACGCGCGGAACGGGTACTCGTCGGATTCGAGTTCGGACTCGGATCTGGACGAGGACGCCGCGCCCGACGACGTGGACGTGGTGTTCGAGCTTCTGCACGTCAAGACCTCGCCCGAGGACGACAAGGACGCGCTCCCGACTCGCGCCGACCTCGCGAAGAAGGTTGTCGCCGCGCAACGAATCCGAATCGCCGGCACCGCCGCGGGAGTTCACGAGTACTTTCCCGTGCACTTCGACGAGCGGCACCTCACGCTGTGCGACGTCACCGTCCACGCGCATCTGCTGGAGCACGACCCGGTGCAGAGCGAGGACAGCGTCACCTTCGACACGCACAGGCGGTACGACGCGAGAGCCGTGAGAAACTTTGCCAGGGCGTTTCAGCGGGGCGTGAACGTGGGGAATGGGCGGGTCAACACCCTAGAGGAGGCGCTCGCGGACGCGCACTTCACGTACGTGGCGCCGTTGGTGGCGTCCGCGCACGCGGCCAGGCGGTGCCGGCGTCTCGCGCCCGCCGACGGGGAGCGCGCCAAACCCGGGGGGGGGAGCCGGCTCTCGCCGCGGCACAGCTGGCGCGCCAACGGGCCATTCGCGGCGGACGCGGAGGAGAGGATCGAATCGCAGGCGGACGAGTTCCTCGCGCACCCGAACGACGGGTACGACCACCTCCTGGAGGATCGCGAACCCAAGACCCCGCTTCGGGTGAGGATGCGGCCCCCGGCCCCGGTAAATTCGGGTAAACTCGGAGGGGATAATAACGGGGCGTCCTCCGTGGTCGATTCCGCGAATGACCCGATGGCGATTTCGGAGACGTGGCGGCGTTTCATGGACGCCCACGTCGCCGGCGTCGGCATGGGCACCATGGACGACTCCCGCGAGTGGGCGTCCACCGCGCTCACGCGGTTGAGGGAGGAGGAGGACGAGAACAAGAGACGGATGGACGCGGTTGTGACCCCAGACGGACGCGACGCCAACGGGGAAATCGTCTTCCCCGTCAAGAAGGATAACTCGTTCGTCGATTTATTAGCCGTGGCGAAGGACGACGAGGCCAGCCGGTGCGCGGTGCTGCTGGCGTTGGCGCTCGAGGCGGCGGAGACGGAGGCGCGGGTCACGTGGAACAAGCTGCGCGCGGAGCTGCGGTGGAAGTTCAGCTCGGCTGAAAAATCCGCCGCTCTGGAGTCTGCGTACTCGTTGGACTCCGCGGGTGACGACAACGGCGTCGGCAGGAGGCTCGGAAGGCGAGTCTCGGGCGTCGCGGACCTCACGAGGCGAGTCTCGGGCGTCGCGGACCTCGACGACATCATAATCGAATCCCCCGGGGAGTTCCTCGAGCAGCGAAGGAACAGCCAGGTGTGGGACGCCGGCGTGGACGTCGGCCGGGGCGGCGCTTGGCTCTTGGAGCCCCTTCGAGACCGATGGGAGGCGCGCCGCGTCATCGAGTGGAGTCCTTGGGTGATGTCCGAGGCGTCCGTCGGCGCCTCCGGGGAACTCGCCATACTCTCCGGGGGCGGCGATCGCGCCTCCGGGGACGCCGAAGGGGAAGCCGCCGCCGTCGAATCAACCGACGAATGCGCCGTCGTCGGACTGAGAGGCGCGAAGGAGGAGGCGGCGAGGAGGCGCGCCGCGATGACGGAGGAGCCGAACTACGTCCTCGAGTCGGTGCCGACGCAGCGCGCGTTCGACTGGACGAGCTTGGTCCCGCCCGCCGCCGTGCCGCAGGTGTCCGTCCAGGAGGTCATCGCCGTCGACGCGGGGGATGATTCCGTCCCGTCGAGCGCGCCGGGCTCGCCAAAGGGACCGAGCGAAAGGGACGACCCAACGGACTCCCCCCTCGGATCTCCCACGTCGAAATCGATCCGTTCGGTAACCTCCGACGACGCGTCCACGATAGTCGACGCGCTGACGGACCTGCGCTACGGCGAGCACATGGTCTTTTTGGTGCACGGGTACGCGGGATCGCTCCAGGATCTGAGGCTGCTGAGAGCGCACCTGCAGGTGGCGTGCCCCAACGTGCACACGCGGGTCTCCGCCGCGAACCACGAGCGCACGGGCGTCGACTCCATCGAGGCGATGGGCGCGAGGCTCGCGGAGGAGGTGGCCGAGGTCATGGAGGACCTGGAGTCGGGCGCGTTGGTGCCCAGGGGGGGCGGGAGGGAGCCCAGGTCGCCCGTCGCGGCGGCGGCGGCGACGGCGGCGAGGTTCGGAGCCCCGCCGAGGGTGTCCTTCGCCGCGCACTCCGTCGGCGTTCTCATCGTCCGCGCGGCGCTGACGCACCCCGCGATGGAGCCGTACCTGTCCCGGCTGCACCTATTTTTGTCGATATCGGGCCCGCACCTCGGGTACGTGGGCGGCGACAGGGTGGGCGTGGATGTGGACAAGAAGAGCCGAAGGTTCATCGGGAAATCCGCCGCGTTTCAGCTCGGCCTCTGCTGTACCCGCGCCATCAACCCCAAGGCTAAGTGCCTGTCCGAAATCACCTTTCGCGACGCGGGGAACATCGAGGACTGCTACCTGTACAGACTGGCGCACCATAAGAACGGATTGGCGCTGTTCAGGCACGTCGTGTTGGTGTCCAGTCCGCAGGACAAGTACGTCCAGAGGCACAGCGCGCGGCTGCAGCTGGAGGGGTTCAGGATCAAGGAGGGTTCGAGAAGGGCGCGGGCGACGATGGAGATGGCTCGCGCGATTCTCGCGCCCGTGCTGGAGAAGGCGACTCGGTGGGAGAGGGGAGAGAAGGATAAGGGCGGGGACGACGAGGAGAGGGAGGGCGGGGCGAGGCTGACGTCGCTGTCGCGCGTCGACGTCCACTTCGCGCCGGGGCCTTCGCGCGTCGACTTCAACCA
>Ga0181573_10000940_pt1 | contig 30032 bp, 16 predicted proteins | sample 101ome_25_FD_148643 | JGI IMG/M metagenome (GOLD analysis project Ga0181573, IMG submission 148643) | Coastal salt marsh microbial communities from the Groves Creek Marsh, Skidaway Island, Georgia - 101409BT metaG (spades assembly) | ecosystem: Environmental > Aquatic > Marine > Intertidal zone...
TCGATCTTCCGTGTCCCTTCCTACCGTACTGTCTCCACGGACGCGCTCACACTCAGATGGCGTCGTCGGCACCGTCTAGGCGCGCGGCGGCGTCGCTGCTGGCGTCGCTGCGCGCGGCGACCCCGGCGACGCGGTGCCCGAACCCGGCGGTTCCGTCGACGAGAACCGGGCAGCGCGGAGTTGACCGTAGGGGCTTCGCGTCGTGGGCGTCGACGCCCTCGCCCGCCTCGGGCGTCGCGTGGATGACCTCGCGGGTCAAGGAACTCAAAGACGCGGCTCGCGCGCAGATGGACGCGGCGAGGGTCGCCCCCGAGCGCCTGAAGAGCGCGGCACGCGAGAGCGTCAGACGCAGGCTCGCTTCGGCGCTCGGCCCGAGAGCCGCGGAGAGCATCATGTCCGGCACCCTCTCGCTCAACCCCGCGACGCACGCGCGCAACCTCACGCTCCGCGCGCGCGCCTTCGGCTTCAGGCACAGGGCGCCCATCGTCGCCGTCGCGGGCACCGGCGCGACGTACGCCACCTACGGCGCCGCCATCGCCGCCGCCGAACGCCTCCGGGGCCGGGGCGACGATGATGACGCCCAAAAGCGAGGGATCGACGCGACGGCGAAGCTCGCGACGCTCGCGCTCAGCGCCGGATGCGTCGCGTTAACCGCGACCTACCTCCGCGCGCGAAGCGTCGTCAACCCCGAGCGCGTCCACGCGGCGGTCATGCGACGCCTCGAGCGCCACCCGGGCCTCGTCGAGGTGCTCGGCGCCCCCGTCGTGTCGTCGGAGCATCGCGCCGTCGTCACCACCGGGGGCGTGTGGACCAAACGGGGGTCGACGAGCCTTTGGGGGTTGGGCCCGCCCCGGTTCAGGGACGCCAAGGTGCACATGGCGTTTCGCGTGTTCGGCACCCGCAAGGCGGGGCTGGTGACGGTCGAGGCGGTGAAGCGAAAGGCGTGGGGCGGCGGCGGCTCACTGTCCAGCTGGGGACGCGAGCTCTTCGGGAGTGATCCGCACGAGTACGCCCTCGTCGCCGTCGACGTCGCGGCGGATAACGGCGACGAGCACAGGGTCTACCTCGCGGGGGGCAGCGCGCGGTACGCGAAGCAGGGGGAGGTGACGGGCATGTACATGCGCGAGGCGCTGGTGAGCGTCGCGTCCGAGGCGTACGAGGCGGAGCAGCGGGGGGAGGAGGCGGAGGAGGACGCGAGATCGAGGCGGGCGCGAGCGCGCGCGCGGGCCGAGGCGGCGCCAAAGCCGCTGGACGAGGGCGGCGGCATGTGGCCCGCCGAGCGGGTGACGGATTACGTGGCGCAGAAGAGGCACGAGGCGGCGAGGTTCGTCACCGAGCTGGGAGTGGCGGACGCCCGGAAGTAGAGCCGACGCCGCGTGTAACATCGACCGATTTGATTGATCATCGACCGCCCCGTCGGTATCCGCGCTCGCCCGACGCGCGTCATTCCTACTCGCGATGTACGCGACTGCTAACTCGGTCGTTCGGAACCGCCGACGACTGCTAACTTTCTACTCCGACTCCGACTAGTTTGGCACGAGTCCCTCCACGAGGAACGGGTCGTCGGCGTGCTTGGCGAACTCCTCCAGCGCCAGGCACGTCTTCGCCACCTCCGCGTCCCTGTGTATCCGTTTGATGAGGTCCTCGATTGTCGTGAAGTTCGCCTCCGGTCGGATGTACCCCAACACGTGCAGCCTCAGCTCCTGATCGTAGAAATCCCCGCCGAACTCGTGAAGCAGCCACGGCTCGATCGTCTTCTTCGCGTTGTCGAAGAAAGGGTTCCAACCGATCGACATCACCATCCTGTACACCGAACCGCCGACGTCGCGAGGGTCCTCCTTTGCCACAGCCGCCCAACCGAAATAGATACCCGGAGCCAACGCATCCGCCTGCAGCTTGAGCGGCGCGACGTCGAGGTTCGCGGTGGGTATCCCCAGCATCTTGCTACCCCGACCGAACCCTTTGACCACGGGCCCGCGCATCCGAATCGGCGTCGTCAGGGGCAGGTACCTGTCCAGCGACATCCCGGGCACCAGTTCGCGCCAATCGTCGAAGGAGGGCAAACCCCACCGCGCCGGGTCGACGTCGTAGAGGGATCGACACAACTCGTCGGCGTGGCCGCTGTACAGGTTAAAGTTCTGTATGGACGGCACGGCGAGTACCCTCATCCCCGCGGCTTTGGCCGCCTGGCACCCCAGCGGCGTGTCCTCGACCACGAGGCAGCACGAGGGGTCGTCGACGCCCAGGCGCTCGGCGGCGAGGAGGAAGATGGACGGATCGGGCTTACCCCGGCGCACCTCGTCGCCGGTGCACACGCAGGCGACGTGCTGGAGTAGGTTCGGGTGCGACGCGAGCTTGGCGCTGAGGTACTTGGCCGGCGTGGACGTGGCGAGCGCGGTGGGAACCTCGTGCCTTCGGAGGAGCGCGAGGAGCCGCTCGGCGCCGGGCATGGTGTTCACCTCGCCCCATCTGCCGTTGAGCTCCACCTCCGTCTCCGCGAGCAGCTCCTCGGCGGTCAGCGCCGGACCGTCCGCCGCGCCGTCCTTGCGGAGCTTCAGGTTCTCGATGATGATCCTGCTGCCGTCCAGCGGCCTCATCCCGCGGACCCCCTCGATGGCGTTGCGGATCGACTTCGTGTCGAGGCTCGCGTCGTGCTTGCGCAGCACCGCTCCCACGACCTCGTCCACGAGCTGCTCGGTGTTGATGAGCGTGCCGTCGAGGTCGAGGATGACGTGGGTGATCTTGACGGGCGCCCACGGCGGCATGGTGACGTATCCTCCGGCTCCGCGACGCGCGCGGGGTGTGCGGCGCGGGTGTGTCTCCGCTGACGCGAGTGCGGGTTGGGCGACCGACCGCTTCAACATTTTTCAGCATCAAGTCATCCGTGATGGCAAAGCCCCACCACCGCCGCCAAGCGTCGCGTCACCGCACTCATCATCCGCGCTTGATCGTCACACGACCGGGCCGCGATGTCAGGCAAGAAGGCGGACGACGGCGCCCGCGCGCTGTCCGGCAAGGAGAAGAAGGAGTTCGACAACGTGGTGCGATGCTACGAGACCAAGCAGCACAAGAAGGGGCTCAAGGCCGCCGACTTCGTGCTGAAGAAGTTTCCCAATCACGGCGAGACGCTCGCGATGAAGGGGCTCATCCTGAGCAACATGGACCGGATGGAGGAGGCGCACGAGCTCGTTAAGCTCGGGGTGCGAAACGACATGAAGTCTCACGTTTGTTGGCACGTGTACGGCCTGGTGCACCGCGCCGATCGCAACTACAGGGAGGCCATCAAGTGCTACCGCATGGCGCTCAAGCTGCACGAGGGCGACGCGCAGATCCTGCGGGACCTCGCCAGCCTGCAGATTCAGGTCCGCGAACTCGCCGACTTCACCGAGACCCGCCGGATCATCCTGAAGGACCGAGCCGGGGCGAGGCTGAACTGGATGGGTCTGGCCGTCGCCAAGTTTCTCCAGGGTCAGCACCGCGCCGCCGTCGCCGTCATCGAGAAGTACGAGGACTTTCGCGCCGAGGAGCGGGGATCGGAGCCGAACCTCGCGAAATACGAGGTTTCCGAGATGTACCTCTTCAAGGCGATGATCCTCGAGGAAGCCGGCGCGCACGAGGAGGCGCTCGCGGTCCTCGACAAGCACAGCGATAAGCTCGTGGACGTCATCGGCGTCCTGGAACAGCGAGCCAGGCTGTACACGGCCCTCGGCCGCGGCGCGCAGGCGGAGGCGACCCTCCGGGCGCTCATCGCCAAAAACACCGAGAACCACGGCTACTACCGGCAGCTCGAGGCTGTTCTCGGCGTAGACGGCGACGTCGCCAAGCTCGAGGCCACGTACGACGCGCTGGCCGTGCAGTACCCAAAGTCGGACGCCGTGCGACGTCTGCCGCTCGATTTCCTCTCCGGCGACGCCTTCGCATCGGCGGTTAGACGGTACGTCGTCGCTCCCATCCGGAAGGGTGTCCCGTCGCTATTCCGGAACCTCAAGTCGCTCTACGCCGATCGTGCCAAGGCGGCCGCGATGGGCGAGGCGTTCGCGGAGATTGTGAGCTCGCTCGAGTCGTCCGGCAAGTTTCCGGGTTCCGAAAAGTCCGAGGCGGACGCGGCGCAGTGCGTGTGCTACGCGAGGACTCTCCTGGCGTACCACAAGGACAAGGTGGGAGACGTGGAGGGCGCGCTGAGCACGATCGACAGCGCCATCGCCAGCACCGATCCCTCGGTGCTGGAGTGCTACCTCGCCAAGGCTTCGTTCCTGAAGCACGCGGGCGACGTCGTCGGCGCGATGAACGTCGCCAACGAGGTTCGCGAGATGGACAGGGCGGATCGATACCTGAACTCGTACTGCGTCAAGCGCATGCTCCGAGCGGGCGAGTACGAGGCGGCGGAGAAGACCGTGGCGCTATTCACGCGCGACGGCAACCAGGCGTCCAACCTGTTCGACATGCAGTGCGCGTGGTTCGAGAACGAAGCCGGCCGGTGCCACCAACGCGGCGGCCGCAAGAACAGGGCGCTCAAGTACTTCACCGCGGTGCGCAAGCACTACGACGACATGGAGGAGGATCAGTTTGACTTTCACCAGTACTGCCTGCGCAAGAACACCCTTCGCCACTACGTGCAGATGCTGCGCGTGGAGGACACCCTGTACAGTCGACGCGCGTACAGGGAGGCGGCGCGAGGCGGCGTGGAGGTTTACCTCGACCTCTTCGACAATCCGCTCCCGGACCCCGCCGAGGAGGAGGAGAAGATGCTCGCGGCGATGTCCAAGGAGGAGCGTCAGGCGTACCGCAAGAAGCTCAAGAAGGCTGAAGAGAAGAAGGCCAAGGACGACGCCGAGAAGAAAGCCAGGGAGGAGAAGGAGGCGAGGGAAGCCGAGAAGGACGGCAAGAAGAAGAACCAGGCTACCAAGCGGAAGGAGGATCCCGATCCCGACGGCGACGAGCTCCTTAAAACCGAGACGCCGCTCGTCGAAGCGGAGCGACTTATCGAGCCCCTCCTCAGGCACGCCGCGGACTTCGAGGACACGCACCTGCTCGCCTTTGAGGTGTTCCGGCGCAAGGGAAAGCTCCTGCTGGCGCTCCGCGCGTGCAACGCCGCGGTGAGATGTTCGCCGTCGTCCTTCGCCGCGAGGCGTAACGTCGCGCACCTAGCCGCGATTGTTTCATCGTCGGATTGTTCCGGCGCGGTTAAAACCGTCCTCGACGACGGGGTCAAGACGCTCACCGGCGGTGCGACCGCGGCCGCCTACGCGCAAGCGCTGGTGGCCGAGGCGAGTTCCTCGCTGGAGGGCGCGCTCGCCGCCGAGGCTGTGAAGCTCGCGGGGGGCGACGCGGGCGTTGCGGCGGCGAAGGTTGGCGACTTGGAGGTTCCTCGCCGCGTGGACGACGCCATCGCCGCGGTGGCGGCGCTCGAGAGGGTCGGCGCCGGCGTTGGCGCGTTGATTGCGAAGCTCGCGGTCGCGTTTCCGTACTGCGAGGCGTTCGGGGGCGCCAAGGCGACCAAGAGGGCGTAGCGAGGTACGAAGCGTCCGCCTTCTTTGAACCTTCGAGGTGCCCTCCGAGGTACGGTGCGAAGGTATTTTTTATAAAAGTCTCGAGTCTCGTCGAATCGAATCGTATCACCTGGCTCGCAGCGCCGCGAGTCTGTTGGAGAGATCGTCCTCCTTCTGCGCCGCCGGGGCCTCCGGGAGCGCCTCCTGGTTGGCCTCCGGCAGGTTGGCGGCAAACTCCAGCCCGTGCTCGTCCGCAACCTCCTGCATGAGCTTGGCGACGTCCTCGGGCGGGGTGGTCGCCGCGGTGGTGTTCCCCATCGCCTGCTCGACGAACTCCGTCTGGACATCGAGGTTCTCGAACTGCCGTTCGAACTGATCCATGTTCTCGCTCACCTTCTCGAGGTTGTTGTCCTTGAGCGACTGCTCCAAGGACTTGACGATGACGCTCATGTTCTTGTTGACCATGTTCATCTTGTGCTGCGTCTCCAACCGGGACACCACGCCGTCGAGGCGGGACGCGAGCCTGAGCATGTTGAGGTTCTCGTTCTTCTTGCGGATCGAGTCCGTGGCGTGGATCTTCGCCCCCTCGATGTTACCCTTCTCGATCGCCGTCTTTACCTGCGTCGTGAATGCGGGGAGCGCGTCAGCGTTGTTGACGTCGAAAGGGCACCCGCCCCTTCCACTTTGGCGCCAGGCTGGAATTTCAGCCCAGAGCAGCCCGGAGTTCGGAACCTACCTTGGCCTTGAGCGCCTTCTCCTCCCTCTCGCACTTCGCCGCCGTCCTCGCCAGCTGCTTCGCGGTGAACTTCAGGTTGAATATCTGGTCCAGTAGCTTATCCTCCCTGCTCTTGAACCAGTTGTTGAAGAGGCCCATTATTTTGTTCGTACCGCGTCCCGTCTGAAGTCGACACCCCTTTCGAAACCTGTGCACCGATCCGCGCGCCCGTCACCGCTCGCGTACGAGCTCCTCGAATTCGTTGGAGACTTTCGGTGCTGCGGCGGGACCGTGCGAGCGTCCGTGGAGACCCTCGGCGCGGTTTAAGGTGGGGCCCGGCGGTCCGTCTGGCTCCGCTTTGGCGAGATTTGGAACCGATTTGGGTCGGTCGCAAATAAAAGCCGCGGCCGGACAAAAAGAGGTTACACCCGTCAGATGTGCGCGACCGCGCGTCACAGCGGGCGACGGCGAGCGCGGGCGGCGTGGATTAAAACGCCCCGACGCGCCGTGCGACCCGTGGATAGATCGTCGGCGCGCTCTTCAGCGGGCGCGACCGACCGACAGAGCGCAGAGCCCGCGTCCGGAGAGGGGACGCGGGCCGGCTCGAGGAAAAAAAAACCGCCGCGCGCGGCACTTTCATCGGCGGAGGCCGCGTGCTTTCGGGCACTGCACGGGGCGCGCGGGTGGTGACGCGGGATGTTCGGCCTATTCCAGGGCGATGCCAGGATCGACGCCGGGGAGCTGGGCTTCGCGGAGGAGCCCACCGTCTCCCCCGCGGGCGTCTACCAGATCCGCGTCCGCGTCATCGAGGCCAAGGACCTCAGCGCCATCAACTCGTTCAGCCTGTATCAGTCCATCGTGTCCTTCTCGTGGAAGACGAACGTGGAGAGCGCCGACCGGTTGCCCAACGCCATCGCCAAGGTGCGACTGAACCGCGACGGGTTCAAGACGGAGAAGCGGAAGACGTTGGTCGAGAAGGAGACCGCCACGCCGCTATGGAATCAGCAGTTTTACTTTGACGGCGTGGACGTAGCCGAGGGGGAGCTGGAGGCGTGCACGATCACCATCTCCGCCTGCGACAAATCGCGCATCGGCAGCGACAGGGTCATCGGCACGTGCGACCTCAACCTCGCGGCGGTGTACCAGGAGGAGGGGCACGAACTGTGGCAGGAGTGGCTCACGCTGACTGATCAGTCGCAGCGACGGCAGGGCTCGCAGGGGCAGGTTTGCGTGTGCGTCTCCGTGCTTCGCGCGGGGGACCAACCCCCCGTCCACGGCGACGGCGAGGACGACGACAGCGCTCTATCATCCGGCCTGCCCCCAGCGGCGGATAACGTCAAGCCGAAGACTTACCTGTTGAAGGCGCAGCTTTACAGCGGCCGAGATTTGCCGCGAATGGACCGCTTCGGCCGCGCGGGAGTGGACGCCTACCTCAAGCTCCAGTGCGGATCCTCCAAACCCGTTCGATCCAGGAGCAAGACGAGCAGATCGCCGGACTGGAACCAGGAGGTGCTCATGCGTCTGGTGGTCCCGCCCGGTAAGGGCGGCCTCGCGTCGCTGCCGCCGTTGAAGATGTCGCTGATGGATTACGATCTGGGCAGGACGGATGACCACATCGCGAGCAAGACGGTGAGTTTCCGGGAGCTGATCATGAACCCCGAGGAGTTCCAGCAGCCGCGGTGGTACTCGTTCTACGGCGGGCCGCGCGAGATGGAGCTCAAGTGGTTCACGAAGATGAGCAAGCTGGCGAAGCGCATGAACGCGGGATACATCGAGGGAAGCGCGTACCGCGGCCGGGTGCTGATGTCGATGAAACTCATCGAGGAGACGGACTGGAACAAGGGAACCATTCGGCCCAAGTCGAAGATTCCGTCGGTGCTGGATAACCTCGGGAAGGAGTGGCCGGTGTACCTCCACGCGGAGGTGTACTCGCTGGAGCTGAACCAGTCGAGGCACGTGGGGTCCAGGGCGACGGTGAGCTTCAACATCGGTCTGAACAGCCTCAAGTCGCCGAGCAAGACTCTGCGCTCCGAGGGCAAGGTGCTCGGGAAGGAGTGCTACGCCAACTTCAACTACCGTCTGTCCCCCATGCGAGTCAAGCTGCCGACGCCGTTCGAGGGTCCGCTCGCGGGTCAGGGAGCGCCGGACCTGTTCATCGACGTGAGCGTCGGGGGTAAGCGCATCGGATACTGCCGCGTGCCGTGCTCGCGGCTGATGCCGGTGAACGAGGAGGTGGAGGGCGGCCCGCACAACCCGCCGCCGTCCGAGGAGGACTGGAAGATTCAGGGGTGGTTCCAACTTCACGCGGACGCCATAGGAGACCATAAACGGGGCGAGTCTCGCCGCGCGGAGCACGTCAAGCCCGTGGGCCAGGTGCTCCTGCGCATCAACCTCTGCGGATCGACCGTGACGAAGCTGGAGGCCAGGTCCCTGAGCCCGGAGGAGCTGGAGGCGCAAGAGGACGAGGAGTCCGACAACGACGACATCGAGAAGGCACCCGGCGAGGAGGGTCGAGACGCGCGCGCCGCTAAAATCGAGAAGCGAATGGAGGCCCGACAGGACCGCATGGGCGAGGACACGTGCAAGATCGACGCGCTCAGAACCGTCAGGTACATGCTGCAGGCCCAGGTGTACCAGGCTAAGAATCTACCCGCGGGCGACGCGCAGGGTGCGTCCGATCCCTTTGCGGTGATTCGATGCGGCAGGAGCAAGGCGGAGACGCACGTGTGCAAGGCTACCACGAACCCGGCGTGGTTTCGCGAGATGCTCATGGAGGTGGAGCTGCCCGTGGTGCCGGCGCCGAGGCCCAAGAAGCAATCCAAGAAGCAGGCCAGGATGGGCGTCGAGGATGACTCGAGCGACGAGGAGGAGGAGGACGAGGACGAGGACGAGATGGACGTCGAAGCCGGTGCCGGGCACATGTCCATGGCGCAGGCGAACGCGCGGGGTATCCACCCGGGCGCCAACAGGCTGCCGCAGGGCGGGTTCGAAGGTATCGCGTGGTGGGCGGTGCCCAAGATGACGGTCATCGTCTTCGACCACGACGAGGGCATGTTGGGCTCCGACAACGACGCGCTGTCCGTCTGCTCGCTGCCGCTGATCCACCCCAACGCCAGGCCGAAGAAGCTGGACAAGTTTGGTAACGAGATCGAGGAGGAGCCCCCGTTGTCCACGCTCGCGTCGTCGGCGTCGCAGTGGACGGACGCGGGTATCGACGACGTTCCCGACGATTTCGCGGATCTGTCCAAGTACCGGGTGGGCATCTCCGAGCCCGAGTGGTACAACATGTTTCAACTCAACCCGTCCCGAGCGGGCGGGGTGGACGTCCGACCGGGCGGGCAGATTTTGCTGCACTACACCCTCAAGGACGTGCCCAAGGAGGGCATCTTCAGGTACTGCGGCATGGACCCCCCGAAGGTCAAGTCCAGCGAGCTCGCGAAGGGGTACCACCCCAAGGTTGTCAGGTCGCTCGGGGACTTTTTCGGGAGCAACCCGGTTGAGGTTCAGGTGATGCTGCTCGGGGTCAGGGGCATGGATCCGTACAAGGGCGTGCCCATCGGCGCGCCGTGCGTGGAGGTGGAGCTCTCCGGCGCGCTGCCCCTCTTTCCAGGCGCGCCGTTCCTGACGGCGCAGAGCGAGTACAGCTCCAATCCAAACGGACCGAACGCGAATTTCAACGGGCAGATCCTTCGCCTCCGCGGCCGCGTGCACAGGATGACCAAGATCGAGCTGTCCCTCTCCATTCGCATCTACGACTCGCGTCCGATCAAGCGGCTCGTGGGCACGGGACAGCACAGGATCCTGATCCGCGACGAGGATGACGAGGACGAGTCGGGGAAGAAGCCGAAAAAACTGAGGGCGGTCAAGCCAAAGCCCATGACCCCGGAGGAGCTTCGAGAGCTGGAGACAAAGGGGATGGAATCGACCGACTCCGAGGAATGGATCGGTTCGTCCAACGCCACGTCGATCGCGTCCGATTACTCCTCGGAGACGGCCACCGAGGACGAATTCTCCGACGACGAGGAGCACAAGTCGTGGTTCTCGCAAGCCGGCAGCTCCTTCCTCTCGATGGCCCGGAGCGCCTACTCCATCGTCGGGTCGGCCAAGTCCGAGCGATCGTCCAAGCGGGGCGGGTCCAAGCGAGGCGGGTCCAGGCACAGTAAGTCGCGCAGGGGCGAGTCCGAGGATGGCGAGAGGAGCGATTTCTCCAGGTACCTTCCCGCGTCTGTCGCGTCCGGGCTGTCCAAGGCTGGGAGCGTATTTTCGAAAGCGGACGGGTCCGCGAAATCGGGCAAGTCGGCCAGGTCCGGCAGGTCCGGCAGGTCGCGTCGCTCGGATCGCTCGGGCAGATCCGGTAAGAGCGGCGCGGGAAAGCGTAAGAAGGCGCTGAGCGTCTTCGACATGATCCCCGAGGGCGAGGAGGGCGAGGAGAACGGAGCCGCGTCGGTTGACGACGGCAAGACGACGATGTCCGGCGAGGAGACCACGGGGGAGACCACCGACGGCAGCGAGTCGGAGCCCGAGGAGGAGGAGGAGAAGAAGGACGGGTCGGGCAGCGACGAAGACGGATCGGACGAGAAGGAGTCTGACGAGGAGGAGATCGACATGGAGGAGTTCGACGACGGCAGCGGGACGGTGCCGGAGTTTATGGATGGCCGCAAGATGGTCACAGACGGCGAGCTTGAAGATCACATGCGCCCGCTGCCCTTCATCACCGTGCCCATCATGCGGAGCAAGGGGTTCGCGGACAACACCAGCGATCTCGTGGAGGGCGGTAAGTTGAAGTTCGTTTGCCGCGTCGTGCCCCTCAGCGAGCACGAGGAGGAACCAGAGCAGAAGCTCCTCGATAAGGGCGGGTTCAACCCCTTTGGCAACAAGAAGAAGAAGGAGGAGGAAGCCGAGATTGAGCGCAAGAACGCCGCGTACAAGTGCGAGGACGACGCCGCGACGATGCCCCTGACGGACTTCAAGAAGCTTCAGAGGCTCATCGGCGGTGGATCAAAGGCGCTCCTGCCGCAGTCGGTCATCGTTCGAGCGTTCGTGGTCCGGGGGAAGAACATCCGGCCGCTAGACCCCAGCGGTCTCTGCGACCCGTACATGAAGGTTGACCTTCTCGGCACGGGCAAGAGGTTTGGCAACAGGCGCGACCACGTGAAGGAGACCCTGGCGCCCTGGTTCTACAAGATGTTCCAGTTCACCACCGAGCTCCCGGGTTCGTCCCAGCTGCAGTTTAAGCTGTACGACTGGGACAAAAACGGCGGCGACGACGTCATCGGCGTCAACACGGTGGACCTCGAGGACCGATGGTTCTCGCCGATTTGGAAGAGCCAGTTCTCCGAGACGCCGCCGCTCGAGCTTCGCACGCTGCTGAACAACGACGCGACTGGCAGCCAGGGTTCGCTCGAGCTCTGGGTGGAGATGTACGAGGCTGATGAGAACGTGCCGCGGGCGATGAAGATCGCACCGCCCCCGGTCATTGACGTCGAGCTCCGTGTCGTCATCTGGCGCGCTCGCAAGATGGTCATCAAGGACATCGGCGGCAACAACGACCTCTTCTTCAAGGTGGGACTCGTGGGTCTCGACCACAAGCAGACTCGGTTCGGACAGGTGCAGGAGACGGACACGCACTACTTCGCGTCCGACGGCAAGGGAAGCTTCAACTACCGCATCATATACCGGTTCTCCATCCCGGTCACCAAGGCGAAGCTCCGTGTGTCGGCGTACGATCGCGACCTCATCGGATCCAACGATAACATCGGCGAGGCCATCCTGCCTCTCTCCGGCATGTGCAACGATCTGATGCGGCTCATACAGGCTGCTCCCGACGGCGAGCTCTCGGGCAATGCGGAGGTGAAGATGGACGCGAAGAATCAGAAACACGCTCCTCCCATGCCCAAGGACCCCCCGTTTCTCAGCTGCGGCGAAGACGGCGTCTCCGTCAACTTCCCCTCGATGGACTTTGGCGACGTCCTCGACGCGGGCGGCGAGGGCCACTGGAGCCCGCTGTATCACCCGTCTAAGGACGACAGGAAGCAGGGCGAGGTTGAGGTTTCCTTGACGCTTCTTCCCGTGCGCAGGGCGGACCAGAGGCCGTTTGGAAAGGCGAGGGATCAGCCCAACAGGGACCCCGAGCTCCCGGCGGCTATCCGAGCGAAGCTCAACCCGTTCGATCCGATCGGCTCGCTCATCACCATCATGGGGCCCAACATGGCCAGGAACATAATCCTCGCGCTGTGCATCTTGGCGTGCCTCGCGGTGTGTTGTTCGCTCGCGGTGTTCATCATCAACGACGTGCTGTCGGCGTACATCAACATCGCCATCCAGCAGGCCACCGGAGCTGGCGGCGGGATGATGCCCGCCGGCGGCGGACTCGGAAAATGAGGAGCCGCGCTGTACATTCATTCATCACATACTAGCTAGCTACTAGAAATAAACGCGCCATTAAGTCTTTAATGGTCCATGTAACAAATCTAGGGACGAAACAAATCGGCTATCGGTCGGCGCCCAACACGGCGGCGAGTCGTTCTTCGAGTCTTTCCACCAGCCGCTGAACTTTTTCATCCGCGTACGAGGTTCCCGTGAGAAAGTTCGTCGAGACGTGCTTGGGCACGGTCCGTCTGTCGAGGTAAAAGCCCCCGGGCTCGAGCGCGTCCTTCGGCGCCACGCAGAGCCAGGACACGGTGTCGGCGCCCTCCTTCGGCGTCCTCAGTTTTCCCTTTAGGGATGAGTAGAACCCGGGCAGCGCGTCTCTCACCGCCTGAGTGTCGCTCCAACCGGGATGCATCGAGACGAACAACACCGACTCGTTCCCACCGCGCCGGGACCAGTGCTCGGTGAGCGCCACCTGATGCCGCTTGCCCCGCGCGTACTGCCGCGTGCCGTCGAACTTGCCGAGTTTTCCACCCGGCGCCCACTCAAGATCGGTCGTCGCGAGCCTCTCGGTGAGCATCCCCGCCGACGACACGGTGATCACCCTCGCACCCTCGTCCGCCTTGCGCAGCGCGGGCAGCAGGCCCTCGGTGAGCGCCCACGTCCCGAGCGTGTTCGTCGCGAAGTTGGCCTCGACCCCTTCGGAAGTGAGCGTGCGTTGATGCACCATGCACCCGGCGTTGTTCACGAGGATGTTCAGTGGATCTCCGGTCGAGACGACGCCTTCCACGAGTGCCTTCACCGCGTGCTGGTTGGATATATCGCAGACCGAGAGCGCGAGCGAGCCTGCGAGCCGCTCCTTCCGCAGTCTCTCCAGCGCGGCTTCCCCCTTCGAGCGGTCCCTGCAGACCATCGTCACGGTGGCGCCCTGCGACGCGAGCTGCCGCGTCACCTCGAAACCGATCCCCTGGTTCGCCCCCGTCACCAACGCCCTGACGCCGGTAAGGTCGCGGCGGAACGGGGCGTCGTCGAATCGCTTAGCCGCGGCATCATACCCGCTCTTGAGGTAGTTTCGCCATCCGTCCAGTCCGAAGAGCAACGAGCGCCACGCGTGCGCCATGGAGCCGCGCGAGATGAAGTGCGTGGCGGGGGGTGGGGTGCCGAACTTCTCTCGGACTGGACGAGGCCAAAATCAATCGTCCACTGGTCGAGGCGCGGGGGTTGCGCGGAGAGGCACGCCCCCTCATCGCGCAGCACGTCATGGGCGGCCACGGCGGGCTCAACATCTTGGGCCAGAAGTCCTGGAACGTCTACGGCCAGGAGCAGCGCGCCAAGGTCCGCCGCGACGAGGAGGAGTTCGCCGCGTCGAACGAAGATCCGGACGCGGGCGCCGTGCCGGTGGGCGCCTCGGGCCCGGCGCCGCGGCCCGCGGGTCACGTCGGCGAACTGCCCACCGCGCACCACGTCACGCTCGCGGGACACGAGGGCCCCGTCCTCGCCGCGCGGTTCAGCCGCGGCGGGTCCTACGCGCTCACGTGCGGCAAGGACAGGACGTTCAGGCTGTGGAATCCCTTCCGCGGCACCCTCATCAAGACCTACGAGGGGCACGCGCACGAGGTTCGCGACGTCGCGTGCGCCGCGGACAACTCGCGCCTCGCGACGTGCGGCGGCGACAAGCAGGTGTTCCTCTGGGACGTGTCCACCGGGCAGAAGATCCGAAGGTTCCGCGGCCACGAGTCCGCGGTCAACGCGGTGACGTTCGCGGCGGAGGATCAGGTGGTGATCACCGCCGGGTACGATCGCTCCGTCAGGTTCTTCGACTGCAGGAGCAACTCCGCGGATCCGATACAGAGCGTCGTGGAGTGGAGCGACGCGGTGACGTGCGTGGTGACGCACGGCGGCGGCGGGTGCCGCGTCACCGGGGGCGGCGTCGACGGGTCGGTGAAGACGCTCGACGTGCGAGCCGGTCGGATCCACTCGGACGACTTGGGCCATCCGGTGACGAGCCTCGCGGTGTCGGGGGACGGGCAGTGCCTGCTCGTGGGGATGCTGGACGGGCGGATGTGCCTTTTGGACGCGTCGGACGGGTCGGTCATGTCGGAGTATCGGGGGCACGTCAGCGCGACGGCCAAGGTGGACGCGAGGCTGACGCTCGGCGACGGTCACGTCGTCGCGGGATCCGAGGATGGCCGCGTCGTCTTCTGGGAGCTGGTGGACGCGCGCGTGGAGGTTGAGCTCGAGGCGCACCCAGGTAAGGTGGTGTGCGGGCTGGATTACCACCCGAAGCGGCACGCGATGGTGACGAGCGCGACGGACGGGACGGCGAAGGTTTGGCTGCCGGAGGGTGTCGCCGGGACCAGTTTTGATTAAGTCAGGTGGATTGACCACCCGTCGTCAAAGTTAGAAACCTCAATCGCGATGAATGAGTAGAGCGTAGCGCTTAGGAATCCGGCGTGCGCGCCTACGCCGCGGCCGCCTCCGCCTCCGCCGCCAGCCGCCGCGCCTCCTCCTTCTCCTTCTCCCGCTTCCGCCGCAGTCGCTCCGTCCGCCGCTCCATCCGCCTCGCGCGCCTCTCCGCCGCGAGCTCGCAAAACCTGGCCACCGAGTAGCACCATCGGACCATCGCGTGCGCAGCCTCTCCCTCCATCCGCGCATCCTCGACGTAAATCCCCGGCAGCGCCGTCTCCTTCGCCGCGAGCACCGCCCTCGCGTCCGCCACGAGGACCTTGTCCGTTTTGATCACCTCGGGCGCCTCCGGGTCGGGCCCCCCCATCACGTCCTTGTCCGCGTACGCCACGTTGACGTCGAGCCAGGTTTTCATCTTGGTCGACAGCGCGCCGTCGGCGGCGATGAGAGCGCGCGGCGCGCTCTCCGGATCGCGCCACATCGCCCAGTGAAACTCTTCCAGCGGAAGCTGCGGCTCCGGTTCGGGCGGGGGCTCCTCGCCGTCGACGGGCTCGGGGGGTTCGGGCGGCGGCGGCTGGACAAACGCGTCGCCCTCGCCCGTCACCGTCGTTATGAAGCGAAGCGCGGCGAAGAAGCACTTCGGGGGCGGATCGTGCCGTCGCGGACCCGTCGCCTTCTCGGCTTCGGCGTCCGCGACGGCCTTGACGGCCGCGTCGAACGTCGCGGCGCTCGGCGCGGGTTCACCGGGGTCCGCCCCATCCCCGGAACCCTCCGGAGGCGTTTCCGGGGCGACGACGGGGTGCGTGAGCTCGCCGATGGCGCGGGCAAACTTGCGCCCCGCGTGCTGCCACGGCTCGCCCGTGCTCGGGTCGACCTGCAGCCACAGCTCGGGAAGCGTCGTGTGCAGGGGCAGCACCCTGCACTCGGCGTCCTGTCGCTCTTTGTCCACGTTCCTGGTCATCTTCAGCCTCCACGTGCGCATCGGGTTCTCCGGCGGGTTCGGCACGGTGTGATACTCCGCGGCGAGAGGGACCGGCCGAACGCCGATGGACGGGAGGTACTCGCGCAACGGGAGCATGACGAGCGCAGCCTCGTGCGCCAAGGTGGCGACCCGTCCCCGGTGCATCCGCCCGGTCTCCGGCGCGGCGAGGCAACCCGCGATGGCCTTGAGTTTCTCCACCACGTCCACGCGTCTCCGCATGGATTCCTCCACGTCGAGGGAGGCGTCGGCGTACGCCCCCTTTTCGCACACGCGCGTCACGAACGTGGCGCCCTCCTCGATCGTCGCGAACGAGCGGGGGATCACCTCGATGATCCGCTCGAGCGCGCCCGGATAGAATTCCTCGTTCAGGATCGACTTGCAAACCGCCTCCTCGCCCGAGAGCGCGTTGAAAACGGCGATGACCGCGGCGTACACCTCCGGGTTGTGCCAATCGTAATCCGCCGCGTGTCTGTCGCGGATGGCGTGCCAGGTTCGGTACTCCAGGTCCAGTCGCGCCGCCTTCTCCTCCTCCGTCTCCGGGTCGGGCTCCGGCGGGACGATCGTCTCGACGGACTCCGTCGCCCACTCGTCCTCGCTCTCGACGTCCCCACCGCCGGCCGCGTCCTCCCCTTCGGCTTCACCCCCGGCTTCACCCGCGGGCTCGGGCTCGGGTTCGGGCTCGGGCTCGGGCTCGGGCTCCGCCGCCGCCGCCGCCGCCGCCGCCTCAGCCGCCGCCGCGAGCTCCTCCTCCGTCATCCTCGGCGGCGGCTCCGTCGCCGGGTCCGCGTCCTCGACCGCCTCCCTCAAAGCGGTGACGCACCACCCGACGAGCGTGTCGTGGTCATCCGGCTTGGGCGGGGGTTTTCCCATCTTCTCCCTGTACGTGAGCAAGTACCCGCACTTGTCCGCGATGGACCGCCTGGTCTCGTCGTGCGCCGTCACGACGCACGCGAGCAGCCTGAGGAGCGTCGGGTAGAGCGCGGGATGCGTCGTGGGCCGCGACGCGAGCGGGAGCGGGTCCTTGGTTCCCCGAAACGGTTTCGGTCTCGGCGGCGGCGTCACGTAGCCTACGGGACGGAGGCCGAACACCTCCGTGAGGAGGTTCTCGCCGGTGACGGAGACGTCGTCGTCGCTGCCGTCCCCGTCCCCGGCGTCGTCGTCCTCGGCGGGGGTTTCCTCGGGCGGGGTTTCCTTGGCGGGCTCGCCGCCTTCGGGCGGCGGGATGACCAGCTCGGGTTCCTCGTCGGATATAGTCGGCATGAGCGATCTGAGCGCCGCGAGCGCGTTCCGGTCGCCAAAATCCTCCGCCGCGCGCTTGTCCTTTGTCAGCGCCGCGAGCATCGCGGCAGCAGCCTCCGTCCTTACGTCCGGATCCTCCTCCGCCGACGTCACCGTGGCCATCAGCTTGGCGATTCCGTCGAGGTCATCCCCGTCCACGACGCGGCTGAGCGCCTCGCTCGCGTCCGCGCACGCGAGCTGCACCAGCCTCAGCGCCAGCATCCTCGTCGTCTTATCCCCCGGCTCCTCGCGCGTCGGGTGCTTCGTGGCGCACTCCAGCGCCACCTTCAGGATATCCGCCGGTTCCTCCGAGTCCTTCGCCGCCTTGGTCTTCTTCGTCTCGGCGGCTTCGCGCTCCGCCCGCAAACTCTCCACGGTTATCGGTACCCTCGCGGGCTCGATCACGCGCAGGATCCGCGCGCGATGCGACGGCGACCGCGCCAACGCGGTCGCCAGTCGCATCGCCTTGGCCGCGACGCGCCAACGCGGATGCGGCGGCGGCGGCGGCGGCGGCGAGTACGCGTCCCCCTCCGCCTCTTTCTTTCGTGACTCCTCCGCCTCCTTCTCCGCCTCCTCCGCCAACTGCGCCTCCGTCTTGGGCGGCGGCGCCAGGGCGCACATGCGCGTGAGCCACGTGCGCGCGGTGTCGGGCAGCGCCGGGTCCTCGCCGCACGCGGCTGCGGCGACGGCGGCGACAAACGCGGAGGAGCCCCGCGCGAGTTGGGTTAAACTTCTGAGCGCAGCGTCCGACAGCGCGAGGGCGTCTCGCGGCTGGAACGGCGCCGGGTCGCACAGCGCGAAGAGCGCCCGGGTGTGGTACGGAGAGTCCGTGACCTCGCGGCGGATGGCGCCGGGGACGGAGACGAGGTGCGCGAGCGCCCTGGCGCACGGCATCCCCACCGCGTTCCATTTGGCTCGAACCTCCGCCGCAGCCTCCGCCGCCTTCCGCTCCTCCGCGGTCAACTCGCGCTCGTTCTCGTCGTCGTCCTCCGCCGGGGGCTCGATCGGGTTACCCTCGTCGTCGAGCTCGGGTTCGGGCTTGGGCGGCAACGGCGCGGGCATCGCGCGTAAGTGCCTGAACAGCAGCTCGACGACGCGGAAGTGCTTGATCTTGCTCGCAATCTCGTCGTACCCATCCTTGGCGACGATATCGAGCGCGCGGATGTCGTCGCACGCGTCGCACACGAGCTTGAGGTGGTCCACCTCATCCTCCCCGTCCGCGGCCGTCGTCGCCATCGCCAGGCGCTTCGCGATGCCCTTGTAATCCACCGGCGCGGGCCTCTCCACCGGGTTGCCCTCCGCGTCCATCTCGGGCTCGGCGTCCTCCCCGGCGGTCCCCGGCGGTGGGTCCTCGTCGGGCGCGTTCCACGGCGCGTCCGCGTCCAGCGCCGCCTTCGCCGCCTTCTCGGCGGCCTCCGCCTCCTCGTCGTCGATCACGAGCCCCATCTTCCCGCCGACGGCGCGCCCGTCCGCACTGCGATCCCGCTTCGGGCGCCCTTCCTTTCTCGGTAACGGTCAGGTTGACCGAAATGGACGGTCGGGTCGTTTCAGGTTACGTTTGCGAATATGGGTCTTTTTTTCGTAAGAGGAGCTCCCAGTCCGCCAGATCTCCCGCGGCACTACTCGACGCCGCCGCCCGTGTCCGCGAACGATGGCGTCCCACGTTCTCGCGACCGACGCCAGGTCCCTCCCCGCGTCCGTCGTGTCCGCCGCCGCCGCCGCGTACGGCCTCGACCCGGAGGTCGTCCTCGTGCTCACCCGCGTCGCCGCCGACGGCAACCTCGGCGAGCCCGCGGGATCGGTCGCGAAGCTGGTGTCCCTGGCGTCCTCCCCCGGGTTCCATACCCCCGCGGTGCTCGCGGCGTTGCACGAGGCGGTCATGCCCGGCGGCGAGATCGTCGTTGGCGTCCTCGGCGCGGCGACGTCCTCCGTCCCCGTCGGCTCGGCGCCCGCGGCTGAGAAAGATCTGCTCGTCGCGGGTTTCGCGGACTTGAGGGCCGCCGCGGGGGACGTCGCGGGAGTCGCGAATGGCGCGCTCGCCGCGTCCAAGCCGACGTGGACCGCGGGCGCGTCGTTCTCGCTCAAGTCCCGCCGGCTGAAGGAGAACGCGGCTCCGCCGAACAACGACGGCGCGGCAAAGGCGTGGAAGCTCGGCGACGACGACGACCTCGTGGATGAGGACGACTTGCTCGACGACGCCGACTTCCGCTCGGGCGCGGATGCCGCGTCCAAGGCTCGCGACGCGGGCGAGGGGTGCGGCCCCAAGGCGTGCAAGAACTGCAGCTGCGGGCGCGCGGAGGCGGAGGCTGAGGAGGAGGCGGGTAAGAGGGCGGCGATGACCGAGGAGAAGAAGGAGGAGTTTAAGAGCTCGTGCGGGAACTGCTACCTGGGCGACGCGTACAGGTGCGCGGGATGCCCGATGCTGGGGCAGCCCGCGCAGGCGCCGCCGGGGTCCACCACCGTCAAGCTGGACCTGACGAGCGACATCTAGTGAGGGAACCGGACCCGACGCCTTGTAAATGTCACGACAAACTGTCCTTTCGTTCGTTGAAACTCGACTAGAGCTCTACTAAGATGGCTTGTCATCGCGCCGGGTGAGTGTTCGGTCCGAATCGTAGAAGTGGGCTCCTTCTACGATTCGGACTGGAACGTGCTAGTAGAACTGCGCAACCCGGCCGACGTCGAAAAAGAAGCTGGGGTGTTCCAATCATCCGCTTCTGCTTGTGTCCATGGCCCAGGATTCATCGCAAGAACGCCAGAGCACGTGATGGATGTGGTCTGTGAGATCGTGTCCGTGAACATGCAGAACTACAAGGACAAGATCGGTGAGCAATAGAGTTCAAGACCACATCCATCACGTGGGTGAAAGGCGATGAAACCTGGGACATCACAAGCAGAGGCGGATGATCACGGATCCGAGGCTGATCGATCAGATCAGCTTCTCCTTCAGTAGTCCAATCCGTCGAGCCCGTCGAGGGCGTCGAGGGCGTCGTACGCTCCCTCGTAGTATCCCACCCCCGCGCCCGCCGATACCCCGTCCAACGCACCCAGCCCGTACCCGAGCGACCCGGCCACCGCGGTCGGCCACGGGTCGTACACGGGGTAAGGCACGTACGGACGATAGACGGGACGACGAGGGTAGACCCTGATGAGTCGGCGCGGGGAGGGGACGCTCAGTTTATGGTTTTCGGCAGGTTATGGCGTCTCAGCCCCAAACCGTGCCCTTTCGTCGAATCTGTCGTCGAGCCCACCTGGCGTATCGGGTCGCCCTGACCACGCCGCTGAGTCTCCTGCCGCGGCTGCACCCGGCCAGGACCCCAGCGTCGTCGTCAACCTTGAGTATCACCGGGGGTTCCTCGAGTTGGATCCCGACCGGCACCAGCGCGATCTCGCCGCCGCCGCCGTCGCCGTAGTGCGTGTAGTTCCACAGGCTCCCGTCCAGCGTGACGAACAGCCCGCGGTACGACTCGCCTATGTCGCTGTACGCGATGAACTGCCTCAGGATCTCCTGGAGCAGCGGCGCGTCGCGCGTGACATCGTCGCGGGTGACGTTGAGGACGTCGGCAAAAAAGTCCAGCTCGGAGCGCAAGGCGTCGTCGACGGGCGCGAAGACGGTGAGGTCGCCGACGACCTCGTGGAACGCGCCGCCCGGCACGACGAGGCGCTCGAGGCCGCTCAGGAACGTGAGGTTGTAGAAGAGGTCCACGCCGGTCATGCCCCCCGATACGCCCCGGACGGTGTCGCAGTCGAGCGGCGGCGCGCCGGCGTCGTCGTCCTCGGCGTCGCCCCCCCCCTCGGACGGGACGACCGTGGCCGCGGGGGCGGGGTACGGGACGATGGCGACGTATCGGCCGTCCGGGAGCGGGAGACTGTCGTCGGGGAGTGGAAGGCGCGGATCGGGCGCGAGCGCGGGGGGGATGCCGTCGCGAGCGGGCGCGGGGAGCGGGCCCTGCGCCGCCGCGGTCAAAGCCAGGCTCAGGGGCCAGACCACGAAGAGGCCCAGCGCGACCATGGCGAAGAACACGCAGATGCGCCCCTGCGGCGAGCAGATGCGCTCGCGCGCGCGACGGAGGAGGCCGTTCGGTTTTGCGACGCCGTTCGCGTTCTCCACGTCGCCGGCGTCGCCCCGGCGCATGAAGAATGGGCTTCGCGACGGGGGTCTCTCGACCCGACCAAGAAAACAAGGCGCAAAAAAACTGACTGAACCTCGGGACACCCGAGAAACCGAAGAGCGTCGGACACGGCTCCACGCGCGCGCGTCGTGCGGTTGCGTGACCCGGTAATACGATAATACGATGCAATTGCAAGTTCGATCGCGTCGGCTAGCGCGCCTTCACCCCGGCGCCGTGCTGCTTCACGATGGCCTCGAACACCACCTTGACCCCCATGAGCACGAGCGGCACGCCGTTACCCGGGCGAGTGGACGCCCCGACGAAGTGCAGCCCGTCGCACTCGGGCGAGTCGAGCGCGCCTATGCCCGTCCTCACCGGCGGCCTGAACGCCGCCAGCTGCGTCAGACCGTGCGACAGCCCGAACACCGCCCCGTGCTTGATGTTGAACCGTTCCCGCCACTGCGACGGGGTGGTGACGCTCTCGTGCTTGATGTGCGCTCGCAAGTCGCCGTGGCCGGCTTCCTCGAACCTTCGCAGGATAGCCTCCCTCCCGGCGTTCACCATCTCCTCCTCGGTGGGGACGGGCAGGCCGCGTTTCTTGCACATCCTCGCCTGCTCGTTGATGTTGGCGACGGGCAGGAGGATCATGATCGACGATCCACCCGCGGGCGCGCACGTCGGGTCCGTGTAGACCGGGTTGTGGCAGTAAAAGTTGTGCTGCTTGGGGGCGTCAAAGTCGGAGACGACGCAGGGCCTGACCCAGCTACCCTCGTAGTCGCCCGACAGGAACACGTTGTGGTGGAGGAGCTTCTCGATCTGCGTGTCGAGGCACCAGTTGAACTCGATCACCGAGCACGAGTACTCGGCGTCCTCCCATCGCTCAGCCTCCTTCTTCGCCTCCGGAAACGTCTCCTTGTCGATCATCTGGTCCCACACGCACGGAAGGTCCGGGTTGGCCACCACCACGTCCGCCTCCATCGTCTCGCCGTTCGCCAGCCGCACCCCTCGCACCCTCTGCGTCGCCTTGCTCCCGGCGATCTGGCTGGGACCCTCGCCGAGGGGCTCGGTGAGGATGGACTCCACCGCGGCGCCGACGCGAATCTCGACGCCCTCCTCGTCGCACAGCTGTCGAAGGGACCCGCGAACCGAGTCGAAGCCACCCTTGGGATACCACACGCCGTCGGTGAGCTCGGTGGCGGCGAGGAGAGAGAAGACGCCGGGGGCGTTGTACGGGGAGAGGCCCACGTACAGCTCCTGGTAGGAGAAGAGCGCGCGGAGCCTCGGGTCCTTGAAGTACTTGGCCATCTGGTTGAACTGGGGGAGCAGGAGGTCGAGGGGGTTGACGGCCAACGCGAGCGGGCCGACGCGGGAGAGGTCGACGAAGTCCAGGATGGAGTTGGCGTCCCTCTCGATGAAAGCGGCGACGCCGTAGTCGAGGGAGGCGCGCGCTCGACCGAGCCAGTCGATGTAACGGCCGCCGGCTCCGAACTCCACGTCGTCGAGCTGCTTGCGCATCTTCTCGGTGTCGTAGAGGAGGTCGAGGGTGGTGTGATCGCCGAAGTGCGCGCGGTACGCCGGGTCGACGCGCTCGATGTCCATGTAGTCCTCGAGCTTCTTGCCCACAGCGGTGAACTGCTCGCGGTACCTGTCCGGGAGGAGCATGAGCGACGGGCCGGTGTCGAAGCGCCATCCCGAGGCGTCGGCGTCGGGGCCGAAGAACTCGGACCTGGCGCGGCCGCCGGTGTCCTCGTTCTTCTCCAGGATGGTGACGTCGTAGCCCGCGTGCGCGAGGCGGGACGCCATGCCGAGGCCGCCGACGCCGCCACCCACGACGACGGCCTTCTGGCGGTCGCCAGCCCTCGCGGCGGAGGTCTTCGCGGCGCCCTCGGCGATGGAACCGCGAACGGTGACGACGCGGACCGATCGAGCACGCGCGCCGCTCGGCTTGGCGGCGGCGACCTTGAGCGCGACGGGCGCCGAGGCGAACATCGCGGACATTTCCGTCACCGCGTGTCTCTTCCGTCGAGATCCGGGCGCGAAGGCGAGTCGCGCGGCGTGAAGAGTGGCCGTCGCGTCGCCCTCCACTTGTCAGTCGGCGAGGATAAAGTTCCGAGGCGCCGAGATCCGCGGGGCGATTTTTCGAACGAAATCCTGACTGCTCGCCATACGATTCGGTCGGTTGCCCCGCTCTACCGCTGCTCGTCTGGATAAACTCGCCCGCTACGTCACCCCAACCCAATAAAGCCGAATCGGAGGTCGTCGCGCCCGGACATTCGCAGCAGCGCTCGACGACAGAGAGTTGCAAGATGGCCTTCGTCATGTCCGCCCTCACCACGGCGATGCCCACCGTCGGCGTCCGCGGCAACGTTCGCGTCGCCCCCAAGGCGCCCGCCCAGGCCGTGTCCCTGGTCGGGTCCATGAATGGCTCCGTTTCTCTGGGCCGCGAGGGTGAGTGTCCGGAAGCGCTGATTCCCCGCCCGGAACGGCGCGGTGGCGGCGAACACGCGCGTCTTCGCGCGCCTGACGAACGCGTCGCGCGCTTCGATGCGGCGTGCGGCATCGGTCCCGTCGTCGTTTGGCGCGTCCAAGCCGTCGCCCTCGCGCGGCGCCCGCCTTCACCGCGCCTTTCCGGTGCTTTTTTTCAGGGTTTCAGGGTTTTGGGTTCGCCACGCTTTTTCTTGAAGTGGCTAAGGCTCGGGCCGACGGGACGCGCGTCGGAGCGGGGAGCGGGTGTGAATCCCCTCGTCGCGCCTCGCGCGCGTGCAGTCGACCGCCCGATGGGTTTCGAACCCTGGAATCCCGACTTTCCTCCGAACCACACGCGGCCTCGCTCGACCCGTCGATTCGACGCGTCAGCGACGTCGCCACGGCCCCCTCCTTTATCCATTTTCTTTCTTTCTGGACCCACCCCTGACCCGTGAACTGACGTCGCATCGCCCCGATCCGTCCCATCGCAGGTGTCGAGTCCGCGTCTTTCGGCGTGGAGGCGGGTGGCAAGTGGTTCATGATCAGCCACGGGAACAAGGTTGCGCGCCTGCACCGCCCCGCCGACCAGCGCAAGGCTCTCCTCCGCAACCTCACCACCGACCTCCTCCGCTACGGCCGCATCACCACCACCATGGCCAGGGCCAAGGCCATGCGCAAGCCCGTGGAGCACATGATCCAGCTCGGCAAGGATGGCGGGGACCACAAGAAGCGCCAGGCCGAGGCGTACGTCTACGACAAGGAGCTCGTCGCGGCGCTCTTTGAGCAGGCGCCCGCTCGCTACGCCGACCGCACCGGTGGTTACACCCGCATCGTCAGGACGCTCCGCAGACGCGGGGACAACGCCGAGATGGCCATCATCGAGCTGGTCTAAACACCGCGCTCTCGCTGCCGCTTTATTCTTGGTTATTAGTCTTGGTGGGTGTCGTCGTGGGCAGTCGGAGTGCGCTGGCAAGTGCCTTTGGCTCCACGGCGTGAAACGGAGTTGTGTACATTCACGCGCAGAGCGCCGCGCGCATATTCGTTCTAGCACTGCAGAGGTTTCAATTATCAGCAAAGCCTTTCGCGTTTACTCGTCGATCCCGCGTTTCTCTCATTACAAGGTCACTTCTTCTTCTTCTTGGTCTTCTTCGCCTCCGCCGTGGCTGGAAGGAGCCTCCCTTTCTCGTCCATGACGCCGTCCTTCTTGAGCTTCTTGGCCCGCTCCTTGAGCTCGTTGACCCGCGCCTCCTTCTTGGCCAGACCGAGCTGCATGGCCTTGTACAGCTCCCTCTTCTTCCTGGGCAGCAGGGTATAACTCATGGCTTTGATCTCCTCGTCCTCGCCCATTTCCTTGATGCGCTTGTTGATGATGATGTCCTTCTCGCGCATCGCCATCTCGTGGGTGAGCCTCGAGGGCTTGCGCTTCTTGGCCTTCTTGGGCGCGTCCTCGTCCTCGGAGTCGGCCTCGGAATCGGAGTTTTCCTCGTCGTCGGAGTTTTCCTCGTCGTCGGAGTTTTCCTCGTCGTCCGAGTTTTCCTCGTCGTCCGAGTTTTCCTCGTCGGACTCCTCCTCCTCCTCGGATCCCTCCTCCTCGTCGTCGTCCTCCTCCTCCTCCGAATCCGCGGTGTGATCCCTGCCCTCCTGCAAGGCCCTGGAGTAAGGGATGCCCTTCGCCTCGCGCTGCAGGTCCCGCGCGTACTCGCGCTCCTCCTCCTCCGCCTCCTCCTCCGCGGTGAGCATCCTCGCGCCCGCGTCGCCGGAGACATCCGCCAAGGACCGGCCCTCCCTCGCGGCTTTCGCCTGCATCTGGAGCTTCTCCAGCGTGGCCTGGTAGTCGGGGGTGTACCCTTCGTCGTCCTTGCTGACGAACGGGGAGAGGTGGGGCGGGGGCACGATCCCGGGTTTGTAGTCGGCGCAGGGGATGAGGATCCTCCAGTTGGCGCAGTCGCACACCCACTGCGGGACGACGTACTCGCGCTGAGCGAGCATCTTCCCCTCCATCGGCCTGTCGCACACGTGGTGGGTCACGCCGCCGTCGGACTCGTCGTACGGGCTGCCCTCGCCCTCCCAGCACACCTCGCCGCCGAACGATCGGATGATGAATACCATCATGTCCCTCGGGCACTCGCGCTGGATGAAAAAGACCATCCCCTTGAAGAGCGTGGCGCAGAGCTTGGCGTCCTCCCTCGCCGTCGGATCTCCGCCGGCGGAGAGACTGATGGCGCGCTCGAGCTCGTCCTCCTCCTCGACCTCCTCGTCGTCTTCGCCGTCGCTGCGTTCGGCGCGCAGCGCAGCCTCGGCCTCGGCCTCCTCGTCCACCTCCCCGTCGCCGATCTGCGCGAGTTTATCGCCCAGCGTCGCCAGCCTGGACTCGGTGAGCTTCGCCTGCGCGCTCTTCTTCTTGGCGCCGCCGGCGTAGCCCTGCTCCTTGTCCGTCTCCATCCTGTCCGCGAGGTCGTGGATCACGGCGACGATCCCACCCGCGGCGTCCTCGAGTCGCGTGTCCAGGACCGGCGGGTACCTCAGGCCTTGGTCGAAGTAGAGTTTGTAGTTGACAAAACCGAGCATCGACGTGTAAAAGTCCAAAAACGTGAGCATGACCCTGTAGTCCACGTCCTCGGGCAACGTCTGCGCGAGCGCGTGCGGGGTGAGCCAGGTGATCTCCTGGCCGTGTATCACCGCCTGGTAGTAGATCCCTTTGACGGATATGAACACCTTGCGCAGCGCGTGCACCTTGGTGACGTACGACTGAAACTCGAGGGAGAGCTTGCGAGACTCCAGCAGCACCTCGGCTGGGATCCCGTGCCTCTTGTCCGCGGGGAGCACGGCGAAGAGGTGGGCGAGGGTGAGCGGGTCGTCGAGGTCGCGGAGGGCGTCGAGAAAGGTCGGGTACCGCTCCTTCACGAGGTGGTCCAGGCCGTACTTGGGCTTCTTCTCCTCCAGACGGTCCACGGCGTGGTACGCCTTCTTCGCCCTGGCGCGCTTGATCTTGCGCTCGTACGAGCGGAGGTCGCGGAATTTCTCGAGGAGGGGCTCGTGCGCGAGGAAGTTGATGTCCTTGACGTGGTAGTAGGTCTTGTGCTGGCCCTTGAACTTCTTCTTGGGCTCCCTGCGGCGTGGAGTGGACGAGGGTGGTCAGCGGTGGGCGCGGATTGGGTGATAAATCGGCGGCGGGCGGCGGGTCGGCGGAGCGATGCGACACGACGGGGGATCGCACGCGCCGGGGTTCGGGAGATGAAACGAGCGTTCGCGTACCTGGGGTGGATGCCCTTGAGGATGCACAGGCGTCGAAAGTCCGCGAGCTTGAGCTGCAGGCGGTTGAGCGCCTGGTTGCGCGTCGTGTAGCGGCTCGCGATGCCGCCCTTAACCTTGAGCTGCTTCTTGACGTTCTTGCCGCCCTTCGCCTTGCCGGCGGTCTTGCTGGGCTTCACCATCGCTCCCGAATCGAGGTTCGCTTCCTTCTCAGTGAGTAGAGCGCTCGAGTCTCTTCAAGCGAGTTTTGGGTGGGTGCGCGCTGCGTCACTGACGCCGCGAACCGGCAGCGCACTTTTCTCTCATCAACAACCTCTCGGACGTCTTCAGACCGAGGCGGCGGTGGTCCGACCGGAGACACGACCGACCGTGAAACGGCCAATTTCTCCTATGGTTTCATAGTCAGCAGATCTGATATTTTTCGGGCTCTGTGAGCCACAGGTTTCACCGGTCTTCAGCCAGAGGTGCGCGATTTTGAAGGGAAAATTTGACTGCAGCCGTGACCCGCGCGGGGGGAGGATTTCTATTTCGAATTCCTATTGGCCACACACGCCTGTTCCCCAGACGGTGAAATTCTAAAACGTTGTTGTTGGCTTGCCCTTTCGCACAGGGAGACCTTTTGTGATCCGAGTTGACGCGCGGGGGACCGGGCAGTGCGTCGACGCGCGGGCTAGGTGAGAGGCTCAAAGCCAACCTTTGGCTCGTGAGCGAGACACACGAGAGCGTCGGAGCGATCTCGGGTCGTGGGACACCTCGCGCGCTTCAGGAAAGGCGCGTTACCGAGTCGCGACTCCGCAGGGTTTCCAGTGAGCTGTGTCGTACGCAAGCGGGAACCAACGTGGTTTGAGTTTTTGCCGCGAGGTCGGGCGCCGGAGAACGATGCGCGGAGGCCATGGCGACGCCGCGAAGCGCCAGGTGGCGGACGTAGCGTCGAGCAGGGGTGTCGGCAACGGCGTCCCCGATAAGTTCGCGGACTACGCCAGGTTCGACGACATGTTCGGGGCGTCGAGGATATTCACCGATGGCACCGCGAGGCAGAGGAAAAAAGAGACCGAGATGTACGTCAAGGACGTGATGGAGAGGCGGGTCTACGGGTACACGCACGATCTCAGGATGCACGGGGAGCCCCTCTTGAGGATTCCGGTGGGTGCCCCACTGGATGAGCAGCCGAGCTCGCGCGGTAAGGAGAACCCGGCGGCGCGGGAGGACGACCGCAAGAGGCGCGACCTGGAGGGCCCCGAATCCAAAGCCACCGGTGGCAGGAAGAAGGCTCGGATGTCACCCGGGGCTGGAGCCTTCGCGCAGGGCGCCGGCGTCAAGCCATCGCCGCGCGCGGGGGCCGGGTTCGGAGTCGGGCGCGGAAGGCACTCGGATGTCAACGGCATCACCGCGTCGCTCTTCGAGCGCGAGGATTGGGAGACGGACCCGCTCTGGGCGGCGATGGAAGAGGCTGTGGCGAACGGGGGGGTGGGATCGCTCGAGGAGCTCCCTCTGCCGGGGAGCGCCCTGCGCGCCACCGCGCTGGCGCCGCATCCGACCAATTTCGACGGCGAGTTCATGCAGCGCTCGAGGCTCGAAGAAATCGAGGTACGTCCGGCGAACCCCGCCGCCCCCGACGACGCGCGCTCGATCGCGCGCGTTCTACCCCCGCGAGGCAAACCGTATCCAACCTGCTGCGGCTCGCTGCGGCTCGGGCTACGGCCAGTTTTTCCCGCCCGCGATGAAACTCCCCCCGGCGCGCGCTGACCTTCGCCGCCCCTCCCCTCGCCGCATCAGGAACGCATCCACAACCTGGAGAACAGTCTGGCGCTCGCTCGCGCGGCCGCGGGCACGGAGCGACACGCCCCGGGCTCGCTTCCCGTCAGCCAGACCGCGGCGGACGCGGCGGCTGCGGCGGATGGCGGGCGAGCGAGGGGGGAGTTCGGCTCCGATCGCGGCAGCGGCGGGAAGAGCCCGCAGTCGCCGAGCCCGCACAACTGGGCGCCGATGAACCCGGCGCGGTCCTCGGATCTCGTTTGCGACGCCGCGACCGGTCGGATCGGGTCGGGCGGGGGCGGGGGCGGGGGCGGCCGCCGATCCAACTCGTTCACGTCCACGCCCGGGCCCAAGCACTGCGTGGGATCCGTTATGCTGACCGAGTCCCATCCGCACACGGCCGGCGGCGCGTCCGTCGACGAGGATGCGCGCGCGTTGGCGATGGAGTACGAGCGCCTGCGCGAGGATCGCGACGCCAACCGCAGGGAGCACGAGCTTCTCAGGACGGAGTTTGAGCACGCCAAGTCGCAAACCGCACTGCTGCGGGAGAGCAACAGGAACTACGAGGCGAGGGTGGAGCAGCTCGAGCGGCTGGTGCGCGAGTGCAACGCGCAGACGAGCTCGCTGCGGAGCCAGCTCGCGGAGTTCACCGCGCAAACCGGCGCCCGCCCGGGGGCATCCCAGGGTGGAACGTGGGTACCCCCCGCGCCCGTGGTGACCACGGCGGCGCGGCTCTGCACGTCGCGAGGGTCGGGGGAACCAAACTCGGCGGGGGCGACGCCGAGGGTGCCCACGCCCCGGGTCAACCTCGAGGTCAACCACGTCCAACCCGGCAACCCGGGACGAAGCGACAACCCCGGAAGTCTCAAGAGGGTCGGAAGCTGTTTCATGTCGGGAACCGCCGCCTTGAACGCGGCGAGGAGCGCGGAGCAACCCCTCGCGCAGGTTTCGCCCGACTCGAGCGCGGGTGAGTTTGACGGCACCCAGGGCCACCTTCACTCGGGCGCGAGGTGAGAAGGGTTCCCTGCGAAGTTGGCCGCGGGCGACGGAGGATTGGACGGGACGGGACGGGACGGGACACGCGTCGCCTCTGGACGGTGAGGCGTTCACGGTTCATTTAGCACGAGCATTAGACGACCAGACGACGCACCCGCGGGGGCGGGGAACGCGTAAGTTATGAAATACAATCACCGATTGATGAGAGACGA
>Ga0181573_10000941_pt1 | contig 30012 bp, 17 predicted proteins | sample 101ome_25_FD_148643 | JGI IMG/M metagenome (GOLD analysis project Ga0181573, IMG submission 148643) | Coastal salt marsh microbial communities from the Groves Creek Marsh, Skidaway Island, Georgia - 101409BT metaG (spades assembly) | ecosystem: Environmental > Aquatic > Marine > Intertidal zone...
ACAGGGGCCTTGTCGTCGGAAGTCGTCGGAAGTCGTCGTCGTCGTCATGGTTTCGTTGGCGTCGTCGGTAAGAGGCTGTTGATTGAGCAGGGGTGTCGTCAGCGAGTCGTCGCGGTGCGGGTTTGCGCGCTAAACGCGAGAATTCAGAAAGTGCTCCGAGAGGGATTGAAAGAGGCGAAACCCTGCTCGAAGTGTCCGTTTGACGTCGGTCTCGATATATTGAGTTGATTGTTGAGTTGATTATGTGTCAAAGATGTGATCTTTGGCGTTTGTATTGACGCCGGACCCGCGCTCATGGTAGAGTCAGACACGCGAACTGCAGCTACGTGATGGTGACGTACGTAGCCTGTGTAGGGTATAGGGTATACCTATCACGGTGCGTGGTCGTTCACGCGACCGCCGTGCGGTCGCACGCGCTCCGACCGTTCGCCGCGACCAATGCGGACAGCCTTTTCTCCATCTCGTGCTCGTACCAGTCGTCGCAACCGTTCCCGCCCCAGCACTTGGGGATAACGTCGTCGTCCATCTCCTTGCGGAGCGCGTCGAGGAGCTTGGACGGTTTGACGACAGTGATCTTCTCCGCTGTCGACGGGTCGACCAGTCCCTTGATCATTTTCCACAGCGTGGAGAAGATTGGCGGGGCAATGACGATGGCGCGGGCCATCCGCTCGCAGTAGTGGTTCTCCAACATCTGCATCATCTCGTATCCCAGGTTGACAGCCTCCGAGTCGGCGATTTCGGCCAGCTTGATGCCGCGTAAGTCGTAGATCCGGAGGAACTGGCCCTTCGGGTACGCTGTCGGCTCGACGACCTTGAAGATGTACTCCATGACCAGGATGAACTGCTTTATGATCTGGTCGTTGTGGTCCGGCATGATCCCGGCCGCGCGGAAGTTGCCCACCGCCTTGCCAAAGCCTCCCATGCCCTCGACAAGGATCGGTAAACCATCGCGGGTTCGCCCGATCAACGCGTGCACGTAATGCTTCTTCAACGAGGAGAAGTACGGCAGGTGCTGGTCGTCGAGGATGTTGTCGACGTCGTTCGCCTTGCGCCAACGGGCCGTCTCCTCGAGCCGCGAGAGCGCCCTGGAGACGTCCCCCTTGCACGCTGCGACGTAGCGTTTGAACAGATCGTCGTTGATGGCTGGGGAAATCTCGTTGAGCCTGGCGATGGTCTCTTCCTGCGCCTCGAGCTCGAGCTGATCCATGGACTTGTCCAGGCGGTCGACGATGGACCGGCGGAGGCTGAGGGCGTGCTCGACGGAGAGCGAGCGGGAGAAGGCGGGGTGGTTGTCCGGCACGCTCGGCGTGGGTGCTAAGGGCGTCGCCGGCTGCCGCTCGACGACGGTGCACGAGGAAATGCTCAGGCTGAAGTCTCGCCGCGAGGCAGCGACGGCGACTCGGACCGCGAGGACTGCCGTGAAGGCGAGACAGGGAACGTCGGTGGAGGCGACGGCGACGGCCGCGATGACGACGACGGCCGTGGCCGCCAGCCAGACCCCGAGCGGTCGGCGGCGACGTTCGACTCGAAACTTGACCTCCACGCCAAAGCTGGAAGTCGATGGTGATTGGCCGTCGCCGTCACTATCGCCGTCGCCGTCACTATCGCCGTCGCCGTCACCATCGCCGTCGCCGTCACTATCGCCGTCGCCGTCGGGCAACAGTAGGGCGGCGCCCAGCCTCGGCCCGCGCCCGCCGCCGACCATCAAGTCCTCGAGAGCGACCCGGCCGCTGACGATACCCATGGGGCTCTGAGCGAGGAAACCAATCGTGCTGTTTCTCCGAGCAGCCTTGACCGAAATCTCAGTCTGCCGGTCGCCCCGCGCGACCACATGGTCGTCCACGGCGACCTGGAACACGGTCGGCTCCAACGGCTGCAATCTGGTGCCAGGAAACTCGAGGAGATCGAGCGCCCGCTGCAGCTTGGAACGTTGCTTCGACGTGCGCTGCAACACCTGACCAGCCTCCTGCTCAGAGAGGAACACCAGCGTCAACGACGGTCGCTCTGTCACGTCGGCACGGCGGACGACGAGCGTGGCCGGATCACTCCCGGGAGAAATTGTGATCTCGTGCAACAACCGCGTCATCTTCACCTTGAACTTCGTCGAGCCTATGCGTCGTCGGTGCGTGCGTGTGCGTGTGTCTGGGTGAGCGGGAGCGGCAAGGGTCGAACTCGAGTCGAGAACGCACCTTGGCTCTCCAGCAGAATGAAGGACGAGCTGTTCAGCACCAGCACCTCTATCTTTGCCTCGTCCTCTTGCCTCCACGGCAAGCAGAACCGAGCAGAACCCGAAGCCGAACCGGCGTTCGAAGAAGAAACCTTGCAGATGAGCAGCGTTTTCCGCTCCGCCGGCAAGCCCAGCTCCTTGCTGGAGCTGCTCGTCACGTCAATCATAGTATACCGGTACTATATATATATATATATATACGTATCACAGTGAATCAAATGCATGCGTCTTTTTTTGCGTTGTGTCGCCGTTGCGTTGTGTCGCCGCGCACGGGGAAACGCTTGCGCGGACAACCCACCTCGTCGCCTACGCCCAGATGGCGATGACCAAGAGGATCGCCGCGCCGATGTAGAACGCCGCAAAGCAGGCCGCCTGGATGGCGGGCGTGCTCTGCCGCATCCACTTGGCGTGCACCCGCAGGGCGTTCATATGGTCGGCCAGCGCGAGGTAGATGAGCGCGCCTGCCGCAATCGAGTCGAGAATACCTACGGTATACAGCATCGACGGACTGCTCGTGTCCAGCGACTGCCGGACGGCGATTCCCACCGCGATACCGATCGGCGTCGTGATGGAGTAGAAGGAAGCGAAGATCAGCACCATCTTGTTGCCGAGTCCGCTCTCGGCCGTCGCCGATCCGAGGGCGACGCCCTCCAGGAGCTGGTGGAAGATGATGGCAATGAAGAGGGCGACAAACTCGGTGGAACCGGTCAGTCCCAGCGACAGCCCGATGACGAGCGAGTGCACGCCGATCGAGACCTCGCTGATGATCAGGTTGCTCAGCAGCGCAGCCCTCGGCTTGTCCTTGTGGCTGGATCCCAGCAGAACGCGGCTCTTGCAGTCCTCGTCCTTGCACTTGACGTGCGACTTGCAGTTGACGGAGTTCGAGGCACCGATGCTCCTGATCGCCGCGGTGGCCGTCGACGTCGACGTCGACGTCGAGATCGACGTCGCGTCGGCTTCGGCGCCGGCGTCGGCGTCGGCGGCCTCCATCCTGTCCAGCCGGTCCTCCGCGGTGTCGTCCATGACGAGGTTCCCCTCGTTCACGCCCTCGGCTTTCCTGCCGACGGGCTTCATGAAGAGGTAGAGCACGTAGTCGATCGTCTGCAGGATTATTATCGTGAGGCACGCAAACAGGAACGCCCACGGTCCGTACGCGTCGAGCCACGACTCCGGAAGGCAGTTCGACGACAGGTTTTCGTTGGCCGTGTAGAGCATGTGGACAAACGCCGTGGCGAGCATGACGCCCGAGCCCGCAAACGAGCCCAGCCTGATCGACATGACGATGTACGGATGGCGAGAGAGCGACAGGAGGAGAGGGTACGCCGCGCCCATGAACGAGACGATCCAGAGGACAAACACGGAGACGATGGCCAGCGTCAGGTTGTAGGAGTCGTCGTCGTGCTCCTCGCCCTCGTGGTGCTCCTCGCCCTCGTGGTTCTCGGCCTCCTCGCCCAGGAGCGTGCCGTTGCCGGGCAGGTTCGCGGGGACCTCCCGCACACAGTTGGCGCCATGGCCAGCACTGCAAGTGGAGTGACGTGAAGGGGGCGAGTGAGCGGGTGATTCGAGCGTACGTGCTGTTGGGGTCGGCGCCGCGCCGGCGTATGGCTCGTTCATATGGAAACGCGCCGTTGGCGTAAGTAAGTGGCGCGCGGGGCGCCACTTACTTACTACTACGCACGTACGGAGCGGGAAACGTACCTAGCCCATGAACCATTCACTGACGTGACTGCGACGAGCAGAGCCAGGTTCGTAAGTCGACGTAGTAGCATTGTGTATTATGTAGTACGCATTCAGTGCGTGAGAGTGTCGCCACTTCTTGCGGCGTCCAGGTCCTGGAGAACGATGGCGCGCCAAGCACGCGTCAAGCACGCGCCAGGCGAGAGAGGCCTCGTAGAGAGACGCCACCTCGAGCCACTCCGAAGCCACCTCGAAGCCTTGCGTATTGCGTGTTACAGTATAAAACAGTGCGCAGTTTGCCGCCCATTTCCGTAGACAAGTTCGTGTATGTATCGTTTGGGTCTGGTCGGTCGGTCGTCGGTACACGAGCGCCAGCCAGCCACGTCGTCAAAAATTGGTTCAAACCCCGTTTCTCGCCCGATTGCAGGCGAATTCGTTGGCATCGCCGCCCCCTTATCGAAAGGTATCATGCGCGAGACCAGTGTCGCCCATCAGAAGGCCGCCGGGATCGACACCCGGGGGAACCATCCCGGCGCCGGCCTTTGGTGCCACGAACGACGAACGGAAGATGATTGCGTTCGCTGTCGACACCGCCAGGAGCCCCTCTTGCATCTTGATGGACGCGAGGTCCTCCCCGTTCAGCACCAACTCCTGCGCCTTGGCCAACATCTGTTCGTTCATCGCTCTCATACGCTCCATGTGATAGTCCGCGTGCTGCTGGTAGTATTCCTGGAGGTCATCTAGCCCACGTTTCGTCGCTTTCGCGCCCATATGGCCCATATGGCCCATATGGCCGTACGCAGAGTTTGTCGTGGCATCTTTCAACGACGACGGCCTCCAGCCGTGCTTCGCCCCCATCATCCCCGATCCGCCGCCGTTCTTCCCGTCCGCCTCGTTGCTACCCTGCTTTGAAGGACACGCCGACCCGCCGCTGCCCTCCTTCTGCCCGAACATCCCAGCCGCGTCTGGCACGGTGCGCACCGCGTCATTCTCTTCCCCGGACCCCGACAGCGACCGTAGCGATGACCCCGAGCTCACGTACGACGGCAGAATCGCCTCGACGCTGCTCCCGCTCGCGCCGTCCACCCCGTTGGCGCCGTCTGCGTCCTCCAGGGCCTTCCGGGACGGCTTCCGGGAACGCTTTGGCCGCCCCTCGTCGACGTCGACGGGGGGCGGCGGGCTGTGGGCGGCGGCGCTGCCGTCCACGCCGTCGTCCGCGCGTTTCTTCTTACGGGGAGGCATCCGATACCGTGGGTCACGCGGACGCTGGCAGCTTGGGAGGAGGCCCGATGATTCGTTCAGTTCTGGCGTCCGGGACAATGTCGCATCCGCGCTCGTGTCAGTCGTCTTCAATGGTGTATCAATGATGATATGCGCCGGGCGGGTGTGACAGGAGCTGCGGGAACGTTCGATTCAGCGAGAAATTGAACGGTCCAACGTGCGCCTTTCAATGGGCCTCGGACCGAGAACAAACTCGCGATACGATACAGTGTTCGCGCGTGAGGTCTTATACAGGTAGTTTATGTGCATTCACGGGATACAACTGAAAATGGTGCGTGGAGGGGAGCAGGAGAGTGCACGTCGAGGTTGCAGATCGGATCCAACGCGAACCTGATACGAACAAGGCGGCCACCGGTTCTCTATCGTCGACTGCGCACCCCGAGACCGACCACGTGCCCCTGCACATCATTCGACCGGGTCGCTCACGTCGAGGGGACGTGCAGAAAGCAGCAGAGCGCATCGTGACGGGGTGTCGCCAGGCCGCAGCTGCCGGTGCTGCCGGTGCCGACGCTGCCGACGCCGCCAACGTCCCGTGCTGCTCGTCGGTACGCTAGACGCGCCGTTGGCCCACGGCAGTCCCCTCGGTCACGCCGCACGCGCCCCATCATGATTGTGGTTGGTCGGCCATTTCTGCTCCTCCTAGATTCTCACATGTGAGAACTCTGTACAGAGACATTCTCTTCTCGACCTTTTGCGAATTCGCGAGGCCTACGCTTCCAATCATCCAATGAGCACGACGGTACCATAGCGCACCGGATCGTTGTTGTTGCAGGCACAGGTGAGCTTCTTCCTCTGGCTGACCGAGAACAACCGGATGAGCAGTCTAGCAGCAGCGTTCCTCGTCGTCGCAGGCACACTCTTCTCTCTCGCGTGGGCGGGCTGGGCGCTGCGGAGACGGCGAGCGCTGGCGCTCACGTCTATGTACGTCCTCGGGTCCGGCGGGCACACGGCCGAGATGCTCCAGCTGCTGCGGGGCATGCTCCCCTCCCGCGATCACTCTGCGTTGAGAGTCTACGTCGTCGCAAAGACCGACGCCCTGTCTGCCAAAAAAGCCGAGGCGTTGGAGGCGACACTGACCGCAGGTGGCGGCGACGGCGACGAAACCAGCGACGAAAACAACGACGACGACGGCGACGAGCCGTTACCGTACAAGATCGAGCTCGTTGACAGGGCGCGAGAGGTTGGCCAGAGCTACCTCACGAGTTTCTTCACGACGCTGCGTTCTTTCCTGACGACGGCGCGGCTCGTGCTGCGGCACCGGCCGGGGATGGTGCTGGTCAACGGGCCAGGGACGTGTCTGCCGATCGTGGTGTGGGCGAGGGTGTTGGTGCCGGGCTCGAGGGTGTACTACGTGGAGAGTATTGCGCGGGTGGACCACCTGTCGCTGACGGGAAAGATTCTGCTCAAGTGCGGGCTGGCCAACGGGGGTTTTTACGTCCAGTGGAGGGCGCTCGCCGAGACGCTGCGGGATCGGGGGCACGTCGACGTGGCATACGCGGGCAGGGTGTATTGATCGTGCGAAAAAAGTGTGTAACAAAACTAGAGGCTCTCACAAATCGCACCAGGCTGCATAATCGAGGACGCTCTGCACCTGGGCGACGCCATCGACGAGCAGGGGGCCGCACAGGTGGCTGGGGCCTTCGAGCTGGAACTTCATGACGAACTTGCGGTCTCCCTTTTCCACCCGCCGGCCCTCGTAGCTCAGGATGTTCTGGTTGTACCGGGAGATGACGTTGGAGATGTCGGCGAGGAGGGACGGGCGGTCGAGGCAGCTGATGGTCACCCAGCACGTTCTGATCCTGGTCTCTTTGCCGGTGCCGACGCCGTTTCCGTTGAATCCCTCGATGCGGTCGATCCGAAGGTCCTCCTCGTCGCTCGAGCCGGAGTGGTCGGAGCTGCCAAAGCCCTTGGGGAGGAGGTCCGCGTTGTCCTTGAGGAACTTGAGGATCTTGTGCCGGGCCGACTTGGTCTGGGCGGCGTCCAGCCACTGCTTGTGCCGCCGGACGATATTGGCGTTGGTCGGGCCGTTGTAGGTGATGACCTCGACCACCTCGGCGTTGCCGAGCCGGTGCTCGGCCGGGACAATCTTGCCGTTGACCCGCGCGGTGACCATGGTGTTGCCGACGTCCGTGTGGATGTGGTAGGCAAAATCGACCACAGACGCGCCCTTGGGCAGGCGCATGACCTGTCCGGAGGGCGTGAAAACGAAGACGCCCTGGCCCAGGAAGTCGTCCGTGACGCAGTCGACAAACTCCTGGGCGGTGAGCGTGTCCACAAACTCCTCCTGCCATTGGCGGATGGAGTTGAGCCAGTTGATCCGACGGGTCAGCGTGGACGCCTCGTTGTTGTTCACCTGCTTTTCGATGGCGATGCCGAACTGCGCCAGCCGCTCCATGTCGTCCGTCTTGATCTGCACCTCGATGGGGAACAGCGTCTGGTTGTAGCTCCGGCTCGTCGTCGGCGACTGCGCGCCGTTCGACGAGGAGGAGGCACTCGACCCGTTTCCGCTGCCGCTGCCGTTCCCGTTGCCATTCCCGTTGCCGTTGACCACCAGACCGGTGGGAATGATGGCCGTGTGCAGGCTCTGGTAGTTGTTGGGCTTCGGGGTGGCGATATAGTCCTTCATCGATCCCGGAACAGGTGCCCAGAACGAATGGATGAGGCCCATCGTGTGGTAGCAGAGCTGCCGCTCGTCCGACGCGTTGGCGGGGTTGAGGATGACCCGCAGCTGCGCAATCTCCGAGACGTCTCGGATCGACCGCCCGCTGTCCTGCAGCTTCTTCCAGATGCTATAGACTGCCTTGCGGGAAATTTCGATCTTGAGACCCTGCAGCAGCCCCGTCAGGTAGACGTCGTTCTCGATCTTCTCCTCGAGCTCCCGCGCGGCGGCCTCGACCGCCGCACGCTGCGTCTCCCAGAGCCTATTGACCGCCTTTTTCGTGATAGCATACTGCTGCGGCATCGCATACTGGAAGCTCAGCTCTTCGAGCTCCTCCTTGATGGTGTACAGCCCCAGCAGCCGGGCCAGCGGCGAGAACACCTGCAGCGTCTCAAGGGCGATCCGCCGCTGCTTGGCCTGCGGCATGCTCGCCATCGTCCGCATGTTGTGCAACCGGTCTGCTAGCTTGACCACAATAATCCGCACCTCCTCCGTCATCGCCAAGAACAAAAACTGCAAATCCTGTGCCTTTTCGTCGTTCGTCGTTCTTGTTCCCGGTCCGTTCAATGGTATCGTTGCTCCTGATCCTGATCCTGCTCCTGCTGGTATCGTCACCTCTCTGCTCGCGTTCTCTTGGGCTCGCTCCGGGTGGTGCGTCGGCAGCTTGCTGAACTTGGTCTCCCCCTCGACAATCTTCATCACCCCCTGCCCAAAGTGGAAGCCGATCTCCTCCAGCCCGACCTGCTCCCCGCAATCCTCCACCGTATCATGGAGCAGCCCGGCCACCAAGGACTCCGTGTCCATCTTCAGCTCGGCCAGAATCCTCGTCACCTCCACCGGGTGCGTGATGAACGGCTCCCCGCTCTTCCTCGACTGGCCCGCGTGCGCGTCATACGCCAGCGTCAGCGCGTCCCGAATCAACGGAATATCCTCGCTGGGAATATAATCCAACATGGGCTCCAGCCGAGCACTCCACAGAAACTCCTCAGTCAGGTCGTCCGGCCTCATCCGCTGGTAGAACGAGTAGTCCACCGGCTCGAGCGTATTCTTCAGCAGCTTGAGCTGATGTGGAATGCTCTGGTGCTGCTCTCGGTGGTGCTCCACCGACTGAACGACGACCAGCGAGGGACGGGGACGGGGACGGGGAAGCGAAACCCACCGAACGCCCGTCCTGGCCCGACCCTGCGCTGCCAATGGCCTCGTCGTCGAGCGTGTGGCGCACGCGACAGTCCGGCGATTCGCCCAATTGGAATTGACCACCATAGACGCAGGCAGAGTGCGCGAACCTGCGACAGACCGTCCTCCTCGACGCAACAACGAGGGTTTCATCGTTTCGGTCTCTCAGATTCTAGCGAGCGAATGCCGTTCGATACGGCGTTCGATGTCGAGATTGGCGGCACAGATGAGAGAGATGACAGCTGTGCTATGCGATCTATGTGTGCCTACAGGGCTATGCGCCCCACGAACGGGCGAGACACGGCATCGAACTCGTGAAGCCGATTTGGTCTTTGGCCTCTGTCTTCCGTTCTGTCTTCCGTTCGCCTGTCGTCGCGTGACACACAAACACACGTGCTGTGCTTGGCTCACTCACGTCACGTTTGTCGTCGTGTAGAATACTTTACAAGCGAGAGCCCGCGTCTTTTGCCGAACCTTTCGGAGAGAGAGAAACCTCGCACCCCCTCAGACCTGGACCTTCTCGAACCGATCGGCCTCCTTGCCCACGCTGACGACGACAAAGTCGCCATCGGAGAGCTTGGTGGACGACGGGACCAGTCGGTTGTTGACGTTGACGAGGAACACGCTGTCGTTCTTGACCGACGAGGACTCGGGCCCGTCAGCTTGGCCGGCGGCAAAGACGTCGCCCGCCGTGGTCCCGTTGGCGATGCGGAGGATCTTGCCAGAAGGCCACGCGAGTATCATGATTTCTCTGTCGTCGCTCCGCTGGTCGGCCTCGTCGATGACGTCGCCGCCCCACTCGATCATCGATCGCAGCAGCCGGATGCGGCTGCTCATCGAGTCCCTGTCCTCGGCGTCGTCCTTGTCCTTCTTTTCCATATTTCCCATCGTCGGATCGTCGAGCCTCTCGAGCTGGAGCGGGACGCAGCGCGTCGCGCGGGTCTGGCCAAAGCGGTCAATCTGGTGGTACTTGTTGTCAGAGCACATGGTGAAGAGCTCCAACGTCACGTTCATGTCTCCCTGCGAGCTGGTGAAGTAGCCCTTCTCGACGACGTACGCAAACAGGTTCCTGTAGACCTGCCGGTCGCTGACGAGGGAGCCCGAGGTGAAGGCCTTGTCGGCGTAGGACGACGCGACGAGAAGGCGGTTCCCGTTGTTCTCGACGTCGACGACCACGCCGTCTCGGAGCTTTCCGCCGCTGGAGATGCGCAGGACGGGGTGTCCCGGCCCTATCTCGGCCGCGGTGGCCTCGCCTCCCACGGGTCGCTCCTTGTAGGCCCAGTGCGCGGCCTTGCCGTACTCTGCCTCCTCGTGCATGAGCGACGTGCGGATCTGGACCTCCATGGGGACGCCTCCCGGGCCGATGACTGCCGTGTGCAGGCTCTGGTAGCCGGACGGCTTGGGCACGGTGATGTAGTCGTCCTCCTCGCCCGGCACTCGGCGCCACAGGCGGTGGACGACGGGCAGGACCTTGTAGCATATCTCGATGGCATCCCGTTCCGACGCACCTTTGTCGTCGTCGACGACGACGCGCAGGGCGCGGACGTCGTACACCTCGCTCAGCGGGACGCCCTTCCGGGCCATCTTCTTGAACGAAGAGTACAGGCTCTTGACGCGGCCTTGGACCGTGATCTCGAGGTTTGTTGCCACGCCCTCGGTCACGAGCTCCTGGAGCAGCACCTTGGCACAGCGCTGGAGCACCTCGAGGCCGCGCCGCGCGCTCGGCGTCATGCGGATCTTGTCCATGTTGAAGGTGGACGCGTCAAAGGGCAGCACCGTGTCGATCAGGCTCTTGATCTCGAGCTGCTCTTCGGTGAGGTAGGCCGCGGCCGGGTCGGCGGCGATCCGGGCGGCCTCCTCGTCGTCGTCAAACGCGTCCGAGTACATACCGGAGCGCGCCAGGGGCACATCCAGGCTCCCGAGCCAGGTCGGCCCGTCCAGCGAGTTTCCAAACTGATCGACCCGGTCGATCCGGTCGACTCGGTTGATTCCATCGAACCGGCTCAGCGCCGCGCTCGTGTCCACCACGCTCATCCCGATGCCCCACAGCTCCTCCTGGTCTCCGCGCAGGGCCCCGTAGGTCGACGGCTGCAGCACCGCAAAGCACAGGTCCTCCAGCTCGCTCTTGATGGCAAACATCCCGAGGCGCTCCGCCAACGTGCACCAGATTTTCCGCGTCTCGGTGGCCACCGCCTCCTGCTTGTCCGGCGCGAGCGCGTACACCGTGCGCATGTTGTGCAGCCGGTCGGCCAGCTTGATCACAATCACCAGCGGCTCGGACACCATCGTGACAATCATCGTCCGCAGCTTTTCCGTTTCCCGTCGTTCCATCTCCTTGCTGTTCCTGTCGTCTTTGTCGCCGTGAGCATCGCCGTCGCCGCCCTTGCTGCTCTCCAGCCGCAGCTTGCGCCGTACCAGCTGGTTCGTCGCACTCAGCTGACTCACCTTGGTCACCATCGACATGACATTCTCCCCGAACGCAGTCCCGATCACGTCGGGCTTGAGCCCGCCGTCGTCGATCGCGTCGTGCAACAGCGCCGAGACGATCGCGTCCTCCGCCCGGTCGTCGTCCTCGTTCGGCGACAGCAGCGCCTCCACGATGAGCGCCGTCTCGATACAATGCGTCACGTACGGCTGCATCGTCTTCCGTATCTGCCCCTCGTGCGCCTTTGCCGCCATCTCCAAGGCCCGAAGCACCCGCCGCCGGTCGAAATACTTTGACCGGCTCACGTCGACGCCATACAGCAGCGGGGATGATGTCGCGCTTTCGGGGTCGGATTCAGGACTCGGATTCAAATCCGATCTGGACCTCGGACTTGACGACGAGCTGGCCGTCTCTGCGGCGTGATCGCCTTGGACGCCGACCCGACCGTCAGTCTTGGCTCCCTCATTGTCGATGATCGTCGGCTCTATCTGCGCCCAGATGGACCGCGCCATGACCATCAAGGCACTCCCAGCGGCAACAGCTGCGACCATCCCCGATGCCAGCACCATGCCGTCGTCTCCAGTCACCTGGGTGGCGGGCAGCACTGCGAGTCGTCCCCGTCCCGGTGAGCGTGCGAGAGGGCGACTATCCGCGCCGGTCCGTCGACGAGACTGGGACCCGCCCGCGCTCGCGCCCGGAACCCGGATTCTTCCGAGCGTCGAGGGCATTTTCTTGAGGGCACGCTCTTCTATCTCATGTCGGGCCTTCGCCCGCGGTTCTCGCGGACAGGATTGTGGCTGCCGTTTTACGATTCTACGTCGCACAAGGGGTGTCGTAGGGAACAACACTCGGTGTTAGAAATTTGTCCCGGCAACTTGCCGGAGACCGTCTCCAAGTCGGACTTGCAAGTCTCCGACAATTAAACGCTAAATCGACACACGCGCGCGAGGCTCACGTACGTACCTCTGCTTCAGGGCAAGGCAAGGCGCAGTCGCAGCGCGAGACGGCCACATGAGTTCGAACGAGGAGAGAGAGGGACCGGGCGGTGGTGCCAGCGAGGAGGGGTCCCAACGGGGGCGCAAATACGCGATCACGACGAGCTATCGGGATACGTACGGCGGGAACGCGGGCACCAACAGCTGGAGGAGTGCCTCGTCGAGTCCGGTCAAGGAACCCAGGGTCGAGGTGGCACCCGCGACGGGCGCGACGGGCGCAGCCGGCGACTGGGACACTCTGGCGACGGTTGCGACGACAGAGGTAACGACGACGAAAACAACAGCCACGGTGGCCACCTCCAATCCCATGGAGGACATCGCGATGCTGACGACGGGCCAGGTGCTGCGGCACCGCGACGCCATGGAGTCGCTGGTGGCCTCGCTCAAAGCCAGTCGCGACCGGGCTAATGATGACCGCGGCGATGGGTTGACGACGAGTTCGCTGATTGCGACGAACGGTGGGACGCACTTGATGACCATGAACCTGGTCGAGTCGTCGGATCGGGGCATGCGGGACGTGTGTGCAGAGGGGCTAGTGGAAATGTTTCGGCGGGAGCCCGGTGCGCTGCGGGAGGTGGGGTCTTCGCGGGAGACCGTGAGTAAGCTGCTGGGTGCATCGGTGCGGGAGGTGATGCTGGGCGGGAGTGGAGGGTCGAATGGATCCGAGACCTACCTGGAGCTGTTCAAGGCGTTGGTCGAGTCGCCGAGCGAGCACGTGACCAAGTCGTGCGCGGAGCATAAGATCGTGCACAAGCTCGTGGAGAGGCTGAAGAAGAAGAATAAGGCCCATGGGGGGTCGTCATCGGCGTCGGAGACGGCGCCCGTCCTATCGACGCTGCAGATGTTGCTCGACACGGCCAACGAATACTACGGCTCGTCGTTCGTGTGGAACGGGGCGCTCGAAGTGCTGTTTCCGATGCTTGCCGACGCGGCCGATACGACCGGCACGACCGGGACAAATGATAAAAATGATGCGACCGGCGCGGGCGCCGGTGGGCAACGCGCGGCGATCGCGCGGCTGGTTGCGTCGGTGTGCGTCGGGCGGCCCGACAGCCGGTCGGTCGTGGAGGCGTGGGTGTGCACGGTCGAAGCGGTCAAGGGACTCTCCCTCTTGCTCGCGGACAATGCCATCCCCGTGGACGTGCAGGTCCTTGCCGCGCGCGTCCTGCTCGAGGTCTCGGAGGTGCGCGCCAAGAAGCGGGACGTGCTCGACGCGATGGTCGACTACTGTCTGCCGCGGGCGTGCGAGATTATCATAGACGGCGAGGACAAGGAGCAGGACGACGACGGGGGCTGTGGTGGCGGGAACTGCGACGAGGTCGAGCTCGTGAAGACTGTCGCCGCGGTGGCGGCCAACCTCGGTCGGGACTCGCCCGTGGCCATGGAGGTGATCATCTTCCACGCCAACGTGCTGCGTCGCGTCGTCGGCGTCCTGGTGGACTCCAAGTCGTACGATCTGAGCAGGACGCTGCTCGGGGCGGCCGGGGAGTACGCCCTGGTGCTCGACACGACCGTGGCCTAAGATGCCGCATCTTAGGCCAGAGCAGTGCTCTGAGAATAACTAGCGATGCCCACCACGCAGGGCCTGGCACACTGAATGAATCACTGTCTATTTCATTTGTCGTCGTATCCCCAGACAGACGCCAAGATGATGATGATGACTGCGAGTACGTGCTCCGTTCGACTGGTTTCTCGTCCTGGCCCGCTGATTGATTGATCATCGTTCTCGCCCCAGCCCCTCCCGGCTCGCTCCGCACGCCCCGGCGGCAGTGCTCTCTCTCGCCCCTCTATGTCAGCTCCGTTCACACACTCACGCGCCCATTCTACTTCTGGTTCAGACGTTAGCAAGAATTCGGCGAGCTTCCGCTTGACCCATTCTGGGCAGGTGTCCGCATCGGTCCGCACGGCCTCGTTCGCTGCCCCGGCCGGTACGTTCGCTGAGACTATGTATTGACTGGACGGACGGACGGACGGATGGCCTCTTGCGCCTCCTGAGCTGAGCGCGAGCGTGTGTTCGCTCTGTTTAAATCCGAAAACCTGCCCTCACCGCCAAACGTCGCACGCTCGCTCGCGCACGCCTGCAGAGCTCAAGAGGACGGTCCATGGCACGAAGAAGGCGTCGAGGGCCGCCGCGCTCAGGGTCAAGGCCGTCGCCGCCGAGGCCTCGATGCCGGGGACCGCGCACTCTTCGGGTGCTGGAACGCGCGTCATGATCATCGGAGGAGACGGATACTGCGGATGGGCCACGGCGCTCCATCTGAGCGCCCGCGGGTACCAGGTCGCCATCGTCGATAACCTCGTCAGGAGGTCGATCGACCTGCAGCTCGGGTCCGACTCGCTGACCCCGATCGCCTCGCCGCACGACCGCGTCAAGAAGTGGGCCGAGGTCTCCGGGAAGCACATCGAGCTGATGGTCGGCGACGTGTGCGACTGGGCCTTCCTGGAGCAGTCGTTCACCTCGTTCAAGCCGGAGGCCGTGATCCACTTCGGAGAGCAGCGCTCGGCGCCCTACTCCATGATCGACAGGGCGAGGGCCGTCTACACGCAGCAGAACAACGTCATCGGGACCATCAACGTGCTGTACGCCATCAAGGAGCTGGCGCCGGACTGCCACCTGGTCAAGCTCGGAACCATGGGAGAGTACGGAACGCCGAACATCGACATCGAGGAGGGATACCTCGAGATCGAGCACAACGGGCGCAAGGACGTGCTCCCGTACCCGAAGCAGGGAGGCTCCTTCTACCATCTTTCCAAGTGCCACGATAGCGCCAACATCCTGTTCGCCGCCCGCGCTTGGAACATCGCGGCCACCGACCTCAACCAGGGCATCGTCTACGGCGTGCGAACGGAGGAGACCATGGCCGACCCGATGCTGATCAACCGCTTCGACTACGACGGTATCTACGGAACGCTGACCAACAGGTTCTGCATCCAGGCCGCGCTTGGACACCCGCTGACCGTCTACGGAAAGGGAGGACAGACGAGGGGAATGCTCGACATCAGGGACACCGTCCGATGCCTGCAGATCGCCATCGATAACCCGGCCGAGAAGGGTGAGATGCGCGTGTTCAACCAGATCACCGAGACCTGGTCGGTCAACGAGATTGCCGACATTGTCGTCGCCCAGGGCAACAAGCTCGGCCTCGACGTGCAGAAGGTCAACATCCCGAACCCGCGTACCGAAAAGGAGGAGCACTACTATAACGTGAAGTGCGACAAGCTCAAGGAGCTGGGTCTGGAGCCGCACCTGCTCAGCGAGAACCTGATCGACTCGCTGTTGACGTTTGCGATGGACTACAAGGACCGCTGCAACCTGGAGTTGATCAAGCCCGCCGTCCAGTGGAAGGAGTCTGGCATCACGGACAAGATCGCCAAGGCGGTCATCGGAGGTTAGTGGAGGCCCCAAAGTTTTCTTCTTCTCTCCTCACCTCGCCTCTCCACCAGTTTGCCGACGATTTTGACATTCGAAAGCTGATTGCTGATTCTTTGTTCTTTAACGATTCCCGAATGATCATTCAGCTCATGAGCTGCTGCTGTTTGAACTTAGACAGCGGTTTTCTCTTCTCAGAGGGGGTGGGGAAGGTGGTAGTAGTGGTGGTGGGCGCCGCCGACGATGTCCGCTCGCGGACGTCGCCGACGACGGGTGGTTGTGCTGGTTTGGCTGGTTGTGCTGGTGGCGTCGGCTGCGCTGGTTGTGATGGTCGTTTGGAGGGACCTAAGAATCCTTTCTTCATCCCCGCAAACGCCCGCTGCTTCCCCTGCTCCTCCTCCCTATTTCCCTCCCGCCTTCCCTCTGCCGCCTGCCGCTTCATGGCGCCCTCCAAGGCCTCGTCGTCGAAGTCTTCGAATCGGTCCAAGAGCTCGAGGTCGTCGTCATCAATCTCGACGTCGACGTCGTTGGCGTCCGCGTAGACGGTGGTCGCGTCGGCCTCAGCCACACCGTCGGCCTCGGGGACTGGCCTCGCCGGATCGAGCATGGCCAGGTCCTCCTCCTCGGGGATGTTGTCGAACATGCGCTCGCCGTCCTCGTTGACCGTGAGCTCCATGGCCTTCCGGAGCACCTCGGCCAGGGTCAGGTCGTGTTCGTCAGTCGTCTGCATTCCTTCGAGTTCCTTCTTGGCTTATAGGCTGTTCGCCGAGTATACCTTATCACAAGTGTTTCATTCATTCAATCATTCGGACGAGATGGAAGGCGTTGAGACCGATTCTGGGGAGGAAAGGAGCGCTGAGTGATGTTTGGGTTTCCGCGTCGTCCTCTCGCCGTCGCCGTCCGCTTGCAAATCGCGCAGGGCCGCCGCGAGCCGTGCCCGACGCCGCCGCTCTTCGGCTGGCGAGCTCGTCGTCGTCGTCGTCGTCGTCGTGGTCGTGGCCGGGGCCGCCGCTTCTGGCCCGTCCAAGTCGACCACCTCGAGCCTCGTCGGCCACGCGTCTGCAGGCTCGCTCGACGACGGCGACCTACGCGTTCGGCCGCCGGACATTTCGGATAATTTGCCGATGACCATGATGGGCACGACGATCTTGTACGCCCACAGCACCCAGTCCAAACACCATTCCACGGACGCGACCAGCGACGAGGCGGTCGACCCCTTGAGGTAGACGACGAACGATTGCCGGATCGCGTCGTCCTGCGTCTCCAACCACGACTCCACGTGACTCACCAGGCGGTCGTGCGATCGCCGGGAGGCTTTGTGAACGAGGGTGGTGAGGGTCGTCGTGGGCTGTCCGTCGATCGAATGATCTGCTGGCTCTTTGAGGACGACGTAAAACAGCACGCCCAGCAGGGCTCCGTATCTCCACATTTGTGTGTGTGTGTGTGTGTAATGAACCGCCAAACCCGACGCCAGGAAGGCAGGCACGAGAGGAGGAGGAGGGAATCTGTGAATCCCAATTCCGTTAGAGTGTGTGACACGTTTTTCGGGCCCGAAATGACGCCCGGGCGTTATTCGGTTGTCACAAAATGGTGGTAGATAGTGTACAAAGAACTGCTCCCTGGACAACCTCCCCTGCACTCATCCGCCCCTCCTTCTCTGGCCCTCCCTTTCTTCCCGCCCTGCACTGCACTCATCCGCCCCTCCTTCTCTGGGTCTGGCCCTCCATCGGTATAGTGTACACCAGTCTGGCTTTCCCGTCTCCCATCGGCTGGCGAGCGAGCGAACGAGCGAGCGCAGCGCACTGCGAGTGAGCGCGTCGGGGCGTGCGAGCGCACGTCGGTCGAGATCGTCCACCCACGCACCGAGTCATCGACGAGGTACACCTCGTTTTCCTTGTGGTGCTTAAGCTTCACCAGCTGGTATGACGGACCCAATATCAATGCGAGCACAGCGCCGGTCACCAACCCGCCCCAGTGCCCGGCCTCGTCGATGTTCGGTAGCAAGCTCCCCAGCGCGAAGTTCCCGGTCACCGTCAGGAGGAGGCGCATCAGCATCCCCGACGGCACGCCCTTGTCCCTGTAGAGCACTTGGTTGCGCGCAAAGTATACGATCAACGCCCCGGCCAGGCCGAAGATGGCGCCGCTCGCGCCGAGCGAAGCAATTTGATCCTCCGACGTGCCCGACGTCACGGCGTAGCTGGCGAGGTTTCCCCCGATGCCGCTGAGGACGTAGATAACGATGAACCGGGACTTGCCGCACGTCCATTCGGTGATTGACCCGAGTGCATGCAGGGACACGTTGTTGAGCAGCAGGTGCAAGAAGCTCCCGTGCAAGAACATCGCTGAGACCAGCCTCCAAAGCTCTCCACGGTCGACGAACGCGTGCACGTTGACCCCGAGCTCGGTCAGGTGGAGCTCGTTCGCAAAGGCGATCTGGAGGACGAAGACGAGGATGTTGAGGCTCACAAGGACGTCTGTGAGCAAGCGGGAGCTCGACGCCAGCGGCGTGTCTGAGAAGTCGCTCGTGGTCGTTGCGGGAACGTCGTTGCGATTGACGACGTCGTCCATGGAAGAGAAGGAGGCAGAGGCGTTGGGTGGAGAGAGCGTGGGCGTGCGTTGAACGGCCAGAGGGTGGTGTCGGAGATTCCGGTAGTTCCGGAGTCTCTCTCCCAGGCGCGCTCTGCCTCGGCGCACGATGGTACGTTGCAATGAAACGTTCATGGTTCGTTTGTGTGTGAACAATTTCACAGTAAATCACAGTGAAACCCTTGGAAGGCGGAAATCGTGACGACATTCAGTCCAAGAAGGCCACGTGGCACACCATTTGGCCCGAACAGGTCGTGCCCATTTCTTGTTATGACGCTGTAGAGTCGTCGGCTTGACATTAAACCACAAAGCCCACACATGGAAGCGCTCGCGTCCAGCCTCGCGCGGCACAACGTGTTGCAGAGCAACCTCGTGCGCAGGGCCTTCGTTGCCATGGACCGGCGCTTCTTCGGCCTTCCTGGAGACCCCAACGTATACGAGGACCATCCAGTCGGAATAGGATACGGCCAGACTCTCAGCGCCCCGCATATGCACGTAGAAGCGCTGCAGTCGCTAGAGACTCGCCTCGCGGGCCTCGACCGGAACGCGCCGGTGGCCGTGCTGGACGTGGGGAGCGGGAGCGGGATCCTGTGCGGTGGGTTCTCGCTCGTGTTGAGAGAAATGGGTTTCGCTCACGGCAGGGTCGTGGGCGTTGAAGTCGTCAAGGGCCTGGCGGAGCGCTCGATCGCCAACCTGCGAGCGTGTGGGCTCGGCCACCTGCTGGATTCTGGAGAGATACGCATGTTTTCAGGCTCGGCGTACGATTTCGAGTTTGACGGCGACTTTGATTACATCCACGTGGGTGCGGCGGCGGCGGCGGTGCCGACCGAGCTGGTCGAGCGGCTCGCCGAGGGCGGACAGATGCTGATTCCGGTCGGGCCCCGGGACGGGGTCCAGACGATGTACCTGGTCGAGAAGCGGCAGGGCCGCGTCACGATGCAGGCTGGACTTGACGTGAGGTACGTCCCACTCGTGAAGTGAGAGGGTCGTTGCTCTGGAAAGTTCGATTCTCGTTTCGACGATCTCGTTTCGACGATCTCGTTTCGCCACAACCACACTCCCGTGCATTACATTATATTCTGCAATACTGCCTCCATAGCAGTCCCCACGAAGTCACGAGGTCGCTGTACTGAACTGCACCCCCCCCCAGTTTCATCTCTTCATCATGCTGCCTGTTTTTTCCTCCACCGTTGTGTCCGGGGCTTCCGCTGCCGCCTTGGCGTCGCCTGTCAGGCCATGCAGGACACCTCAGGTCGCCGCTACCAAGTCGCGCGGCGCGATCGCGCCTTCCAGCCGTTCGTTCTGCTGCCCGCATGGCTCTCTCTCAACGCACGCACTCACGCACGGTCGCTCCTCCAGGTTCCACTTCCGCGCGGCCGGTCGTCCGGGCAGCCGCGGCCGAGTCCTTCGAATACGAGGCCAAGGTCGACTCGCTGATGCAGCTGGTGGGTATCGACTCCGGCCGACGATGTGCGCCCGCGCGCCCTGACTCTCTCACTCGCGCTTCGCTCGCTTGCCAGGTCACGTCACACCTGTACTCAAACCCCGCAATTTTCTTACGAGAGCTCATCTCGAACGCCTCGGATGCCTGCGACAAGCAGCGTTTCCTGGCCGTCCAGGACCCCAGCGAGAGCTCCACCGGGGCCGACCTCGAGATCCGCATCCGCGCCGATGAGAACGCCAAGACGGTCGTCATCCAGGACACCGGCGTCGGCATGACCAAGACCGAGCTGCTGGAGAACCTGGGCACGATCGCGTCGAGCGGCACCAAGCGCTTCATGGAACAGATCGTGAAGGTGGGTGAAGGTGGACACGTCCGGCGGCCTCCCGACTCGCTCGCATGACTCACTCGCTCGCTCGCGCTGCGCGCTCGTTCGCTCGCCAGGAGTCTGGAGACGCGTCCCTCATCGGGCAGTTCGGCGTGGGATTCTATAGCGCCTTCTTGGTGGCCGACCGGGTGACGGTCGAGACAAAGTCGAACAAGGACGACAAGACGTACACGTGGGAGTCGTCTGCCGGCTCGCACCAGTATACTATCACCGAGAGCGACGCCAGCGACATTGCCCGCGGCACGAGGATCACGCTCCACCTGAAGGACGACGAGGACTCGCAGGCGTTTGCCTCGTCCAGCAAGCTGTCGTCGCTGATCAAGACGTACAGCGAGTTCATCGACGTGCCGATCTACCTGTTCGATACCAAGGAGGTCGCCGTCGAGGTCGTCGACGAGGAGGCGACCAAGAAGGCCCAGGAGGAGGCGGACGCGGCCGCCAAGGAGGCGGGCAAGGAGCCCGAGACCGTCCCCCAGCGCATGAAGACGTCTTGGGAGACGAAGCAGGACTTTGTCGTCCAGAACGACAGCAAGCCGCTGTGGACCAAGAGCCCGAAGGCGGGTATTGAACTCGACCGACGTGTGCTCGCACGCCCTGCTACTACTACTCTCTCACTCGCGCTTCGCTCGTTCGCCAGGAGGTGACCAAGGCCGAATACGACGACTTCTTCAAGTCCACGTTCCGCGAATTCCTCCCGCCACTCGACACGATCCACTTCAACGTGGAGGGCACCATCGAGTTTTCGGCCCTGCTCGGGATCCCCGCCATGCCGCCGTTTGATCCGCAGGAGGTCATGCGGTCCGGCTCGAAGAACATCCGCCTGTACGTCAAGCGCGTCTTCATCAGCGACTCGTTCGACGAGGACCTGCTGCCCCGGTACTTGGGCTTCGTCAAGGGCGTCGTCGACTCGGCCGACCTCCCGCTCAATGTCTCGCGCGAGATCCTCCAGGAGTCTCGCGTCGTGCGGGCCATCCGCAAGCAGCTCATCAAGCGGACGCTGGACGCGATCAAGTCGATGGCGGAGAACGACGCGGACTCCTACAAGACGTTCTGGGAGGCGTTCGGACGCAACATCAAGCTGGGAGTCCTCGAGGACGAGGCCAACCGCCCGATGCTCGCCAAGCTCCTCCGCTTCGAGTCCTCCAGCGGGGAGATGACGTCCTTGGACGAGTACGTCGGCCGGAAGAAGGAAGGCCAGACGGGCATCTACTATCTGACCGCCGACTCCAAGGCCACCGCCGAGTCGTCGCCCTACGTCGAGCAGCTCACCTCCAAGGGATTCGAGGTCTTGTATCTGATGGAGCCCATCGATGAGATCGCCATGGCCAATTTGCAGCAGTTTGACGACATGCAGCTCGTCGACGTCACCAAGGAGGACCTGGTGCTGGGCGAGACCGAGGAGGAGAAGCAGGCGTTTGAGGAGGCCTCCAAGTCGCTGGAGGGGCTGTGCGAGATGATGAAGAAGGTCATCGGCGAGGACAAGGTCGAGAAGGTGACCGTGAGCAACCGGCTGACGGACACGCCCGCCGTCGTGGTCGCCAGCAAGTTCGGGTGGTCCGCCAACATGGAGCGCATCATGAAGGCGCAGGCCATGTCCGACCCACAGCAGGCCGAGTACATGAAGGGGCGGCGCAGCCTCGAGATCAACCCGAGTCACCCGATCATCAAGTCGCTGGCAGGTGCCGCGGACGACGACGCCACCGCCGACAGGATTAGGCTGCTGTGGGAGTCGGCGCTGTTGGTCGGCGGGTTTGAGCTCGGGAGCCCCAAAGCGTTTGTCGAGCGGATCTACAAGCAGATGCTATAATTTGCTGAGCGATTCAAAATTGCAAACAAATCAAACGTGTCGTTATATATATCGTGACCACTCCTTCTACTTCTCGGCGAACCAGTCGCTCACCGGCCTCGCCGCGACCGTCTCCTGCCACTCGCGGTGGTCCGAATCGAGCGCCTCGTCCTCGCTACCGTAGCTCAGCAGCGGGCTGTACGCCCCGGACCCGGCGGCCGTCGACAGCTTGGCCGTCCGTTTCACCTCGCCGCCCTCCTGTAGCATGCTGAACAGGTCGCCCTCGATCTCGTCGCAGAGACCATCCAAGGGAAGCAGTCCCAACGGCTCCTCAATCTGCACGCCGATTTCGTCGATACCGAGCAACAGAAACGCCATGACCATCGAGATGGGAATCGTCGCGAGGCCGCACGTCGAGTACAGACCGAACGGCAGCGACCCCAGCCAGATGACCATGAAGCGGCTCGTATGTCGGCTATAGGCGAGAGGGATCGGCTGCGTCAGGATCCGCTCGCAGGATCCAACCGCGTCCTCGAAGTACGTCAGGTTCTCGTCGAGCCGGATCCGGTGGCTCTCGTTGAGCGGCGCCGCGGCGCCGAGCTCCGTCAAAATGCTCACCGCGAACGCCGGCCTGCAACGCGCCGCCATCAGCGCGTCCGCCTCTTCGTCAGTCAGCACCTGCGCCAGCTCCTTTCTGAGGTCCGAGTCCTTCGACACGTCGCACTTGAGCGCTCGCACGTACGCAACGACCCATCGGCACATCGCGCCGGCGAGGGGGTGCAATTCCTCGTCGCTCATGGTATCGTCCTTCTTGATGTGGGAGATGCATTGTCTAAGCGTGTCGCGCGCCCTGTTGCCGAGGCCCGACCAGACCGTCGTCACCTCGACAAAGCGATCGTACGACGAGTTGGTCCGGAACACGAGCAGCAGCGCCAGAGCGAACGACGTCAGGTCGAAGGGGGCGGTCGGCATCAGCAGCGACGGCGCGACGTCGTATTCGGGTACGATCTGCGACTCGTACCAACAGACTGCGGACGCGATTGCCCCGACCGTCAAAAGCGAATTCGTGAGCTGCTTGAAGATGCTCGAGCCGAACAGCTGGAAGATGTGTCTGTTATACCGTTGCGACGACCGGTGCTCCTCCCAGCGCTTGAACGTGAACTCGCTGAGCTGCCTCGGTGTCTGGTACGCCTCGGCTGGCCGGCTCCACGACTCGGGATTGATCGTCACGGAGAGCTCAGAGTCCATCTGGACCGCTCGGTGCGGCCGAGAGGGTGGGCTGAACGTGAATGTGTCGACGCTGAACGACGCGCGGCGTTCTCTGGTCGGGAAGTTGAGTGGGGCTGCCAGATCCCCAGGACCTCTCCCTACGCTCGAGGAAGGGCGTCGAGAGGGCGAATTAATGGAGATCCGCAGAGACTGCGAGTGTGCGACCACAGAGCGCTCATTGCTCGCGAATGCAACGCGCATTGTGGAGGAGAGAGAGAGAGCGTGGCGAAGTGGGAGAATTCTGGACTGGAGGTGATTCAGTTCCCTGTTCCCCTCACTGGCAGCGGCGCATTGGACCCTTCGGAGCTTGCAGCTATAACGATGAATGCTAGAAACAAGAAGCGGAGCAGAAAATCAAAACAACGAGTATGTACGCGTGCGCAGGTCAGCGTGAGAGAGGCGTTCTCGACAAGACCTCCCGCACCATGTCCCCCAGCACCGCCATCCCCTGCACCCCCGCCACCTTCTCCAAGGTCCTCAACTCGGACACCGCCTCGCCCCTCTCCCGCATCCCCTTCAACTCGGTGCCGCCGCAGCACTGACAGGCACGCCGCAGATGCTCCGAGTTGATCGACCCACACTTGGAACACCGCACGTCGCTCAGCAGGTACGAGTCCACGACGCCCTGCAGCCTTCCGACGAGGCGCCGCTCGAGCTCGTCGCTGTCCCGCTCCGTGCCGCAGATTTGGCAGCACGGCGTCTCCTCCTGCATGGCGGGGTCCATGCAGACGTCGCAATCGCTCACGTCCAAGCACCCCTTGCAGAAGACGTCGTGCACGAGGAGCGACTTTGCCGGCGCCCTGAAGGTGGCCTCCGTGCTGAACTCCTTGACGTGGATCAGGCGGAGCAGCTGCCTCCGGAGCGTCGTCACGGCCTCGGCGTGGGCCTTGTCCAATCCGTAAAAGTGCGATACAAGCTTGACGAACGCCAACGCCGGCGTGCCGAGCTCCTGCTTCGTGAGGTAGGACCCGGCGAGCAGGGGGAACTGGTGGTCTTCCACCTCCATGGACCCGATCTCGCCGTAGATGTGCTTGGTCACTTTGAGAAGCTTTTCCGTCATCCTTCCCGGAATGTGGGACGCCACCCACTCGTCTTGGTCGACGCCGTCCTGCAGACTCGCCTTCCACGGCAGGTAGACAAACTCGGCCAGCGCGGAGAGCGTCGCCTCCCGGATGGCGGCCGGCAGGTAGTCGATGTCCACGAGCACGTGCCCGAACTGCGGCTTTTTTATGGACGCAGCGACGGCCCCGTCGATCTCCTCGTCGTCGAGCAGCTGGGATCCCGCCGCGAGCGACCCTGGCGCCTGCGACATGGACTGCGCGACGGCGGCCGGCAGCGGCGCGCTCAGGCCTATGAAGTTGTACTTGTCCAGGAACATGAGCGTGCTCCACGCCTTCTCGGGAGACAGGGACATCCACTGGAACAGCTCCCTCCGGCGGAGCGTGTCGAGGATGTAGTCGGTGTAGCCCAGGGCGTCCTTCATGGCGTGCTTGCCGGTCGCCAGGATGATGCACGAGTTGTCGGCGTGCACGACGTTGGCACCGAGCTTCTTGAGCTCGCCGACCAGACAGAGCAGGAGCTTCTTCATGAGCTCCTGCACGGCCGTCATGAGCCTGGCGTCGTACAGCCTCGAGTTCTCGCTGCAGAGCCACCTGTACATGTGTCGGAGGAGCGTATCAGCGCACACGTTGTGCCTCTTGGAGGCGTCCTCGATCCACATGAGCGCGAGGCTCTTGAGCACCTTGAAGGCCGGGCCGCTGCCGTCGCGCTGGTCCTCGAGGGGCATGGCGCCCTCGATCTCGCCGAGGGTGGCCGACTCGAGGATGGCGCTCACGGCCAGATGGCTGATGCGGACTTGGATGCACACGTTCCTGTACACGCCGGGCCAGGAGATCTGCAGGCGCTCCTTATGCTCGGCCATGACGAGCCTATTGGCGACGTCGTCGGGGCGGCACGACAGGTCGGGCTGGGACTCGTCCTTGGTCCAGACGAGGATGCCCGCATCCTTGAGCATACGCGTGTAGAGGGCGTCGCACGTGTCGATGATCCAGTCGTTTCCGAACGAGCCGACCGGGAGGTGGGCGTAGCGGGCGGCGTCCAGGCGCATGCGGAGCCACGTCTTGCAGGTGAGCATCTGCTTGAAGCAGTCCTTGAGCGCGAACACCTGCCACCCCAGGGAGGGGTATGACAGCTCGTCGGCCGCGGACATGACGGCGTGCGGCGTGTCGGCGAGCTCGGGGAGCAGGTGCGACAGGCCCGCGAGCGTCATGCTCGGGGAGGAGACCAGCAGCAGCGTCGGCGCCTTGGCCCGGGTCCGCAGGGTCTTGAGGATCTTTTGGAGATCGTTGAACGCCTGCTTGCGTGTCGCGTACGTGAGCTCGAACTTCGGCGCGTCGGCGTCAAAGTCCTCCGCGTCGACGTTGACGACGTCCTCCATCTCCGACAGGCTCCAGGCGACCGTCTCCTCCCACGACCGGTTCATGACGGCGGGGTTGACTTCCTTCTGGCCCCTGCGCACGGGATTGATGATCCAAACGTACGACTTGCGCTCGCCCGGGATGTGCAAGCCGACGAGCGCCCTGCCGGTCGACGAGTCCTCCGAGTGGTAGAGCAGGTTGTGCCGGAGCCGCGCGCCGTTCTTGAAGTAGCCCTCCTGTTGGATGGCCTCCGTGTGCAGGTCGCTGATGTCGAGACCGTTTCCGATGTTCTTGTCCCTGGACGACGGCACGACGCTCGACACGCAGCCGAGCGCGACCGACAGGACCCACTCGGGCGGGACCTGGGCCTCATACACGTCAAAGACCCTCGGCGACGACACCAGGCGGGCCTGCAGGTCGACAAACTGCCTCATGTACACTTCCTCGGTCAGCATGAACTGGTAGACGTAGCGGACGCTGTCGCAGTTGATGGGGATCTTGGAGACGAGCGCGCCGCCGAGGCCGGTGATGAGCGGGTCGTCGGGCGGGAGGGTCGAGTTGACGTAGAAGACGCGGGGCACCGAGATGTTGACGCTGTGAAGACCGCCGTTGATGACGACCCACGCCTTGTGGACGCCCGGCAACTTGGTCTTGGTGAGCGAGACGACGTTCCACGCCCTGGCCGTGAGGGACTCGGAGTGCTGCTCAAACATGCCCTGGAGGCCCTTGCGGAGCTTCTGCGAGGCGCCAGCCGCGGCGGCCTGGCGCTTGCGCTTTCGCTCGATCCTCGCCTTCCTCCACGCCGCCTTGCGGCACTCGAGCCACTTGGAGTAGCCCTTGGCCCGGACGGGCGTCTCGGGCGGGTCGACGACGGCCTGCGGGGCGTTGGCGCCGGCGCCGGTTCCGGCGCTGGTTCCGGCGCCCCCCTCGCAGCCGGCGTCCATGCGGTCGTCACGACCATCGTCTTCGACGATCTCGACGACGCCGTTGGGAACGCCAAAGTCCTCCATGTCGCGCACCGTGTTGCCGTTGAAGTTCTCGCTCCGCGTGGTGAGGAACTTGGTCATGCTGGCCTGTTTCTTGGTGTCGTTGTGCTCCGCGACACGCTTGTGGAGCCAGTCCGGGTGCTTGATGCGCGGCACCGGGTTGGCGACCTGCTGCATCGCGGCGGGGATGGTGATGATCTTCTGGATGGCGCTGCCGAGCCGCTCCTTGTAGTAGGCCCAATCGAGGAGATTCCTGACGTCGGGCATCTCCGACGGGTCTCCGGACGAGCCGACCCTGCCGCCGCACCATTTCTTCAGGTAGGACCTAGCGACCGACGGGTCGGTCGAAAAGATGGCCACGGGGATGGCGCGCTCCGAGGTCGGCGTGCCCGTTGGGAAGGCCGACAGGACGTAATTACACACGAGACCCTTGTCTCGCACGCGTCCGTCTCCCAGGAACTCGGCAAGCCTCCTCGCGCAGGTGATAGCGCAGCTCTTCCTACCGTCGTACTCGTCCAGGCCCTTGCTCATGACGGACGACTCGCTGATGTGCTCGATCAGCTCCTGGTCGGTGAGGTCGGCGCCCTTGGTATCGAGCATGTCCATCCACCGGTTGGCGACGGCCGCGACGGCCTCATAGCACGATTCAAGGTTATTTCCGAGCAAAAACTGGTCAAACACCTCGCTCTGGAACACCTTGATCAGCTTGAGCTCCCCCCGGCGCTTGAGCTCAAAGCCCTTGAGCTCGGCGAGCGAGCCGTCAAAGTTGAAGACGGCGTAGCGCTTCTTGATGAGCTTGCCCTCCTCCTTGGAGGCCGGCAGGACCATCGCCAGGTACGGGCCGTCGACCTCGAACTCGATGGTCATCTCGGACGAGGTCTCGTAGGTGCGGGCCTCCTTGTCGACGAGCGTCGCAAACTGGTCGTTTGTGTTGTGGTTGGCGACCATGACGTTGAGCATCGCGCACGGGTAGCTCATCTTGAACACCTTCTTGGTGTTCTTGTTGACGAACTTGAAGTCCTCCGGGAAGGACTTGGGCAACGCGCACCAGATGCCGTCGGTGTCGAGCTCGAGCGGCCTGCCGAGCTTCGTGATGAGCTCGTTGGCGCGCTTGATGATGTTGGCACCGCAGTGCGTCACAACGCCAGCCATCTCCATGGAGTACCAGCGCGCTCCCTTCCTCATGACGTAGCCGTAGAAGGAGTTGAGGATGCACTTGTGCGCCAGCTGCAACGAGTCGTACAGCACGCACATGTCGGCCGCCTCGGCGACCTTAACGGCGTTGCCGCTTGCCCGAGCATCATCGAGCAGTCCCTTCCACTTCTTGTTGAGCCCCTTGTACTCGTACCTCCTGTCGCGGAAGTCCCTGACCGTGTCGTAGTAAAAGCCGTTCTCGCGCTGGCAGATGCCGGCCTCCTTGACCTGGGACTCGGGCTTGTTCAGGACGCGCTTGTAGACCTTCTGGCAATAGGTCTTCAGGCGGTTCTTGATGAGCTTGTTGCGCTCGTCCAGGCTGAGCTCGTTCCAGGTCTTGATGCCCTTCTTCTCCCCGGGCGCCCCCTCGACGGGGAACGTCTCCGACTGGAGCTGGGCCTTGATGGAGGCGTACTCGGCCCTGGTGGCCGAGTACGTCTCGCCACGCCACACCCAATCCATCTTCCTGAGGCACGTCTTGCCCGGCGCGTTATACACGCACGCCGCGCAGTCCTCGTCCGTGACGATGGCCGACGGCTGCAGGCGGTTGGTGAGGATGATGTTGGGGTACATGGCGGCGACGTCCAGGTGGTAGATGAGTGGGTTCTCCTCGCGGACGGGTTTGTCCCGCAGATCCTCCAGCGCCGCCTTGATCTGGTCCCTGATCTCCTCGTAGTTCTCGCAGTCCTCGACCGACCAGCCGCCGTCGTGCTCGATGGCGTAGGCGAGGTCCTTGTCGATGGAATCGATCAGCTGTTGGTATCCTTCCGAGTTGTTTCGGAACTTGCACGGGATGTCGGCCCTGAAGACGCCGCTCTCGAGCGCCTCGACCTTGCCGCCGATGTACGTCTCAGAGCTGAGCAGGTGGCTGACCCCCGCCTTGTCCACGTGCATCTTCTCCGGCGTGCTGTTGTGCTTGTTTGGCGCAACGATATTGGCCTTGAAGGCCTGCACCATGAGCAGCATCTCGCACAGCGTGCCCGACCCCTTGCGCAGCACCTCGTCCGGCGGCATCGGGATGATGGTCGACAGCGAGAAGATGAACGGGTGGACGTAAGTCATGTACAGGTAGTACGTGGCCACCGCGTCTGACACCGAATACGACGCCATGGCCTGCGGCTGCTCGGCCGCGAACCGAACCATGTCCTCCGGGTCGACCTCGACGGGGTCGTAGCCCAGCTTGTACTTGGTCACCGCCTTGAGGCCGCGGGAGCCCTGCGGCAGGTACGAGTCGCGGTTGACCCAGTGGAGGCAATCCATGTGGACGGCCGTCCGGGACAGGCACTCGCCGTTCTGGACGCACTTGAACCCGATCTCCTGCTCCATGTCCATGCCCAACTTGGCCGCCCTCGTCTCGATGAACGGCCAGTCGAAGTAGTCTCCGTTGTAGGTGACGTAGATTCCGGGCTTGACCTCGCGCATATGGTCGAAGAAGCACCGGAGGCTCTCCTTCTCGTTGGCGCAGTTGAAGACTTTGAACGGACCGACAAACTCCGGCTTGGGCGTGTATTCAAAGTCGTCGATATCCTCCGACACGACCTCTCGGTTGATGATGAGGAACCCCTGCTTGTCGATCATGTAGGAAATCATGAAGACTTGGTCGTACTCGGCGGACGGGAACTGCAGCGGGAGCTTGGTCGTCTCGATGTCAAACGCGCAGATCCTCGGCTCGGCGCGCTGCAACAGGTCCTCACGCCGCTCGAGGTGGACCCTGCCACCGGACGCCGACACCATGAACCAGTGTCCGGCGCGCACGTCCATGTCGATCGCAAACCTGACGTGGAACGGCACGTCGTGCTCGCGGAGGCCGATGATGCTCTCGGTGATGCTCTTGAACGACTTCTTCGCCATGGTGTCCTCCCTGCTTCCCTGCTGCAGCATGCTATAGTTCGTCGTATTGTGCTTGCGGGCGTTGCGCCGCGCGTGCGGCAGCAGCTCTTGCTTGACGGTCATCAGCTGGTCGACGTTCCAGAACGACAACTTGAGCAGCCTGCGTCGCAGACCGGACAAGTGGTTCTTGAGGTCCAGGTCTTCCTTCTCGACCACTTCGATATCTCTGATCGTGTCGGCAAACTGGGGTGGGCGGGGGTGCGTTGAGTGAGAGGGACAGACGGTCGGCGTCGGGGAGGAGAGAG
>Ga0181573_10000942_pt1 | contig 30000 bp, 9 predicted proteins | sample 101ome_25_FD_148643 | JGI IMG/M metagenome (GOLD analysis project Ga0181573, IMG submission 148643) | Coastal salt marsh microbial communities from the Groves Creek Marsh, Skidaway Island, Georgia - 101409BT metaG (spades assembly) | ecosystem: Environmental > Aquatic > Marine > Intertidal zone...
CGCGAATTGGCCGCCAAGGCCCGCAATCGCGAGCTGCAGCCCGAGGATTGGTCCGGATCGACCTTCTCGACCTCCAACCTGGGCATGTTCGGGATCGACGAATTCACGGCCATTATCAATCCGCCGAACGCTTGCATTCTAGCCATCGGTTCGATTCGCGACGTGCCCATCGTGAAGGATGGCGTGGTTGTGCCCGGTAAGCAGATGAAAGTCACCCTTTCCTGCGACCATCGCGTCGTTGATGGTGTGGCAGGGGCCGAATTCCTCAAAACCGTTCGCGGCTACCTCGAGGATCCGGTCACAATGTTGCTTTAAGCCAGCGTCTCGCTTCGTCGCACCCCGAGCGCCAAGCGCCCAGCGGCCCTCGCGCCCTGCTGCGTTCCTTGCGTCCCACGGCGCTCGAACCCTGCTGCGCGATTTGCCGAATCACTCGACCTGACCCGTGTCGTCGATGACGCGCATAGCCCACATTTCGGATATCCACTTCGGACGCATTGCCCATCCAGGTATCGTAGATGCGCTTGTGGCGGATATCAATGCGGCCCACTTCGATCTTGTGGTGGTCAGCGGAGATTTGACGCAGCGCGCTTTCGGGCATCAGTTTCGGGCGGCGCGTCGAATGCTGCAGGAATTCGACGCGCCCACCCTTGTCGTTCCAGGCAACCACGACGTGTACCCTTGGTGGCGGCCTTTCTCCCGTCTTCTTGATCCACTGCGTCGTTATCGGAGGATCATTGAGCCAGACCTGGCACCTTCGTGGCAGAACGGCGATGTGGCGGTGCGCGGCATCAACTCTGCTTTCGGCTGGACCGTGCAAGGCGGACGCATCACGGAGCAGGAGCTTGAGCAGATCCGGACCGGGTATGACGGCGCCTCGGGCGATGCCCTGCGCGTACTCGTCGTGCATCACCATTTGGCTGCTCTTGCAGAGTTGGGCGAGCATGACCTCGCCGGCGGCGCCGAAAACGCGTTTGAGGCCGCGCAGCAGGCAGGCGTCAAACTGATTCTATGCGGTCATCTTCACAGATCGCTTTCAATGCTAGTTAACAAAGGAGGCACCAGCGTCGTTGTCGCCTCATGTGGGACCACCACAAGCTCACGCAGTAGGGAGCAGGGTGATTTAAAGAACGCATTTTTTGAGATTATTGTTGACCGCAAAAAACTTGAGATCGTCAGCCGCACTTATGATCCGGCTAGATCCGCCTTTCTGAGAAGTCCAGATTCATCTTATGAGTTGCCTATTTGATTAGGACCAATTTACCCGAGGTTGTTGCCACAGAGTTGTCATTGTCTACAGATAAATGGTATAAATAGACCCCTGAGGAGTGATTAGACATATCCAGAGGAACTTCTATTCCATAGCCCGCCTGCAGGGTTCGGCTTTTGAACCTTTGAATGAGGCGACCGCTGATGTCATATACGTCCACCCTTATTGTCGCGTCCTTCGGTAGATCTAAGACTAGTGTCGTCTGATTTGAAAATGGATTAGGGAAATTCCCGGTTAGTTTGATGCTAGCTGGGGGCATCTTGCTGGTGGGTTCCGTTGACACTCTGCTAATCGCATCTAACAAGAGTCCATCCGAGGATACCAAAGTAAACCTGAACGCGGGATCGTCCATAGAGGGTTGAGAATTTGTCGTGATGACTCCAATGATTCCATGGTCCTGAAGTCCTGAAAAGTCGGCATGAAAAGACTGGCTTGAGGTGGAATCCGAAAAATTGGCTAAGTTAAAATTCCAAAAACCACTTGGTAGCTCCATGATCCCTGATTGCTCACCTGGTAAAAGGTTGGCTTTCAGGACGGATCCAACGGGAAAGGGACCTGCCCCTGAAACTTTGACAATATCGAATTTCGTAGACGCATTAAGGACCGAGAAGTAAGGCTGATAGTCTATCGAGTTATGGTTATAGGGATGACTAGCAGACGAGAGTTTAGGTCTTTCCTCATTGTCACGAAAGAATGTCAATAAGGTCCAGGTATCACCAGTCATCCGATAATAACCAAAGGACCTAAACTCGTCATCGCTGTTCCAATACTCCACGCTGAGGGAATCGATAAATTCTGGAAGAACGATTGGTAATGCTTCGGTGGTTGAACTGGAAGGTTGGTTCTCCCAAAGTACATTATCATTCAAACTCAATGTAACCTCATCTCTAGAATCTCCGAGGTTAGCAAACTGAACCCAAGCTGATCTTCCACTGTCTTCTCCCTGAATTCCGAATGTAAGAACAACATTATCTGTCACCAGAAGACCCCTCACATCAGTAACTGTAATGAATGAGCTGTCTACACCAGTCGTGACAGCAGTTGTTTCCGTAAAATCCTGCCATCCACGTGTGTTGATGGGAGCTGAGCTTCGCAGCAGCCGAGTTGAATTGCCGAATGGATAATCTGATTCAGTCGTGCCTACAGATATGTTTACTGGCTGTGAGAGCGCAAAATTAACAGTGGACTTTAAAGTCCAATAATAACCAGAAGTATTCGATATTTCAGTACCGTCAGCAGTTATTAACGGCAGATTTGTTTGTGGGATAATCGCATCAAAAACATGGTTCACGGTTAAATCTGTCGATGTCAGCATTGGTTCTGTCACCGTCATTATCAAAGGGCGATACCGGTTCAATGATCCTACAGGGAAAACAAGACTACCAGTAAAACCTTTTGCTACGTTACGCTCAACTGCTCCGACCACATGAGACATACCCGTGCCGGAGACCTGAACGGCGCCATCTATTCGAAGGGTGTTCTCAGACATATTGAGCACTCCAGTTTCAAAACTCAACACGTCTTTTATGGACAAGGTTTGTGGCGAAGTTGATATGACGTCAACTACGGAGGCGGTACTTTGCCGCAATATGAGGGCTCCTATGTTCAAATCATCATCAACAAAAAACTTTTGAGAAGTGCCTGTAAAAGCAATCTCAACAGACGGACTAATCTGTCCGCGCAAATCAAAATCCCCTCCAACCTCCACACTTTGACCTAATAGCGCACCTGATGCTGATAAGTCACCATCAACACGTACAGCGACAGAGGGGTCTATTGTACTATTAGAATCAAGGATCATGTCGCCAAGCGAAATTAGGTGGCCTATACCGTCGCTGCCTATCTTTGTATTTGTATTTACTATACGCTCGTTTGCTATCAGGGTGTTTCCCCTCAAATTAAAGAAGGCGTTTGCAAGTGAAGAGTTGAAATATATTTGATCTGCTACCAAACTTGTGAAAAACTTGACTGAACTATTGTTTAGTCCATTCGTCGCTGTCACGAAATCGACTCTCGATAAATGTGTACCCACAGGAACAACGGTACTCGTAATGTCAAGGGGGTGATTAATGATGCTGAGGTGTGCAGAGCTTCGGTCCTCGAAAACAATGCCATTGCCTACGAGAGTGGCTGGAATTTCCACGTCCGCCTGCTCCAATATGAAAGAGCCTCCTTCCTCTACTTGTACGGTAGCGGACGATGTGTCGAAAGCTCCTGAGCCCACTAGCAATTGTTTTAAAATGATATTCGATTTTAGGATAATTGAATTCCGTTTGTTGTCATGACTACCGGCAAGTACCACGAGGCTGTTCATCGAATCGTTGATTTCATACCCGGTAGTAATGTGGCCTAAAGTGTTTCTCATCGATGCTGGACTCACAATATCTTGGAAGTCGTAAACGAGAGTATATGTGCCATTGGCGCCGATTTCTGACGATAAGGCACCAACTCCCTGCCGTATTACAGTGCCGCCATTTTCAATTACCAGTAGTTCTGGTGCGTTTGATAAGATACCTGCACCATCCCGTCCATACAGTAGTCGATTTGTTCTGAGGGGGTAGTTATCGCGTGACAGCTGCACTGAGCCGTTTATCGTAAGGTGGCTGACTATTGATTCTTCGAAAATACGAATACTTGCTCTGCCACCGCCCGCCAGGATAACCTCACCAAATGACTCACCGTCAAGTGGGGCCAATGTCTCCCTCGCGGCTTCTGATAACACATTGGGTAGCAGGGATGATAAATAGTCTTGGTCTTGAGTGACGCTTTGGCCCAGAATACCGCCAGAGTATATGGTAAGTACATCCTCAAGTGTTCCATCTAGCATGACGTCGGCGGTTCCTATATCGAAGTATCCTGATTCAATTACTAGTTTTTGAGCGTTAATCTTTATTATTGGTTGTTGATTAGAATAAGACAATACACGGGTAGTATCGGGCCCTGCATCAATATGAAGACTTGAGAATTGAATGTCCAGATCACCATTTAATTCAATCCATGATTGGCCTAGTAGTCGGACTTTGCTTTCTCCCGCGGATAGATCACCCCAAATAGTGTTAACATTATTAGTGCCCGATGTGACCTGTCCGATAGTCAAAGCGCCACTGGTTATCAAAAGATCATTAGAGTCGATAAAGAGAGATCCGTTGTCGATACTTAATTTTTCAGTTATAACCGTATTGGCTAAAGTAAAAACGTTGGAATGTGCCCCGTGTGCACTGGAGCCAACTGACAGCCTTGGGATACTTGGGCTAGGCCTGAAGTTGACATCGCCAGATAGGTTGATCCAGCCGTCATCTTCCGATTGGGCACTTCTGTGCACTTGAAACTCATTATCCAGTATCATGTCCGAGTTTCCCTCGACTGAAAAAAAAGCGCCATCTCCCAATACGAGATTACCGTTTATGCCACCAATATATCCGTCTTTTATTTTGACCTTCTTGTGGATATGAACAGTTGAGTTATTTATGAGCAAGGAATCACGAATAACAAGTGAGTCAACGGTTCCACCGATACTGAAAAAACCCGATTGAATGTCCAGTGATGACAGGCTCGGAAAGTCAAGGACATTGGCGCTAGTGCTATCATGCGGAGAGCGATTTACCAATCTGTCAATACTTGAGGTAACACCCTGTGTGCTTGAGAGGTTATTATTACCGCCTAATATGTTTATCACCCCCGGGCCTTCAATAACACCATTAATGAGGTGACTATTATTTTCACCAAGCAAGACAAAACTGCCGGCGCTCAGATTGACAAAGACATTGTATCCCACATGTAAGTTATTCGTGATGAAGATGTCCTTGGTAACATCAACACCAAAAATTGCTGGAGCATTCACTGCGTCACTCGCAGTTATTGTGAGGTTAGCAATAGCCAAATCGGAAAAGTATTCTGGGATCTCATACGTACCATAGAGTACGCCGGTCAGGGTAACGTCCGCGGTAGATTGTCCAGAAAACTGAATGGCTCCATCCTCGTTAATGAACCCCTTGCCGTCGGGGGTACCCGGATAACTGACTTCATCCGTCAAATTTAGCGACAATACAGGCACAGCGTCACGCGAGGCAATTGAAATGAGCCTCCCCTCGGTATTTATCCCGCCTGAAATAAAATCTAAATCACCTATCACGATAAAAGGATCATCCGATGCTGACAAACGGACAAAGTCATTATCATCATCCAGCCTTATGGACAGTCCTCCCCAGGATCCTGATCCCTCCAACAGGTATTCTGTTCCCACAAATGGCCCAAGAAAGTGTACTCGTCCTTCAGTGGCATTTATTACCCCTTCATTGAACACAACTGGAGATTGGCTACGACCCTGTAACTCTATGTCCATGCCCACCAGGGTCAAGCTTGCATCTTGTTGGACAGTCAAATCATTCTGCACAACGAATCTTCCTGAAACACCTTCTAATTGTGTTGCATCAGCGACTGTTATACTCGAAACATACAGAGTATCGTCGGTTGCTACGCTTTGATTAGATTTGCTGCCGAATACGACGTCTACCTGCGGGTTATTAAACCGGGATTTAACAACCGATAAATCACCATTGATCGCCAAGGTACCACTATTGTGTTCAAAGTCGGTATTTATTATCGATGTCGCACCATCTACACTGAAAGATGAGCCGTCTTTGATAGAAACAAAGCCATTTAAAGTATCGAAGTCACCAAGTACTGTAAAAACATCCGTCTCAATACCTAACCTGGAATCCTCTCCAATAGTCAGTGATTTTGTACGTATTTGCGGTGATTGGAAAATGGCAAAATGGGAATTGATAGCTGTTTTAGGGAAAAAGGCGCCTACAAACCCGTTTACGAATTGGAGCGCACTGCCGTTGAATTCAACCGTTCCGAGACTTTCTGGGTCAAAAACACCACCATAGTGGTCTAGATTACCCGCAATTGTTAAGGAAGCGGACTGTGCAACTTTTATGCTTCCTGAATTGAGCTTGAAATCGCCTTGTATGTTTACCTGGGTATTTACTTCAAGATCTGGGGCATCATCGCCCATGGATAGGGACGCGAAAGTGATAGGTACGTTGCCTGAGAAAGAAACAGGACCTGCTGTCAAGAAGACTCCGGGTTGTTGAAAATCTGCTTGACTATCCTCCAAATAAATCTCGCCACCAATTATGATGGGTTCTGGTGATTCGGTAGCCAATTGAGAGTCTTCGGTGACGGTAAATCCTTTCTCAGCTCTGATCTGTCCCGAAGCCGAGAGTGACACGAAGCCTCCTGAGACTACTAAAGTGCCGGAAATACCGATCTGATCGCTCGAGGAGACTTCCAAGGACGCATTCACGATCTCGATGGATTCTATGCTTCTGGGCTCTTCGAGGTACGCTATGCTTCCCTCATCGACCCGTATATCAGGTAGGTCAATGCCACTTGCTTTGACGAGAACATCCTGTCCGCTAAGTACAACTGTACCTGTTCCCGTTAAAACGGAGCTTGGATACAGTTGGGCGATTGACTTCAGAATCAAAGAAGATTCAGCTTCAGTTTCAATCGTTCCACCTAACACACTGTTTTCCTCAACCTTCAAAGTGCTGGCTTCAGCAATAGTCAGCGCTCCTGTGGCACTTTCGAGAAGAGAACTGGTGGTAACGTTCTCACCAGCTGCGATCAAGGCATGCGCATTATCGCGAATGTCGAGTAGTCCAATCTTGTCGATCGCCAAGTATGCGACGCCTGTAACCACAAGCGATTCGATTAAGCCGTTTCCATTAACTGATGAGACGTTTCCGAGGCGGAGCTCACCTTCCTGGGCGGACGAAATAATCCCGTCGGCTGAAATCAAAGCCCCCGAGTGTGCATGAAGGGTATGCTCTCCTAGATTTACGAAGCCATTGTCTGAAACAATGAACTCTGCCTGGTTCAGGTTTGCGCCCGCATCCAAAACAATATCCCCTTGCAGATCTAATCGGGCGGCTACAACAGTGTGGCCAGTGAGGTGCGTCGAACTGTTTGAATTACCTAGAAATACCTCCCCGTCGAGTAGAGACAGATCTAACCTTCCAAAACTGCCAGACGGGGCCGAAACATGAAGATTCTCCACAAACAGCTGTCCAGAACCGGAATACCTTAACTCCCCTGAAAATGAGGAGGATGTCTCGGGTTGTAGGGTTAGCTGTTTCACGCTCACCGGATGCCTACCCGACATAGGGAATACAACATCCGAGGATGTTGATGGGAGCCAACGTATGCCATCGTTGAATTCAACTCTCCCTGAGGTGTTGGAATCCCAGAGCAGCTCTGTGGAGGGATTTTCGATCGACACTTCGCCGTTGAAAGCGACTAGCCCCGAGTTTTCCAATGACACGACTGCTCCTCTGAGGTCCGTCGGCCTCGAAAATGATATTGCGTTACCATTACTGAGGGTAACTCGGTTACCATTGTTTGTGCTTGGCAGTTCAAATGCAGCCGGACTTTCTCCTTCTAATCCCTCGAACAGGTACGACCGAGCACCGGCCTCGTATACTATGTTTCCTACCAGCTGTGCTTGGCCTATTCGGATTCTAGCTGAATCAGGGGCCGGTTTGAATCCAGTTGATGGATCCACCCAATCTGGGTTGCCGACGACGCTGGCCAATTGAAACCGAATATTTTCAATGTCCAACGTGCCTGACCTTAGCGAGAGCGTATGCAGAAAGCCCCATCCAGCACTGCCTGTGCTGTTTTCGCTGTTTTGTCCGAGAACTAATTTATCGGTTGACCCGCTTCTGAAAGTGAGGACACCCCCACCCGAATCAATTTCGAACTCGTTTTCTGAAAACCGCACAACATCATCACCCGCAAATGCATTCAGGACCATCGTGATGGATTTATCCTGAACGGAAAGCTGGATCCCATCAGCATCATCGCCCCATACGTAGGTTCCGGCATCAATACAGATCGATGTACCAGTGGAGGCTATGTTGTAAGCGTATTCGACTGATCGCAGAGGACTCGTTCGGCCACCGGCGTTTGCATCATTACCGTCCGAGGCATTGACATAGAGGGTACACTGACCGTTTGACAACGCTGGTGACAAGCACCACAGTACGAGCATGAGGGCAAACCTGCCTGGTCGTGCCACTGGTGATTTTGACTTCATTTACGGCTAATGTTTGATCGAATACTTGCGTGGTATTGCCGTTAGCTGGATAGCAAAATCCGTAGGATCGCGTCCCTTGTGTTTCTTGAAGGGACGTCGAGAAGGTTACCCTGGTCGTCAGGTAGAACGGCCTCATACAAGATAGCAACGAGGCGCTTCCTAGAGATCACTTAATCTTTACCGTGTCTGGGTCGATAAAGTAGAAGCGAGCCGTACATTGTGGTGTTCGAAGATTTTGCTACACAAGCAAATAAATCGCTTCATCATTGGGTGCTCGCGCCCATCCATTTGTATCTTGTCCGAATCATGTCGCTCCCTCGCAAGCCCGTCGAAGGACTCGGGGATAGGCGAAATGGCCCAAACGCTCGTAAAACAGCAATTTTGACACGTAAATTCCCTGAAACTGTGGTGGACGATGTCCTTCACGCTGCGACACTGTTCGAGCGTGAAGGGCTTCACTTTTTCCACGGTATTGGGATGGAAAACGTTCCTGCACGATGTGTATCGTACGCCAGGATCGCGCTCAACAACTAGAAAGATGAAACTCACAGAGGTTCAGTCAATGACATCGTCTAGAATGCTACAGCTCATCACGAACGCCGCAATGGTGTTCATTCTCGCTCTCACCATGGTCGGATCAGCTGCTGCCCAAAGCAACTGGTACGTCAACTCCACGGAAGGAGACGACACCAACGATGGAACGCAGATGAATAATGGGGGGGCCGGAGTTGGACCCTTCGCAACGCTCGCGGCGGCTGTAGCCTCGGCAAGCGATGGAGACACTATCATCATTTTGGCCGGGGATTACTCCGGAGAAAATCTAGACTTGGAGGACGTCCAAGTAACCGCCCAGGTTCAGGCCTCCGGCGCTAACACCACGGCGACCTTCTTGAATCTGTTCGTGAACGATGCAACATCGTTATCCGGTGGAGACGGAGAGTTTGCCGTCCAAAGTGTCTACATCGATGGTGCGACTCTGACGCTTGACGCAGATATCTTGACAGTGCTGGGTAGCGGTAACGAGTTCTACATGTATTCCTACGATGACGAGGGCGTGGTAGATGGTGAGCCACGAGTGGCCACGATTGCCGGGAATGCCCCGGTCATCGATGACTGGGTATATCTCTACTACGAAGTTGACGCTGACGATGGTGGCGTTGACATTACGACAGGCCTGGAGCTTCAGGCTGACGGCAATAACAACGGTGGCGAAATCTACCTTAACGACGGGGGTAGCACTTGGGACAATGGCACGTTCACGATCGATCGTAACCTGACCACGGACTACCTCTCTTTCTACGGTGACGTAGACGTCACGTTTGAGGGTAACCTAGACTGTGACGATTCAATCGGCACTGAGGGTAACTGCTATTTTTATAACAGTGGCACTGTTACAGTTGAGGGGATGCTAAATGTCGATGGCTCCATTGACTTCGAGGATGACATTGTCGCCGTGGTAAATGGATATGCTACTGTCGCCGATGCTCTTAACCTCACTGATGATGCGTCAGCAACTTTCAACGCAGGCGCTCAGGTTAGCGACTTGAGCGTGGCACTCCAATCCTCGCTCACCGTCGATGGTACATTGACAATCACTGGTGCAAACGTAAGTCACTCCTCTACAGGTACCCTTTCGGCTACAGATCTCGACCTTACCGAGTATGATTATGTCACTACGGCCGCTGGAAATACCACTGTGTCAGGCACTCTGACTCTGGGTGATGATGAAGATGGCGGCGATCGTATAGTAAACGCTGTCGGTCATACAATGTCGGTGGGTAATATTGTCATCGAAAATAATGACGATGGTGGTGCCGACGGGAATGGTGCTGGTGCCGAGACCATTGCCCACAACATCAATAACAGTGGGTCCTTCACGCTCACCGGTACTGTTACTGAGGCTGACATTGCGGATGCAGATCAGGGCGATGACGTGATTTCGTACGTATTGTCGCTTGGTAATGCCGACGACGCTGTCATGACCTTTGAATCGACAACCACTTTCAGCGGCGACCTTGAAAATGCAGTCACAGGTTTGGGTGCAACAGAGGGTTTTTATGTAGCAGAAGGAGCAACGGTGACTTCCGCCTACGATGGCGCTCATACTGACCTTGGGTACCTCGGTGGTGATGGCACTTTCGAAATCAGCGAAGGAACCAACGCGATCACCACCCTGAGTTCGGCAAGCAATTTTCTTTTGTCTGCCGTTCGTGAGGTGACTGGCCAGCTAGTGGCAACGGGAGATGTCGAGATCGCTGCTAATGGTGTTATCGTTGATGACGGATCTGACATTACCGGTGGTTTGACGATTTCCGGGGATGACGTTGAACTAGACACCGATGCCGATGGTGCCTCAAGCACGTCCTCTGTAGGTAGCCTCACCGTAAGCGGAACTGGATTTGTTTTTGGAAACAATGAAGCGGGTGGTCAGACTGATGTGCTGGACTCCGCGGGATCAGTTGACATTGGAGACGCCACAATTGATGGAAGCGTAACTATCGATTCGGGAAGCTTCACTGCAGACGACGGGACCGTAGGATCGAATCTCACGATCACCGCCGGTAGCGCAACGTTCTCGGGTACAGCAGATGTAGGAGGTGATCTCTCGCTTTCCGATGGTAACGCAACATTCGAGGATAGTGCAACTGCTAGCGGCCTCGTCAATGTCGCTGGTGACGTAACAATTGCTACTAGTGCTGATGTTACTTGGGCTTCGACCGGTGACGGTGACTCGGACATTGAAGGTGCACTTACCGTAAACGGTACTCTAACCCTTGGTGACACCAACATTTCTTTGAACGACGTAACCATAGTCGCCCCAGATGGCCTCTTGGATGCAGATGGTACTGACCTGATCATTGGCGGAGACTACGCTGGCGGTTCTATTGAGAACGCCAATGTGGTAACGATACAAATTCCAGCTGACGGATCCTCTTTCGCACCAGGACCTAATACCGAAGTTGTTGACTTCACGGTGGAGGGATCTGGTCGTACCCTAACGATTGGCGAAGGCTTTGAGGTGACTCGTACACTCACGGTCGAGAATGATGCTACCGTTGCCCTAGGCGACGAAACTATTAATCTTTCTGGTGCTAACATTGATGATGAAGCCCTTGTCCTCAATGATGAGGCAGCAGTTACATCGAATGTTGGTGGAGGCGCTTTAGCCTTTAGTGGTGCTAACCAGGATATTGTTGTTGCTGGTGCTCCGTCGTTTGATCCAACCCTGACCAATATCAGGGTGAATAATGGCGCCGCTGTAACGGTAGGACACAGCATTTTCATCTCTGGTGACCTGTCGCTGAACCATGGTATTTTCAACGTCGACGCAGACGTGACAATGACGAGCGACGACGCAACTATCACCCGAAATCCATCTCTTGGCTTTCTTGATGTTGCGGATGCTGACCTACTTGGAGAGTGGGACGTCGTTTACTTTGGTGACACAGGTCTTACAGGATCCGAGCTGGCTGACGAGCAGACAAGGAACATAACCGTCAATATGACGGACGGTCAAACTTTGACTTTTGACTCGTCTGTGGATGCTACTGGTGATTTTGTTGCCCAGGATGGTAACATCATATTTGACACATCAGTTGTAGACATGGATGGTAGCTTCACCAACCATGCGGACGCTGACGAGATGGATGTCGATGGTGAGATGATTGTTGGTGGTGATTTTACAATCACTGCTACTTCTGACCCTGAGGGATTCCTAGACGAAACAGATGTACTCCGCGTTGGTGGGTCTTTGACCGTTCCAACTGATGTTGTGCTCGCTGGTGGAGATGTTTATCTCAGCGGTGATGCCACAACACACAGTGTTGAAGGTCGAGTTAATTCTGACCTTTATGTAGATGCTGTAACGGTTACTATTAATGGTACCAGTGATAGCGTCAATCCAGATTCTGGACACCTTAATGGGGACACGTACGTGACCAGTGGTGGTCACCTTGTCGTTCGTGACATTCAGTACATGGACGACACCTACATCACCGATGCTTCCGTAGACATCAACCTCATAGATGGAGACGCTACGGCCGAGCTCAATAACATCGAAACCGCTGGTACAACTTCCATCGTGTTTGGTGGGACGACGACTAGGGATGACGGCGTCGAAATGGATGATATCTATTTCTACGACGAGACAACGTTCACGATGACCTCCGATGTCGACATGTATTACCTCGGTATGGGTGATTCGGTAGACGATGTTACTACCCTCAACCTTGAGGGATATCGTCTTACCGTGACCGATGACGATGTTGATGGTTTCGATGGGGCTTCTATCTCTATCTCAGAGGAAGGTGTCTTCGAGTACGGCTACGATGGCTGTATCAATATTTATGGTGAGACCATCCCCAACCTCACAACTGATGGTGAGAACGACTGGTCTCTGTGCTCCGATCTCGTTGTAGGCAACTTCACGATGGGAGCACCAGATGATGACTCAGACCTGGACCTGAGTGGCAACCAGTTGACAATCACGAACAGCATGACTATGGGCGATAGCGCTGATCTTTACGATGGTCTGGTTGTCTTCACCGGTACTGATGTCACAGTAACTCTCCTCGACGATGCCTGGATCAATGAGATGTCTGTACAGACCACTGGTCAAACTCAATTTGTGGGGTCTGGCGGCATATACTCAATCGATGCATTCGAAATCCTAGATGGTTCTGTTTCCTTTGGTGATAATGATCTGGAATTTCAGGGCACCTTTGACTATCTCGTTGAAAACGACGACTCTTTCATACAGGGTGATAGCGAGATCTATCTCTCAGGTGTGACCATGGATCTCAATGACCAATCGGTCACTATGGGGAATGTTGTTCTCGAGGGTACAGTTGATTTAAGCAATGACGGTGGTGATAACCTTACTCTCGTGGGTGACCTAACTCTCGACGGTGGCGACTTTGTGACCAATGATGGTGACCCTCTCACGGATAACTCAACTGTTACCATCGCGGACAATGTAACCGTATATGTTAACGATGCTGGCGTGCCGGCTTATTTCGAGGAGAGACCTACTTTCCTTGGGGGTAACCTGGTCTACTACTATAACGGTGGAGGTGGTACGACGTCTGGTAATGAGTTGGCTGAAGTCGTGAGTGAACTTCACATTCTTACTGGACCCGTTTCCGTTGGAGCGGGCCCGGCGGCAGTCTCGGTCACAACAGCGCTCAACCTTGATGCATCACTTAGTGATGTTGGCAGACCTGTTACTCTCGAAGATGACGGTACTGTCTACTGGGGTGCTGACGCAGAAGCTCCGGGAACCATCACTTACGGCGACAACATTACCGTTGTTGTTGACGGTGTTGCCTCAATCGGCAGTGGCATTTGGCCAGCGTCACTAATCCCTGCTACGATCACGTTCGCGAACAACACGGTCCTGCCCGACAATCGCACTGTGGTAGATGCGACGGTTGACGCAGAGGTGGATCTGGGCGGTGTCGGCTCCGGTATCTTGTCAGTAACCGGAGACCTAACTGTGACAAGCGACGGGAGCTTCGTAACGGCTGCGGATGCCTATGTATCCATGTCCGGATCTGATGCTCAGACGCTTACAGTCAACGGAGGTGCGCCAGCTGATCTTGAGATCGATAACACCGCAGGTGTAACCCTAAGCGGCAGCGATCTTGATTTCGCGACGACCGCAGGTACGCTTATGCTAACCAGTGGCCCACTCAATACGGGAGATAACGCAGTTATCCTCAGCCATGGCGGCACTGGGTCTCAGGGCTATACGCGGGTCGACGGTGTAGTGAATGGGAACGTTCAGAAGTACATCGAGACTAGCGAGGCGAACCCAAACCGTATCGAGTTTCCGACCGGTTCCGCAAACGGTGATTACCGTCCTATTGCTGTCACATTCAATGATCCTGCGGGTGATATCGGTGACATACAAACCTGGAACGGCGTTGTTGTAGATGCTGACATCCTTATGAGCGTCAGTTACGGCGGCGATTCACCAGGTGGTACCAACGGTCTACCCATCACCACCCAGGATTCTGAAGGAAACGACTTGTCCATTGGTCGTTACCCCGACTTCCACTGGTCCGTGTCGTCAAGTCCAACCGTTTCTCCTTCGGTTGACTATGATGTTGAAGTTCAGGCAGCGAACTATGACAACTTCGAGAATGAAGACATTGAGCGCACACGCCTGATCCGCCGCGCAGATGGCTCTACGGACAACTTCTGGATTCTGACAAGTCCTGCGGCAGCAGATAACGACAACTACGCGATCTCAGCTACTGAGCCAGTGGCGGTTTCCCGGGGAGCTGTCGGTGCAATTTCGCAAAACGGTGTGCTGTTCACTTTCGGACTTGAACAGAATATGGTTGCTGCCGCAATGGCTCCGTTGACGCTCAATGCCGGAAACGAAGAGGAGGTCGATCTCCTCACCGTATTCTCTGGTGGTGATGAATCATACACGTATGAATGTGATTCGTCGGCAGAGGGTGTGGCAACCGTAGACTGTGCAACCGATGCGTTGACAGTGACAGCGGTTGCTGCCGGTACGGCTGACGTGACAGTTGTTGCCACAGATGGATTTGGCGACACTGCAACGGCAATGGTTAGCGTTACCGTTAATCCAGTTTTTGCTAACGGTACGGCTCTAGCAGATGTGACGGTCAATGAAGGTACGGCTGACGTCGATCTTGAAGTGTCCGGTATCCATGTTGGAGGCACCCCTACATACAGCTATTTTGCGGAATCCTCTCACCCCGAGTTCGTGACCGTGTCCACGACTGGTAGCGTTGTCACGCACACCTTTGTCGGCGCGGGTGAAGCTACAATCACAGTCACTGCAACCGACAGCGAGGGCGATGAGGTTGAGGAAGACTTCCTCGTAACCGTCAACGCTAACGTGTCAGTGGTAAACCCTCTGGATGACCTGGAGTTGACTCAAGGTGATGACTACCCCGTGGACGTTTCGGCGGTGTTTGAGGGTGGCACTGGAACTCTGTCTGTCTCGGCGGAATCTGCAGATTGTACAGTTGTTTGTCTTTCTCCCGACGGCTCTACGCTTACGGTAAGCGCTCTTGCTGCCTACGCAGGAGGTGTTGACACTGGCTCAATCGATGTAACAGTAACTGCTACGGATTCGCTAGGTGGCTCAATATCTGACACTTTCTCCGTACTGGTTAATCCAGTTCTCGGGGCAGTGTCGGGCGGTGGCACGGTCGGTGCCTTCGATGCCTCACTCATCTTGGATGAGTTCCTTGGCAAGTCTGACCCGGCTCTTACGGCCAAGCAGCTCGTCGCCGCTGACTACGACGAAGACAGCGACATCGACCCCTATGATGCCTATCAGGTATACGTCTTGGCCGGTGGTCTTCCGAAGTCGGACGTACGTAGCGCGAATCCGGCTGCTGACGTTGCCTTCGGCGATATGAGCCAGAACGGTTCGATCATCTCCATCCCGGTCGTTGTAACGGGTGACGTTGCAGAAGCAGGTGCCATCTCCTTCAGCACGACGATTCCTGCTGTTGCTACGGTCGTTGAGATCGTGAACGCAAGCGAGTGGATGATGGTGACGGACGTTGCCGAAGATGGCACGGTTCGCATAGCCGCAATTGGAGGTACGAGCCTTCCGAGCGACGGCATGGTAGCAACCATCAACATCAGCATTCCTGAGACCTTTGCAGCGTTTACGCTCTCAGGTGAAGGTGCTGTAAACAACAACACGATCAGCGCGATCGACGCGGTTGAAGTGATCGAGATTCCGGATACGTTTGCACTCGATGGCAACTATCCGAACCCGTTCAATCCGACTACGACGATTCAGTTTGATCTTCCCGAGTCTGCCGATGTTGAAGTACAGATCTTTGACATGATCGGTCGTCAGGTCATGAGCATTCCGTCTCAGACCATCGCAGCCGGTGCCAAGCGTAGCCTCCAGGTGAACGCCTCGCAACTTGCCTCGGGATCATACTTCTATCGGGTTGTTGCCAAGATGAAGGACAACGTGGCCGTTGATACCGGCCGCATGACCCTCGTCAAGTAATTGAGACAGGGGCGGGAGGTGTGGCAAAGCACGCCTCCCGCAACCCCTCTAATAATTGGCTAACCTCCCAATGAAGACCAAGAATCCAATGCATAAGGCTTACACAAGACTGACGCGCGCCATTGTTGTGGTGTTTGCGCTTGTTCTTACCGCCGGTTTCGCTCAGGCCCAGGTTACCGTCAGTATTTCTGACGTCAGCGGTCGCCCGGGCGAAACCGTAACGGTTCCGGTCGAAGTCTCTGGAGCGACATTATCGTCGATCAACTCCTTTGGTTTTACCGTTAACACGCCTGCTGGAATCACCTTCACGGGTGTAGAAACAGCAGGAACCCTCACCTCATCCTGGGCATCCGTGAGTGAAAACCTGTTGACTGGTGTAGTCGGCGGTTTCGGTTCCGCGATTTCCACGGATGGAACACTTCTCAATCTCGTATTTGAATACGACGACCCGTACTCCGGTACTGATACAGTTACTCTGACTGACTTACAGATCAGCGGTGCAGACGTTGCTGATCAAGGTTTTGACTTCACTGTCACAGAACGCTTCATGAGTGTCGGCAGCCAGAGTGTTGTTATCGATCGCAACTTTGAACTGTCGGTTGAAGTTGAAGATGCACTTGTCTCCGGAGATGCTGTCAACGCTTTCAACCTGGATATCTCCTACGATCCTGCGGTCATGACCATTGACAAGACGCAGGGTAACGGTGGTGTAATCACGACAGGAACGCTCACCGCGAGCAACTGGACGGTAACGCTTAACGATGTTGGCGGGGAAGATTCTGGCACCCTCCGGGTAGCTGGTTTTGGTTCAACCCTTACAGGCGAAGGCACGTTCTTCAAGGTTGCCTTCACCGCTGTAGGAGCTGGCACTTCGACTTCGGAAATTTCGAATGTTGATTTCCAGCCAGGCCCAGTAGATCCCCCGTACGGCCTCCTCACTGGTACCACCACGGTAACGCTGAACCAGGCTCCTGTTGCAACGGCCGGAACCCTAGCGGTTGATGAAGACGCAAGCGGTAGCGTTACGCTCACGGGCACGGATGGCAATGGCGATCCACTCACGTTTGCACTCGCTTCGCAGCCAACGAACGGCAGTGTTACACTCTCAGGTGATGTAGCTACCTACACGCCGGATGCCAACTTCAATGGCACGGACAGTTTCACTTTCACGGCAAATGATGGCACAGACGACTCCGCTGCCGCCACGGTATCGGTCACCGTCAACGCGGTGAACGATGCACCTGTAGTAGCAGATGCATCTGCCACGACGGACGAAGACACGGCTGTTGACATCGCTCTTGCCGGTACGGATGTAGAAGGCGATGCGCTCACGTACTCGGTAGCTACGGCTCCGTCGAACGGTTCGGTCACGATTGTTGGATCAACGGCAACGTACACGCCGAACGCCGAGTACAGCGGATCGGACTCGTTCACGATCACGGCCAATGATGGTACAGACGACTCCGCTGCCGCCACGGTATCGGTCACCGTCAACGCGGTGAACGATGCACCTGTAGTAGCAGATGCATCTGCCACGACGGACGAAGACACGGCTGTTGACATCGCTCTTGTCGGTACGGATGTAGAAGGCGATGCGCTGACGTACTCGGTAGCTACGGCTCCGTCGAACGGTTCGGTCACGATTGCTGGATCAACGGCCACGTACACGCCGAATGCCGATTACAATGGCGCTGACTCGTTCACGGTCACAGCCAATGATGGCACAGACGACTCCGCTGCCGCCACGGTATCGGTCACTGTCAACGCGGTGAACGATGCACCTGTAGCCGCCGATGCATCGGCCACGACGGCAGAAGGAAGTTCAATTGCTTTCTCGCTCTCCGCTACGGACGTCGACGGCAATGATCTGACCTATTCGGTAGCCACGGCACCTGCGAACGGTTCAGTTACGATTGACGGATCGATGGCTACGTACTCACCGAACGTTGGCTTCAACGGCATGGATTCGTTCACCTTTGTAGCCAATGATGGAACGGTCGATTCGGCCCCCGCTACGGCAACGATTACGGTCACGCAGGTCAATGACGCTCCCCTGGCTAACGATATCGCTGCAGTAACGATCGAGGACACAGCACTTTCCATCACATTGGCGGGTTCTGACGCTGATGGCGATGCTGTCACGTTTGCCGCTGCCACGCAGCCGGCCAACGGTATCCTGAGCGGCACGGCACCGAACATGGTGTACACGCCGAACGCTGACTTCAACGGAACGGACTCGTTTACCTACACGGCCAATGACGGTATGGTAGATTCGACTCCGGCCACGGTTACGATCACGGTTGTAGCGGTCAACGACGTACCGGTAGCGGCCGATGCCACGGCTTCAACGACTGAGGACACGGCAGTTGACGTAACGCTTTCGGCCACGGATGTCGACGGCGATGAACTCACGTACACGGCCACAGACGGAGCCAACGGTACCGTATCGGTAGCGGGGGCGACGGCCACGTACATGCCGGCTGCCAACTTCAACGGAACGGACACGTTTACCTTCGTAGCTAATGACGGCACGGTCGACTCTGCTCCGGCAACAGTTACGGTGACTGTCGGCATGGTAAACGATGTACCTGTTGTTGCAGACGTAACGCTGACGGTTGAAGAAGACATGGCTGGTGAGCTTACGCTCTCTGCCACGGATAACGATGGTGATGCGGTAACCTTCACTGTCACCGATCCGACCAACGGAACGGTTGCGCTTGATGGAGACAAGGTAACGTATACGCCGGCTGCCAACTTCAATGGCACGGACAGCTTCACGTATACCGCCAACGACGGCACGGCTGATTCTGCAGCTGGAACGGTATCCGTTACGGTTAATTCTGTCAACGACGCTCCAGTCTTCACTGTTGAAATGCCTGACGTGATGATAGCCGAGGACAATGGTCTTCTCAGCTTCACCTACGAAGCAACGGATGTTGACGGGGATACTCTGACGTTCTCGATTGCAGGCGAGCCTGCAGGTGCGACGTTTGACGCTTCGACGGGCGCCTTTTCGGTCGATCCGATGGGCAAGGCGGGCGTGTATACGATCATCGGCTCTGTTTCTGATGGAACAGTAACGGTCGATGCTACTGCTGCCACGGTAACGATCTACGGAGTGAATATGCGCTCGGCCAATCTGGCTGGTGTGCACGAAGTTGGCCCTGTAGCCACGCCGGGTAGCGGCATGGTGTGGGCCCGCTTGGTGGAAGATGCGAACACGCTGGAAGTCTGGGGATCATTTGCCGATCTCTCTGGCGACTACGCTGCTTCGCACATCCATCTTGGCGTGGTCGGTCAGAACGGCGGTGCAGCCATTACGTTGACTGCCACACCGGACGCTGATAACCGCGGCGGATCGTGGTCGGTAGGCGATAACACGTTTGACGTTTCGGGTAATGCTGACCTGGTTGCGGCCATTAAAGATGGTGGCGCTTACGTCAATGTGCACACCTCCGCCTTTGCAGCTGGTGAGATCCGAGGTCAGATTTTGTCCTCGATGAACGCCGCACCGGCAGCAGCTACCTCGCTCGCGCCCTCTCTGGTCAACGTAGCCGGTGATCCTGAGGCAACAGCTTTCGCGGTTTCTTGGTTGCCTGTGGCAGATCCAGACGGCGACCGCATTAGTTACCTGTTTCAGACTGCTACAGATGAGAATTTCTCTAGTAACGTCGAGTATGTAGATTTCGGACAGACCAACGGTATTGCATTTACTGTGGCTGATGCCGCCGAACTCTATGATGCCCTTGCCGATCTAGATCCTTTCTCAGTCGAGGTCGGTGGATCCCAGACTTTCTATCATCGTGTCATAACAACTGATGGATCGTTGTGGACCGCAGGCCCGGGTGCTGAAACGTCCTTGCGCCGTGGTCAGGTCACCGACACGGAGTTGGGTTCTGAGCTGCCGACAGAGTTTGCACTTAAAGGCAACTATCCAAACCCGTTCAACCCATCGACCAACATCCGCTTTGATCTTCCGGAGACGGCAGACGTGAGCGTGATTGTCGTTGACTTGTTGGGCCGTCAGGTCCTGAGCGTTCCGCCGGAGACGTTTGAAGCAGGCGCTGGCAAAACAATCCTGCTGGACGCTTCGGCGCTCTCATCGGGAATCTACATGTACCAGGTTCGCTCTCGTACGCAGAGCGGCATGGACGTGATGTCAGGAACGATGACGCTTATCAAGTAAGCGAGACGAAATGGTTTGAAAATAGGGCCTCGGGGGAAACCTCGAGGCCCTATTATTTTTGTCTACTTCTCACCTCCCAAACGTCTTCTCGTCTACCCCTATGTCCAGAATTACCACGGTGCTTTTAATTCTGCTCAGCGTGGGTAGCGTCCATGCCCAGATCAGGGTGGGCATGGCTGCCCAGGACGTCAATGCGGGGGAGCAGTTTACCGTCCCAGTGATGCTGTCCAATGTGGAGGCAGGACGTGCTGTCCAGGCATTCGAATTTGTACTGTCAGCCAGCGGATCTGGTGCCCAATTTGTTGGTGGAGACTTCAGTGGGACGTTGGTTTCAGGCGGTGGCTGGACCGTCTCCTGCAATACCGCAATCAACAAATGTCTTGGCTTCAGTAGTACGCAAGATGCCTTTGCGACATCAGGAACCTTAGTAAACCTTGTATTTGTCGCTCCGAATACAGCCGGGTTGACAACCCTGTCACTCAATAATCTTCGATTTAACGGGGGGCAGCCGTCGTTTTCACCAACCGTTCCCTCGACGACAATTACGGTTGGTGGGGGAGGGTCCACCAATACGGCTCCGAGCGCCCCGAACGCTACGTTCCCACCACTGGTCATCATCGGTGGTCGGCCAGAAGACGAGGCGTTTTCCATTTCGTGGCCGGTATCCATCGACCCAGAAGGAGATCCGATTACGTACAACATAGACTTCGCACTGGATTCCGGCTTCCAGTCTCCCTTCATGTCCGTTCAGGCGGGGACCAGCACTTCATATGCGTTCTCTATTGAGCAGGCCGCCGGCATCATGGTCTCGGCCTCGGCATACACCGAAGGAACTGGATCCGTAGGCGATGCACTGTCGGTACACGCACGCGTAACGGCGTTTGATGGCCGAAGTCTTTCAGCAGGCCCATCTTCCCAAATGACATTTATCCGTGCCCAAATCGTGACCGTGGAGGCATCATGGACCGGTGCTACAGAACTGTTTGAGGTGTACCCCAACCCCGCGACCAATCGATTGAACATGACGTGGACGCTTCAGGGGGCTTCGACCGGCACTGTGCGCATTGTGGACGTGCTGGGTCGGCTCCAGTATGATATGCCACTCGACTCATTACAAGTGTCAAACGGAACCCGTCAATTGGACGTCTCGTCCTGGACGTCGGGTATCTATGCCTACATCGCAACGATAACGTATCACACTGGCGAAAAAGGGGTCCATCGGGGCACTGTCGTCAAGATTGATCCGTGAGCGCTAGCCTAAGGTCATGGATGTAATAGGGGTTTGCCCTACTACCGATTGGTTGTTGCGTTTCTTATTGTGTCTTATCTGCATAACCGTATTTCAACTATCACTCCGATTACCTGTATGAACCGAGTCGGCTACGCACTTCTCTTCTCTCTTTTCTTTGCAGCATCCACCGCCTTTGCTCAGGTGAGCGTCACTATTCCCAATGTGAGTGGCGCAGTGGGGGAGGATGTGACGGTGCCTGTGCAGTTATCCAATGTGGCAGCGGGTACTTCCATTCAAGCGTTTGAATTCGTTGTGTCTGCCACAAATTCAGACATTGAGTTTCGTGGAGGTAATTTTTCCGGCACTTTGATTGAGTTGGGCTGGACTCGTTCATGTAATACCTCCATTAACAAGTGTCTCGGGTTTTATGGTGGCAGCAACGCGCTGAATACGGATGGCACCTTGGTGAACATCACCTTGCGCATGAATGCCACGGTTACAAACGAAACCGTTACCCTTACCAGTTTTCGTTTCAACGGCGGCGTCCCTGCAATTACACCTGCAACGCCCTCATTCTCGATTACGACCTCCACCGCTCCTCAGGCCAGCGCTGACAGCTACACGGTAGCGGAAGGAGGTACTCTGACCGTTAACGCGGCTTCTGGTGTCCTGGCCAACGACACGGATACGGATCCGCTGACGGCGACACTCGGAACATCGACCTCGAATGGTACGCTGACGTTCAATGCGGACGGATCGTTTTCCTACACGCACGATGGCGGAGAGTCATCGTCAGACGCCTTTACGTACACGGCTTCAGACGGAACAGAAACGTCCAGCGTGGCCACGGTCACGATTACCGTGACGCAAGTAAATGACACGCCGAGCGCAGACAACAAGACAGCATCGACCAATCAGGATACAGCGGTGCCAATTAACCTCTCCGGATCCGATCCGGAAGGCAGCTCCCTGACCTTTACGGTGGCTTCGGGTCCGTCCAACGGTACGGTGGCCATTTCAGGCGCCACGGCCACGTATACTCCCGCGAACGGATTCTCCGGGACTGACAGCTTTACCTACACGGCCAGTGATGGAAGCGCGACGTCTTCCGCTGCTACGGTGACAATTACCGTGGTTCCAGACAACGCAGCTCCCGTTGCCCAGAATACCAGTGCAGTAACGCTCGAGGACACCTCTATCGACATCACGCTTCTCGCCGCCGACGCTGACAGCGATCCGCTGACGTTTGCGGTCACCCAGCCGACCAACGGCACGGTTACGTTGATCGGCACGACGGCCAGCTACACACCCGATGCCAACTTCAATGGATCGGATTCATTTACCTTCACGGCCAACGACGGCACGGTAAATTCGAACACCGCTACGGTTTCGATTACGGTCAATGCGGTGAATGATGTCCCAGTTGTGGCCGATGCGATTCTGGCTACTGATGAGGATACGGCAGCTACGCTGACGCTTTCAGGAACGGATGCGGATGGGGATGCTCTCACGTTCGCCGTCACCCAGCCGACCAACGGCACGGTTACGTTGAGCGGCTCCACGGCCACTTACACCCCGAACGCCGGCTATTTCGGTACGGACTCGTTCACCTACACGGCCAATGACGGGACGGCAGACTCGAACACGGGTACGGTTACCGTAACCGTCAACTCCGTCAACGATGCTCCAGTTGTGGCCGATGCGATTCTGGCTACTGATGAAGATACGGCAGCTACGCTGACGCTTTCAGGAACGGATGCGGATGGGGATGCTCTCACGTTCGCCGTCACCCAGCCGGCCAACGGCACGGTTACACTGAGCGGCACGACGGCCAGCTACACACCCAATGCCAACTTCAATGGATCGGATTCATTTACCTTCACGGCCAACGACGGCACTGTAAATTCGAACACCGCTACGGTTTCGATTACGGTCAACCCGGTCAATGACGCGCCGACGGCCAACCCCGGCACGGCATCTACGGTAGAAGGACAGGGCGTTGCCTTCAATCTGTCGGGTTCTGATCCGGATGGAGACGCTCTTACCTACACGATTTCGACGCAGCCTTCCAATGGCACGGTCATCCAGTCAGGTGCCTCGGTATCCTACCTCCCGACCGGCAATTATTTCGGAACGGACTCGTTTGGTTTCACCGTATCCGACGGTACGCTGACGTCAGCCGAGGCCATCGTTACCATCACCATTACCGGTACAAACGATGCACCGGTGGCCCAGAACGGTTCGGCCACTACAGCGGAAGACACCGCCGTGGAAATCACGCTTTCGGCCACGGACCCGGATGGGGACACCCTGACCTATACGGCATCGGATCCGGCCAACGGAAGTGTGTCGGTGTCTGGAGACAAGGCCACCTACACGCCTACCGAAAATTATAACGGTAGTGACGCGTTCACTTTCACCGTTTCTGACGGCATGGAAACGTCCACAGCCACGGTGTCGATCACCATTACGGCGGTGAACGACCTTCCTACAGTCGATGCAAAGACGGCGATGGTGGCGGAAGATGGGTCTGTTGAAATAACACTAACGGGTGCGGACGTGGATGGCGATGCCCTGACATTTTCCGCAGCATCGAATCCGACCAACGGTTCGGTTTCCATCAGCGGTTCGACAGCCACCTATACGCCTGCGGCCGATTTTGTGGGGGAAGACAGCTTCACGTACCTGGCCAACGATGGCACGGCTGATTCGCAGCCGGCCACGGTAGCTGTTACCGTGACGCCAGTCAACGACGCTCCGGTCGCAGCCGATGTTTCAGTCTCCGGTGATGAGGACACGTCCATCACAGTGACACTGAGTGCTACGGACGGGGACGGGGACTCGGTGACGTTCAGTGTGGCTACCGAGCCCTCCAACGGTTCGGTCAGCATCAGTGGGGATGTGGCAACGTATACGCCAGCAGCCAACTTCAACGGTTCCGACAGCTTTACCTATACCGCCAGCGATGGAACGGAATCCTCTGCAGAGGCCACGGCATCGTTTACGGTCAATCCGGTGAACGATGCGCCTACGGCACAAAGCGTGGTCGTTGAGACGACGAGTGACGCCTCCATCGATGTCACCCTATCGGGAGAGGATGTCGATGGCGATGCACTGACGTTTGCCGTTTCGACCGACCCGATCTTCGGGTCCGTTTCCCTTTCCGGTAATGTGGCCACCTATACGGCTGATCAAGGATTCCAGGGAACGGATGCCTTCGCTTTCACGGTTTCGGATGGAACGGAGACCTCCGCGCCGGCATCGGTGACGATTCAGGTGTTGGCGCCAAACACGTTCACCATTCAGTTCATCAACGCCGGCGGCGGTGGCCTGACCGGTGCGCTGGATGTGTATTACGGTTCCCAGAAAGTGGCGACGGGCCTTGCCGCTGGATCGGCAACGGCTCTGACCGAGCAGCCGCTGGGTGGAAGTGACATCTTCCTGGCAGCCTCACCAAGTACCGGAACGGGCGATGCATTTGTCTCCTTCACGGCACCCTGGAGCCAGGGTGACGAGGCGACAGCGGTTTTTGCCGGCGTGGGAAGCAATCCGGCCAACGCGCAGATGATTGACTATTCGACCTCTGCTTCGGCTGCTTCGCCTTCCATGGTGGATGGACGCGTGGTGCATGCCTCCTCGCAAAGCCCCGTTGTGGATGTCACGACCATCACGCAGGACAAGGACCACACGCCGCTGATGACGGTGGCATCCGGGCTGACGTTTGCCTCCGTCAGCTCTGTGTTTGCGCAGGCTCCCGAGGTATATGTCTATCGAGTGACAGCTGGCGCCACGACCGTGGGCGAATTCCAGCTCGATTTGGCTCCAGCAGCTGGTGAGATGGTTGCCTTCGTCATCATGGACGACGCGGCTGGCGGTGCGCCTGTTCTTCGCGGTTACCGCCCGGACGGCTCGGCCATTGATATGGGCGTTGTGACCGATGTCCAGACGGATACGTCCCTGCCGTCCGAGTTCGTGCTGCGTGGTAATTACCCAAACCCGTTCAATCCGACGACGACCATCTCCTTTGATCTGCCGGAGACGGCCGATGTGCAGGTGGATGTGTTGGATCTGCTTGGTCGCAGTATGATGTCCATCCCTTCGCAGTCGATGAGTGCGGGTGTGAATCGTACGGTTTCCATTGACGCTGCCGACCTTACATCGGGCATTTACATGTACCGTGTCCTTGTTCGCGGAGCGTCCAATACCTGGGTCAAGAGCGGTACCATGACGCTCATCAAGTAAGATGCGCGGGTGAGGCAGCAGCACCGGGACTGGCTGGTTTTCAGCGATCTGCACATCCTGTTTGTGGCGGCAGCCTGGATGCAGGGTAACAGCGCCCTTTTCGCTTATACCCTTCCGGCCTCTTTTTTGATGGTGGCATCGGTTGGCGCTTTTCTGGTCTACCGCGTAGACCGGTTGCTGCTTGAGTCTCCCGAAGACGCGCTCAATACACCTGAGCGGCTGGCCTTCTCTCGACGGTATCGGCTGGTACTCTTGGCCAGTGCTGCAGGTCTCATGGTAATGGCCGTGGGGCTGGCACTGACCATGCGGGTTCTCTGGCTGGAGATGGTTCTCGTTGTGGGCATTGCGGGCCTGGTCTACCCGCTCAGGGTTTTGCCCGGTGGTCGGCGACCAAAGGATATCGCATGGCTCAAAACCGCTTTGGTGGCATGCGGCTGGGTGGGAGGGGGAGTACTCCTTCCCCTGGTTCTTTTCAGTGGCGGTGAGTCCTTGGCCGTGGGTGTTGCCGTGGTGGCCTATCGGGTACTTTGGATCATGCCCAATCTGTTGGCCTCGGACTGGATGGATCGCGCAGGCGACCAGGCAGCCGGTTCTGGTAACCTGGTGGCGTCTTGGTCCGTCCGGAAGGCGCAGAGGGTGCTTTGGCTGGGCCTGTCAGCTGCAGGTCTTTTGGCCTCGTTTCTGGCCTTTTCCGGCCTTTCGCCAGGATGGTTGGCAATGGACTTTGCCGGGATGGCAATCCTGTCGTGGGCTGCCTGGCGAGTCATCCGGCGCCATGAGAGCGATGTGGTTTCTGCGGAAAAGCCCCATGCCGCACACATCGTTGTATTGGATGTTCTGGTCGCATGGCCCTTGTTGACGTGGATCCTGATGTGAGTAGGGGGCTGATGCGGGGAGGTTCTTTCCGCTGCGACTGACTGGCGCGGTAAGACCGTTCAGGCTGGAAACCAAACTCCGCGACGGGGGTCTGTGTATACTAGCGAAACACGCGCCCTATCGTTGCTCTGCTACCCCCTGTATCGCCATAGATTCACCCAACGCCATGCGAACCATCCTTTTGATCTGTGCCATGTTACTGTCAGCAAGCGTGCTGGCACCTGCGTCATGGGCGCAGGATATAGCGCCTGGTGCTGCCCCCGGCCAGGAAGCCATGATGGTGCCGGTTCAGATAGACCTTGACCACGCAGCCTTTGCATTGGAGGCGCAGAGTTCGCTGGTGGAATTCTACATGTCCTTCGAGGCGGCGACACTGTCGTACGAAGCCACCGATCAGGGATTTCTTGCCGAGCTGCCCGTCTCGATGATGCTTGTGCGTTCGACGCAGGCAGCCATGTCGGACAGTCCCGAGGAACCCGTTTGGCAAGACGATCTGAGTCTGAGCTTCCTGATGGCTGACACAACGGGGATGGCTGAGGGGCAGCATTTCGTGCATCAGGTACGGGCGGCCGTGCCTCCGGGTGAGTACGAACTGCAGATCAGGGTGCCAGAGGATCCGTCATTGGATCGTGTGGGTGTGGAGATGCGCCGGGATGTTCTAGTCCCTGATTTCTCCGAAGATGGACTGGTGGGGATATCGGATGTGACGCTGGCCTCTTCCATCGAGCAGAGTCCAGACCGCGACAATGTCTTCTGGAAAAATGGCCTGCTGATCCGGCCAAATGCGAATCAGCTGTTCGGATCGGGACTCAATACGCTGTTCTACTACGCCGAGGTATATAATCTCGACCAGGTTGAATCATCGAACGGCACCTATACCGCGTTCGCCTACCTCTCGGACGCCAATCTGCCCCAGCCGATGGCACAGTATCAGCGTCGAACCAGTCGTACCCTTCGGTCGCCGGATGTGCTGGTGGGGACATTCAATATTCGGGAGCTGCCGAGCGGGTCGTATTTCCTTCGCATTGCCATTCTGAACGAGGACAACGAGTCGATTGCTGAGCAGTCCCGCAAGTTCTTTGTCTACAACCCTGCTGTTGAGCGGGAGAGCCAAGTGTTATCGCTCGAGGAGTCATTCGAGACCAGTCAGTATGCACGCATGACGGAGGAGGAGCTTGATCGGATGGCAGAGCACGTCGACGTCATTTCGACCGATGCTGAGCGTCGCCGTCTACGCAGTATTCGGGATCAGGACGAGCGTCGCCGCTTCTTCATGCAGTTCTGGACGGTAAGGGATCCGAATCCGAATACGCCTGTCAACGAATACCAGGATGAGTTCTATTCCCTGATCCAGTATGCCAACGACCGGTATACCAACAGCTTCTCCGAGGGGTGGCAGACAGATAGGGGGCGCACCCTCATCCGTTTTGGTGCGCCAACAGCCATCGATCCTCACCTCTTTGACAGAGGGTTCGATCCCTACGAGATCTGGGAATACAACAATATTCCGGGCGAAGGGCAGGCGCAGTTCATTTTTGCCGACCTCGATGGTTTTGGATCGTTCGAATTGATCCATTCCACGGTTACGGGAGAACGCAAGTCCACCAACTGGCTCGAGGAGATCCGGAAGTAGACCAGCTGCCACGAATTACCTTTTGTGGCTGCCTCGCTGTCTGGAAGGACGTATTTCACCGAGATTTGTGTGGGTCGGGTCGCCTTGGGGCGACCCGACCCACATCTGCTTCAGGCACGTTGCGTATTTTTCCTCCATCGGAGGCCATGAACGAGCGCCTCCTTTCCTTCAACGCACCGCCGGCCCCGACGTACCATGACGCCTGACCACACACCTATCGAGTCCTTTTCCGACCACGTCGGTGAAACCGTTACCCTCCGCGGCTGGCTCTACAACAAACGCAGTTCCAAAGGTCTTCATTTCCTGGTTCTGCGTGATGGCACGGGCCTCTGCCAGTGTGTGGTGAATGAGGGGGATGTGGATGAGGCCAGCTGGGAAGCCGCTACCGAGGCCACGCAGGAAAGCTCGATGGAGCTGACGGGTCTTCTGCGCGCCGACGACCGGCAAGTGGGTGGCGTGGAGCTGCAGGTAACCTCGATGAAACTCTTCCAGAAAGCGGAGGAGTATCCCATCACGCCGAAGGAGCACGGTGTGGACTTCCTGATGAACCATCGCCACCTGTGGTTGCGAAGCCGCCGGCAGTGGGCCATCCTGCGCGTGCGTAACCGGGTCATCATGTCCATCCACGAGTTCTTTCAGGAGCGGGGCTTCCTGCAGATGGACGCGCCCATTCTTACGGGTACAGCCGTCGAAGGCACCTCCACACTGTTTGAAATGGAGTACTTCGGTCGTTCGGCCTACCTGACGCAGTCGGGTCAGCTGCACGGAGAGGCCATGGCCATGGCCTTCGGGAAGATTTATACATTCGGTCCGACATTCCGCGCTGAAAAATCGAAGACGCGCCGTCACCTGACCGAGTTCTGGATGATCGAGCCCGAAATGGCGTTCTATGATCTGGAGCACACGATGCAGCTGGCCGAGGACATGCTTTCGCGCATTGTTTCGGATGCCCTTCGCGACTGCCAAACGGAGCTCGACGTTCTCGAGCGCGACCTTGAGCCGCTGAAGCGCTCCATTGGAGCCTACCCACGCGTGACGTACACGGAAGCCGTCGAACTGCTTCACTCCGAGAAGACGAAGACGATGGTCGAGGAGAAGATTGCCTCGATCGAGCAGGAGAAGATTGATTTGGAGAAGGAGCGCGAGGAAGGCAAGGCGGCCTACGGTCAGGCCAAGAAGTGGCAGAAGCGCAAGATTGATGCCCGCGAGATCGAGATCCAGGGCCGCCTCAGCGACATCGAAGAAGAGCTCCGTAACCTGCCCAAGTGGCTCGAGTCCGCTCAGAACTTCGAGTGGGGCACGGACTTCGGTGGCTCTGATGAAACGCTGATAACCTGGCACTACGACCGGCCCATCATCGTGCATCGTTTCCCAGCCGTCTTCAAGGCCTTCTACATGAAGCGCGATCCCGAGGATGATCGTCTGGCACTGGGCATGGATGTGCTC
>Ga0181573_10000944_pt1 | contig 29924 bp, 20 predicted proteins | sample 101ome_25_FD_148643 | JGI IMG/M metagenome (GOLD analysis project Ga0181573, IMG submission 148643) | Coastal salt marsh microbial communities from the Groves Creek Marsh, Skidaway Island, Georgia - 101409BT metaG (spades assembly) | ecosystem: Environmental > Aquatic > Marine > Intertidal zone...
GGCGTTGGGCCGCGGGCCGGGGGGGGGGGGGGGGGGGGGTAGGGGCGGGTGTGGGACGCCAAGGGGGAGGTGGCCGCGGCGGCGCGTCGACCTTGGCCACCCGGCCCTCTCGCCGCCTCCTCCCCGAGACCTCTTCTCACCTGTTACGGCCGCCTCCATTCTCTCGCGCATGCTCTTTGATGGAGCAAGCTTGGGAGCCATCCTGCAGCCGAATGAGCCGCCGCGAGCTGCCCCCAGCGCGCGCTAAAGAGAACACGACCGGCCTGCGTCGCGGCGCGCGCTCGCGGAACGATCCCCGCGGCGCGCGTGATTATTCGTGCAGCGGCGGAGGGGGGGGCGGGGAACGGAAGAAACGGGGCGGAGCAGAGGGGGCAACTCAAAGGTGCCCGTTAACAGCAGCTCGCATCGGCGGCGGAAGGAGGAAGAGCGAGAGGCCTCCCTCTCACTCGAATGCCCACTGGTTCTCCCGCTTGACCTCCTCCTCCTCCTCGGGGGTGAAGTCGTTCTTGATCCCGAAGGTGCGGCGGATCTCCTCAGGCGTCTTGCCCTTGATCAGATTGGCGACGGTCATGCAGCACAGGTCGAGGAGGGGCTTGACTGGTGGGCGGGACAGGACGGGGCGGAAGGGTGGATGGGCGGTGGATTGACAGGGAGAGGGCAGAAGAGGAGACGACGGACAACGGACAATATGGGCAGCTCGTCTATGCTCGCCGTTGAGGTAGTTCGATGCGAGCACCAGTTCGAACAGCGTGCTCTGATCAACCTTGACAAACTCTGCCTCCCAGGCCCGCGCCGCCGCCTCGTCCTTCTGCCGCCCGTCCTCTCCCGCAGAGACAACACACCGATGCTGGAACTCGCAAAAGGCGGCGACCATGGAGAGGACCTCGCCTCGGACGGTCTTTACGGGGATGACGATGCGCTCATCCTTCTTTTCCTCGTCGACGTCCTCGAGCATCTGCCTGACGTACTCGCTGTACAGAGCGGCGTCGCGCGAGATCTGGGGTATGGGTAAGATGGAGGGTTTGTCGTTGGGCTCCATAGGAGGGGCGAGCGGGAGCGTTGGCAGGGGCCTTGGCGGGCCGACGCCGGAGGTCGTTGCTCTCCCGAGGGGCGTCAGTGGGGGATTTGACTGGCCCTTCAGCATCTAAAGGCGATTTTGACCCCGAAATAGGGGCAACGGAGGCAAGAAAGGGCGGAGGCGGGCGAAGGGGGGGTGGAGGTTAGGCTCAGCGGGGCGAGGCCCCGTCTGGCGGCTCGGACAGCTTTTGGAAGTCACGCGCCCGAGTCGGACAGAAATCTCAATACCAGTTCACGTCCATCCGCAAGGAGCCCATCCCTCCCGCCGTAGAGGCGGGAAAGGGGCGCCGCGAGGACTCCCGCCACCGAGAGGGGCGAGGCCGCGAGCTCGCTCGTCGTCTGTCGTCTCGCGCGCAAGCGCGCGGAGTGCCCTCTTTGGGCCCACTTTCTTCTCGCGGGCGCGAACGCCGCCGGAGCGGGTGGAACGAATGAGCGGGGCCAAGTGGGCAGTGGGCCTGTTCTTCTCGTGGGAACGCCATGCTCGCACGGAAAAAGATTGATAAGCATTCTAGGCACGGGAGGAGCCCACCGCGCGGCGTCGCCGACCAGGTGGAGCGCGAAAGGGGGCAGGGCGTCTCCGCCGTCGCCGTGGGCCAGCGTTAGGGCACCCCCCAGCCGTGCACGATGCGGCTGCGAGCGGGATCGGGACCATCCGAACGCGAGCTGGACTCACCTCGAACTCGAGCTCGTCGCTGCTCTGAAGCGTAATTTTCTTCTCCGCGGTTTCAGCCATTGCTGTGTCTACTCCTTTACAACGAGAGACGGGCTTGGGGGAGAGGCGCGGGCGGTAGGGCGGGAACGTAGGGTGGTGACTTAAGATGCCGGCGCCGGGGTTGGGGGGGCGGGACTAGGGCAGCTGGCTGCACTCCAGCGTCCGCGCACGCATTCACGTCGCCCATTCACGTCGGCCCCCCAGCATCACGCCACCAACCTCGCCCCCCGCGTCTCCCTCGCCCGCCGGCTACCCGCCCCCAGAAACGCGTCGCGGTCGGCGTCGGCGCTGCCCTCGCGCCACGCCGGCCCCGACGACAACGCCCCGTCCCCGTTGGCCCGCGCCTTGGTCGCCCGGCCTCCCCGACTCCGACCCGACCCCGCCCCCCAAACCCCCGCCCCCCCCCCGAGGAAGCGAGCGCCCTCCTCGTCGAGGGCCCTCCCCCTCCCCCCCCCGAGGCGGGCGGGGAGATCTCTCGAGTGCTCAAGCGAGAAGCCCGGCTGGGTGGCGTCGCCCGCCTCCCGCCCGAGGTCGGCCGGACGCCGGCGGGGGGCAAAGGGGCCGTCGACGTCAATGGGGGCGCCGAGCCCGGACGCCCCACTCGATCCCCCCGCGCGGATCGAGGGGCGGAGCGAGGGGGCAGCCGGGTCAAGGGAGGCGACGGCGCGGGCCGAGGGGCGCGACAAGGCGTCGTCCCAGAGTGCCGTAGGGGCCGGCGGCTGGGCCACGGCCGAGGCGGCGTCAAGGTTGGCCGACGACGCCGAGGCGGTGGCGACAGGGTGGGGACGGAGGGAGCCCGTCGTCGCCGTCGTGCCCCGCCCGACTCCGGCCCGCGACGCCGCCCGCCGTGCAGCGGCGGCAAGCCGCGGTGGCAGTCCTCTCCCTCCCTCCCCTCCTCCCCCAACTCCGGCCCCCGACGACGCCCCCGCCGCACCGGCCGCTGCCGCGAGGGCAGCGAGGGCGAGGACCGCCGTGGCCGAGTGGCTCTCTCTGTCCCCCCCCTTCCCGCTGTCCCCCCCCTTCCCTCTGTAACCTTCCCCCCTCCCCTTAGCCCCCCCTCCAACGGTCAACCGAGCAGCCAACGCCAACGGCGCCCGCACGGGAAGCGTGACGACACGCGCGGCGAAGGCGACAGCCCGGACGGGAAGCCGCGCCGCCCCAAGGACGAGGGCGGCGGGGCCTGACGGCCCCCGGCGGAGGCGGGCCGGGGCGGAGCCACGGGCCGTGGCCAAAGTGCGGGCGCCACCAGGGCCCTGCCGGGGCCCCCAGGGCCTGTCGGCGATGACCACGGCGTCGTTCTCCCACGACGAAGCCTCGCGCTCGAGCGAAGCGTCGAGGAGGTCGTTCGAGTCGTGGTCGTCCCCTCGGGTCCCCCCCTTCAGGGGAGGGGACCGGGGGCCGCGGACGCGGGGGGGTGGGGGCGCATGGCTGTCGCGCCGGGCAGCGGCGCAGTGGGCAGTGCGTCCACCGATGGGGCGGACGACGCCGACGCAGTCGTCGTCGCGGGGGGTCGACCCCCATCCGCCGCCCGCCCCCGCTGTCGCGGATTCGAATCCGCCGCCGCCGCCGAAAGGGGCGGGCCGGGCCCACCCGTAGGCCCGGGGGGGTGTCGGGGGCGGAGCGAGGTCACGAGAGTCGATGAGAGGCCGTGACGAGAAGGCTGGGGGCGGCGAGAGAGGCGGCGCAGCGACGCGACGGGTGGTGGCGGAGCCCGTCGACTGCGCGGGGGCAGCGTCGGCGCCGCGTCGAGCCGCGGCGAGGGCAAGACGCGTGCGGACGCCGTCCGCGCCGGAAGGGGCCCGGACGGGAGACGCCGGGTCTCCGGACGATCCCGACGACTCAGCGCCGGGGGTTGCGGCGGACGAGGCGAGCGCGCCCGCCCGGAGGGGGAGAGGGGACCGCGGGGCGAGCGGCGGGCGGCCCCAGGGGGTCCGGCCCGACCCCGATGGGACGCAAGCGGCGAAGTCGTCGACGCGGCCGGCCTCGGTGGCTGTGCCTGTGGCGACGGCGATCCCGGCCCCCGTCGGAGGGAAGCCCGACGCCGGCGTCGCCGGCTCCACCGACCCCGGGCGCCAGCCAGAGAGGCCCCCGCCGAGGCCCGATGACGCGGCGCCTCCGCCCCAGGGGCCCCGGCCGTCGGCTGACGTCGTGTCGCCACCGCCCCCGCCGCCCACGCCCGTCCCCGTCGATCCTCCCGATCCACTCGGGGATGGAGACAGGGGAGGGGGAGGGCACGCGAGTTCGAGGAGCGCCCCGAGGGCGGACAGGGCCTCGGGTGGCCACGCGTCACGGGGGTGGGCGCCGGAGGAAGCGTCCTCAAGGGCGCGGCGGGCGAGGCGTTCGCCTGCGGAAGAGAGAGAGGAGAGGCTGGAGTAGACGGCGGCGCGACGATGGGGAGGGGCGGGGCGGGGTTCGCCTCGAATCGCCGCGAGCCGTTGGCGGGCAAGTCGCCCCCTGCGCGCGACGGGAGGCGCCCTCAACCCCAGTGGTTTGGGGGGGGGGGGCGCACGTGCGTGCGGTGCCCCCCTGCCCGTCCCACGGCGGGAACACGCGATACAGAAAATAAAGCAGCAAGGAGCGACTCGTGGAGCGCGCGCGTCGTCGGCCCCGTCCCCCCCGACACCGTTTCGCGGTTGAGCGGCGAGCGTCGTCGCGACGAAGGTCGCATCGCTCGCCTCGGGATCTCGCGGCCTCAACCTGCTGCAGGAGCGCGTCCCGAATCACCTCTGCGGAGATAAGAAGAAGATAAGGATGATGAGCGACGACAAGAGACCGCAGACGCGAGGCGGGAACTAGTCGACGCTCAGCCGAGGAAGCCAGGCGCTCCCTCCGCGTCAAATCGGCCGTGACTCGCCTGTAGCGGGACTATTCCGGTCTCCTAGCTCTCCAAGACGCCCGAGAGCCCCCGCCATGTCCCACAGAGCGTCGCGGGCCTGCGCTAGGGCCGCGGCCGATGACGACGCCTTTCCCCCAGCCCTCTCGGACGCGGGGGACGCTCCAGCGGCGGCTGAATCGGAATTCTGCGTTTAAAAAGAATGGAAACGTCAAATATGATCGACACGGCGCGATCCAGCCCCCGAAACCCGGAAAAAAAGGATAAACAGTCCGAATGCCATTGTTGTCGCGGCAGCGTGCCGCCGTTTCGAATCGCGGAGCCGCGCGCTTCTCCAACGGTCTCCACTTCTCGCCTCGTTCACCGCGTCGTCCGCGAGAACCCCCTCGGCGTGACGGAGTGCCGCGTCGACCTCGTGGCACCGCTCCAACGCGTAGCCGACTTCCGTCGCAACATCCTCCGCACACGTGAGGTGGGGGTGGTCGGGGGTACGCGCTTGCATCGCGAACCTTACCTTCGTCGCCCTTTGATCAAGCGGGCTAGCAGTTGCGAGGAGGGGAGGGGAGTGGAGCTGTGTTCCCACTGGCAACGTACTCGGCCGCCTGCACGTTTGCTCCATCGACGAGGCCAACGCGACGCAGTTACCCCCCGCGACGGCCTCAATGGCATCTCTTCAGGTCGTCGTAGACATTTGTTCTGGGAAAATGGCCTCAGGCGACCTCGCCGCCACTCCCGACGATGGTGGAGAACCCCCCAAGAGCGACGCCCCGACACCCGTCGACACCCTCGACGCCGTCGCTTGGACAGAAGCCGACGCCCACTCGTCCCAGCCCGTCGCCGACCTCTCCTTCCCCGGCGTACCCCCCAAGCTTCTAGCCGAGGCCCTACTCGGCAACCCCGCCGCCGGCGTCGCACCTTCCCTCGAATCCGCCCTACACGCCGCCCTTGGCTATCGTCCACACCCCCGCGGCGACTGGAATCTGCCATCCGCCGCAGTCGCCGCCGCCGACGCAGCTGACGGCGTCCGCCGCACCTCCTTCTTGGCGGGCCGCCTTCCGACCTGTGAGGCCACTCGACTCCTTTCGGCGGGCCCTGAAGGCGACGCCGAGTCCGCCTCCGGACCGCACCCAACCACAGACGTCGGCGTCGTCGCCGCCGTCCGCGTCGTCCGCGTCCGTGGCGTCCCCTTTGCCGACTCCTTCTCCGCCGTCGTTCACGTTCGCGTCGAGGCCATCGGGGGCAAACAGGAGAATTCCGAGGGGAATGGAGAGGTGGAGGACGAGAAGCCTCCTCCCCTACCCTCTGGGTCGCCCCCCAGCCCACCTCCCCTCCCCCGCGGGCTCACCGCCGGCTCCCGCCTCCTCGTCCGATGCGCGGCGCGGTTTGGGCCGGGGGCGCCGGGGGCGGCGCGGGCGGCGCTCAGGGGACGGTTGATGGGGGCGACGAGGCGGGCCTACGAGGTCGTGGGGCGCGTTGCGACAGCCGAGCTAGGGGCCGGGGGTGGGGGCGGTGGCGACAGGGACAGTGGCGATGGGGGCGCAGCCGTTGCAATCGGGCGCGGGCCGGGGGCGGCCGGCAGCCACCCGGGTCCGGCATCCACCCTCGTCGTTGCCCTCCTCGCCGTCACCGTCGCTGTCGTCATTGTCCTCGTCTTCTCGGGGCACGGCGATGTCTCATTCGTGGTTCAGCCGCCGCCGGCTCCGCCAGGCTGGGCCATCGGCTTTCTCGCCGGCGCCGCGTCGGGGGCGGCGATGATGCAGCTAGTGGCGATGGCTCCTTCACGCCTGCCCCCGCCGGCCCCGCCGCCCACGCCACCCGAGCACTCGGAATCGCCAGCGGAGCCGGTGACGCCACCTATGGCCTATTCGGCGCCTACCCTCGTCGCTCTCTCGGAAGTCGCCCGCGCCTTGCGCGGCCTCGGCCGCAGCCTTGGCCGCGCCGGGACGGCCGTGCATCGCCACGGAACTCGCCTCGCCTTGGCCAGCGCCCGCGGCCTCGTCGCCCCCTGCCCCAACCACCCCCCCCTCCCCCCCCCCACCGCCACCTCTTCCGCCCTTCTACTCCCCCCCGCCCTACCCCCACCCCCTCGCGGCATTCGCCCGGCCTCGTCGGGTTTCTCAGTCTCTCTCCCCCCGGCGAGGAGCCTGCTGCACCCCGCCCCACCCCACGGCGCCCCGGCCCCCGTGGTCGCAGTCCCGCCCGACGTCAGGGACCTCCTTCTCGGCCACCCCGATGCTCCAGGGGGGCGCCCTGGAGGGCCCTTGGTCGTCTGCACGGCGAGATCCCCTCCTCTTCCCCCCTCCCAGAACTCCCACCCCCCTCTCGCTCCCACGGGTGCGCACCGCCGGGCCCCGCCCCCCCCCCAACTGCCGCCCCCCGCGAATCGCCCCCCTCAGGTGCGGGCGTATGAGAACGAGCGGTGGTGGCCCGTGTGGGGCTGGTCGGCCGACACCGCCGCTTTCCTCCCGCACGACGGCCGCCGTCGGTTCAGCGAGGGCCACGGCCGCCGCCCCGGTCGGTCGGCCCAGAGGCTCGGGAGCCTCGCTCCCATGCCCCCCTCTGCGGCGGGGAGGCTCGGAGATGCGGGTGGGGAGGGTGGGTCGCCTTGGGCCTGGGGAGGAGGGTGGAGGGCGGGGCCTTGGCGGTACGGGGTAGATTTTCCCTACATCGGGGGCAGGGGAAGGGGGCGGGGATTGGCAGGTGGGTGGGCTCGGCGCGGGGTCGTGCGGACCCGGCTGTTGTCGCGGCCGCTCGTCTGGGTCGGATCAAGCGGGGCCGGCGGGGCCGGTGGGGCGGTGAGCAACGTGTCGCCGGCGTCGTCGGCGTCGTCCGTCTCCATTGGGAGCAGGCGCGGCAGCGGCAGCGGCGGGAGCGCCGTTGCGCGGCCTGTGACGGCGCCGTCACCACGCGCTGCGGCGCAGCCACCGCATGGCACCACCGCCGCGGGCGGGGGGGGGTGCCTTGTGCCAGCGCTTTGGTGAAGACGCAGAGGCAGAGCAGAGAATGGTGAGGGGACGAGGCGTCGACGGGCTCATATCCCGTCGTCTACAGGCTTAACACGTTGAGCCCTCAGTGCGGTGCCAGCCTGGATGAGGTCGGATCGGTTGACTCCCCTCTCGTCGTCCTCACAGTCTACTGCCGTCTCCCCGGCACCCACTCCGGCGAGTGGTCACCGCGATCGCGAAGCGGCGCCGGCGAGGGCGCCGGTCCACGATGAGCCCGGTCGGGCCTCGCTTTCGCGCGCTCGCGCTCTCGTTGCGCCCTGATCACCCTGATCTCAAAATGCATACGCGGCGAGGACCGTCCTTGCCTCTCGAGGCAACGCCAGTGCACCAGCGCGCATCACTCGTTCTCCACAGGAGCGCTCGACGCAGCGTCGCTCTCGCCGCTCGCGCTCGCCCCCGACCCGCCACCCGCGGCACCCGCCCCAAGGGCGGTTGCCTCAAGAGCGGCCCATCCGCCTGACCCGAACGCAGCGAGGAGGGGCGGCAGGCTGGGGGAACACGGCGGGAGGTCGATTGGCCCCGCAAAGGGAGCCCGACCGGCGTCGGGGACGCCGCGGGGCCGGCCCCACCGGAGGCGGGGGCCGACGAACAACAGCTTGGTGTCCGGGTCCGGCAGTCCCGGCGCAGGCGACCGAGGCCCCCGCGGCGTCCCCGGCGTTGGCGTCCCCGGCCGCGATGGGCCGCCGCCGCGCCGCGCCGCGGGTCCTCGCCCGAACCGGTCGCTGAAGGTCGGCTCGACTGGGGCCAGCGCCCGGAGCGGGGGCCAGGCAGCAGGGTCGGAGGCCGCAGTGTCCTCAGCGCTCAGTGCTGCGAGCGCCCGTTGGGGAGCCCGCTCCGGCCCGAGGGCTCGCGTCTCGCGCTCGGCCGAGCGGCGGAGGTCAGCGGCAGTCTCGGCAGAGAGACCTCCAACAAGACCGCCATCGTTGTTGCGGCCGGCTTCGCGGGCGTCGGCACGGGCGGCGAGGGCGACCAGGCGAAGGATCTGAAGAGAGGACAGAGAGAGGGCGGGAGACGGCAACAGCGTCGCCCCCTCCTCCTCCTTTTCTCCTCGTTCTCCTCCATCGCCGCGGAGTTCGGCCGCGTCCAGGGTCCCGAGCCCGCCTCCCCCCGCAGCGCCACAGAGGGCCGCGGCACGCACCGCCCGCGCTAAGCACGGCGGCCGCGCAGTGTCGGCATCGGCGTCGGCACATTCGGCCGCAAATGACTTCGACCAGGCGTCAGCCAACGCCTCGTCCGCGGCGGTCAGTGCGCCGGTCAGTGCCCTTGCCACGCGGGGCGACGCCAAGTCCTCGGAACGGAGCATTTCCGCCACCAACGCAGCGTCGACGCGAAGCGCGGAAGACGCGACGACGCTTCGGACTAGTTCCGGAGGACACCGCTGTGCCCGAAGCGCCACCGCGAGGGAGACAAAGGTTGCGGGAACGGCGGCCCAGGCGTCGTCAAGAGCGTCGTCGATCGTGTCACCCGCCTTCGCGTCGCCAGCGGCAGCTGCATCGCGGTGGCGACGCAGGGCTGCAGCGGCGCTCGCGGCGGCCGCGACGGCGTCGGAGCGCGCGCCCGCGGCGAGGCCTTCAGCCGACGCAAGAAGGAGAGATGCAACTTCCCGCCGGAAGAGCCGCTGCACCGCGCGCGGCGTGACCTCGTCGTCTGATCCCTCTCGCGCGCCCGCGCCGGGGTCGGCCCCGGGCGCGTCGACGCCAAGCGGGCCAGCGCCCCCAGCAGCTAAGGGTCGGCCGAGGGGTGACGGGGCCATGGACAACCCCCCCAACCCCAACCCTCCCCCAGCAGCGCTCGGACGTCGCGCCGCCGCCGGACTGCCCGGCGGGTAAAGGCTCCCCGCCCTCCGTGCCGGGCTAGCGCCGCCCGAGCCCGACAAGCCCGAGCGGGAGGACGACCGGAGACCCGCCGGGAGAGGGGACCCTTCTACACCGGCCATGAAGCGTTCGAGCGCCCTGGCAACAGCCCTGCCGGTCCCTGGCCCCGCCGGGTGAAGCGCAAGGGCGGCCCTCGCCGCCGCTGCAGCCGGCCCCGACCCAGCGGGAAAGAGGGCGAGAACGGCGCCACACCACGAGGCCCAGTAGGCGAGCCCGTAGCGTGGGTCCTCAGCCCCACCGTCGCAGCCGCCGCCCAACCTCCCTGCCGGCCCCATGCCGCCGTCGAGCGCCGTCCCGGCTCCGCCCCCGCCCGCCGCACGCACGCCCCGCCGCGCCGCTGCGACGACGCGACGAAACAGGGGCGTGTCGACCGACTCAAAGGCGCCGATGCGGCGGGCCGCTTTCAAACAGAGGGCGGCGCTGACGGGGACTCCGGTGCCGGGCACAAAGCGTCGGTCATCGATGACGACTTCGGCGAGCTGAGCAGACAGTCCGGTGGGGGGGAGATTAGGGGAGGGGGAGGCGTGGAGTCCTCCAGACGCCTCGGACCCTCGGCGCTCGGCGGCCGAGAGCGGAGCATCTCCGTCCGCCTCGCGCGCCGAGCGGCGACCGAGGGAGCGCCAACTGACGCCGGCGTCGGCCGCAGCGCCGACGGCAAAACCAGCGACACGAGCAGCGACTTTCCAGCCAAGGCGGTGACCCGCATTCGCATCAGCAGTGTCGGCATCCACAGCGGCGGCTTCGGCCCCTGAGCCCCGCGGCTCCCAGGCCCGGCGCCCTCTCCGTCCCCCGCCACGGGGAGACCCAGGCGCGGACCCCACCCCCAGCCGGCCACCCGGCCGGCCCCGGGCGGCGCTCCACGACCCGCCCTTGCCAGCAGAGGACGACGACAGAGGCGTGGCGGCCTCGGCGCCCACGCCAACGGCCATCCTGCCCGCCTCCCGCCGCGATCGCGCACCCGCCGCGAGCTCCCGCGGCGGTGTCCCGCGTTCAGGAGCGTCTTGGAGCCCGCCCCGCTCGGACCCCGGGCCGCCCCCGCAGATCGAGGGGGGCGGGGCGTGGCTCGCTGCACGCTCCCGTCTGCTTGACGCAATGCGCGCCGTTGCCAACAATAGAGCCCGCTCCTTGGCCGCAGCGACGGCCTCTGCAGCGGCTCGGGCCGCGTCTCGCTCCCGCTCGGCGTCCCGATCGACACGAGCAGCCTCGGCCTCAGCCGCCAGCCGCCGCGACCGCTCAGTCGCCCGATACAGGGCCCGGTCTCTGTCTCTGAGAAGCGCCCGGAGCCGCCCTTCCTCCTCCTCCCGCTCGCGCCGCTCGGACGACAGGGACGCCAAGGTATTCCGCAGGCGCGTCCTGAGCCCTTCGGCCTGATTTGAGGCGCGGGCAACCGCAGCAGAGGCCGCCGCAGCCGTCGGGCCGACGTCGTCGATGTTGTCCCCCTCGGCTGCGCTCCCACTTCGGGACAACCCTTCTCCCCTTCGCTCAGCAGAGGCCACGGCAGAAGCCTCGATCCAGGCGCGGAGGGTCGCGCGGGCCGTCTCGACGGCGGCTGCCGGGTCGGAGGCGGTGCCCGCAGCTGAGGGGACAGCAGCGCCGGCGAGGGCGTCCGCAACGGCGGCGGGCACTCCGGGGTTCTGTCTTCGCCGGCTCTGCCGCGCCCGAACCGCAGTCTGGATCTTGACGATCCTCGCCTTATCGTCATCGTCGAATGAATCGAGCGCAAAGAGGGGCTCTCCCTTCTCGTCAACTCCCTTGGCCGTGAAAGCTTTGGCCTTGGCTGCAGCGGTAACAACATGGGGATCAGCGACGGCGACGACGGCGCAAGCGTCCCCCGGCCGCGCCGCCAGAGCCCGCCTGGCACCCGCCCGCGCCTCCTCGCGCGCCACCGCTGACGCATCAATCCAGCTACGCAGCGTGGCCCGCGCAATGGCCACCTCGGCCGTCGCCGTCTCGAACGCGGCGACGGCGTCGTCCCGCGCAACCTCAGCGGCCGCCAGACGTGCCGAGAGCACGTCCCTTGCCTCCCAAGCCCGAGAAAGCTGGTCCGCGTTGACCTCCCGCCCCCATTCAGCCGCCTCGCTCCGCTGCCGCGCGGCGGCAGCGTCAGTGGCGGCGACCCGAGCCTCGGCCGCAGCCACTGCTGCCGATGCCTCAGCTGCCTCGGCACGGCGCCAGAGGGTCTTGCGCTCTTCGTCGAGGGCTTTTAGCGCTTCGCGTGCCTCGTGTTGCGGGTTAATCCGCTTCTCGGCCGCTGCGGCCCGGCGCTCGGCCTCGATCCGCGAGGCCTCAGCGCGGGACAGGCGCGTTTTCAGCTCATCGACTGTGTCAGGGAGGACCTCGGGCCGCCTCTGCAGGGCCTCGGCTCCCCCCTCTGCCCCTTCCGCCCCACCCTCCGCGCGCCTGTGGTAGGCATCGAGCTCGGCGTCAAGAGCAGCCGCCGACTCGGCAGCAGCACCAGCGGCGCGGCCGCGGGCCGATACGCGACGAGCCGGGGCAGGCCGGGGAGGCCGGCCCGCTGCCCCGCTCGCCGGCGGCGGCACCGGGGCGCCACCGCCACCGACCGCGCCAGGGCCGAGGGCGGCCGCCGCTGCCGAGCCCGCCTCCTCCTCGTGGCGGGTAGGGTGCCGCGTCGAAGGGCGCGCCGCAAAGTCAATCGCATCGTCGACGACAGCGTTGGCAGCGGCCTCAGCAGCCGACGGATGCCGCACGAAGAAATCCGACCTCGTTGTCGGGGCGTCAAGCCCTGTCAGCCCCGGCCCAAGCGAGGCCGCAGCCGCCTCAAGGGACGCTTCGAGGGCCGAGCAGCGATCCTCGGCCGTGGCGCACCGCGCAGCGAGGTTGGCGGCGCGCTCACCCGCGGCGGCCGATGCTCTCTCAGCAGCATCAGCTCTCGCCGCAGCCTCAGAGACAGCACGGGCGCCGTCGCGAGCAGCTTGTGACGACGCCGCCGCAGCGGCCTCAGCAGCGGCAGCACGCTCCGATGTCTCCCGCTCGCGACGCTCAGATGCTGCGGCGGCTGCGGCGGCAGAATCAGCGGCGGCTGCGGCAGCGGCCTCAACAGCGGCAAGGCGCTCGGCCGTCTCCCGCTCGCGCCGCTCAGACAAAATGACCCGGTCGGCGGCGGCGGCGCCGGCAGCCTCGGCAGCAGCGAGGGTGGCTCGGAGTCTCAACGCTGTCGCCTCGGCGGTATCGAGGGTGGCGCGGAGGCCCGAAGCCGTCGTCTTGGCGGCCTTGGTCGCGGCCTCAGCCTCAGTGCACCGGCGCTCGGCCCGCCGTGCCGCCTCGGCCCCAGCCTCAACTGCAGCGTCACGCTCGGCCCGCGCCGTCTCAGCATCCCCTGCCGAGACCTCCGCCTCCACCCGAGCCCGAGCGGCCTCAGCCTCGGCGGCGTCGGCCCTAGCCTGCGCCGCCTCCCGCGCCTCGTCTGCCGCCGCCAGCTCAGTTTCGAGGGATGCAACCCGCTCACACGCTGCCGTGAGTGCCGTGGCTGCCTCGGCCACCCGGAGCGCCTCAGCCTCAATGGTCGCCTCGGCCTCGGTCATTGCCGCCTTGGCCTCGGCCGCGCCCGCTGCTCGGGCGGCCTCTAGGTCAGCTGCAGCCTTTTCGGCGGCCGCCCGTGCCGCCTGGGCGGCCTCGTCCCGCTCTGCCCTGGCGCCGTCGGCTGCCTTGATCGCCGCAGCCCGGTCGTCCCTGATGATTTTCTCTGCCTCTTCCCTGCGCGCATCGGCAGTTTCCGCTCTCTTCTCCGCCTCGGCGGCTGCGGCGCGCGCCTCGACGACCGCTGCGCGGCTCGCCGTCACTTCGGACACAAGAGAGACCCGGTCCGCCTCAGCCGCTGCCGCCGAGCGCGCCGCCCGCTCCTCGCCCTCCTCAGCGCCTTTGGCCCTCGCTTGGGCGAGAGCAAGCTCGGCCCGTGCCTCCTCCAGAGCGCGGTCGGCCCGGCCCGTCGCCCCCTCGAGCCGTGACGCTTGCTCTCGCCAGCGTCCTGCATCGCGTCGGGCCTCAGCGGCCTCGGCACGACCCCGTCTCGTCGCCTCCTCCACCCTCTTATTGGCCGCCACCGTGGCTGCTTCCGCCCTCGCGTTCGCAGCCGCAACGGCCGCGTCCCGCTCGGACCTCGCCTCTGCCGCCACCCGCTCAGCAGCCTCGGCCCGAGCCTCCCAGGCCCGCGCTATGGCTGCAACCTCGCGCCCTCGAGCCTCGACCCGCACCGCCCGCGCCTCGGCTCGCGCCGCAGTCGCCGCCAGTTCGCGCGCGTGCTGGGCCGAGTCGCGGTTCAGCATTGGGTCTGCCTCTTCATCCTCCTCCTCGGCGACGGCAACGGCGGCGGCAACGGCTCCCGAGATCCCGTCCGCCCCCTCCCTCCAGCTGTCGCGCATGGCGCGGCGCCGTGCAGCCGCCTTGGCTGCCGCACGCTGCCTCTCCTCCGCTGCAAGAGCATCGTGGCGCCGGCCAAGGTCGTCGACGGCCGTGAGGCGACTGAGGAGCGCGGCTCTCACCTCGGCGAGGCCCTCTCTGCCCGCGGGCAGGCCGGCGTGATCGAGAGGGCGTGGCGACAGCCGCGGGGCGCCGAGCTCGTCCTCCTTTGGTGGCCATGCGATGGCCATGGGAGACGGCACCAAGGGGTGGTCAAGAGAGGGGGGCGCCAGCGCCGCCTCTCTCTCCCGCAGCGCCCGAACCTCGACGAGAAGGGTCTCTAGGTCCCTCCGGAGTCCTTCGGCACGTTGCGACAAGGCCTCGCCGGGCGTCGTGGGGGCGGCGAGGGGGGCGGCGAGGGTGGCCGCAGGGGAGGCGGCCGCGGAAGAGGGCGCTTTGGCCGTCTCGGCGGACAGGGTCGCCCGAGCGAGCTGGACGGCGCGCGCCCGGGGTGGCGTCAGCAGCGTCGGGGCGGAGGATAGTTGGGCGGGGGCGGCGCCGGCGGCGGCGAGGGCGCGGTCGAGGAGGAGCTCCCACTGGGCGTCCCAGCCCGCCTGGGGTCAGGGGGTGGGTCATGGGTAGGAGGGTGCGGAGCGTACAGGCCACCCCGAAGCTGAGCAGATGTCGCTTACGGGAAGAAAAAGACCCTGCAGCGCCGGAGGGGCGCGCGATCTGGCCCGAACATGGCCGGAGGGTCGCGCACGAGGGCGGAAAGCCCGACGCCGCTGCCTCGGCCCAATGTCGCGCGGAGAGCCGCGCCGTGTGGAGGAGCCCCCCGAGAGCCGCGTGCGGGCTCGCCGTTGATGAAGCGGCGCTGTCGTTCATACCGGCCCCAGCGGCGTCCCTGGCCCCCCATTCGTCTCGGAGGAGTGCCGTTGGCGCCGACCCAAGCATCGCGGCCCGCTTGGGGCCAGGACCCACGGGCGAGCCCCACATCGCGGTTTTCGGGGCCACAGCTGCGATCCTTACGCGGGGGATTGGCAGGGGGAGGGACAATAAAGAATGCCAGTAAAATCCTGCTCCCGCCCCCTCCACCCCCTCACACACCCCCTCGCCCTCCTCACTCCTCGTCCTGCTCTCCCGCCAAGATTGCTTCCGCGACGAGTTTTCCGAGCGTCTGGGCCGACACCTTGTCCCCATCCTTCTCTCCCGCGTCGGACAGCACCCGATCTCCAAGAGCGGCCTTGCGGTTGGCCAGGTCAACGATGCTGGAGTCAACCGTGCCCCGGTGCACAAGCCGCACGACGCGCACGTCCTTCGTCTGCCCCAACCGGTGCGCCCGGTCCTCGGCTTGCCGGTCCGTCTGCGGGTTGAAGTCGGAGTCGTGCAGAACCACGGTGTCGGCCCCGGTGAGGTTAAGGCCGACGCCTCCAGCGCGAGTCGACAGCAAAAAGCAGAACGGAGCGTCAGGCCCTCCAGCGTTGAACCGATCACAGAGCGCCTGCCGGTCGGGCCCTGCTGTCTGCCCGTCGAGGCGCACCCAAGACAGGCCGGCGACGTCAAGGGCGTCGCCGAGGATGTCGAGGACCTTGGTCCACTGCGAAAACACTAGAGGACGGCTTCCCTTGGGTTTGAGCTCTTGCGTGCACAACTCGATGAGCCGCTTGGTCTTGCCCGCCTCCAACAGGGCTTCAGGCGGCAATAGGAGGTCGTTGCAATTCGACATTCCAGGGGTGCCGCGGATGAGGCGGTCTAATTCGTGGTCGGACAGACCGGAAACGTGGTCTCTGACGCGGTCGAATGAGGCCTGGTCGCCAAAGGCGGCGGCAGCGTGAGCGGCACGGCTCACGCGATCGACAGCGGGGGCGTCGAAGCGGTGCCGGAGGAGGAGGGGATGGAGGGCAGCCTTGCGGAGACGAACGAAGAGAGAGTTGGTCTCCGAGGCCTTGAGAAGGGAGACGCGGGACACGATGTCGGCGGCACGGGCGGCGGCGACGGCCGAGCGGCGGGCAGCGACACCCCCGACGGCGTCAGCGGGGTCGACCAGCTCGATCCCATCAAAGCGCTGCGCCTGGCTCCCGTCAAGGCGGAGGCGCTTGCGGGGCGCGTCGGGGTCGTCGGGACCATCGGCGTCGGCGTCGGACGCAGCGGCGGTGCCGCCCAACCCCGTCGGCTCCCTGACGATCTCGATCGCGTCATCGCTTCCCCCCTCTGCTGCAGCCAGGTTCCCCCGGCTCTCGGCCCGCGACGGCCCCCGTGACAGAGACCCCCCGCGCGACAGCGACCCCAGCGACCCCACCCGCGACGGCGGGCCGGACCCGCCACCACCGCTCTTGACGCCCCCAGCGGTCCCCATGACGAACGCCCTGGCGGAGGCTACCGCGTTGTCGTACAGGGACCGCTGCCCCTCCGTCATCGGAACCTCCTCCACCACCTGCGTCTTGGCCCTCAGCTGATCCGCCACCTCGCTCTTCAGCCTCCGCACGAGGACAGTCGCAAGCGCCCTCCGGGCCCGCTTGACCGCCCGGGCCGTGCCCGCCGCCGCGCTTTCGGCCCGTGCCCGGCCTCGCTGCGTCTTCTGGTCCTGCGGGGCGTCCCCAAGCCCGGCAGCGATGGCCATGTCCTCGTCGATCAGCGACAGCAGGGCGCCTAGTTCCGTGAGGTTGTTCTGAAGCGGAGTTCCCGTCATCAGGATGCAGCGGTGACAGCAACTCAGTGCGCTCTTGAGCTTGCGGAATCGCCTGATGGGGTTTGGAAAAGGGGTTGGGCGTGGAGGTAGGGGTGAGGAAAGGGGGAGGGAGAGGGAACACAACGGCCCCGCACCGCTCTGCTTGCCTGCTGGCGACGTTCTTGGCATTGTGCGCCTCGTCGCACACGCCGTGACTCCACGCGACGCCTCCGATGAGCCTTCTGTCCTCGGCCGCATCCCCGCTGCTCCCCTCGAACGTGGTGTAGGGGACGAGGAGGAGATCGAAGGAGTCGTCTCCGTCGGAAGAGTCCTCCAGCTGCGTTGCGCCCGGATCACGCCGCAGCGGGTCCAGGCCGACAACGACATCGTCCCCGCTCGACCCCGACTGGCCGCCCCGCGCCTCGGCATCGCTGTCGGACTCACTGGCGTCGGCGTCGCCCCTCGAAAGGGCCGGATGGCCCTTGGGAAGCCCGTTCGCGGATCCCACCGCGGCGGAACGTTGAATCCGCCCCAAACGCCGCAGCGCCTCCCGGCTCCCGTCCCGCTGCTCCCCATAAAGCGCAACCACCCGCATCCCCGGCGTCCACTGCCCGGCCTCCCGGGCCCAGTTGTCAAGCAGAGACACGGGACATACCACCAAGGTGGGGCGGCGGGCCCGCGCCCGATCCTCCTCGGACGCGTGCGCCCGTCGCTGGTGGGCACGGGCGCACGCAAGGAAGCAGAGCACCTGCGCCGTCTTGCCCAGGCCCATCTCATCGGCAAGGATGGCCCCAGGGATGTCATTGACCAGCAAAGAAAAGAGGAAAGAAACGCCAACGACCTGAGGGGACCGTGCGGGGGTGGGCGGCGGTGGCGGGGGGGCGAAGAGGAGGGGGGAAGAAGCGGCAAGTGGGAGGGGACAGGGAGTCGTCGTCGTTGTCATCTCGCCTGGTACGGCTTGAGACTCCACGCCCGGCTCCCTTCTCCGCAGGCCCTCCGAGCGTCCCGGAGATGAACGACCCCGTCGGCGTCCCCGACGGCGTCGTCCGGCCGCGGCGGGGGGAGGGGGGCGAGGGCGGGATCCCCGGACCCAGAGTCACCCCCGTCGGCCGTGGTCCCCGGGGGAGGGGCATCGTCTTCGTCGTCGTCGTCCCCGAGTCGCGCCAGGTTGAGACCGCCTTCGACAATGTCGGCGTCCACGTCGCCGCTGCAGCTGCCTCCCGCCGGCCCCGCCGTCGTTCCCGCCCCATTCTCCTCGGTCTCTTTCCCCACCGCCACCACTGCCGCCCTCCGCCGCGCCGCCGCCGAAGCCGCCGCCTTGGCCGCCCGTCGTCTCAGCTGCCTTGCCAGCTCCGCCGCCCTCCTCATCACGGGCAGGCGCATCAGATCGGCATCTTCTCCGTACTCGGCCCTCTCGATTCGCTCGAATTCCCTCTTTTCCCTGGGAAGAAGTATTGCGAGGGGGAGGAGGGAGGGGGGGGGTCGGCAGCAGCCGACGGCTCGCGCGCTAGCGCCCCGCCTCCCGGGCGTCCCGTGCCCCAAGACCCCCCCCCAGCCCTCAGGCACTTTGACTCGCCTCTCCTCCCTTTGCCGACGAGCATACTCCTCGCGCTTGGCCCGTGCATCGGCCTCGCGCTCCTCCGGGGTGGGCCCCGCAGCGGCCTTGGCAGCGGCGGCAGCGGCGGCGGCGTCCCGCGCGGTGGCACGAGGCACAGGGGCTGAAGCGGCAAGGGGGGCGACGGCGGCCTCAACGGCCCGGGACGCGACCGCAGCGAGGACGCCGGCGTCATCGTCGTCGGCGTCGTCAGAGGGGGAGGCCCAGTCCCTCTGGGCGGGCCGGTCGGCCGAGCGGGGGTGGGACGACCCTCCACGAGCGTCGGCGGCGTCGTCGTCCGAGGTGCCAGACCATGACAGCGGTCCGCGGACGCCACGGGCCTCGGGCGGCGAGCCGGGAACGACGCTGGGGAAGCCGTCTTTGCCATTGAGCGAATCCTCGCTGCCGACCGAGATCGGATCGGGATGGGACGGGTCGGCGCCCTGCGAAGGACAGTAAGGGGGGGGGGGGAATCGGGGCGCTGCGTGGCCGGCACGGCGGCCTGCCTCGCTCTGCCGACAGAACAGGGGCGTACCGGCATCGTATCTTCTACTCGAAGACGGATAATGAGGTGTAAACCGTAAAATCTGTCCCATGGGCCGTCTGCCGCGCGCCCACCGCACCCGCAGCGGCGGAGAGGGCCGGCCGGCCGCTGGGGGGCGCTCGGCTCGGCGGCGCCAGCCCCTCGAGATGGTCGCTCCGGGGACGGTGCGGGCCCGCGAGCCACTTGCACGACTCGCCTCCGCTCCCGCCCCCAGCGCGAAACTCGACAGGGGGGGAGGCTGCGTCATCGCCTGCTCGAGCGAAACGGCCGCCAACGGCTCGGGCCAGGCTTGGCGCGCTCCCCGGGGGTCGAGCACTGGGTGGGATTGGCGAGAGCGTCGACGCGGAACCGTTTTGATGCTCTAGGAGGGTGGGGAGGCGATGGAGCGACCTCCAGCCCCACTCGAGCTCGTCGCGGACGACTTCGCCCATGGTCGCGTCCCAGATCCGCGCCGTCGTGTCTTCGGACCCCGTCGCCACCTGCCTCCCGTCCGGCGACCAAGCCACACTCTCGACCCAATCTCCGTGCCCCTGAGTGTGCGGACGACTTCGCCCGTGGTCGCGTCCCAGATCCACGCCGTGTTGTCCAAGGACCCCCTCGCCACCTGCGTCCCGTCCTGCGACGAAGCCACGCTGGCGACATACATCTCCGCCATGCCATACCACGCCCCGCGTGTCGCGCCCTCTCATCACCTCTTCTCCCGCCACTCGCAGATTTCCCACCCCAACCGCACTGCTTCAGCCCGTAGCCGCGCGTCCGGGCTAACGGCGTGCCCCGTCCCGCAAGCTCGCAGCAGCGGCGCGTCCCCCCAGGCGTCGCCGTAGCCCGCGCAGTCCGTTAATTCGACACCCCGCTCCGCGGCGTAGGCCCGCGCCAGCACCGCCTTTTCCCCGTCGGCAACGGGGGGGGCCGCGAGCCGGCCCGTGAAGCGCTCGCGGCGCCCTTGTCCTGCACGGGAGTCGACGTCGGCGTCGGCCTCTAGCCGCGCGCCCAGCACCGTCGACGAGCAGCCCAGCGCACGAGCGACGGGCGCTGCCGCCCAGTCGGGCGATCCGGTGACCAGCACTACCTCTGTTCCCGCTCTCCTTAATTCAGCGATGCGAATCCGAGCCGCAGGGAAGATCTTCCTTCGATACACAGTATCGAACAGCCAAGCGCCTGCTCTGGCACGCGCCGCGGGGCTCGCGTCTCTGCCCCGGTAAAGACGATAAAAGAGGCGGTTGAACAAGGATCGATCGAATCGATCGACGATCAAGTAAATGACGGAGCGAAGCGCCATCAACGGGATCCAGAGGAGCAACGCGACGAGACCCGGGGGGGAAGGGATGCCCCAGCGGCCCCGCTTTGCGTTTGGCCCACCGCCGAGCAGCTCCGCTCCGCGCAGACGACAAAAGGGAAGGACGACGTTGCCGCGGAGAACCGTGTTGTCCATGTCCATGAAGGCGATGCGGGGAGTGAAAGGCTTGGGGGAGGGGGGGGAGGGGGGGATTTGGGAGGGAGGAGAGGGTGGTCGCGACGCTGTCCTCTCCCAAGTGCCTCTCCCAAGTGTCCCCTTATCTCTCTTTCTCTCTCTCGTCTCGCCTGCGCGTCGACGGCAGCGGCGGTCTCGGATGCGATGGCGTCGGCGCGGTGGCGCAAGGGTGGGGGGAGGGGACGCCGGAAAGTCGGCGCTGGCAGCGTCAAAGCCGGGAAGCGAGCGGCTGCCGACGAGGGTGTCATCATAGTCGTGGCCGTCGGCTGCTTCAACGTCGGGGAATCCCTCGACGGGGCCACCGGCGTGATCGCAGATTGACGGTGCGACTATTAGTCGCGTCCACTTGGACGCCTTCTCTCAGTCGACATCGGGGGCGAGCGGGACGAGGCTAAGGATGGCAGCCCAGCCATGTCGTCGCCGTGAAGAGAACGCTCGAGGACGAAGGCGCTATCTATGAACCACGCCGCCCGCCGGACAGGAACGCCAGGCTCATCGAGGTCGGTTATTAACCGATCACGAGCCCCTGCGCTTCAGTCCCCGCCGCAGACCACTGCGCACGCCAGCGGCGCCGCGCCCGTGGCCACCGCCTCGCCGCGGCCTCGCGCCGCAACGCGCGCAGAGACGAGAGGCGCACACGGTCCCTCTTCAGTAGCTGCCGCCCTCCGCCCGCCCCCTCCCATTCGGTCCGCAAAGCACCAGCTCAGGCCCCGCCCGCCGCCCCGCGGCCCCATTGCCCCGCAAGGCCATGACGATGCCGGCGCAAGCGGACCCCGACCCCCTCTTCCCCCTCCGCCGCGTCCGCACTCTCGGCCACGACTCTGTACCTATCGTCCTCCAGAACGAAAACGGCCCCTGCCCCCTCCTCGCCCTGGCCAACGCCCTCCTCCTCCGCGGAGACGCTGTTCTCCCCCTGTCCCTCCACCCAGTCTCGGCACCCCAGTCCGTCCTGCTCTCCCTCGTCCGCGACCGAATTGTAACCTTGGGCGCCGCCGCGGCTCTGCGGTGCCCGGAACAAGCCGCCGACGCTGAACAGTCCGTCCGCGATGCGACATCCAAGCTGGCCAAGTTGGCGACGGGCATCGATGTAAACCCCCGGTTCGACGCGGCCGACGCATTTGAATTCACCGACGAGATCGCCCTGTTCGACCTGTGCGGCGAGAACAGGGAGTGTATGTTTGCGTGTGGGTGTGACTGATTCCATAACTCTGTTTATTCGTCTCGCCATCTGTTTTGTCTCTCTCTCTCTCTCCCTCTCTCTCGCTCTGTCTCTCTCAATGTCACTCCCCTCATTCTCTCATAACCGGTCTGCCCCCCCCTTCTCCGGCCTCCCCCATACCCCCAGGGGTTCGACTCCTGCACGGGTGGGTCGCCCGACGGGACGAGGCTCCTTGGGAGCGGGGGGGGGGGAGGCCATCCCGTGCCCTTACCTACAACGAAGCGGCGGGACTGGCAGCGGCCGCTAGCACCGAGCCCGGAGAGAAGAACGCCGCCGAGCTGGGGCAGGGAAGCCCCAAACCTGGGGGAGCGGCGGCGGCGGCGGAGCCTGAGGCCGAGGCCGTGGCGGCGGGGGCGACCGTGACGGTCCCGGTTGGCCCCGCCGACGGCCCCTCTTCGCCCTCCCACCTCGTGACCCTCGCGGATCTAGAATGGGCCCAGCCGCGCTCGGCCCCTCCGATGCCCCCCTCTCCACCCCCGGGGCCAGTGGCAGAGAGTGGCGCCGGCGGGGTGGGAGGGGGGGTGGCGTCGACCGAGACTGGGGCCAAGGCCGCGACGGCAGGGCTGGCGGACCCCGGGGCGACACCGGTGCACGTCCCCTTGACAGCGACTGAGCGCGCCGCGACCGGGCCCCCCCTGTGGGAAGGGGGCGAGGTGGAGACCGCCATCGCCTCCGCCCCGCCATCCCCGCTAACTCCGCTCTCGACACCCGGGGAGTTGGAGGTTGCGGCATCGGGCTCCACCCCCTCGGCCAACGCTCCGGAGCCCCTGGTCCCGGCCATGGCCCCCCCCGCCACCCCCGACGTCAATCCCTTCGCGGCCTCCGACGCCGCCACGGTTCTGAAACCCGCACCCACGCTCTCGCCCGAGCCGGTGCCCGCGCCCTCGCCCGACCCTGCACCCTCTGGCGCCCCGGACGGTGCCGATAGGCGGAGCCGAGAAAGGGAGCGCTCAGGCTCCCACCCGGCCGCCTCCTGCTCCCCCCCCCCCCCCCCCCGCCCCCCCCCCCGCGCCCTTCCCCCCCCGGCGGCAGTGCGGGAGTGGCTCGAGGACACAGCGGGACAACTCACCGAGGCGGGCTTGCGGGCCTTGCGGCACCCCGCTGGGGGAGCCCCACTTGCCGACGGCGGCGGTCTCGACACCGGCAACGAGGACGATGTCGACGACGAATACGACTCGCGTGGCCCGGGCGCCCCCGGCGGTGTCGGCCCCGCCGACGGAGAGGTCGCCATCCTCTTCCGCAATAACCACTTTGCCACCCTAGTAGCGCGGCCCCGATCGAACGACGAGGCCGGTTTGTCCCCCCCGAGTCCCTCCCTGGCCCGACGAGGGCGGGGGAGCTCTCTGCACCCGAGAGCCGTCTCTACCCGGGAACTCTACACCCTCGCGACGGACGTCGGGTTCGGGTCGGCGGCGGGGGCCGGGTTCCCTGGGGGCGGACACGGCGCCGCCCCCGTGTGGGAACGCCTCGAGAGCACCCGGGAGACTGTCCTGTGCGACGGGAGCTTCCGTCCCCTGGCGGATTCAAATCTAGCGGGCGTGGGCGGCGCCTCCGACACAGCCGAACACGCAGACCTCGTTGAGGCCCTGCGCCGGTCCACGCTCGACCCCGCCGCCGAGGCCGCCGAAGCTGCCGCCGCCGATGCCGCGATGGCACGGAGGCTGCAGGACGACTACGATCGGGAAGAGAGAGAGCATGAGAGGGAGAGGGCAGCGCGGCGGGAGCTGAGGCGGGGGGAGGAAGAGGCGGCGAGGAGGGAGGAGGAGATGAGGAGGAGGGAACGGCGGGAGAGGCGGCGAGCCGAGGAGGCAGCGGCGGCTGAGGCTATCCGGGCCGCTAACTATTTTTCCGGGGGGGGGGGGGGGGGGGGGGGGGGTGCGGCCACCGGAGGAGAAGGGGTGCGTGATGATGTGACCACCGTTTACCGCTGTGCCCGCCTGGGTGAGGAGTCGTGGCCGGCGCCGGCCGTTCGGGGACGGGTCGCCGAGCGGGCGCCGCAATGCGGCCTTGGCGGCTGACTCGTGAGGTCTTGGAACCTTGAACTCCAGCCTTTTAGGCTTTCAACCCTCTCCCGAGCCCTCCGCGTCATTTTTTCCACGATCTCGTGGGCGCTCGAGAAAGAAGAAGCCACCGTCGAGCCGCCCAATAGCTCAAAAGGTCGCATAATTGCAGAGACGGCCTTGGCGCCTCGCTTCGGATAATGGGAGTCGTTTTCAACAATTTACGACGTGGAGGAGATCTAAGAGGACAATTTCTAGGCATTCGAGGTGGAAGTGGACGTGGAGGCCGCATGGGGGCTCGAGGAGGCGAGTTTGCGCGGCAGCAGCGGCGGCCCGGGCCGGCGGCCAGCCTCTGCTGGCCTGGCCTGCGCATCTTAGCTGCGACGCGGGCCGATATTTACGAACTCGGCCTTCACTCCCGCTCCTCGACTTCTCCTCTCAGGCGTCGGGAAACCGAGCTTTGGCGGGCGTGGCAACGGCGGGCGAGGCCGCAGCGGTGACGGCGGCAGGGGCCACGGCGGCTTCGACGGCGGCCGCGGATGTCGCGGCGGCGGGCGCGGCGCCTCTCCAGGCCGCGGTGGGGGGCGCGGCGGCTTTGGTTGCGGCCGCGGCCGCGGCGGGGCCGGCCGTGGCCGCGGCACCAACCGCTCGGACACCGGTGGCGACCGCTCCTGCGATAGCGGAGGAGGCCGCGGAACCCCCGGCCGCGATGGGGGCCATGGCGGCGGTGGCGCCTCCCCTGCTCCCACCGTCGGCGAACACGTCAAGATGACCACATCGCAGCGCCGCGCAATGCTCAAGGAGAGACGTCATCGCCACAAGCCCGGAGCTGCCCTAATCGATTCAATCGTGAGTCTCTGGGAGAAGGCCCGTCCCGCTGACTTGTCGTCCGCGGACCGGCGCCGTCACGTCTCTGCGTTGGCCGTCGCCGCGAACCCGCACATCCTGTCGTTAGCGGTCAACCATAGCGGGGCGCGGGCGGTCCAACTCATTCTCAAGCACGGGTCGCCGGCGGAGCGGGCCGCCGTGGCGCACGCGCTGACGGAGCACGCAACGGACCTGGCCCGGCAGCGGCACGGCAGCTTCTGCCTGCGGCGCCTCGCGGCTGGGGCGACAAAAGAGGAGGCAAAAGCGCTGGCTAGGGCTCTGCGTGGGCGAGTGCCGCGGTTATTGAGCCATCCGAGCGGGCACGCCGTCCTGGACGACCTCTGGAGCCGGCTCGACGCGGTCGACCGCGACGGGATGGCAGCGGAGTTTTATGCGCCCGGTGTAGCAATGGCTGCTGCTCCCTCAGGTGGAGCCGCCCCCCGCCCACCCAAGTCCCTCGACGCCTTCCTTGCCTCCACCACGGACCCCGCGGCGCGGCGGAGGGCCATGACGACGCTGGCGCAGCGGGCTTTGCCCCTGGCCGAGAAGCGGTTGCTCGACGCCGCGCTGAGCCATCGGGTGCTCCGCGAGTACGTGGACAGAGCGACTCCCCTGGAAGTGTACGATGTGGCCGAGGGTCTCTCCGGACCGCAACTGTTGCGCACGGCACACACCCGGGACGGTGCCGCCCTCGCCTGCTGCTCCGTGAGTGCAGGCACGGCCAAGGACCGCAAACGGTGCGTCAAGGCGATGCGGGGACACGTGAGTCGCTTGTTGGAGGACGAGTGGGGGCACACATTGGTGTTGACAGCGTTAACGGTGGTGGACGACACGCGGTTGCTGCGGACTGAATTGGGACCCGAGCTGATCGCTGCTTGCAGGGACAGAGACAGGGAGGAAGGAGAGGGAGATGGCAAAGAGGGCGGTGAAGCGCTGCTGCTGAGGGGCACACATGCGCGGAGGGTGCCGCTTCAGCTCTTGGCGCCAGATCGGCCGCGATGGACACCCGCCTGGTTGGTGCGGTGGATCCGGCCCGAGGAGAGACGAGTGAATGAGGCGGCGGCCATCGACGCTCACTCGCGGAAATTGGCAAGCGAGCACAAAGACGCCCTTGCGTCGGGCAAGGTGCCGCATGTCGATCTGCCCCGGGGGGGAACGAGGGGAGAACACGAAGGGGAGGGAGATGACGACGACGACGACGACGATGCGTCAGGGTCGGACGCGGACGCGGACGACACTGGCTCGGACATTGGCTCAGACGACGGCTCAGACGAAGATGAAGCCCCCCACGACGACGGCAAGATCCTCTCCCGGTCGGATCGCATGGCCCTCTCCACCGCCTCTAATGACGACGACGCCTCCGACCCTGACTCCGACTCCAAGGACCACCCCACCGCCGAGGAGGGCGGCGGGTGGCGAGTCGGCGCCATCCACGTCCGACGGAAGGCCGACGACGTCCGCCGCCGCGAGGTCCTAGCAGGAGGTTTGGGCGAAGCGTTGACCCAACGCGTCGAGGCGTCTGCCGGTGCACTGTTGGAGTGCAAGAACGGATGCGACGTGGCCGTCGAACTCGCCCGAGGAGGAGACAATGGCGTCCTGGGGGAAGAGAGGGCGGCGCGGTGCCGCGCGGCCGTGGCGGCGGCCCTGGCTGAAAAGGATAGTGCACGGCTGGGGGGGTGGCATGCGAGTCGCGCCTTGCGGCGGCTCGCCGAGGACGCCCGGGGGGGAGAGCAACGTCCGCCCTGCCCCGGCGCGCGTGCGGCATGCGACGAGGTGTGGCAGACGGCAGTCAAGGGCCGTGCCGCAGCCCTGTCTGGGGGTCACGCGGCCAAGGTAGTGGCAGCCCTTGCCCTGGCGGGGGGGGAGACGGGCGATGCCGTGCGTGCGGAGCTGGAGGCGGCTGGCGCTGCGGGCGTGACTGCGCGGGGCGGTGCGTCAGTCGACGCGTGGCTGGCCACTTTTGCTGACCGACGGGGGGAGAAACAGGGGCGCGAGGGGCCCGTGCCCGTGGCGGCTGGGCCAGCGCCGCGTCCGGGGTTGGGGGGGAAGACGCCTGCAGCGACGCCCGCGACCCGCAAACGCGGTTGGGGCGGCGGGGGCGACGACGCAACGCCGGCGCCGCCCTCGTCGGGTCCCCCAGCCAGGCGGACGAGGGCGGCGCTGGCAGCGAAAGGCGCCAACAAAGCGTGAGGCGGGAGAAAGAGAAGGGGTCGATGATGCGAAGTTGATGTCTTGTTCGACATCGCCCCTCATGTCTTAGCCTTCTTAGCAGACTTCTCGCCCTTTTCCTTCTTCTCCCTCTTTTCGCTCTTGGCCTTCTTGGCCTTCTTGTCCGTGGCAGGCTCCTCCGGTGTCCCGGGCTCGGCCTCGCGGGCGCGCTTCTTGCCGGCGCCGGGCGTCCCAACAACGTCACCCCCGGTGTCGTAGTTTCCGCTTCCGCCACGGCTCTTTTCGTAAGCCGCGGTCTTGGCTCTGCCCGCCCCGCCGCCCCCCTCGGTCCCCGCCGCCCTCCCCTCGAGCTGCCGCAGCCGCGCCTCCACCTTGCCCCGGCCCTCAATCCCCACGGAGGCGCCGGCGTCATCGCCCAGCGCGTCGACGCGGGTACCGAGGCTGATTTTCGCCGCCAACACGCGGCTAATCTTGCCCTTCAGTTTAGGGGCCGCTTGCCCCACAAGCGACGCGTGGAAGATGAGCCCATACTTGGGCGTCTCCTTCTTCGTCTTCAGCGCCCGGAACAGGGCCTTCTCCGCCCCCAAGATCTGCACGGTAGACGCCGGGTGCTTGGCAAGGGTCAATAACGACCCAGCGTGTGCGACCAGGCGAGCGCCGACCAGCTCTCCCACGAGCACCGTCAAGTTGGGGGCGATGGCCTGCATTCTCGATCTGAGATAGCCGTAGAGCTGGGCTCTGTACTCGGACAATGCCACAACCTGCCCGGCCAGTTCCCGCACGTGGGCGAGGTCCTCATCGGACATCTCTGTGCCCATGGACACGGCCGCGGCCGCGGTGACCTCCTTGGCCAGGTCCTCGGCGTCCGCTGCCATGCCGTTGGCGCCGTCGCCCTGGTCTGCGCCCGTGGGGGCCGAAAGAGCCGCTTCAAGACCCGAAAAGTCGGCCGTCAGCGCGTCACGGTCGCCGAGGTCGCGCACCACGCGGGCGAAACTCACGTTGTCCGCCACGAGCTTGCCCATTTCCGGAAAGTGCCACCCGTACCACTCGCGCGTACGCATCGCGTACGTATTAAGTTCCTTGTCAAGGTCGTCCAGCAATGAGACGGCCTGCACCACCATTGTGTCAATCTTGTCGGGGCTGAACTTGAGCTTGTACCGGGATAGAGAGTGGGACAAGCCGAGGGCCATCGGCCTCAGGTCGTGACCCGACAGACCGGCCACGAGGCCCTCGATCTGCCCCCGGACCCCGCGCATCATCTCCTGCACTCCGGTGGACCAAACGCACGGCAAGTCGCACTTTTCCTTGATGAGACTGCCCAGCTTGGGGTCGGCCACGGCGACAGTGTCCCCGCCAGCGTGCTTGACCAAGAACTTCTTCAGGGCCTTGCCCAGCTTAGCGTCGACGAGGGTCGTGGCCGCGGCTAGGGCCTCGGTCGTGTTCTCGAATTGGCTGAAGGCCTTGAGCTTGACCATCTGGGGGTGCATGGGGTGGAGGAGGGGCGGGGTCAGGAGGAAGTCGTGTCGTCGGGCGCCAGGCTGGGGTCGCGCCGGGGTAGCGGTAGCGCTCGGTCTAATAAGGCCGCGGGCGGCGTTGGCCGGACGTGGGGTATGGGGGGGGAGAGGGGGTTGGGCGACCCCGTAACGAGCGCCGAGGCGCCCGGAACAGGAACCAAGAAGCCAGGTGGGAACGAGGGGGAGCGTCGAAGTCGCCGCCGGACGGTCCAACGCCACCGTGAGCACGTCCCACCGTGCCGAACGAGCTGATGGACACCGCTCGAGCGGATAACGGCCCCGGGAGACACACAAGCGGGCCACGCGGGCCGTCCTCTTCCCGAGGACGGCTCGTGGCGCACTCCACCGCAATTTATTCGGCGTTCGCGCAAAGAAACCCGAGAAAAGTGCGACGTATGGGTGCTCCGCACCTTTCACAACGCGCGAAATCAACTCCTCGGACGAAAAGGGCCCGGCCGCGGCGGCCGGCGGCGGCCCCGCGACACGTTCCCCCACGTCCCCGGTGGTCCTTCTGCGAGGGCGATACCACCCGGCGTCGAGTTAACTCGAGTCCACGCTTTATCTTCGCCTTGCAGTCGGTCGCCCCGCCCTCCCCAGGGCGACTAGCGAGAGCCCTGACCTCCGCGCGACAGCTAACCTCTTTTGTCCCTCACCTTTTTGGCTTTGTCGAGGGTGCCGAAGTCGTCGTCGAGGGACTCGGCAGCCTCGATGCGATCCTCCTTAAGCACCTTGAACAGGGCATAGCCCGCGGCCGTCTCGAAGAGGAGCAGCATGGCCGCCGACGGGGCCTCTGTCAGGGCGCGGCGGCGGCGGTGGTGTCTGGCGGGGCGGCGCGCGGGGTGTGCGGCGGAGGGTGCGAGGTAGGACGGCGCCGGAGCTCGGGCGGACTCGTTCGGACGGAGTTGAGTTCGGGCGCCGACGGCGCGTCTGGCATGCCGGGGGCGGAGGTAGGAGAAAGGGCCGTCGGCTCGGCGTGGCCAACTCGCGAGTCCGAGTCGCATCGGCGCGGGCTCCACCGTCCTAGGTGAGGAAGATGGAATATGCCAGACCAGTGACGAGACAGAGACGGGGGATCCCCACCGCAGTCGCGTGGGAGCCTCTACCTCTTCTCCGCGCCCCTTGACACACGCACAATCGCCACGACACGCCGCAGCCATCTCCCCCCCCTCCCCGACCCGCGGTCCGGCAGGCGCACTACAGCGATAGACCCCAAAATCACGACACGACGAACAAGGCCTGGCCCGGCAAGACGGGCTCGGCGTTTTCGACGCAGATTTCCACTATGGTCCCACCCCGCTCGGCCTCGATCTCGTTCATCAGCTTCATGGCCTCGACAATGCACAGGACCTGCACACGGTATCGATGGTATGGGATGGTATGGTATGGTGCACTATTTTCAGTACGGTATGGTGGTATGGTATGGCATGGTATGGAATGGTATAACACGGTATGGTAGGGATGGTATGGTGGGTGTGGACGGGGGGAGGAGGAACAAGAGCGAGAGTGCTTGCCTGGCCCTTGACGACCGTGTCCCCGACCTTGACGTAAGCGGGCTCCCCCGGCGCGGCGCTCGCATAGAAGGTACCCGCCATGGGAGAGCTCAACTCGTGCCCAGCCGCCTTGGCGGGCGCGGCGGGCGCGGCGGCGGCGGCGGGCGCCGCGGCGGCGGCGGCTGGGGGCGCGGCAGCGGCAGGCGCCACAGCTGCGGCAGGCGCGGCGGCGGCAGACGGGGCGCCCGGCACCTGGACGTAGATGGGCTCTGGCTTTACGAGGGCCTCGGCCTTCTTGATCGATAGACTGAAGCGACGGGACTCGAGGTCGAGGGCGACGATGTCGGTCTCGTCAACCTTGCGGATGATGTCGACCAGCTCGTCGAACTCGAGGGGACCCGAGTAGGGCTCGGCGGCGTCGTCAGCGCCGGCGGCGGCCCGGATGAGGGGGCGGCGGGCGGCGGCCTGGGGAAGGGGGGGGGAAAGGGAAGAGGGGGGGGGGGGGGGGGGGGGGGGGGGGGAGGGTAAAGG
>Ga0181573_10000949_pt1 | contig 29832 bp, 20 predicted proteins | sample 101ome_25_FD_148643 | JGI IMG/M metagenome (GOLD analysis project Ga0181573, IMG submission 148643) | Coastal salt marsh microbial communities from the Groves Creek Marsh, Skidaway Island, Georgia - 101409BT metaG (spades assembly) | ecosystem: Environmental > Aquatic > Marine > Intertidal zone...
TGGCGGGCTCGGCGGCGGGCTCGGCGGCGGAGGACTCGGTGGTGGAGGACTCGGCGGCGGGCTCGGTGGTGGAGGACTCGGCGGCGGCGGGCTCGGCGGCGGAGGACTCGGTGGTGGAGGACTCGGCGGCGGGCTCGGCGGCGGGCTCGGCGGCGGCGGACTCGGCGGCGGAGGACTCGGTGGCGGACTCGGCGGCGGCGGACTCGGCGGAGGTGCGCTAATCACTATCCTGTACCGCCATTTACTCGCCGGACCATCTGTAGTACTGCTTCCATCTATTCTCTCGTACGTTTGCATCCACTTCGTCGCGCCTTTGAACATATCCGTGGCGTCGCCGTTTCCGCGAGTCTTGTCGCCCCAACCCGTGATGTCCGCCTCAAACTCGCTCGCGTCTTCGAACAGGTGCGCAAAGTCGTTAATTCTGCTCGTATCCCACGCGGTGATGCTCACGCCATTGTCGTCCACACACGTCAGACCCGAGGCGTCCGACGTCAGACACGTCTCCACCCGCGCCCGCAGATCCACCGCGCTCCCAAACGGCGAGCTCCCCGCGTTCGGTTTCGCTCGCACCACCGTCGCGACGCTCGCGAGGACGATCCACACCCCCAACACCGCGATCGACGCCTTACTCACCGCGCGCGCGCGTCCACGCGTCCCATCGCGCGCCGATACTCGTCTCCGCTCGCGCCCATCATCGCGCTTCAGTCGTGATGACCCCGTCGTCGTCCTCATCGTCATCGCGCGCGTCTCCTCGCTCGGTCCCATCACACCGTCACGGCGCTCGAACGCATCATCATCATCATCGTCACCACGCGTCACGAACGCGTCGTCGTCCGTCGTCGTCGTCCGTCGTCGTCGTCGTCGTCGATGGATGGATGGATGGATGGATATCGTTGGATATCGCCGAGCGTCTCGCCAAGCGTCGCGCCGTCTTTTCGAATCGTCACCGACGACGAGTCACGACCCATGAACGTCCATGATGCGTCCCGTTCGGGTCTTTTCCCCGGAGACGCCCGCCTTCGGGAGACTGGTCCGTGATGTGTACACTCGACGGGTCACGACCCATGAACGTGTCCCCACCATATCTCGACTGGGTGGCGTTGGCGCAGTCGAGGGACACGCGGGTGTGGGGTCGTGCGTGGTTTTACCGGTCATGACTCGTCGATCGGTCGGTCGTCACGACACCGTCACACCGTCCGTCGTCCCCGACCGAAAGGTCACCGGGGTGACGGACGGGGCGGGGCGCGCGGGGTGAGTCGTCGTCGTCGTGGGCGTCGTGGGCGGACGAGTCATGATACGACGAGTCATGACTCGTCCCTACCACCCCGGGAGGGACGACGGCGAGGACGCGCGCAAAGGGTCGGGTCCGCGGCTCGGGTCGGGTCCGCGGCTCGGGTCGGGTCCGCGCGCGGGCGCGATCGTCGAGCGGGTGCGATGGGATGGGATGGGATGGGATGGGATGGGATGGGATGGGATGGGATGGGATGGGATGGGATGGGGTGCGATGCCGATGCGATGCGATGCGATGCGATCGGTGGGTGGGGGGTGACCGATCGATCGACCGACGTCGATGGGACGGATGGCATTCGTGCGCGCGCGCGATGCGCGTGCGCCGTGAATCGCGACGTGGGCGCGCGGACGGGGAACGCGGTGGATGGATGGATGGGTGGATGGATACACGGATGGGCGGGCGGGCGGCACACCGCGAGGCGCGACGATCCGAGCCGAAACGAGGCGACGGCCGATCGGCGTCGAACATGTCGTCGGTGCGTCGAGACTTGTCGGAGACGTACGAACCGGCGAGCGGACCGACGAGCGCGCCCAAAGTGTTGGGGTGCGGTAACTTTGGCACGGCCAAGCTCATGCGGCGAAAAGCGACGGGGGAACTGGTGGCGATCAAGTACATCGAGCGGGGGAGTAAGATCGATGAGAACGTGAAGCGTGAGCTCGTCAATCATCGGTTGTTGACGCACCCGAACATCGTGCGGTTCATAGAGGCGGTGGTGACGGAGAAGCACTTGGCCATCGTCATGGAGTACGCGAGCGGAGGGGAACTGTTTGATTGGATTTTGAGAAAGGGGCGGTTCGAGGAACCGGAGGCGAGATATTTCTTTCAGCAGTTGATATCCGGCGTGGCGTATTGTCACGCGAAAGGGGTGGCGCATAGGGATTTGAAATTAGAAAATACGCTCGTGCACGGGGAGCGCGGGGAGCGCGCGCCGCCGCGTCTGAAGATTTGCGACTTTGGATATTCCAAGAATTCTCTCATCGATAGCGATCCGAAGAGCACGGTCGGGACGCCTGCGTACATCGCTCCGGAGGTATTGGAGCGGAAGCCGTACGACGGTAAGATGGCGGACGTGTGGTCGTGCGGGGTGACGCTCTTCGTGATGTTGTGCGGGCAGTATCCGTTTGAGGATAAACGCAAGCCGCGCGATTTCAGAAGCACGATTTTAAAGATTCGTAGCTGTGATTACGCCGTTCCGTCCGGGGTGCGACTGACGAAAGGGTGCTTAGACTTGATTCAACGGATTTTTGTCGTCGACACGGCGAAGAGAATCGATATACCCGGCATTCAGGCGCACCCGTGGTTTCTCACCGATTTACCCGCCGAGCTCGTGCGAGGCGACTTTTCTGAGCTCGAAAGCGTGACGAGCCCGACGAGCACGATGTCCATCGACGAGATACACGCGATAGTAGAGGAGGCGAAGATTCCGTACGGTGGTGCGGGTCGTGACTCGGTGGAGGACGGAGATCACGACATGGTGACGAGCGGCGAGTACGACGACGACGATTTTTGAGGCGTCCGTCGCCCCCCTTGGCGCGCATTCCGAGTCTCGAGCGGCGCGCGGGACGAACGGGAACGCGAGTAGAGTTATAAATTAATGCAGACTAGTCTGTTTTTTTCGTTACAAGGCGCAGCGCACGCCCGTTCTCGTTCTAAAAATCTCCGCCGCCTTACCGAGCGGCGGCCGCCTCGACCCCTATCCAAATAAATCGTTCAACCAATCTTTTAGAGCTTGATTTCCACATCAACGCCAGACGGAAGCTCAAGACCCATGAGCGCATCGATCGTTTGCGCCGTCGGGTTGTGCACATCGATCAATCGGTGGTGCGTGCGCGTCTCAAAGTGTTCCCGGCTATCCTTGTTCACGTGCGGCGAGCGCAAGACGCAAAAGATGCGTCGCTTCGTCGGCAACGGCACCGGACCAGAGATGCGCGCCTCCGTCGACTTGGCCGCCTCGATGATCTTATCGCATGCGTTTTGCATGTGGTTCGTCTCGAACGAGCGAAGACGGATACGAATCTTGGACGCTTGCACGGCAGCCTAATCGAAACGAAATCGAGTTGCGCGTCTCGTCAGTCACACACCCCGGCAGTCACCTCACCGCGTACCCCACGCGTCGTCATCGCGTCTCCCCCGCGCGTCGATTCGGGCACCGCGACGACCGCGCGACGGCACGAACGCGCGACAAAATAATAATTCACGCGCCGCGCCCCTCCCGCGCGACGCCCGCCTCTCGTCGCGTCCCGCCTTCCCTCGCGCCCTCAGGGTCTGGTTGACATGGGTCGCATCACGATTCGCGCGCGCACGTACCGCTTGCGCCGTCGCCGCGCGAGGCTTGGTCTGCGACGCGTTAAAAATAGTATTTTCCATCGTCAGTCTCCCGTCTCCCATCGTCGTCGTCGTCGTCGTCGTCGCGCGCGCTCGTCGCCGAACCGCGTCGTCGCTCGCGACGTCACTCGAGGGTTTCGCGAGGGTGGCGGGCGCGTCGACGACGGATGCGGCGTACCGTCGCGCGCGATCGCGCCGGCTGCGCGCGGAGCGCGGAGAGCGAGTGCGTGGTAAACATGGTCGTCGGCGCGGACATCTCGGCGTGCGGTCGACGCGAGCGCGGCGGCGTGTGCGGGAGCTCCCGCCCGGGCGTCTGTCTCGGGGGGTGGTTGGCGCTCTCGAGGTGGTGTGGTGTCATCGACCGGTCGTGACTCGTGAAATAGTCCCTCCTCGGGGACGAAGAAATCGCGCGCTCGGCGGCGGGACCGGGCGGGAGAGGCGGACGCGCGACGACGATGGCGACCATGGACGAGCGAATCGACGGTGCGCGCGATGCGATGGCGTGAGGATGGATGGACGCGCGCGCGCGATGCGTCAACCCTCGACTGGTGGTGGTGGTGCGCGGTGGATGTGGCGACGAGAGACGACTGACTGAATGTGCGTTTGTTTTTGAAATCGCGAAGCGCTCGTGTTGCGCCTGCACGAGATCGAGGCGGTGAAGTTTGGTGAATTTAAGCTGAAATCGGGCATCATGTCCCCGATTTACGTCGATCTTCGCGTCATCGTGTCGTATCCGGACGTGTTGACGTCGGTGGCGGAGTGCATGTGGGACGTGCTCTCGGCGAACGGAGCGACGTTCGATAACATGTGTGGCGTACCGTACACGGCGCTGCCGATCGCGACGTGCATGTCTCTGTCGCATAATATTCCGATGTTGATGCGTCGCAAGGAGGTGAAGGCGTACGGGACGAAGAAGCAGATTGAGGGCGCGTTCGAGGCGGGCCAAACCTGTCTCTGCGTCGAGGACTTGGTCACGTCCGGGGCTTCGGTGATGGAGACGGTGGAGCCGTTGGAGAACGTCGGCTTGAAGGTGAAGGATGTGGTCGTGTTGATCGATCGCGAACAGGGCGGTGAAGCGCGACTGGCATCGAACGGCCTTCGTCTCCACTCGGTGTTGCCGTTGTCTCGCGTCTTGAAGACTTTGGAGGCGGAGGGTAAAATGAGGTGCGTGCGCGACACTCCGGGAATTTCCCCGAACGACCGTCGCGAGGGCGTGCTTCAGTCTTCTCGTTTGCGCGACTTCTACGCGTTCTCGAATTTTCATGCACGCAAAATAGAATTTCGGTAGCTCCGTATTCCTTTCCCTCGGCGAGTCTGCTCGTGATTCGCCGAGGTGGATATGCACCGACATTTTGAGTGCGCTTTCACGCGTCAGCGAGGAACATCGCGACTGACTCTCACTCTTCGTTCGTCATCGCTTCAATCGCAGCTCCGAACTCGTGCAAAAAGTGAAGGACTTCATCGCGGCGAACCAAACCATGCCCGTCGCCGGCGCCGAAGCGAACAAGCCGACGCGCATGTCGTACACGGCTCGCTCCGAGCTCACCGACAACGCGTGCGCCAAGCAATTGTTCAACTTGATGGAGACTAAGAAGACGAACTTGTGCGTCGCCGCCGACGTCACCACGGCGAAGGAACTCCTCGAAATGGCTGAAATTCTCGGTCCGGAAATCTGCATGCTCAAGACGCACTGCGACTTGTACCCCGATTTCACCGAATCGTTCGGAGAGCAGCTCATGGCGATCGCGGAGAAGCACAACTTCATGATCTTCGAAGATCGTAAGTTTGCCGACATCGGTAACACGGTGGTCGGTCAATACAGTAGCGGTGTGCACAAGATTGCGGACTGGAGTCACATCACCAACGCGCACATCGTTCCGGGTAGCGGCATCATCGACGGATTGAAGTCCGTCGGTCTTTCCAAGGGTCGAGGTTTGCTCTTGCTCGCGGAGATGAGCTCAAAGGGTACTATGGCCAAGGGCGAGTACACGGAAGCCGCCATCGGTATGGCGGCGCAGCACCCGGACTTTGTCATGGGTTTCATCTCCACCAACCCGAAGGCGTGGAAGGCGGAGTGGAGCAAGGGCTTGATCAACATGACTCCCGGCGTACAATTACAAGTGGGCGGTGACGCGATGGGTCAGCAATACAACACCCCGTACAACGTCATCGTTGAAAATGGTAGCGACGTCATCATCGTCGGTCGTGGCATCTACAAGGCAGCTGATCCGGCGGCGGCGGCGAAGGAGTACCGCGCCGCCGGTTGGGAAGCGTACCAAACGTCCATCGCTTAGACTTTTGTAACGTTTATTTTAACAACCGTCGGTTTTCTTGTTTACAAACATATCATCACTACGTATTCGACTCACGAGAACAATTTCTTGACGGAGATATTCTTCTCGCTATCCTTTTGCATCACCTTGGAAACAGCCATTTCAAAGTCCTCTTGCGTGACGTGAACCCGACGCTCTCTAAGAGCAAACATACCCGCTTCGGTACACACCGCCTTGGACTCTGCTCCCGAAGCTCCGTTCATCTTGCTCGCGATCTTCTTAAGATCGATACCGCGAACGAGGTTCATCTTTCGGCTATGAATCTTGAGAATGTCGACGCGGCTATCCTCGGATGGGTTCGGGAATTCAATTTTACGATCGATGCGGCCCGGACGAAGAAGCGCTTGATCGAGAATATCGAGGCGGTTCGTCGCCATGATGACCTTGATCTTATTAGTCGCCTCGAAACCGTCGAGTTGGTTAAGCAACTCGAGCATCGTGCGCTGCACTTCGCTGTCGCCTCCTCCGCCTCCTCCGCCCGAGTCGCGAGCGCTACCGATGGAATCCACCTCATCCATGAAGAGAATACTGGGTGCGTGCTCGCGAGCCATGACGAACAATTCGCGGACCATCCTCGCGCCTTCCCCTATGTACTTTTGAACTAACTCCGAACCGGAAACCCGAATGAAACAACAGTCGGTGTGATGCGCCACCGCTCTCGCCAAGAGCGTCTTACCGGTGCCCGGAGGACCATACAGGATGACGCCCTTCGGTTGAGCGATACCGAGCGAATCGAAAAGCTCGGGGTGCTTGATCGGCAACTCCACCACCTCTTTGATTTCCTTCACCTGTTGATCCAAACCACCGATCATGTCAAAGGTGGAATCCGGCACTTTTTCCACCTTCATCAAAGACACGAGCGGGTCAATGTTCGACGGCAGGATGACGTGAAGCGTGTACGAGTCATTTCTCAACGCCACTCGCGTCCCGGGCGTCAATTTCGTCACATCGATGCTCTTATCCATGTCACAGACGTATTTCCCCTCCGGATGCACCTGCACGCGCGCGGAAATCTCGTCAGTCTCCCTCGCTCTCGCGCTCGCGTCTCTCGCGCTCGCACCTTGACCAACACCTTCTTCTTCCCCATCACCTTGACCACCTCCCCGACGTATGATCCGGGCTCTTGCAACTGATGCAACTCCTCGCGAAGCGATCGAACTGTTCACCGCGCAGAAAATATCGCGTCGCGCGTCGAGGTCAGTCGCGCGTCCTCGCGTCTTTTGATCGCGTCTCTCTCTCTCTCTCTCTCTCTCACACACACACACGCGCCGTCTCCTCTCGTTTCGCGCGCGCGCACATGCCCCAAGTCATCGATCTCATCGCTCTCGCGCACCTCGTCCGTTCAATTCGTTCCTCTGCGCCTCCAAACGTCGAAGATTTTGCGTCTTGTCTCGCAGGGCGACCCCTAACGCTTCAATCTTCGCGTCGTAATACGCGCGAAGACCCGTCGACGCGCTCGCGTCGACGTCCATGGACGACGCCACGGCAGCCGTCATGTCTCTCGCGCGCCTGTCGCGGGTGCGTTCGCGAACGCTCGTCGGCGCGCGCGCGACGGGCGGCGGGGAATGACGCAGATCGAGATCGTCCCGGGGACAGAAAAAAACGACTTTTTACGCGAGACGACGCGGAGACCACGTAGCGCGTCGTTCGCGGCGCGAGGCGGCGCGTGGAGGGTGGTCGGAGGCGCGAGTGATCGTGGAAGGTCGTGTCTACTGTGAATATGACTCGTCGAGCGCGCGAATGGAACATCCGTCGTCTACTCGACGCGCGCGCGTTTCGTCTTTTTGCGCCGCGCGTCGGCGTCGCCGCGGCGAAGACTGGATTCCCACTTCTTGGCAAACTTTTTGTACAGCGCGAGCGCGGCTCTGGCGTCGTCCACGGAGGAGTGTTCGCCGCGCTGAATGTCTAATCCTAGGTGTTGGCGAGAGAGATCGCGAAGGGCGCGACATCCGCGACCACGAGGCGCGCCGGGGACGCACCGCTCCTCCGGTCGCAGCGGACGCGTCAGCGGATGATACAGACTCGTGTCCCTCGTGTCTCGCTTCGGATGATCGAGCATGAGGACTCGTAAATCGTTCTTCAGCGAGTGTCCGACGAGGATGCGTCCCTGGAGAAGTTGACTCATCTGCTCTTGTATCTTTTTAAAGGATTGCGCGCCGTTTGCCGCTGTCAAATCCCGAGGTCTCACGCCCGACACCGCCGTTCTGTAATCCGTCACTCGCTCCGTCGGCACGACGAATTTATCCATGATGACGTTCCCATCCTCGTTCACGATGGAGACTCGCGCCAGGATGGATCGCTTCCCGTCGGTGCCGACGCCCACCATTTCGCAATCCAACGCCAACAGCTTCGTCACCGCCGTGTTCTTCCCCGTCGGCGCCGGTTTCTTCCCCTCGCCCTCCCCGTCGCCGCGTCTAAATACACCACCACCGCTCGCGTCCTCTCTGGCGCGCGCGACGTCCTCCATCGCGCGCCGCTCCGCCGCTTTCGCCTTGGCCACCTTGGACGTCCCGGCGTTGATGCGCGCCTTGAGCGCCGCCCAGTTCCCGCCCGCCGCGCGCGCGGTGTCGGGCGCGGACGTCGACGCGTCCGTGCGATCACGATTCTTCTTTTTATTCATCGCGCTCGCTCGTTCGCGCGCGCTGGTGCGAGAGCGACGCGGTGACGTATGCCGCCGCCACTCGCGCGAGCGCGACCGCACAGCCGCCCGAAGTGTCACACGTCGCCGCGCGACTCGCGTCGAACGCGAACGAGGCTCGCGCATGAACCGCACGATGACACTCGCGCGTGCGTGCGGCGGTGCCGTCTTCAGGGCGACGTCCGCGAGCGCGAGCGCGCGAAGAAGAGATCAGTCTCGTTTTTGCGCGCGAACGAGAACGGCGTCGACGTCCGCGCCCTCTTCCGCGAGCGCGTCTCGCGTCGTCGCGCGAGCGAAGATGGCGGGAAAGACGGCGCCGGAGGAGGTGGCGGCGGCGTTCGGCGTGGACGACGTCGAGGACGAGGATCCGGGAAAGAACTTTTCGGGGACGTGCGGCGTCGTGGATAAAGGCGGCGTGGCGGTGCTCGACGGCATGCGGTCGGCGGCGCCGTTGGGGGCGGTTCTGACGTTCGCGAACGGCAGTGGCCGAGGCGTGTTGCTGAGTCACCGCGAGCCGAAGAGTTTCGCGCTGATGTTCGAGGAGGATGCGAGCGGACGACGGCGAGTGGACGCGAGCGAAAAGGCGACGGGCGCGACGGCGGAGGCGAGCAAGAGCGAGTTCCTCACGGGACCGAGCGCGAAATCGACGCTCGGAAAGATTGTGAACGCGTTTGGTGAGCGCGTAGACGGCGAGAGGATGGTGACCGGGACGGAAGATTCGTCTCGGATGATTCGGGAACCGCCGAGCGTGGAGGACAGAAAGCCCATCACGACGCCGCTCGTGACTGGGATCAAGGCTGTGGATTTACTGGCGCCGATCGGTCGCGGTCAGTGCATGTTAGTGAGCGGTGAACCGGGAACAGCGCTGTCTGAGCTCGGTTTGACGTCCATAGTGGCTCAAAAGGGTACGGGTGTGCGTTGCGTGTACGCTGCGCTGGGCGCGCAGGCGTCTCGCGTGGATCAAGTCGCGAAACGTTTAGAGGAAGACGGCGCCATGTCCCACACCACGATCGTCACGGTGGACGAGGGGGCGAGCGATGCGGAACGCTACGCCGCGACGTGCACGGCGTTCGCCATCGCCGAGGGTGCTCGAGCGATGGGCGAGGACGTGCTCTTGGTGCTCGACGATTTTTCCGGTTTGGTTAACTTCACCAAAGACATGGCTCGTCTCGCACCGCAACTGAACGTGGAAGAAGGCACGGAAGAGCAAATGGAAGAGTACGAGGGCATGCTCATCAGCGCTTCGTTGGCCGAACGTCGTAGATTCTTAGGGATGACTCTCCAGCGCGTGGCGAGACTAAACGACCAACTCAAGGGCGGTTCCATCACTCTGATGGGCGTCATGTATCACCCGCAGGGTGCGTACAAGAAGACCTTTAAGAGTGGCGTCGAGGGCGCTGGGTCCGGTGGTGCCGTGCTTCCGAGCTCTGTGGAGTCGATCAAGGGATTTGATTCGATGCCCGCCGCCGTTCAGGAAAAATTGCGCAAGGCTCTCGCCGAAAAGGCCGCCGCCAGCGCCGCTTCCGCGGGCGACTCCGCCGCGCCGGAGTCTGCGTTCGTTCAATCGAGACCCATGGTCGAGGAATTCATGTCGATCACGGACGGTCAAGTCTTCGTCGATTCGTACACGCCGGAAAAGGGTTGGACCATCAGTGCGAAGGATTCCGTGAGTCGCATCGGAGCGCCGGGCGCCGCCGGTCCCTTTCGGTCCCTCAATTTTCTTCAACTTCGCCTTGACTTGATGCAGTCGGACGACATGGGAACCTTCGGTAGCGCTGGCTCGGAGAAGACGAAACTTCGTAGCCGTTCGGAGGCTATTCGCGGATTCCTCAAGCAAAGGCAAGGCGAAGTATCCTCCCTCGCCGAGCAAACCATCGGCTTGTTCGCGATTCAAAATGGTTTCACGAAGAATAAAACCGCCGAAGAAGTCGAAAGCATGCTTTCCGAGGCCTGGAAGCGTGCGTCGAGCGAACTGAACGATGAAATTGAGTTCATCAACGCCAATCAATCGACCGAGCTTTCGTCAGAGATGAAGACCAAATTCAACCAACTTTTGGAGAACCTCTGAAATGTTTCAGTGTAGGAATAGGATCGCGCATTTAATGATTCAGCCATTACATTCATATTATCTACGTCAACTTTGTTCCGTCTCGCATTTGCGTAACTTCATGTGCGTGCTAATGTATTCTATCATTCGTTGTTTTGTGCGGGTTTTCAGCGTTTCAGCGTCTTTGAGCAAGAGTTTCACCTCGGACAACGCGTGTTCCAAAGAATTTCGTCGCGAGCACGTCAACTCCTTGTATTGTCCAGCCTCTATGAGGCTACAGACCTTGGTTAGATGTTCAGAAACATCGCTGAATTTGACACCGCACGTCTTGGCGATTCTCGATGTGAGCTTCGAGACGTCGGATCGCGATGATTTTTGTTTCGCGGCGTTCTGTATGCCTTCGGCAGTCACTCGGCTGCCCAGTACCGGCGCCGGTTCGTCCTCCTGACTATCAATTTTAGCACGTTTACTAGGTTCCACGGTTTCCGGAGGAGATACGTTCGTGGCGCGATCCAACTCTTCGAAGGGATTACTTCCTCCTCCGAGGAACAAGTCGCCCTCGGACAAATCCTTGACGCAAGATGGCAGAGAAGACGGGGTGGATAAGCTCACCGGGATCGTCGTGTGCGGAGAGAAAATCTCGGGAACCACATCTGAGAGATACTGCGACGAAAATGGATTTATCCATATGTCCATGCAGTGCGGCATGTGGTTGTCTCGCGCGGTGAACGCCGGCCATCCGGAGCGATTCTGCGAAGCCGTGACGAAAATCTCTCGTTCAGGAAGCGTTGGACCACTGCATGGGGCTACATTTTGAGGCATGAACGCGCACTTATTGATGTGAAAGCTCAGATGCGTCTGGAGAATGTTCAAGTTTGTCGCAGATCGAAGCCAAGCCAAAATACTGTCGTTCGCAATGTTACTTTGTCGCGCAGTCAATTCCGTCGCACCCGTGCTCTTTAAGAGCAACGACACCGGCCACAAATACGGTACGTCGTGACCTGGAAAACAGACGTCGCAGACGAGCTCCTCTTTTGAATCATTAATGTGCACGTACGGCGGAACAAACGTGTTTAATCGAGCGGCGAAAGCTAATCGGAATTCTTGTATCGTCTTGAAACCGATTGACCGCGGCAGTTCGCGACGAAACGCGATCACCACCACCTCAACGCCAATCTCAGGAGCCGCCTGTGCCATGATCGGCGTGGATGAAATGTCGATGACGCTGCTTCCGTGCACAAACTCTCGCATTTTCGTGTTTGACACGCCGACGTCTCGCATGGCGTCGATGATCGAACCAAATCTTTGTAATCGTAAAACCACCGCGTTGATGCTAGGAAACATGAGTTCAATTTCACAATCCTCTCCAATGTCTCGATCGAGCGCCGGCGGCGCCTTCGTGACCGAAATTCCGCGCTCGATCTCGACGCCGTACGCCGTCACGATGGCGTTCGGCGCGTCGGGCCAAAAATCCTTATGCATGAACCTCGTCGCGTTCTCCGACTCCCCGAACGCGCACCACCCCTCGACCTCTTTGAACGCATCCATGACGAGCTTCGGAATCATACTGCGCAGAACATCCATCTCCTCTCCCTTCCCCTGACACACCGACACCTCGGTGACTCTCCACGGCGCCGTCGACGCCGGCGCGTCTCTCGCCGTCGCTTGACACACCATCTTCGTCACCTCCAAAAACCGTCTCGGCACCACGCACACGAACGTCTCGCTCGACATAGCGATCACTCGAATCGCCTTCTCCGCCTTCACCGCCTCTTCCTCACGAATCGCCGCGCTCAGCGTCGTCACCTCGGCGTTCAGACTCGTCTCGAGCACGCTTCGAAGCGTCTCCCTCGCCCCCGCCTCCTCCGCCCTCGGCTCCACCCGCACCGCCACGATGCCCAGATGCGACAGCGATAATTTTGCAATCACCGGCGTCGGCACGTCTCGCCGTCTCGCCGGCGACCGCGTCGTCAGCGTCATACCTCTCGCGTTTTCGCACACTCTTCCTGTCACCCCAGACGAGACCGAGACGCTCGACGCTCCTCCCTTTCCGTCGTCGTCGCGCGTCCGAGACCTCACGTCTCGTCCGTCGCGCGCGCGATCGCCCTCGATGAATTTTTTTCCCGTCGCGTCCCGTCGCTCTCTCGCGCGCGTCGTCGTCGCGCGCGTCGCCGCGCGTCGCCGCGCGTCGAGCGTCAGAAAAACGCCACCAGTGTGACGCGCGCGTCGCCGACGACCGAACGGCGCGGACGACGCCGGACGACGACGCGTCGAGCGGGGACGGCGAACGGTCGACGTGTCGTCGCGCGCCGCGATGGACGCGGTGACGCCGCCGCGCGACGACGAGGACGACGTCGCGCGTGACGACGGCGACGCGCTCGAGGCGCGTCGAGACCGTTGGCGCGTGACGTGCGATGGATCCTCTCGCGCGTCGCTGTGGCCGCGCGCGTGCGGCGCGGCGGCGTCTCGAGATGATTTCGCGGGCCACTTTCGCGCGCTCGTCGATCTGCGAGGGGGCGAGGAGACGCACGCGGCGGAGACGTCGGCGCAGATTGAAAAAGATTTACCGCGCGCGGGGACGGCGTTTCGACGGTTTTTGGATTTATCGCGTCCCGAGGCGAGCGATCGGATGTCGTTGAAGCGCGTGTTGTTGGCGTTCGTGTCGCACGCGCCTGAGATTGGGTACGTGCAATCGATGCACAGCATAGCGGCGTTTTTATTGCTCGCTGGGTTGGACGAGGAGGACGCGTTTTGGTGCTTGGTGACGACGACGAGCGAAATCGTACCGGGGTACTTTGACGAGGGCATGCGAGGGGCGAAGCTCGATCAGCGCGTTTTCGGGAGGATTTTGAGAGAGAAGCTTCCTGCGTTGGGGTTGCACCTGCAGGCGCTCGGTCCGGACGACATCGTCGCCGCGATTTTGAGCGGGCAGTGGTTGTTGACGCTCTTCGTAAACGTCTTGCCGATTCGAGCGACGATGGAAATCTGGGATGAAATGTTCACGAGGAGACACCGCGCGGCGTTGTTCGCGGCGACGGTCGCGCTGCTGGAGTCGAACGCGACGCGGGTGTTGGAGACGACGGAGATTGGGGAGGCGATCGAGTTGTTGCAGAGGTGCGGAGAGAGTTTGCGCGGCGACGACGGCGGTCGAGGAGAAGACGCGAGCGACGAATCAAAGTGTGACGCGTTCATAACTCGCGTCCGAGAGCTACTCGATGGAGATTTATCACCGGCGAAAGTGGATCAACTCACGGCGCGAGTTCGCGGACGGACTCGACGACCGAGCGACGTCAAGTTACCGAGCGCCATCACCAGCGTCGGCGCGCTGACTGACGTGGACGACTTGTGCGTCGGACTCGTTTCGGATGATTTACGAGATAAAATGGTCGCTTCAAACGACGGCGAGCAGACGTCGAGCAATAAAACGTTCGAGGCTGAGTTGGCTGAACTCAAAGAGGTCTCCGCGGGCGTGGTCGAGCGCGCGTCGACGACGACGGACGCGGGGACGTCGTGCCCGGACGCGACGCTCTGCGCCGCCGACGTCGATTTCATCAGCAAAAATCTCATCTCAATTGAAAAACAGGCGCTCGCTCTGGCGGAGCACGGCGATGAAGTGATGATTTGCGTGAAAAACATCGTTCTTCGACCGATTCGAGCGGTGGCGCAGTCGAGGTTGAAATCATTTTGTGAGGAAGTCTCGTTTCTCGACGAGGAATTCACGGCGATCGTTCGGCGACTCCGGGACGCCATCGATCAACAACTAGAGATTCATCCCGATTTGAGCGTATTTCCGGCGTCGAACAAGTACAACAAGTCCATGTGGTCGTGTTGGTCCGACTCGCTCTTTGAGGGCGCGATCGAGCGAGCGGAAATGTTTCTAGAGAGTCTCGAACAAATCAGAGCGGAGCTGTCTTGGATGGTGAGCGTGTTCGTCGGCGAGCGTAAAGACGTGGCGCCAAAAATTCCACGAGCCGAGGGATGGGAAGATATCGGAGAGCACGGCGCGTTGAATGATGTCATCACGCCCGAACCTGACGAGGTGTGCCTGTCGACGTCGTCGAAATCGCACGAGGCGGAGACGGAGAAGAGACTGGAAGAGATTAGACTGATGGTGAAGCGAACGCACGACGAGGCGATTCAAGACGTGCCCAGACTTAAGAAGAACTGGACGCAAACGACTGAAAAGCTCAAGGGCGAGTTATCAGCGGAAGAAGACGCGGTGAACGCCTGGGCAACCGTTGCGATTCAACGCAACGAAAAGAAGCGAAAGTCTGTCGAACAAAAACTCCAAGGCGCCGTTCGCGAACTCCTCGCGTCGTACGGCGAAATATCTCCAACCATAGGACGCTCGGGTGACGTCCAGGGGAAGGATGAATTGGAGAAATCGCACGCCGAAGAGGGAAAACGGCTTCAAAGCGCGATCGAAGCGGTGAAGGCGCTCGAGTCCGTCTTGACGCGCCGATCGAATATGCTCGAGCGCGAAAAACAAACGAGTGAAAGCGTCCAAGCGATCTCTAACCGCACGCTATCGCAGACAAACGCGGCGCTTCTTCTCGTGTACGAAGCTGGCGAGTGGTTGGGCCACGAACTCGACAACAGAAGTTCACCCGACTTTGTAGCCACCTATGAGAAAATCGCCACGCTCGTCGAAGAGTTGAGCGCGTCGTCGCGAGAAATCTGCGTGCGCACCTTACGGCAATGGTCTCTGTTCGTGCGCAAGCTTACGAGTCGGGTGGTTTTGGAGTACGTGAGTACCATCGATTCAGCCGCGCAGGCGCTCTCGGACACGCAGGCGACGCTCGCCGTCTCGGCGAGTCGCTTGGATTCAAGCACCGCATTGTCTTCATCGCCAGGCGCGTCTCGCGAGGCTGATTCCGCGCACACGTCGCTTCGTTCACTGACGAGTCAGATGGAAAAGATCACTGACATCGCCGGTTCAAAGCTCGAAAAGTTTGGAAACCGTCTGCGTAATTTCGCCTCGTCACCGGCGTCGAAACCGCCGCCGGCGATTCACGCGCCCGACGTCGACGAAACGAGCGCATCCGTGAGTCCCGGGAACGAATCAAACTTCGCGGCGAGCATGAATTCAAAGTCTGCGCGACTCATGGCGCTCGCGCGCGAAGACGACGCCAAGCTGGAGAGACGGCGAGCGCAGCTCTTGGCGAAAAAGACGTGGCTGCGCGAGCATCTCCTGGCCAGAGGCGAGTGAGAGCCGCGCTTCTGGACGCGAGGACGTGGAGTGGACCTCGCGTCTCGCGCCCGGGCGCGGCTTTGTAATAGATGACTTGTTGTTGTTTTAAACTTAAATCATCGCGGCTCTAGGCTATAAATGCATTGTCTCAATACGTTGCCTTTCACTAAATATAGATAGATAAGACGTGAGGGTGGGGCGACGGCGCGCGCGCGCGCGCTCCGTTTCTTTAGTACACCACGGCGTGCGCCCGAGAAAACTTTCCGTTATCTCCGCCGACGGCGCATCGCGCGCTCTTTTTACCGCGAGCGTCGTTTTGAGAGACGTTCTTACGTTTTTCAGGCGTCGCCATCCTACTCGATGGCGCTGGTCCGAGACTATTCGTTCGTCGGTACCTCGTTCCGCACGCATTGCAGAGCATCGGCTTGCTCGCCGGACCTCGTCTCCACTGCGGAGAATCCACCGCTCCGCAGTGATCGCACGGTCCACCGGGCTTCATGTGGCCGTTACTCGCCACCACATTCATCGGCGCGTTCACGGTCGCGTTCACCGCGCTCGCGCTCGCGTCTCCGCCGCGTTCCCACGCCGAGGCGGAGTCGTCCCGCGCCTCGCCCGCGAATCCGCTCGCCGCGTACACCTCGTACTCGGCGTCATCCGGCGCCCACCGCCCTCGCTCACCGTCCTCGCCGCTCGAACACGGCCTGTTCACGTTCCACGCCACACCACCTCCTCCTCCTCCCGAGGCACCCACCATCCGTTCGCATCCAGACGGCGCCGCGCTTCGCAAGATGCTCGCCTCGAGCAGCGCCAACTCGGCGTCCGCCACCGCCGTCGTGCACACTCCGTGGTCGTGCATCTTCACCATTCTGTACCACCGTCGTTCCGGCGCACACGTCGTCGTCGTCGTCGTCGTCGTCGTCTCCGGCATCGTCTCCGGCATCATCGTCGTCTCCGCCTCGCCGCGCGTCGCCGTCGTCTTCGCGCTCACCCCTCGGAGCGTCATCGCGCTATCGCTCCTGGGAAGTCCGTGCGCGTCCACCTCGCGCGCGTCCGCGACCGCGTCCGATTCCTCCGATTCAGTCGCGCGCGCGAGAAGATTACGTTTCATCGCCGCGCTTCGTCGCGTCGTCGGACTCGACGTCGCGCGCGTCGTCGTCGTCCCCGCCTTCATCGCGCCGTGGAGGTCTCCGTCGACGAGTCTTGAGTCACGACTCCTCACGAGTCCCCCTCACGGCGAATCGCAAACCAATCGATCGATCGATCCCAACACGCAATCAAAATCGGCGCGCGCGACGTCCGACCGGTCGTTCGCGCGACGTCGAGCGTCGTTCGGTGGAACGCGCGCGGTGCGATTCAAAATTCCTTCCCTCGACCGCTTCACGCGCTCGCCCCGCGCTCGTCCGCGTTCGCGCGCACTGTCGCGTCGCGGGATGACGCGACGACGACGGACCGCCACCACACATCATCGCGTCGTCGCCACCACGGTGGTCGATCGTCCGCGCGCGCGGGTGCATACCGCGTCGTCCAAATCGGTCGTTTGGTACGTATTGAAGACACACGAAGACCCATGATGTGAACCACACGGACACGAGAGATGCACGCCCGCGACGTTTCGGAGATTCGATGACGAAGGCGTGTCGGAGATTCGCGAGTGGGGTCGGGTCGGGGTGAGTCACGACCGGTCACGCGTGGGGGGACAGCTGCCGAGACACGATCTCGTCTCGCGCGCGTTCTTCTGTTCTTCTCGCGTATTGGGGAAAACACCCTTGGTGTACGTGAGACGTGACCGTATGTAGTGGTGAAACCACCCGTGTGTGCGCGAGGCGAGACCGGCGACCGACCGCACGCGACGCCGAGACGCCGCGCGAGACGCCGCGTTACCGGACGACGGGCGGACGGGCGGACGCGCGGGCGGACGCGCGGACGCGCGTCGCGTCGCGATGGACGTCGACGTCGATGCGTGGACGCGCGACGCGCGCGCGGGTGGGGTCGACGACGACGGTGTCGACGCGCCGGGGACGAGGGAGGCGTTCGCGCCCGGGCCCGCGCGAGAATTCGACGACGGCGGCGACGACGACGACGACGACGACGCGACGTTGGAGATGTACCTCTCCGGAGACGTCGTGTTCGCGCGCGCGGGGGAGAAGGCGTCGGAACCGATGTGGCCGGGGGTGGTGGTGGACCCGCGAGACGCGCCGGAGGGCGTGCGGCGCGAGTGTCGACCGGAGAGCGTGTGCGTGATGTTTTTCGGACCGAGCGGGACGCGAGGACGGGAGAGAGATTATTGTTGGGCCACCGTCGATCGATTGGCGAGGTATCGCGCGCACGCGTGGGCGGAGAGGTATTTCGCGCAGACGGTGCCGAAAAAGTTGCGGCCGGCGGCGTTTCGAGAGGCGTGCGACGAGGCGCGGGAAGTCGTGGCGGCGAACGGTGGCGATCCGAGGTTAGGAATCGATGCTTTCGGTGGTATGGGTGGTGATGGGGACGAGGACGGCGCGGAGGACGGGAAAGAGGAGGTGTTGGGGATGAATTCGTTCGGTTTGCCGTGCATGGTGGCGGCGAACGAGGAGCCGCGGTGCACGTCGTGCGGCGTCGTCGGAGACGAGGGATTGAAACTCAAGACGGCGCAGGGACGGTGTCGATTGTGTCAAAAGTTACACAAAGATGGTCAGTTTTGTCCGGTGTGCGATCGCGTGTGGCACTGGAGCGCGGGGGACCCGATGGTGGGGTGCGACAGGTGCGACAAGTGGATTCATCGAGAGTGCGACGCGCGCGCCGCCGAGGTGTTGGATAGGGAGGCGGAAAACGGCGAGGAGCTGGCGTACGAGTGCCCTTTGTGTAGAAATAAATCACCAGAACAATTAGCTGAGGAAGCGAGGCTCGCGGAGCTGGCGCGCGCGGAAGAGGAGCGCAAGGCGCAGATTCGCGAACGAAAACGGTTGGAAAAGCTTGTGAGCAAACCGCGCGTCGGTCGTCCGTCCAAGGCGGTCATAGAGGCGCGAGCGGCGCTCAAACGCATGCCCAAGATGGTAAAACTACCAAGAATGACGCCCAGGTCGCCGACGATCAAGTCCCCGCACGCGGTGTCGAAGAAACAAAATACCGTGCCAAAGCGTCCGAAGAGTTCGTGGCAGCTCTTTTCGGCGGATTTCTTTCAAAGCTTCAAGGATGAAAACGGCGATGAAAACATAGATTTTGCCGAGATTTATCGCGCCCAGGGCGCCGCCTGGCGCGACTTAGAGCCAAGCGAGCGTCAAAAGTACGAAGACATGGCCAAGGACGAGGCCGATCGGTTCAGGGAGATGATTTTCGACATGTTTCGAAACGGCGAGCTCGACGAGCAACAACAAAAGCGGTACGACAAGATTCTTCATCCGGAGCAGTACGAGACGAAGCGCGTGGAGAAGGCGTCGAGAAACGCGGACGCAAATAAAGCCTCGAGGCGTTCAAAGGCGGGAGATATCTCCAAATTACCGGACGGAAGCACCATGCCGGAGAAGCTCGCGGTGATTTGTAATGGCGTCGCCGCCGACTATTACACTCGCTCGAATCAAGTGCTGTGCCAGTGCTCAGATTGTGCGGGCGAAGCCAAGTTCATGTCGCCGACTGAGTTTGAAAAACACGCCGGCATGGGACAAGCCAAGAAATGGAAGGCATCTTTGCGCATGATTGAACCGGCAAAGATGCCCATCGGACGTTTCTTGGACGGGAGCGATTTCGACAAACGAACGCAGCGCGAGGATGGAGGCGGGCAAGAAACGCAAAAAACACAAAAGGAGTTGGATTACGAGATAGTTCAGGTGAGTTGGAGCGTCGATCGATGCGCCGTGTGCGACGACGAACGCGATTTCGATTACGACCAGCTCATCACGTGCGAGGCGTGCGCGGTCACCGTGCACCAGTCGTGCTACGGCGTCCCGGATATCCCCGACGACACCGTCGGTTGGTTGTGTCGTTCGTGCGAGCACACGGGCGGTGCGGTGAGCGAGACGCCGTTGTGCTGCCTGTGTCCGGTCGCGGGAGGCGCTCTCAAACCGACCACAATTCCTTCACTCTGGGCGCACAGCGCCTGTTGTCAATGGATTCCCGAGACGACGGTGTTGGACATCGAGCGCATGGAACCGATCGATAACATCGGAAACATTCAAAAAGAGCGTTGGACGCTTCTCTGCACGGTGTGCAAACAGCGCACGGGTGCAAAGATCCAGTGTTGTCATCCGGGTTGTTACCTCGCGTATCACCCGCTCTGCGCCCGCGCGGCGGGTCTGTACATGGACGCGAACGATGACGGAGAAGACGAAGAGGCGCCGCTGCAACTTCTCTCGTACTGTCACAGGCACTGTCGCGTGGATACGGAGCGCGCGCAAATTTATTCGGGCGACAAGGGGATGCGAATAGGCGAAGAGGGTCGGTTGATTCACATGGGCGCGAACAAGGCGACAAAGGCTGAACGTCGCGCGGAGGAGGAGAAGCGCGAACGCGAAGAAGCGCAAGAGCACGCCGAGGAATCCGAGCTGAGTTCTGACTCGGAATACGACTTGATGAGTTGCGCAAAATTCCGACCGTACGTCCCCATCGGTCACCCGAGAACGGAAGCGGATATCAAGGATGATAACGACGTCAACGTTCCGGGTTCGGCGGCGAAAAAGCCAAAACTTCGGAAACGCGTATTGCACGCTGACGAAGAAGACGACAAGGATGATGACGACGACGACGACGACGACGACGACGACGACGACGGAGATGAAGATGCCGAACGCACGGACACCGACACGATCGAAAACTCCATCACGGAAGCGTCTGGATCGAAGGATCAAACCGCGCGAGATGTTGAGATGTCAGATGACGCGTCAGACGAAGACGAAGATATGGAAGAGCTGTCAGATCTCGAAGTCGAATACGACGCCGCGCCGACGGACGACGACAGCGATGTCGAAGTCGGAAAATCTGAGTCGGAAATCGCGCTCCCTTCGAGTAAGGTTTCGGATGATCGACACGCGTCGCCGGCGGCAAAGAAACGTAAAACGGGCGAGGCGGTCGACGCGGATTCACCCGACGACACGGCTCGCGAGTTACAAGGACAACCCATCGCGTCGAATTCGAAACACGCGACCGTTCCAGGTGGTCTTCCCGTACCCAAAGGCAACGTACCGCGTCCCGAGCTACCTGAGGTCAAAGTTCGGTGCAAGACGCTGATGGGTGTGTTTCGTCCAGCGGATACGTACATTCGATGCTTGTGCAGGCGCTGCGACCGAGAGGCGGAAATCGAGCAACGCGCGGCGCCTGCTCTGTGGGAAGCCAACAAGTGGGAAGCGCACGCCGGTATGAAGCACACGAAAAAGTGGAAGTTTTCCATTAAAATCGTCGCTGACGACGGCGCGAATGAAGACGAAGAGGAAGCTTTCGGCGACTGGTTGGAGCGGAATAAAGTCGTCGTCTTGGCGAACATGGGCAAAACCACGCGAGCGTTGGGTCTTCCCGGAAAGAAACCTAAGAAACCTAAAAAGAACAATCAAGGCGACAGTCGCGTGCGAAAAACGAAAGCTTTGTTGGGTCTGGGCCTCGGACAATTTGAAGATGACACGCTCGGCGATAAGACGGAGGAAGCGAAGGCGCGCGCTCTCGTCGGACGGCGCGTCCAAGTCGACGTCGGCACCATCGTAGCGCCCGAATGGAAAGATGGCACGATGATCGATGTCACCATCACTCGTACGGGCATTCGGTACAAACTCATCTTTGACGACGGTACCGATCAGATGATGTCTTTTACGCGCGACGCACTCAACTTGAAGTTTACCGATGGCGACGCGCCGGACCTTTCATTCTTACCCGCCGGAGAAAAGCTGAGTAAAAGTAAAAACACGCAGCTCGAGATGCAAATGGCGATCGCCAACGCAAAGTTCAAATCGGCGAAGCGGCCGTCCAATCCAGTCGATCGAGCGAGGATCGCAGAGCTGGCGAAACCAAAGAAACCGCGCGAGAAGGAGGCGTGGGTTCAGTGTGAGAATCCGCAGTGTGGAAAATGGCGACGCGTGCCTCAAAGTTTCGCGGAAAAGCTCTCAGCAGACGACGCCGACATGTGGACGTGTGAAAAGAATCCAGACAAAGCGGTTTCCGTCTGCTCCGTGCCTCAAGAGTTTGAAGATGATGAAATCGATCGTCGAATCGCTCTGGGAGATGACGCTCCTTACATGGAGGAATCCGACGACGAAGCGTCTGACAGCACTGGATACCGCACACACGTTCCAGATGACTTACCCACGATGGTGAGCGTCGTCTGCAGAGGCGTCCTGGGGACGTACCAAGTACAGACTCGTCGGATTGAGTGCCTGTGCCAGGAATGCGTCGCAGCCGACAACGGTCCGGTTTACATCGATCGGGAAAAGTTTGAGGCGCACACCGGCGTCAAGGGAACGAAAAAGTGGAAATCGGCAATCAAGGTCGTTCTCAGCAACAGAACGTTGATCACGCTCGGTAAATGGCTCGAAATTTGGGGTTGTGAAGTCTACCGTGAAGAGATGGTCGATTTGACGGATCCATCGCTCGCGCATAATAGGAAGCTCAGTCGCAAGCAGCTTGAAGAAATTCAGCGAAATGTGTACAAGCGTCTCGGTCTCAACAAGAACGACAAGAACGCCAAGGTCACCGGCCCGCCACCGAAGACTGGAAAACGCCTGATAGTGGGCCTGACTCCTTACATCGTTCGAGGCACGCGCGGAGATTCCATTCGTGAATTGATTGAATCGAAAAAGTACACACCGGAAGAGTTCGCAGCCCTGCAAAACGAGAGAAAATCACGAGGGCAAGGTGCGAGCGCGGATGATGGCAAAATCGTGGAGCAGCAGGGGATGACCATGCGCGAGAAACTTGAACACATGACTGCGACATACTCTGACAGGCTCACGTTTGCAAAGTCAAACATTCACGGATGGGGCCTCGTCGCCAAAGTTTTCCACAAAGCTGGTTCCATCGTCACGCAATTTAAGGGCGAGACGTGTCGCAGCACGGTTGCCGATATTCGAGAGTCGCGTTACGAAGAGGACGGCGTCGATTGCTATCTCTTGAAACAAGACGACGACACCGTCGTGGACTGCACGTTTCAAGGAAACTACGCTCGATTTACAAACCACAGTTGCAACCCCAACATGTACTCCAAAATCGTCAAGGTGGATAACGAAAATCACATTATTTTCTTTGCCAGAACGGATGTTAAGGCTGGCGAGGAGTTGACGTATAATTATAGATTTGAAAGCGAGGATGGCAAGGTTCCGTGTTATTGCGGCGCGCAGAATTGCCGAGGTTACTTGTGCTAGAAGGCTTCTATCAGCGTAGAATTAAACATTGTATTATCATTCATCAATTGTGCTTTTGTTACAAATAAATAAAAGCGAAACACGCGCGCGCGACCTCTTCAGTCTTCTTTACTCTCGCCGACGCCAGGGAGCATTCGTTTTACGTAGTCCGCCATTAAACGATCATTCTCACTGCTCACCTCCGAAATCACCGTCTCCTGCATCTCATCGAAATTAAACACTTCATCTGCGTACGTTTTCCTCACCTCGAGCAGTCTCAATCCCAACGTTCTCGACGTGATGTCGTCCCTCGACATCAACTCTTGCATCCACGCGTTGCCGTCCCGAATCGGATTCTCATCCATGTACGCCTTCAACGTCTCGTATGTCTCGCTCGGCGCCGTGCCCTCGCGCTCGGCCCGTTCAAGTTCTTCGGCCAAAACCGCTCGCGCGGCGACCGCCGTGAACAGACGCTTCAGCGCATCACACGCGGCGATCTCGGGCGACCGTCCCTGAAACGCATCGCTCGGGACGTGCATGCGTCCCGGTCGTCCCGTCGCGCGAGCCGTCGCGCATCGCCCTCTCTCGCGCGCGTCTCGCGCGTTGCCGCGCACCGTTCGCACCACCGCGCACCGCACCGCGCCCGCGCGCATGTCCCGTCGTGTCGTCCGCGTCGAACTCTCCCGCCGCCGGCCCCGCGACACCCCACACAGAACGCCTCGAGACTCGCTCACGCGCGCGCGTCATGTCCGCCGCCGGTCGCGCGAGCGCGTCCAACGAGGCCACGTTCACGATCGAGAACGAGGATCACACCCTCGGGAACGCGCTGCGATACGTCCTGAACGCCAATCCCGTGGTGAGTCTGTGCGGGTACAGCGTGCCGCACCCGATGGAACGAAAAGTGAACGTGCGCGTGCAGACGACGGGGGCGAACGGGGCGACGGCGCAGGGGGCGATGCGGGACGCGTTGTTGGACGTCATCAGCGTGTGCGATCACGTGCACGAGACGTACGAGCGGGCGGAGACGGAGTTTAGCAAAAAGGGTAAAAAGTGAGCGGCAGCCGCGCCCACCGGACACGACGGTTGTAAGATACACAGGAATATAAATTACTATCGACGAACGTTACGCGAGCGGTCACATGCTTTGAATCTCGAGTAAGCGCGCCTCGATGGAGGCGAGGAGGGATTTTCGGTCTCGCGCGTCGGAGGCGAGAAGGTGAGCGGCTATTTCTCGCTTGCGAGCGTCGACGTGTCGAGCCATGGATTTGACCGGTGTCACCGGCGCCGACGCCGACGCGGTGGGCGCCGCAGGGGCGGAATCCGTCGACCACTTGCCCTGTTCCTCGATGATCTCTATCAAGCGCGCGTTTTGTGCGTTCGAGGAGGCGAGTCTCGCCTCGAGGCTGGCGACTTCTTCTCTCGCCTCCGCCGTCGCGGCTTCGCGTTTTTCAATCTCTGAATCCATGCGCTCGAGCTCCATCGTCGCCTCGTTCAGTTCCTCGACGAGCTTATCGCGACCTTCCACGAGTTTTGCGACGCGTTCGTCGACGTCGGCGGCGTCCGTGACTCTGGTGGCGCCCATTTCCTTCGCCTTGGAGCGCAACAGTTGAGTTTCCTCCACGGCATCGGAGAGCGCGGCCTCCGCTCTTTTGAGCTTGCGGTCGACGTAAGCGCGTACGCGCAGATGTAATTCATCGTCACGCTGACCATCCTGATCGTCGATGACTGATTTTATATCCGCGATGGCGCTCTCGGCGGCGAGGGCACGCTTCTCAAACGCCTCGGCTGACTTTTTCGCGTCTCGCGATGATTTTTCAATCCGTGACATGCGCTCGCGATAATCATCCGCCTCGACTTCTGCGACGGCGGCGACGCGCGATGCCGACTCGGCTCGAGCGTTGACGTCGTTCTGTGTGTTGACCAAATCCTCTAACTCTTCCTCGACGGCGACTCTGCGACTGCGCTCTTCCCTCAGCTCGGCGAGGAGCGCGTATTTTTCCTCCTCTTGCGCCGCGATTTCTTCGTCCGTGTAAAACTGCCCGCGCGTCGAGTGTGTTGTCTCAGCGTCACCGTCGCGGGTGTCACCGTCGCCCTCGTCGCCGCCTCCGCGCGCCGCCGCACCGCCGAGTCTGCGTTCTTCTCTACTCTCGTCCAAATCTCTTCGAAGTTGCGCCCCCTCTTCCTCCGCTCGCAACAACTCCTCTCTCGTCTCTCGCAACGCGCTCTCTAGGTTCCGTATCCTCGACATGGCCGCTTCACTCGCCTTGACCGCCGCTTCACGCTCTCGCGCCGACTCTTTCGCCGACGTCGCGTCCGCCGCCGACTTCGATCGAAGCGTCTCGACGGCTTCCAATTTCTTCACCGTCTCGGCGTGCGCGCGTTCCGTCTCCTCCAATCTCGCCACCGCCGCATCTCGCGCTCTCTCCGCGTCCGCCAGCGCCGCTTCCGCCTCTCTCGCGCGCCTCTCCAGGCTCTCTCTCGCCCCGCTCGCCTCGCCCGCGGCGTCCCTCGCGGCCGCCGCCGCGTCCCTCGCCGATTCCCTCTCGCTCTCCGCCCTCGCCGCGCTCGCCTTCGCTTCCTTCAAACTCAGCCGAAGAACGGCGAGCTCCGATTTCACGTTCGCCGTCTCCGCTCGCGCCGCTCTCGCGTCCTCCACCGCCGCCGCGAGCGCGTCGTCCGTCGTCGTCTTCTCCGTCCGCGTCCCCGCGCGCGCCTCCATCCCCTCGTCCGTCGTCGGCGGCGCCTCCTCGGCCTCCGCCTCGACGACCGGCGCGTCTTTGCGCGTCGCTCGCGCCGCGCGGAACGCCTCGAGCTGCGCGTCGTCGTCGTCGTCAGTCGGCGAAATCCACGATGAATCAATCCTTCGCGCGCGATCTTCTTCCCTCGCGCGTCGCGCGCCACCGCGCGCGTCGCGTCTCCGCGTCCACTCGCGACGCGTACCTTGATCTTGCCGCGATTTCTGAGCGCGTCGCGCGACGACATGCGACTCGTCCCGCGTCCGAGACGCCGCGCGAGCGATTCTCAGGACGACAACGCCAACCGTCGACGCCGCACTCGAACGCGCGCGACGTCGGCGTCATGCCGTCTCCCGTCGTCGACGTCGACGAGGAGACGCCGGACGTCAAGGTGCGCCGCTCGACGCGTCCGATCGCGCGTCTCGTCGCGTCGTCGCGAACGCGCGATGAATCATCGTGGAAGACATTGACATTCGAGCGAGCGACTGATGAACCGCGTGCGCGCGCTCGAACAGGCGGAGATGCGTGCGTCGACGCTCGTGCGTCTCGCGACGGTATCCGTGCTCCTGTGCGTCGTGTTCACGTACGCGATGGCGACGACGCAATCGAGGATACTGAGCGATGCGTTTCCGGTGATTTCTGAAACATTCCTGGGCAAACCGCAGAGTTCGGTGAGCGAATTCATCCTCGGGTGGGCGTCTCTGGTGCTTTTCGGCATGAGTTGGACGGTGACAACGTACCTGGAGCGATACGCGTCGAGGGATGCGTCTTGGCGACGATGGGCGAGGCGAACGACGTGGTTCGGGTACGCGGCGGCGGTGGCGTTGGCGCTGACGGCGACGATCAATTACGACGAGAGTTTTCGCGCGCACATCACGGCGGCGTTTGGATTTCTCTTCAGCATGGTGATTTGGTTGGCGTTGGTCATTCATCAGTTGCGTCGTCACCCGAACGCGGTGAGTGAATTGAGTCTGAGGGTGAAGACGGCGGCGTGCGTCGCCGCGGGATCGGGCGTCTTCGGGTTTCTTGCCCTCTCCGGCGCGACGACGAAAGAGAAGGCGTACAGTTGGATCGGCGCGTGCGAATGGATCGCCGTGCTCGCCATCCTTCTGGCGTGTTACACCGTGAGTTGGGACCTCGACGCCAGGGGCGCGGTGTTCCTCGTACGTTTCGACGCGTCGTCGGCGTCTGTCGACGCCGACGACGCTCCGTGACGTCGTTCTTCGTTCGCTCGCGTCACCGCGTCACCGCGCATCGCCCGCCCGCCCGCCCGCCGTTGTTTTAGGATTGTTCAATAATCGTTAGTCGATAGCTCTATCCGCGCGCGACGCGCGTCGCCGGTCGTTTCCCTTTCGGCGCCTTCCGCGCTTTTTCAAAAACCTGAAAAAATTTTCCCAATTCCACACATCGCCGCGTGCGCGTCCACCGTGGTCATGACTGCGCCGTCCTCGCCCGCGTGCACGTCCGCGCGCCTAACCGCCGCGCCGTGCCGCGCGCGACGCTCCCGCGCGCCCGCTCGCGCGCGTCAGCCGCGCGCGTCCCGCGTCCCGTTCGCCGCCGCCGCGAGCGCCGCTCCCGCCGCGACTCGCGGTCTCGACGGCGGCGAGTACTCCCGCGAGCTCGAAGTCGCCCTCGACGCCGTTCGTCTCGCGAGCACGGTGTGTCAGGAGGTCCAGGGGCAGCTCATGCGCATGGACGAACAGGCGGAGACGAAGGATGATCGATCCTTGGTGACGCTCGCCGACTACGCGGCGCAAGCCATCATCGCTTGGTACGTCTCGACGCGTTCGAACGGCTCGATGTGTGTGAAAAGAATGTGTACAAATTCGCGCGTTCCGTGCGTCGATCGCGTCCGAAAGATGAGAGACTGACGAGGGTGACGATGACAGGCGGATATCGCGCGATTTTCCAGACATGACGCTCGTCGGCGAGGAGGACGCCGAGGCGCTCACCGAGGGCGGCGAGGGCGGCGCGGAGACGCTGGCGAAGATTGTCACGCTCGTGAATAAGACGTTGAAGGCGCACATGGGCGATGAGGCGCCGGAATTGTCCTCGCAAGAGGTCGTCGATGCTATCAACAAGGGACAGAGCTCGGGCGGCGCCGAAGGGCGACACTGGATTTTGGATCCCGTGGACGGGACGTTGGGATTCGTGCGAGGCGATCAGTACGCGATCGCGTTGGCGCTCATGGAGGAGGGTGATTTGAAGGTTGGTGTGATGGGGTGCCCGAACATGCCGAAACAGGGGGACGTGTTGGAGTTTGAATCGAGTTATTCGTACGGATTTTCTCCGCGACTCGTCTCCAAGATGCTCGCCGGCGATTCTCTCGGTTGGTATAAAGGGTGCATCTTCACCGCGGTTCGCGGTCACGGCGCGTACATGTTCCCCACTGACGCTTCTCTGAACATTGAACCGACCAAGGTGTCCGTGAGCGGCGCCTTCGATCCCACCAAGGCGAAATTTACCGAGCCGGTCATGAAGGCCAACTCGTCTCAGGGTTTCACCGCCGCCGTCGCCGACAACCTCGGCATAGAGTGCAAACCGCTGCGCATTTACTCGCAAGTCAAGTACGGATCCGTGGCGAGAGCGGACGCGGATGTCTTCATGAAGTTCCCTAAGGCTGGTTACCGCGAGAAGATTTGGGATCACGCGGCTGGGGTGATTCTCGTCGAGGAGGCGGGCGGGTGCGTCTCGGACGCCGGCGGCGCCAAGCTCAACTTTGCGGGTGGGCGATATATTGAGGGCTTGGATCGCGGTATCATCGCCGCATCGTCGGCGCTTCACGAGCGTCTTCTCGACGCCGTGGCCAAGTCTTGGTCGTCTTCGCAGCTCTAACTATATTTCGTTGTACTAGTCGCCACGTCGGGAAAACACCTCAAAAGAATCCTTCAAAGAAATACGTTGTGCGTTGAAATACAAACAGAATTTGTGTATTAAATGAATCGCTCGCTGATCTCACCTCGCCTCTCTGCTAACCCTACTACTGACGCGCGCTTAGAGCGTCAAGCTGCTCGGGTTCTCGATGACTTCGCGCAAAGTCTTGCCGAAATCCGCCGCGACGTTGCCGTTCACGTGACGGTGATCGGCGACGATGTTGACGGTCATGATGCTCTTCACGCCAATCATACCACCGACCGGGACGACGGTCTTCTTGGAAGAACCGATGGCCAAGATGGCGGTTTGGTTCGGCGGGAGGATGGCGTCGAATTGGTCGACGCCGAACATGCCGAGGTTGGAGATGGTGAAGTTGCCGTCGGCGTAATCCGCCGGGGCCAAACCGGAACCGCGCGCCTTCTTCACGAGACCGCTCCAGTCGCGGCCGAGTTGGTACACGTCCGTGTTGGCGCAATCTCTGAGCACCGGCGTGATCAAACCGTTATCGAGCGCGACGGCGACGGCGATGTTGGCCGACTCGTTGTACACGATTCCTTGACCGTCGTGGTAGGTGGAGTACATGATCGGGTGCTGGGCGAGCGCGACGCCGACAGCCTTGGTGAGCAAGGCGGTCATGGTGACACCCTTCGGCTTGAGGGTGGCGTAGAGCTTGTCGAACTCATCGGTGCAGATGCTCATGGCGATGCGAGACACCGGCACGGAGAGAGACGGCATCATATTCTTCGCCACGGCGGCTTGCATGCCGGAGAGCGGCACGACGGTGCCAACCGGCGCCGGCGGCGCGACAGCCGCCGGCTTGGTCGGCGCCGGCGCAGCGGCAGCCGCAGCCGGCGCGGCACCAGCCTTCGGCGTCGGCGGCAAGCCCGCGGCGGTCTCGATGTCAGCCGCGGTGATGCGACCGTTCAAGCCCGTACCGCGCACGCCGTTGAGATCAACCTTGTGCTTCTTCGCGAGCTTCTTCGCGTACGGCGTCGCGACGACGCGTCCAGACGCCGCCGGCGCGGCAGGCGCCGGTGCAGCCGCCGCCGGTGCGGCCGGCGCCGGTGCAGGCGCCGCGGCCGCCGGCGCCGGCGCGGCTGGCGCGG
>Ga0181573_10000953_pt1 | contig 29762 bp, 14 predicted proteins | sample 101ome_25_FD_148643 | JGI IMG/M metagenome (GOLD analysis project Ga0181573, IMG submission 148643) | Coastal salt marsh microbial communities from the Groves Creek Marsh, Skidaway Island, Georgia - 101409BT metaG (spades assembly) | ecosystem: Environmental > Aquatic > Marine > Intertidal zone...
CGCCGCGCCCCGCGACTTCCCCCGCGCCGCGTTCTCGGGGTCGTACTGGTCCGGATCGTGCATCAGCTGCTTCTTCGCGACGTGCGTGGGGGCGCCGACGGGGGTGGCCGCCATGTTCTTGGCGGACGGCACCGTGTCCTCGAAGCCGCCGTTACCGGCGGCGACGGGCTCGAATCGGCCCCGGTTTTGACCCGGGGGCGCCGGGTGGCCAAACGACGACTGGCTCGACGCGAGCGACGCGGACCGCCGCGAGTCGGCGTAGCCCCGCGACGCGTTCTCCGGGTCCCACTGATCGGGATCGTAGATCACCGCGTCGGATCCGCGCGCCCTACCGACGGCGTTGGAGGCGGGCGGCGTCGGCGGGGGAGGGGGCGGCGGGGGGGGCGGCGGCGGGGGCGGCGGGGCGTTGGACCGCGGCGGTGGCATGGATCCGATGGGTTCGACCCTGAGGCCGCCGGGCTGGCGGAGGTTGTGAACGTTCTCCCCCGCGGACGACAGGCTCATGTCGATGTCGTCCTCGGGAACCTTGTAGAAGACCTGCGCCGACCTGCTCGGCGACAGCACCTTGAGCGAACAAGGCCTGGGTTCCTGCTCGTAGGGCCCGACGAAGGTCTGGGGCCCGCCCGGGGATGTGAAGTGGTCCTCGTCGTGGCCCACCCGGCCGGCGCCGCCAAAGCTCCACGCGTCCGTGTCGAGGCAGATGCGGTACTTGCCGGGCATGCCGAGGCCAACCTCGAGGCCCTCGTAGCTCTCCGTGGGGTGGAAGTTGAAGACGAAGAGGAGGGGACCGCGCTCGGCGACGATGACCTTGCGCTCCTCGCAGGCCATCGACACAAACTGGTGTTCGTGCGACATGAACGAGTACTTCTCCTCGAGCTCCTGCAGAGCCTTGTCGAAGTTGTTGAGCTCAAAGTACCGCAGGTGCTCGGTGTCCGCCAGGGTCCACTGCCGCCTGCAGTGGTCGTGCTTCCACTTGTTGCCCTCGCGCGGGAAGTCGACCCACTCCGGATGGCCAAACTCGTTCCCCATGAAGTTGAGGTAACCCTCACCACCAATCGCCATGGTGATCATCCGGATCATCTTGTGCATCGCCATGCCTCGGGCGACCACGTCGGTTGGGGGCTCGAACGTGCTCATGCCGTCGTACATTTCGGCGTCCATGAGCCAGAATGCGATGGTCTTGTCGCCGACGATGGACTGATCGTGCGACTCGGAATAGCCGATGCACTTCTCGGTGTATCGGCGGTTGCACAGAGTCGCGATGATATCGTGCATGCTCCAGTCCTCGTCCTTGAGTTTACCCTCGCGAGAAGCCTTGAGGATTCGGACCCACAGGTCGGGGATCGCCATCGCGAGCCTCGCGTCGAAGCCCACGCCGCCCTCCTTGACCGGCCTGCACAGCGTGGGCATACCCGAGACGTCCTCGGCGATGACCTCGATGCCGGGGTAGCACTCGTGGAGCATGTCGTTCGCCATCATGAGGTAGTTGACCGCGGCCACGTTCGTCTCCATCCCGAAGTACTGCTTGTAGTCGCCGCTGAACTCCATCTCGAGGCCGTGGTGGTTGTAGAGCATGGAGGTGACGCCGTCGAAACGAAAGCCGTCGAACCCGTACTCGTCCACCCAGTACCTGAGGTTGGACAGGAGGTACCTCTGAACCTCCCAGTTGCTGTAGTTGTAGAGACGGGAGTCCCACAGCCAGTGGTACCCCGCGTCGCCGGTTCCAAAGTAGGACGACTCGGTGTGCTGCCCGAAGTCGTACCCGGCGATGCCGTCCTCGATGTTGCACGACACGTGGCAGTGCACCACGTCCAGCAAACATCGGATGCCCATCCCGTGAGCCTTGTCCACGAGGTACTTGAGATCCTCGGGGTTGCCGCATCGCGACGACACGGCGAAGGGGTTGGTGACGTGGTAGCCGAAAGAGCCGTAGTACGCGTGCTCCATCACCGCCATCAGCTGCACGGTGTTGTAGCCGCCAGCCTTGATTCTGGGCAGGATATCGTCGGCAAACTCGCGGTAGGTGTTAACCTTGGGATCCTCGCCGCTCATGCCCACGTGAGCCTCGTAGATGCGCGACGCGGCGGGTCTGGGCGGCCGGGGGTTCTGGCGGACGTACTTCTCGCCCGCCGGGGGATCCCAGTACACGCCGTCGTAGTGCGCGCCGAGCTGGGGCTCCTGCGTGGCGTAGGTGATCCACGCGGGGATGCGGTCGACCCACCCTTGATCGGACTTTCGCATCTTGATCTTGACTCGCGTGCCGTGCTTGATGGTCCCCGCGGGCAGGGTGATCTCCCAGACGCCGAAGTCGTCCTTCTTCATGGGGTGCGAGTCCGGGGACCACTCGTTGAAGTCGCCGATGAGGAACGCGGAGCACGCGGCGGGCGCCCACTCGCGGTACGTGATCTCGCCGGACGGGGTCTTGTTGAAGCCGAACTTGAGGTACCCCTTGGAGAACTCCTCGAGGGATCCCTCCGCCTCCTCGATGCGTCCCTTCGTCTCCATGAACTTTTCCCAGCGGTACTTCAGGTGACCCTCGTGCTCGAGGAGCTGCTCGTCGACGGCGGCGCAGCCCATGCCGTCGACGGAGTAGCCGGTGGGGCTGGCGTTGCCCGCCATGGCCCGCGCGACCGCGGCGAGGGAGCCGCGCTTGGTGTGCGCGGGATGGGCGGCGGTGGTGGCGGGTCGCCCGGCGCGCTCGGGGCGACGCTCGCCGTGCGCGCGAACCACGCGACCCTTACGCGCGTGAGCCGACCGGCGCGCTACGACTGGGGCCGCGATAGGGACCGCGATCGAGCCGCACCGGACGGACATTTCGGTGCCCCGGAAAAAACCGAGGTGGAGGCGGTCGGCGAACTCGGTCGCTCGCCCCGGGGTGGTGCCTTCGGCCTCTGACGAGAGCGCGTGAAGCTCGCGGCGTCAAGACGGGCGCGCGCCTGCTCGGGTGTCGACGATTACGGCGGTGAGCGCACCGCGCGCGATCTCTGGCTCGGTGACATATCCGCAGGTCGCGAGAAAAACAACAACGGCTTGCAGGTTTCTGGAGTTGGGAACGGTCAGTTGGCCCCGTCGGTTTCGAATTTCTCCCGACCTGCGTCACTGTTTACTCACATACGAAAACGCGCCCGAAAAAAGCATCGCGCGTCTGACTCATCACCCATTCCCCGTCCAGTCAAAAAAGGGTGACACGTCCGCACCCGGGGAGGGAAAAATGACGAGTCCCGATTCGTCGGTGCCGTCCCGGGTGCCCAAGGGATAAGGCGCTTTAAAAAGCTTTCCACTTGGCGTCGCGCCGGCTGCGGGTTTTCGAGTCTCGCCCGCGCCGAGTTCGAGTTTTGATTTGGCTTTTCGGCTTTTTTATTTCTCGTACTCGGGACCCGCGCCTACACCTCCGGCACCTGCGGCAGGTTCATGATCTCCTCCACCGCGTCCCGCGGGTCCAGGTCGTCCTCCAGTATCCTCGCCACCGCGGTGAGCACGGGCAGCGACACCTTGTAGCGCCGCGCGAGCTTCATCACCGCACCCGCCGTCGCCACCCCCTCAGCAACCTGATTCATCGACCCGAGGATGTCCTCGAGCGATTCCCCCTTACCCAGCCGCACGCCCACCGTGCGGTTGCGGGATAGATTCACGAAGCACGTCAGCATGATGTCGCCCGTGCCGGACAGCCCCGCCAGCGTCTCCGGCCTCGCGCCCATCTTCGAGGCGAGCCACCGAATCTCGGCGCATCCCTGCGCCACGACGGACGCCAGCGCGTTGTTTCCCAGCGACAGGCCCTCGATCATGCCCGCGGCGATGGCCAGCACGTTCTTCAACGCGCCGCTCATCTCCACGCCCACGACGTCCACGCTGGTGTTGACCCTCAGGTGCGTGGACGCGAAAAGGCGCTGAACCCTCCACGCGAGATTCTTATCCTCGGACGCGGCTACGATGGCTGTCGGCAATCCCTGCATGAGCTCGACCGCGAAGGTGGGGCCGGACAACACCGCGAGGGGTTGCTTGCGACCGAGTCCCTCCGGGATCACCTCGGACATCATCTCGCACGTCTCCCTGTCCAGACCCTTGCTGAGGCAGAGCAGCGGTGTATCCGGGGCTATGTGCTGCTTGACCCCCGCGAGAAACGCCTTGCTGGACTGGACGGGCACCGCGTGGACGATGAAATCGGAGCCCGGCAGCGCGTGCGCCGGGTCCGTGGTCGCCCTGATGTTCGTCGGGAGCTCGTACTGGGGCAGGTACTTGGCGTTCTTGTGGTCCTCGTTGATGGACTCCGCATCCGCCTCTGATCGAACGAGGATGACGACGTCCAGGTCCGCCTTGTTGCGCGCCAATAGCGTGGCCATCGCGGTGCCGAAGGACCCTCCGCCCATGACCGCCACCTTCTTCGTGGTGGCCAGGACGTCCTCTTTCTTCGAGTTCTTCTCCTCCACGCGCCGCGACCAGCGCATCACCTTGTCCCAGCTCTGGCGAACCGCCTCCCGCTCCTCGTCGCTGATGCCCTGCTGGAAGCGCTCGTACACGCCGTTGGGCTTGGGCTTAGATGACTCGGACGCGTCGGCTTTGACCACCGTGGACTTATGCCTTCGATCGCGGCCGGTCCATCGCGCGGCGATCGAGCGTCGCGCGACGCGATCGCGCGCGAACCCCCCGTCTCCCAAAAGCGATTTGCCCTGCGTTCGCGGCGAGCGGGTCGCGCCGCGGGTCGGGGCGGCGAGACGCGCGCACGCCGGCGATGATGCCGCGGCGGCGATCATATCGCGTGACTGCAAGTGTACCGACGAAAGATGCCGAGCGCGAAGTCGACGATTGCCGAGCGCCCGTCGCCTCTCCGCGGCGTGTTCTGTCGCGCGCTGTCCTTCGAACCCTATCACAAAAGACCCTGAAAATCACGCTCACCAGTGGCTCTGCACCCGCGAACATGCTGTGTGACCAGGCCAGGCAGACTGGTGTGATGAGGCTTCAAAATGTACCAGCTTTCGAGTCGGCGTGGGAAGTGTCGCGGCGCGAATTAACCGTCGGACAACGAGCGCCCGGGATGGCAGTGGGCCGCCGGGTACCCCTACGCGGATCACCTCGGCGTGCGTACGCTCGAAACGATGAGAAGTGTGTCTCGTGTCCGTTAAAATGTCCTCAGTCGACGCCCCCGCCCCGTCCCGTGCCGTAAATTTTTCACGCCGCCGCCATCCTCTCGCGCGCCAACCGTTCCGCGTCGAAATCCGACAGCGACTCCATAAACTCGCCCAGGTTCCTCTCCGACACGGTCAGCACCGACGCCTCGAACGAATCGTGCCTGAACTTGGCGCGTATGTGCTCCGCGGCTCTGCGGAACGAGTGCGCGAAGTGGTTCCCACCCGCGGTGTCGTCGTTGTTGGGTTTACCGGTGACTCCAACCACCATGGCCATGCCCTTCTCAGCCTCCACGCACGGCCCCACGACCACCAGCGGACGCTCGATCTTCTTCACGGTCCTCAGCGCGTCCTGCAGGAACAGCGCCAGCCTACGCAGCGAGAGCGGGTGCTTAAAGTAGGGGAGATCCGCCGGGGAACCGTGATCGAGAAGCGAAAAGTATCGCAAGCCGCCCACGGTGCGAATCACCGCCTTGTTCGCGAGCGCCAGTCCGCCCTGCCGCATGAGCGCCCGCTGCGCGCGCATCGCGTGCCCAAGACCCGCGGACATCTCGTCCGAGCGCGTCATGCCGAGCGCGTTGACCGCGCGCCAAAACGCGGCGCCTCCGCCGCCGCCGCCTTCGCCGTCGTCACCCTCCGCGTCCTCATCCGCGCCGGTGGTGGACGGGAGCCCCTCGAGCAGCGCGGTGATTCCGTGCACGACGTCGGAGGCCGCGAGCTTCACCTTGAAGCCGTGCGAGAACGAGAAGGACCAGAACTTGAGGTCCGTCAGGCCGTGGCTCGAGCCGTGCTCCTCGAGCTTCTCGCCGAGCATCTTCACGTGCTCGGGGCTCATGTGCGAGTACTGCTGCTTGCAAACCTCGAGCGGCAGGCCGATGTGGGTCAGGAGCGAGTTCATGGCCTGACGCCCGACGTCCCTCCACGTCTGCATGCGGGTCGCCACGTACGGCGAGTGCAGCATGGCCTCGTACAGGGACCAGTGCCTGAGCATCGAGAACCGAAACTCCTCGGCGTACTGGATCCTCCGATCCTCAAACGCTCGAACCACGACGCCCTCGTCCAGCACGCGCGACGTGGGGGCGTCCGCGCCGGGCAGGTTACTCACCTGCGTGGCGAGCTCCATCACCCCGGCGGTGTACGACTCGTGCGAGAGCCTCTGATGCACGTACTGGTCGGTGAGGGAGACAATCGCGAGCCAGAGCGGGAGATGCTTCTCGAGGGAATCCTTGTGCGTGTCGTGCGCGATGTCGTACATCAGCAAGCCCGCGGCTCGGCCGTAGAAGGAACCGCGGGAGTAGTACGCGATGCGCTCGTACCGCTTCTGCTCGCGCCGCAGCCTGCGGGTCCTCGGGGAGGGAACGTTCCTGTTGGCGCGTCGCTCAGCCTTCTCCGCCTTGCGCCTTCGCTTCGCGGCGCGCTCGTCGTCCCGATGCTCGTCGCCTTCGTTCCCCCCGCTGGAGTTCTCCTTGTCCCCGTCCTCGTCCTCGTCGCCGTCGGATTCTTCCTCGTCGTCGTCGGATTCTTCCTCGGATTCGTCGGATGAGTCGTCGTCGGACGAGTCGTCTTCGCCGTAGTCCGAGTCGGGCTCCGGGAAGTGCTCCTCGCCCTCCTTCTCGTCTCGCAGCACGAGGACGTCGCGGTTGTCCGCGCGGGTGTTCTCGAGGTTCAGCGGGCGGTGGCTGTCGAACACAAACACGCGCGTGCCCTCGGGAAGGCCTGAGGGCGGATTCGGGGGAGGAAATTTGGGGTTCGCGGGTCAGTTCGGGGGTGGTCGGGGCGACGTTCAACGGATCGCTTTTTTTGAAATCCGGCGAAAGACGGTGGGGTGCCCGACGAGTCGAGTCGGGGGACGCACCCAGCAGGGTGACGACGTCTTCGGTGCCTCCACAGTTGATGAGGACGATGGATCGGTTCTTGCCATCCTTGGGGAGGCGCTCGCCCAGGTTCTGAAGCTCCTGGTAGCCCCCCACCGGGTACGCGCTGAACGGGATCCCGTCGGACCGCATCATCGTCTTGAGGATGCTGAACGCCGCGCAGGAGTCCACATCGGCGGTGGACACGTACACGAGCACGGGGCACTCGCGGCTGTCCTGCCGGAGCTCATCGTACGCGAACCGGAACTTGTCGCGCTCGACGAGCATGGCGCCGTTGGATACTGTCTTCCGCCCTCGCGACCCTGGCGCGTCGCGCTCTGGCGGTCCTCGGAATTTTCAAAAAACCAAAAACCACGGTCAACCGACCGCTCAGGACGCCCAGTCGCGATAATCCAACAAATCCAACGCACGCGCGCCAGAGGAGCGCGAGAGACGGCGAGCGGCTATCGTGTGTTTTACAACAAATTCGTCGCGTGCGTGTCCTCACCCCCGCTGCTGATTGGACAGCCACGCCAGGCACGTCTTGAGATCCACCAGCATTACCTTCAGCGCGGCGGTCCACCGCTCGTACCGGTTAAACGGAAAACCAATCTTCAACCACCGCTGTTGACCGTCGACCTTGTCGCCCTCGATCTTGTCGCCCTCGATCTTGTACGGCAGCTCGAACGGCGGGTTCACCCCGTTGCGCACGTCCCGGTCATTCGCGAACGCGCCAAACTCGTCGAGGCACTGGAGGAAACCCGCCATCGCCCGGTCGTACTTGTGCGACGAGAGGATGTTGACCGGCCCGTAGAGCTCGTACGCGTTGCCCTTGGCGTCGAGTACCTTGGAGAAGCTCCCCATCGGCTTCAACGTGTACCGCGAAAACTCGAGCTTCACCGCGTTGGCCATGGTGCTCAGCAGCAGACAGGCCATGCCCCACGCGGCGTTGATCTCGTCCCACTCCACCGCGACGTTCGATAACCTGCCGAGCCTGAACCCGTTCACCGTGCCGAATGGTCCGTCGAACCACACGTGAAACGCGTCGTTGAAGACGTTCGTCCTCTTGAGCCTCTCCAGTTGCCTCCCCGTCTGTTCGACGGATACGACGAGCGAATCGCGTTCATCCACGTGGCGTTCCAGCGCCAGCTTGAAGTCGTTGAAGTCGTCCCAGTACGCCGACTCGCGCGCGTCGAGGTCCGCCGCCTCCGCCTCCAGCTCGAGCCGCTCGCGGCGCAACTCGTCCAACTCCTCGCGCAGCTCATCCGCCTTCTCGAGCTCAGCCCTGAGCTCGGCCTCGAGCTTTCGCGTCTCCGCCTCCTCCTTCTCGCCCCGCGTGAACGCGCCGCCGCCGCCGGTCGCGGTTGAGCTCGCGTCGGCAACCCCCTCGGCAACACCCTCGGCAACCCCCAGCTCCTCGAGGCACTTGGCGTACGTCTCGCACTCGCTCTTCGTCTCCTTGATCCTCAGCTCGAGCTCCTCGCGAAGGGACGCGGCGCACTCGAGGCACATTGGCAGGTCGATCTTGGACTCGTCGCCGGCCATGTCGAATACCTTGGCCATGGCGGCGCATTGGGCGTCGATCCCGTGCCCCGCGACGTCTCTCGGGACCCTGCTCACGGAGGACGGCAGGACCACGAACGACTCGGCCATGTTCGCCACGTTGGCGCGCGAGGACGAGCGGGGCGCGGGCGCCCCCGACGGCGACGCGGCGACGACGCCGGGTTTGGCGCCGCGTGCACCCTCGGGGAGGATCCATGACTCGTCCACGCCGGCCCCCTGCGATGAACCCTGGCCGCCGTGTCCCCCCGCCCCGGCCCCGCCGTCGCCGTCGCTCCCCGTCGTGACGTCCAAGATGGCCGCGCACGCCTGGCACCTGAAGAGTAGCCTCGCGGGTGCGCCGTCCGGGGCGGCGACCGGCGGGCGCGGCGACTCCGTCGCCACGGACATGGTCCTGTGAGTGTCTCTGACGCGCCCGACCCGGCCCCGCGGCTCTCCCGGCGCCCCGCGGTGTGACGACGGCGGACGCGTCCTTTCGAAATTGTTGGAGGTGCCGTGAGACATGGGCCCACTGGAAACGGGAGGAAATCTGTGAGATTCGCCCGTCCATCCAGGTCAGCCCGTTTTACGTCCCCACCTCCAACACAACAGGCCAGCTGAGGGTCCGTCCCCACCCGAAGTCGCGTTCATGTCGACCACGTCTCTCGCAACGACCGCACGCGTCGCGCGGGTGACCGCGAAGCCCGCGCGCCGCGCCGCTGTCTCGCGCGCGCCCGTCGTTACCCGAGCATCAAACGATGGGAAATCCAACGCCGAAACGTCCAGCTGGCATCTCGACGCGTCTCGTGCGGTCGCCGCGTCGCTCTGCGCCGCGACCCTCGCGGGCACCGTCGCTCCCACCGCCGCGCTTGCCATCGACCTCGTCATCGCTGACCCCTCCGTCAAGCAGTACATGGACATGCGGGACGACGCTATGCGGATGAAGTGCGAGGGAGGCATGATGGACTGCGACGGCGATCGGAGGGAGTACGCGAAGAAGCAGGCTGAGAACTTCGTGGCGAGGAACACGGGCGCGGAGCGCGTCCTTCCGGATTGTAAGGTGGAGGAGGCGTGCACCGAGAACGTCCTGGGCGCCGCGTTCGCGGGGGTGCAGGGGCTGACCACGTCGGAGAAGCTGGAGAAGATGGGAAGGGACGGCGACGCCATCAACGGGACGAGAAAGTACTTCGGCCAGTGAATAAACGTAAATAGACTACGAGTTACGATTCTCAACGCCGAAACGCTCACTTACTCTCGCTCTCGCCCTCGGCATCGTCCCCTCCCTCTTCCTCTCCCCCATTCTCTTCGCCACCATCGTCATCCGGCATCTCCGCCATCTCCGCGCGCTTGTCCGCCACCGCCGTCTCGCACTTGGCCGCGTCGAAAGAGTCGATCCCGGCGCCCTCGAATTCGGCCAGCCATTTTCCCGCGGCGTCCGCCTCGCCCACCCTCGCCGCGGCCATCACCACAGCCTCCGCGATCGACGCGTCCACCTCCCACCCCTCCTTTCGCCACAGATTGTACACCCTCAACACCTGGTCGACGTCTTCGCACGCCTCGCACAGCTTCAGCAGCGCGGGTTTTATCATCGGCAACCCCATCGCGTTGTGGTTCTCCGCCGACGCGAGCGCCAGCCGCGTCGCCCCGACGCGGTGACACGCGCCGATGAACATCATGAGCGACTGCGGGGTGAGTCCGTGACGCTTCCTGGGGAGCTTCATGGACGCGAACGCCGCGGCTCGACGGTGGTGGAACTTGGCCATCGCGGCGGCGGCTGTCGTCGCGTCGTCGGCGGTGGCAACCTTGGCGACGAGCTGCTGGACGTGACGCTCCGCCGGCAGCTTCCTGGAGGCGTACCTGGCGTCGAGCGCGTCGCACAGCTGTCGGACGGTCATGTCGGGGTAGCCGTTCACGCGATCGCCCGCGGACACTGCGGATGATGGGGCGGGTGGGAGAGGGGACACGCGCGGTGAGCTGGAGTGGAGGGGCCGATCCGATCGCGGGGTTAGGGGTTTGCGAAATGGGTCGCGCGACGGCCGGTTCCGGGCGGAGCACGCGGGGGTTGGTCTCTCTCGAACGGGGGGCGCACCCGGGTAGTACTGCGCGCGTCCCATGACGTCGATCCGCACGATCTCCGCCGGCTCCGACCGGCGACGCGCCCGAGCGCTGGACGCGCCGTCCGTCTCGCCTCCGTCGCGGGCGTCGTCGCCCGCGAAGAGCGCGCGCCCGGCGGTGAAGCGCCGGGCGAAGGCGCTCAAGGCGCCCCCGCGCGAGATCGCGCGGAGGCTGCGAAGGGAATCCAACGCGTTCGGCATCGTCCGAGATTCCCCTCGGGCGTTCGCTCCACGACGAGAGCGCCGGCGATGTGCGCGCGTGCCGGGGCAGTCGCCGGACCCAAAAATCATTCGACACGTCGAGTCGCAATCGATGACCCATAAACCGCGAACGTCACCGAAATTCAGGGGTACGTAAATGCAAAATGCGCGTATACGGTCGCCGCGATGATCCTGAGTGGCCTTGGGTGCAGGCTTCAAACCTGTAGGGGCTTAGCGGCCCAGAGGTTCGATTCCTCCTTCGAGGCGCCACCTTTTTGCCCCCGGGCGTGACGACAACGCGCGCATCGCGCTCGCATATCGCGCGACTCTCTCCGCCATCCTATCACGAGATGCACTCAAAACAATAAAGCTAGCCCCCTCGCGCCGCCGCCGTCAGTCGTCGGAACAATCGGCGACAGATTAGATTCACAGCTCCTTCGCCTGCGACATGGCCGCCGCCTTGGCCGCCACGGCGGACAGGAACCCGCCAACCTTGTCCAGCCCGGTCTTCCGCGCGGCGTCCACGACGACGTCCCGAACCGTGATGTAGTGCGGGACGACGTGTTTGACGAGCAACGGATCGAGGGAGGGTCCCAGGTGCTTCGCGTAGAGGGACGTGAGCGACTCTCCGAACATTGCCCAGAAGACGTAGACGGTCAAGCCCAGGATGACGCCGGTGAGCGCGTTGGCCTTCATCGGGTTCTTGTCGACCCATCTGTCGAGTTTGCCCATCCACAGCTCGAAAGGATCGTGGGAGCGGCGCGAGCGTTTCTTGCCGCGCGCCGTGGGGCGCATGCCCTGCGTCGATGAGACGGGTTTTCTCTCGTCAGGGTGGTGCGAGGTCGATCATCGGGGCGACGATGGATGCGACTGGGTTTTGGACCACCGGGCAGCGGGCGCGGGCGATTGGATTTCGGAGGTGCTTTGTCAAGGCCGGCCGTGGCAGATGGGGCCGGCCAAGAAAGATATGTCCCCCGTCGATCTCCGCGTCGTTATTTACTGCGCTCCTCTCACTCGTGAAGGGAGGGGCAGGGGTAACGCGCGGGCTCGTCGTGGCGTGATCTTCTCGGGCGAACCGAGGCGAGGGAAAAAGCGCGGGACGCGGGTTCGACGCGCGGGCGTCGACCGCGGCTCCATCGACGGGAACCGCCCGTACGATGCGGGAGGTGTTTGATTAGGCGGATGCCGCTCTGGGGACGCACCCTGGGGCCGCTGCCGGGCATTTTTTGCGAGGTCCTGGTCACGACCTGCGTCGTGCCGAATTGACGGAGCGCGTCGAAAGCGCGGCGGTCGACTCCTGCGAGTCGACGCTCGGACGCTCGTTTCGGGGTTTTATTTCAGACCGAGACGGCGAAATTCGCGTATTCGGGTACATAGTAAACAGTTCATATTGAACTCGTGATTTACTGGTATTTGCTTATTTTCCCCACGTTTTCTAACCTTGCGCCATACGAGTGTCACAAAATGTATTCGGGTCGCTTCTTCCCCCGAAAAACCGCCGAAACCGACGGAAGAAGCTCGGAGCCGCGCCAGACCAAGCGGCGTTGGCGCTTCCGGAGGATGCGTCAACCGCCCCCTCCGTTCGCGGCGGGTCCGCTGATGGATAAGGAGAACGCGGGGCGTCGCGCCTCGTCGCAATCCGCCACCGCGTCGTCGTCGTCGTCGTCGATACGGGAGTTGGCGACGAAGCTCGCGGTGGCGACGAAAGATGGGAGCAGGCCGAAGATGGGCCGCGACACCGCTCCCGTGCTGCTGCGGCTGGGCAAGGGAACGGAGGACGCGCCGCTGCTGCGATTCACGGAGACGCGCGTGGGCGGAAGTAAGACGCTGCCGCTGCGTCTGCGCAACGACACGCCGGTGACGCAGACGGTGTTGTTCGAGCGCATTCCGCGCGAGGAGGGGTTCCTCGTGGACCCCTGCCGCGCGACGCTGCCGCCGGGCGCGGAGGAGCTCGTGCGAGTATCCTGGCTCCCATCACGCGCGAGCGCCGGTCCTTACTGCGGTGTCATGCACGCGGTGCTCAACGACGGCGTCGGGGGAAGCGCGGCGGCGCTCAAGGTCCGCCTCCGAGCGCCCCCGGTCCCGCAGATCTCGGGCGCCTCGGGAAACGACGACGACGTCAATCGCAGGCGCGCGTCCACCGCGAGCAGCGTCGGCTCGCACGTCCCCGCTCGTCGCGCCTCCGTCACCGCGTACGGCGCGCGCCGCGCCTCCGCGCTGCAGCCGCTCAGCGGCAACGCCCCGCGTCGCCGTTTCCGCGCGTCCCTGGACGAATCCGCTCCCGACTTGGCGTCGCCGGGATTCAAGCGATCCCGCGCCGACTGCGACGTGCTCCTTCCTTCCGTGACCGGGCTTCCTTCCTTCGGTAACGACGTCGAGCTCGGCGGTAACAGCGTCGTCCCGAGCGGCGTCCTGTCGTTCACCGCGAGCGAGCAGAGCGCGCAGAGGCGCCGCAAGCTTCCGAAGATCGCCGCCGTCGGCAAGACGCTGCGACTGCGGGCGACGGGGGGAAACTCGTCGACTACGAGCGCCGGCTTGGACGACGGCGACCGACCGGACTTTGCGTCGTTTCACACCGAGTTCTGGGTGCGCCAGCAGGAGGTGGCGTTCACGCACTGGCTCAACGCGACGATCGTGCCGCACACGCACTCGCACGGCGCGGCGTGCGCGGACCGCAGAGCCCGGCGCCTCGCGTCCGAGGCGGCGAGGACGCGACTGTGGTCGCTCTACTCGCTGGACGCGGAGGTTCGGACGGTGATCTTGAGGGTCGAGGCCCACATCGACGACGGGTTCTTGCGGCTCAGGGGCACGGAGGACGACGGCGGGTTCAAGTCGGGCGGGTCCTTCCTCGAGGACGTGAAGCTCCGCCGCGACTTTGAGCGAGCGCTCGGGAGCTACTCGCTGTTTTGGCTCAGGGCGGCGGTGGACGCGGTGCTGGGCAACCCGGGCGACGTCGTCGAGGACGAGTTGAGCGGATGGGGTGACGGTAACGGTAACGGTAACGGTAACGGTAACGGAAAGGCGGAGAGGAGGTACGCGACGGAGCGCGCGGAACGGACGGCGCTGGTGGCGGCGCTCGTCAGGGACCGGGAGCTCGAGCTCGAATTCGGGGTCGGGTCCACGGGCGCCCCTCCCTTTGCCGACGGGTACCAGGAGGCCCTCGCCGGCACCGTGCTGAAGCGCACGCTGCTCCTGGTGTTCTTGATGGACCGCGCGCGCGCGGGCTTGCCCCCGAGCACCCCTCTCCTCTTCCGCGGGGACGCCCCGTGCAAGAGCAGCGCCGCCGTCGCCGAACTCGCGCTGCGAGCGTCCACGTACGGCACCGGAGACGTGCTGAGGCACGTGCGCCACATGGGCTACAGGCTGTACCACGCGCAGGAACCCATCCGCGAGTACGACTTTACGGTTCGTAACCTCGCGGTCGACCTGAGGGACGGCGTGAGGCTGTGTCGGTTGGTGGAGGTTCTCGCCGGCGCCGTCGGCGACGACGGCTGCGTGAAGGATGCCGTGTTCCCCGCCGACTCGAGGGCGGCGAGGACGCGCAACGTGCGGCTGGCGCTGGACGCCGCGAAAGCCTGCGGCGTCGAGCTGCCCGGCAAGTGGAAGGACGTGTCCCCGGCGGATGTCGTCGATGGACACCTGGCGAACACCCTCGGTTTGCTCTACGCGCTCATGATGCACTTCCAGGCGCCGAGGATGTTACCGACGGTCGAGTTGGACGACGAGATTGCGGTTTGGCGATCGAGGCGCGCGAACCAAATCCTCGCCGGTCGAGGCCGATTCGCGTTCCACGGCGCCACCCTCGCGCCCGCGCGGGATTCCAATCGACACGGAGAGGAGGATTCCAATCGACACGACCGCACCCCGGAGGAGGTCGAGGAGGACGAGGCGGCTCGGTCCGCGGCTCTGTTCGCCGACGAGCTCGCCGACGCGGCGCTGGCCGCGTCGGGCACCGACACGTACTCCGAGTGCGAGGTTCGCTTGCTTCGCTGGGCGCGCGCCGTGTGCGCGTGCGTCGGCGTTGACGTCACCGACTTTAAGTCGTCGTTCGCCGATGGAACCGCGCTCTGCGCGCTGGTACACGCGTACGCCCCGAGGCTGGCGCCGCTGCGAGCCGTCTCGCGGCCGCCGACGACGCTGAACGTTCCGGGGGCGCCGCCGTCGTGGCGATCCGTCAGCTACGGGTACCTGCTCAAGGAGCAGCGAGCTTGTACGGAGGATGGAGACGACGTTACGGATGGAGACGTGTCGAGCGAGGCGCTGGAGGCCAGGGCGAGGGCGACCGCCGCGTGCAAGGCTAACTTTAAGTTGGCGAGCGAGGTTTGCCGAGCGTTGGGGGGCGTGCCCGAGCTCACCTTTGGCCCGGCGGACGTCGCGTCGAGCGGCGGTCCCGACGCTAAGGTGGTCGCCGGGTACCTCCTGTTCCTCTGCGCCAGGCTTCTGTGCCACAGGCGCGAGGACGCCGCCGCGACGAGGATCCAGCGATGGTGGAGGTTCAAACACTGGCGACCCGGTCGCCTTCGCCGGTGGTGCCGCGCGGCTACGACGGTGAGCAAAAACAAGCGAGCCCTCGACGCCCGCCGCGCCGCGTTCGCGCGGATGTGCTCCATCATTCGCGTGCAATCCGCGTGGCGCGGCCTCGTCGCGCGAAGGCTAAAGGCGAAGGCTATCGCCGCCGCGTGCGTGATTCAGCGCCACGCGAGGGGTAAGATGGCTCGCGACGCGTACGCCGACGTGCAGTTTGCGACTATGATTGCGCAGACGCACGCGAGGCGCGCGATGGCGAGGCGCGCGTACCTCACCCTGCGCCACCACACGATCCGGTGCCAGGCGATCCACCGCGGCGCCCTGGCCCGCGATCGGTACATGGAGACGCTGTGGATGAACGACGCGGCGACGACGATCCAGAGCGCGTGGCGTTCGGCGCGTCAGAGGGCGGCGTACGTGGCGTTCAGGGAGATGGTCGTTCACATCCAGGCGATGGCGCGCGGCGCGACGACGCGGAGGATGTTTCTCAGGTACCTTCGCATGTGGCGCGGGGCGACGAGGATCCAGGCTGTTTTTCGCGGACACCTCATACGGAGGGACCGCGCCGCTCTCAGAGCCGCGGCGGTGTGCGCGCAGAAGACGAGGAAGCGCGCCGTCGCCAGGCGCGCGTTTTTGGAGCAGAAAACGTCCGCGGTGGCGATCCAGGCGGCGACAAGGGGTTGGATCGCGCGGGAGAGGTACAACGACGCGCGGTTCACGGCTGTTTTGCTGCAAGCGCGCGTCAGGGGCGCCGCGAAGCGTCGAGAGTTTCTCGAGCTTCGACGAGCCGCTCTTGTCACGCAGAGACGGTTCCGAGCGTCGCGACTCGCGCGGGCTCGCGAGCGCGCGGCGACGAGGATCCAGGCCGCCTTCCGCGGCTGGAGCGCCAACCAGTCGTACGTGGACCTCAGGTTCACGTCCATCGTCCTGCAGGCGCGGGCGAGGGGCGCGAGGGATCGCGCGAGATTCCTGGCGTTGAAGCGCGCGGCGGCGGTTGCGCAAAAACACCGCGGGTTACTCGTGTTGAAGCGAGAACACGAGCGAACGCGGCGCGAGGCGAGGGAGAGCGCCGCGAAGGAGGCGGCCGCGAAGGAGGCGGCCGCGGCGACGGCTATCCAGGCGGCGTGGCGCGGCGCGGCGGCTCGGCGCTCGTACCAGAGGCTGACGTCGCGGCTGCGGCGGAGGCGCGACGTCGCGGCGACGCTCATCCAGACCAACTTTCGGTGCTGGGCCGCCCGGTGCGACTTCCTCGCGCTGCGTTGGGCCGCCTCCGTCGTCCGTCGCGCGTGGCGCGCGAAGAAGACGCGCGACGCCTTTGTCGCGCTTCGCCTCGTCGCGGTCCGGTGCCAGGCTCGCGCGCGGGGCGCGAAGGCTCGACGAGCGTTTTTACGCCTCCGGCGTCGTCGCGCCGCTACCGTCGTCCAGGCGCGTTGGAGGGGATGGTGCTGTCGCCGTCGCGTCGCAGCAGACACGGCCGTCGGCCCGAGGGTCGCCGAGCTTGCGGCGCTCGTCGCTCGGAGCAGAGCGCGATGCCTCGCGGATCCGTCTCGAACCCTCGGCGCCAGAGCTGCGCGGGCCGTCGAGACCCTTCACGCGCCGAGGCGGCTCCGCGAGGTTCGCGACGCGCTGCGCGACCTGGCGGTGGCGACGCGGTGGAGTGGCACGTGCCGTCGCGAGCTGGCGTCCGACGAGAGGGCGATGGCGGCGCTGCTCCGCACGGTGCGCAGGTGCGACCGGTCGAGCTCGCACGAGCCCGTGCTCGCCGCCGCGTACGCGCTGTTTGAAAACCTCAGCGCGGACGGGACGTGCGCGAGGGCGCTGTTCGAGTGCCGCGACTCCGTGAACGTCATCGCCGAGCACATGCAGATGTGCAGGGATCGACCGGAGCTCGTCGCGGCGGCGGTGAGGACGGTGGTGAACCTCTGCGGCGACGCGCGGAGGGCGGCGGAGGTGGCGGCGATGGGTAAGATCCTCGGCAGGATCAGGAGCATCGCGGAGATCATGCAGAACAACGTGGACGTCCACCGGCACAGGCGGATCGCCTACGTCGAGCAGCGCAGGCCGGACAAGGCGACCGAGGAGGCGACCGCCGCGGCCAAGCTCGAGCTCTCCATCGCGAGCATGAAGAATCTCATCTCGCACCTCGAGCCGCACGTGCACAAGAACGCACGACAGGGGGCGGGCAGCGGCTCGAAGAAGCCGCCGAGGTCCGCCCTGCTGTACCCGAGATCTCGATCCAGGCTCGGGCGCGTCGGGTCGCCCGCCGTGGTGGCTGTCGGGTCCCCCGCGGCTGGTAAAGGGCAGCCGTTTTGCGACAAGGAGAACGCGACTGCCGCCTCCTTGGGGAAGGGGTACACGGCGGAGAGGGAACGACGCGGCGCGCTGGAGAGGGAGCGCATTCACGGGGGGGTGCTGGCGGCCATCTGATTCCCCGGATGAGAGCCGCGGGCGCGACGGGTCATCGTAGAACGAGCTTTGCTTTCACGTGAGAGGGGGCACGAACGGGTTTCGTTTTCATACAATCAATTTTCACCGACGAGCGAGCTTCCGCGGCGCCCCTTCGTTACGTTACGTTACGCGCGGTCAGTGTCCGCCCGCGAGCATCTTGAAGTCGATGCCGAGGTACACCCGAACGAAATCTAGCATGCACAGCACCGCCATCCCGCTGCCCATCGCCTCCCAAAACACGGCGAAGTGCGTCATCCGACCCGCCATCGCATCCGCCGCCCCCGCGGGCAGCGCCCTCACCAGCGCCGGGCTCGGGGACTTGCCGTTGGCCCTCACGTTCTCGTCCACCCTGAGGAACATCGGGAAAGAGACGAGGAAGTAGATGCCGTAGAACGCGCTGCCCAGCGTGTAGGCCATGTCCCTGTCCTCGAACGAGTAGTACGGGAACCCGCAGATGGTCAGCGATTCCATGAACGCCGTCGAGTAGCTCATCGCGGCGATTAAACCGCACTCAAACGCGAAGCGACCGAGGGTAGATTGGTACCTGCTCCGAATCTTACGAAGCGCCGCGTTGGACAGGACGTGGTAGAACATGAAGTACGCGTGCGTCATCAGGTACAACGCGATCGGGACGTCGTTCAGCCTGTGCGCGTCGAACGTGTAGTTGGCGCGGAGCACGACGTAGAAGTAGTGCGTGTACCAGTAGTTTCCGATGAAGGAGAAGATTGCGATCCACGCGTTCGCCTTGAGGATGTACCAGTCGCGCAGTGGGCGTCCGACGTCGCCTTGGAGCGGGAACATCAGAGGGTAGAGCACCGCGGGCGCCGCGCACGCGCCGCAGTAGGACATGTACCCCCACTTCCCCCACGACTCGTACGCCGCCGTCGCGATGACGACGACGACGGAGAGGATCCAGCACGCGGAGTACCTCAGGATGAACACCTCGGCGTGGTGCTTCGAAGGGTTGGTCTCGGCGTCCGCGAGCCACCGCCCGGGGGCGTAGACGTGCGCCGCGCCCTGCTTGCCGACGGAGGGCGAGCGCTTGGTGATCACCCTCGTGAGACACGTGCGGGACAGGAGGTACACCGCGAGGAAGATGGCGGTGAAGATCTCGGCCATCGTGACCCAGATGGGCGGGACGCCGAGTCCGGCGAGGTACGCGCGGTGGGGCGCCGCGGCCGCGGTGAGGAGCCGGCCGAGGCCCGCGAGCGCGGATGCCGCGGGCTTGGCCGCGGAAACCTTAGCCTTCGCCATTGTGCGGTGCGACTAACCAACGACGACGGCAGGCGGACGGCAAAAGTTTGGCACGCAGCTGGCACGTCGCGAAGACAAACTGCGATTCAAAATAGCCGTCGGCGGCGACTGCGTTCCCAGAGGCAAGACGCGCGTCAAGGACGCTGCACGCCGAGGGAGCGAAATCTCGGAGCTCTAGAGAACATGTCTGGTCCGTACCTTTACCACTCGGATCTTCCACCACCTCGGTCATCGCTCCGTGGGGACGCCCGTCCGCGCGCCAGATCTGGGGTGCCGCCTTTTTTTTCGCGCGCGATTGATCACTGACCTCTGTTCCGCCCCACCCTCACCAAACCGACAGAAGAGGACAAGCGCGACGATTCCTCCGACGAGGAGGAGGAGAAGAACGTGCCGCAGATCGAGGAGGAGGATTCCGACGACGAAGACTCCGACGACGAGGAGCCCGTCGCCAAGAAGGCCAAGGTTGAGGGCAAAGACAAGAAGAAGAAAAAGAAGAAGTCCAAGGGATCGGACGACGACGACAGCGTCAACTCCGACGTCGTCGAGGACCTGTCGGGCGACGAGGTGGACACGTCGAACATCATCGAGGGAGGTCGAAGGTCCAGGAAGGGACGGGCCACCGTTTTCACCTACACCGCCACCGATTTGGCCGAGGACTCCGACGAGGATTAGGTCGCCTCCGACCTGGAGCGCGTTTCATCAATTTCTTCTCACGGCAGCTTTTTCGTCCTCGGTGGTCCTCCGTCTCTCTCGCGCCTCGCTCGCCGGCTCGGCTCGGTCGGCTGCTTTGTGACAGCACTATCATATCCGCCCGGATTTTCACTCGGGCGATCTCGGGTTTTTAGATGACCCAGCCTCTTTAGCTACTCTTTCAAGCTATGGGCCGAAAAAATCGGTTTGGAAACCCGAAAATATCTGGGCATTTCCGCTGACGTCACGCACCGAGTTAACTCCTGAATAGACCCTCGAACTCGAAAAAGAACTTCGGTCTGTCGAGGTTGCGCAAAAGATTGGAAACCTTTGGAGAATCCACTTGGAAAAACGCGCTCTGATTGGCCAGGAGATGAGAAATATCTCAAAAAATGCAAATCTTTTGACCACGTTTTATAAGACGAGATTTCATCGCCGAGTTTGAAAGACGACACGATCAACTGAAACCCGGTCAACGCGCGAGTTGAAAGGCAAACCGTGTTTTCGCCTTCCAGGTTTACGACGAAAGAGGGGCCCGTTCGAAGGTCACAACCGAACGCGGCGACAGCGGAGGAGGCGTCGCGGACGAGTGTTCTCAGGTGGAATTCGCGCGAGAGTTCCCCGAGACAGGGAGTTAGTTTACTTACGAAGAGGCCGAACCGGCCGGCCGAGGCTCGGAGGCGTCGGCGGGGTCGGCGCGCGTCGTTCTCCGGGACCGTTCTCCGCACACGGGGCGTCGCTGCATTTAAGCGTCGTTACGCGGCCCCCGGAGCGGACGCACGGTCCTTTCGACGCGCGCCAAGCGCGCGAGTTCGCTCGGAGGATAGACTTTGGTCCTTCGGTAGGCTGTGCGTGCGGTCCTAGGTCGCGTTACGCGCTCGCGTGAGGTATCGCGCGGCTAGAACCGGCAGCCTCGGAGCGGAGAAAACCTTCGCGCATTTTCCCAGGAAGCGGGGCGGCGAGGGGACGTGCACGATGAAGCAGGCGGAGGCCAGCAAGACGCGCAAGCCGTACACGATTACCAAGTCGAGGGAATCGTGGACGGACCAGGAGCACGACCGTTTCCTCGAGGCGATCAACCTGTGAGTATTCAACCCCGTTCCCACCCGTTCCAACCTCGACTCGGTGGACCCCCGCGGGACGGAAAAAAAACAAACAAGATTCAGGAGCATCCCGCGCCCCCTCCCGCTGACGCGCGCGCCCTCCCCCGCCTCGATGCGCAGGTACGACCGCGACTGGAAGAAAATCGGAGACTATGTTGGCACCAAGACGGTCATCCAGGTGCGTTTCCGCTCATCTCGAGCCACGTCGACCACCCGGGGACGTGACGTGTCGTGTCGGTGCACCCCCCCCCCTAACGCTATTTTCTCGAGGGTTGCCCAGTGACATACACGGTGACAGCCTGTGTTACACCCTGTCAAGGATCGATTCGTCCTCGCTCGCCCATCGCCGCCGCCGCTCGCGCTGGACTGACCGACCGCCTCTCCCCGAATCCCGACCCGCTTTCGCAGATTCGCAGCCACGCGCAGAAGTACTTCCTCAAGGTGCAGAAGAACGGCACGGGCGAGCACATCCCCCCGCCCAGGCCCAAGCGCAAATCCGCGCAGCCGTACCCGCAAAAGGCAGCCGTCGGCGGCGGCGGAGCGGCCGACGGCGCTAAGCACGCGAAGAAGGGCGGCGCGGGCGTCGGCAATCGAGCGGGCGTCGGCAATCGAGTGGGCGTCGGCAATCTCGCGCCGCCGGAAGGAGGAGGAGGTCCCATGGGCGTCAGGCACGCGTCCCCGGGCGTGATGGGCGCGCCCCCGCCGGTGATGATGGGCGCATCCCCCGGCGGCGTCTTGCGCGGCGGCTACCCGATGGCTACGAGCGTCGGTCGATGGGACGGCGGCGGGAACGGCGGCGGCGGCGTGCGGGGCCCGCACCCCGCGGGCCCGGGTCCCATGTCCTCGATGGGCGCCATGGGCGATGGATCGTGGGCTCCCGGCGGGACGGCTTGGACAGCCCCCGGCGGGAGCGGCGCGGGTGGCGCGAGCGTCGACGGCGGGGTGATGCGGGGACACCACCAACCGGGGCTGGGGGTGATGACGCACCATCACGACGCGAGGATGGGGCACGGCGGCGGGAACGGGATGAACCCGCCGATGGGCAGTTACCCCGTCGGTCCCATCCATGGGCTCAAGGGGTTCGGGAACGGCGCCCCGGGCGGCGGCGTCGGCGTGAGCGGCGGCAACGTCATCATCGGGCGCGGCGGCAATCTCAAGCCGAGCCCGTCCAACAACCCCGACTTTGTCGTCGTGTACACCTTCCTCGCGGAGTGCTTCGATCCGGAGGTGAAGGGCCACGCGGAGAAGCTTAGGTCGATGTCCCCGATCGACAGGGAGACCACCACGCTGTTGATGCGCAACCTGAGCTCCAACCTGATGTGCCAGCGGATGTGGGAGGATCAGGTGCAGCTCATCGGCGCCGGGTGCCCCACCTTTGTCAACGCCACGTACGACGAGAAGGGCGTCGTCGGCGTCAACGTCCCCTCGGGCGCCGTGGTCCACCACCACGGCGCCCAAGTGGCGAGCGGCAACGACGAGAACAGCAACGGCGACGGGAGCGGCGGCACAGCTGGCGTCACGGACCCGCTCAACGGAGGCGGGAGCGGCGACGGAAGCGGCGCTCCCGCGGGGGGTAACGGATTGAGTCGCGCGCTGAAGGGATCCGCGAAAAACGGCCCGGAAAAACGGCCGTCCGCCTCCGCCGGCCCGAACGGCACGGGCGCCGGCGGCGGCGGTACGACGTACGTCCACGCGAGTGAGTTCACGCGGCTGCAGCCGCACCCGGTGGTGGACGTGGGAGCGTGGAGCGACCAGTACGTGGGCGAGGGGCCGGGGGCGTCGTATCCGGGGGGCGGCGACGCCGATAAGGGTTTCGACAAAGGGGGGCGGACTCGTTCGAACAGCGGCTCCCCGACCGAGGACCTGATCGGTAAGGGCGTGCCCGAGGATGTGTACATCACCGGGGGCGCCTGAGACGATGGGCCGTCCGTCCGTCGCTACTATTACGTCGCGCAGCAGGCAGCAAGCACCAAGGTTTCAGTTATTTATTCAGCGTCGGTTGGTTGGTGAAGCTCAGTTATTATACTCGTAGTCTCGGTTTATATCATCTGAATGAAGCACACGGAGCATGCATCGCACGTGAGCACTCGACGACACGCCCGCCCGCCGCGCGTCCAAACCCCGATGAACGTCGCGCACTTTCATCGCATCAGGAGAGGTACTTGTCCGCCTGCTCGGTGAGGAGCTTCGCGGATGCCTTTGCGTCCAGGAAGAGATCGCCCACCTCCTCGAGGTCGCCCAAGACGATCTCCTCCCGTCCGTTGGTCTTCGCCATCACCGCCGCGGGCGTCAGCAGCTGCACCGCGTGCCTCAGAGACGTCGCGTCGCCGATCTCGCCGAGCCGAGCGAGCGATTCCTCATCCACGCGAAGTCCCTCGACGGCGGCGCGAACCGCGAGAATCTTCACCATCTCCTCCGCCGCGTACGGCAGCGTCCGGATGATGACCAGACGGTCCAGAAGATCGACGGGAACGCCGTGCGGCGCGGACATGTCCGTGCCCTTGATCTCGCAGATGCCGCGGTTGGTGGCGAAGATGACGATGGGCGCGAGGGAGGATTCCAGCGCTCGGTTGAGGTACGTGAAGCACTCGATGTCCAGCATGTGAACCTCGTCGATGAAGAGGACGCCGGGGACGAGCTCGGCGACTCCGGTGTCGATGTACCGGTTCACCACCTTGTTGATCTCTTGCCTCAGCTTCTCGGTGATCTCCGTCTTCTTCGACTTCATCATGGCGCCCATCACGCTCATGATGTCCTGGCCCCCCTGCGGCTTGGCGTTTGCAGAGTCGAGGTCGTGCAGGGTCACGTCCTGGACGATCTCCTTCTTCTTGTGAACGTCACCCTTGGGCAACGGGACGTACTCCTCAGCCTCGAGGTCGAACTCGGTGGCGTAGGCGTCGCATCGCCCCACGCGCTTGACGGAACCCGAGTTGGCCTCGATGTAGATGACGTCGCCCACCTGCACGCCCTCCTTCTGCATGGCGTCGTAGATGGTCGGGTCGAGCTTGAGTTGCTTGGTGCCGCGAACGGTCTTGAGGCCGATGACGACGTGCGAGATGACCTTGCCGTAGCCGCCGCTCGTGCTCTCGGTCTCCTCCGGGGTGAGTTCGGTGACCTCGCCCTCGTACACCTCCTTGTTCTCCTTGATGCGGAGGCCAATCGCCCTGCGAAAGTTCTCCATGAGGATCTCGGTCTTCTTCACCTCGGAGGAGTACACCTCGCTGCCGACCATAGGGCAGAACGGAACCTTAGATCCGAGTTCCTGCGCGATGCCGAGCGCGAGCGCGGTCTTGCCGGTTCCGGGCGCGCCCGCCATGAGCAGGGCGCGGCCAGCCATCTTCTTCTGGCGGATCATGTCGACCACCACCCCGCACGCCTCGCGCGCCTGCTCCTGGCCCACCCATCCAGCGCTCATGTCGAGCGCCTCGCCGTCATCCTTGAGGCCGAGACCCTGTCGTTGGAAAATGGGGGCGGTCGGAGCGGTCAGACGTGCGCGCGTTTTACGCGTCGGCGGGTCGATCGTTGGGTGCGCAAAAGGTCAAAGTCAATTATTAGGGTGCCTGTTCGGGGATCTGAGGTTCCGATCGCGCTCGCGATCGTCGCCGGGCTCACCTTGATGTGGGTGTGCGTGGCCACGCGCTGCTTCTTGGTCGTCGACTGGACCTCCTCGATCTTCATCGTGACGTTTTGCGTGCGCTTCCGATCCCGAGACGCCGCTCGCGCACCACGTGCCGCCGATTCTGTCTCCTCGCGACGATGATTTCGAGCGCGAAGAAAGAGGAGAGGAGGACGGTGCGCTTCTTCTGGTCTGATGGTCGCGAGTCGATCGGAACACGGCGTTTGATCGGTCGCTCGAAAGCGGAGTTCGCGTCCGATCGGTCAAAAAATATCCCGCGCGGTTTGAAACCGCGGGATCTTCAAAGGCGCGCGAGGCGTTCAATCCGCGCCGTACGTGCACGTCCGCCGGGAACCGCTCTCGCCTGAAGAGTTTTATCTCCCAAACGTTGCGTTCCGCCGGCGCGTGCTCGGAGCGCCACACACCGACAGGCACCGTCGAGCGCACCGTTCCCGCTCGCTCGCTCGCCGCACGAACCGGAAGTGTTCCTCGCGCGCCGCACCGTTCGCCTCGCCGCACGCCCTCGACAGCAACGATGGCCACCTACGCCACCCCGGCGGCTGCCGCCCCCGCGGGCGTCTCCTCCCTGAGGGCGCGCGCGGGATCTCCGCTCCGCTCCAAGCCGCTCGCCGCCCCCAAGCGAGGTACGCGATCGCGCCGCACCCACCCTCGCGCGCGTCGAACCCGCGCGCGTTCGGTTTCGCCCCAATCGAAGCGCTCGCCCGCGTCGCCCCGGCCCCCGCCCCCATCCGACGCTCGAGCGTCGCCGCGGCGTCCCACGGCGGGGAAGCCGGGAGCGCGAATGAAATCGCGCTCGCCGCCTCGATCCTCCCGCCCCGTCCACGATCGCGTCCGCGCGAACCGTTCGTAGACCCTGACCTCCGTCCTCCCCCCCCCCCGTCCCCATCTCCACCACACCAGGCGGCGGCAAGCGCTCCACCCTCCGCGTCGCCGCGGTGTCCACCCCGGCCAAGCCCTCCGGCGGCACCCCCAAGCAGGACTTCGACTGGGACAACCTCGGCTTCGGCCTCGTGGAGACGTCCTTCATGTACCGCACCGAGTGCGCCGTCGACGGCGAGTGGACCAAGGGCGAGGTGATCCCGTACGGTAACCTCTCCATGCACCCCTCCGCCGCGGTGCTCAACTACGGCCAGGGCATCTTCGAGGGCATGAAGGCGTTTCGAACGGCGGGGTCGGATGACGTCGTGGTGTTTCGCCCGGATCAGAACGCGGCTCGGTTCGCGGAGGGTGCCGGTCGCATGTCCATGCCCCCGGTGCCGGCCGACGTCTTCATCGACGCGGTCAAGCGGTGCGTGAGCGCCAACCGCGAGTGGGTGCCCCCCGAGGGCAAGGGATCCCTCTACCTCCGCCCGCTCCTCATCGGCTCGGGCCCCATCCTCGGCCTCGGCCCCGCGCCCTCGTACACCTTCCTCATCTACTGCTCGCCGGTTGCTTCCTACTTCAAGGGGGGCAAGATGGCGCCCATCGACCTGACTGTCGAGGAGACCTACCACAGGGCGGCGCCCGGCGGCACCGGCAGCACCAAGTGCATCGGGAACTACTCCCCCGTGCTCAAGGTTCAGCTCGCGGCGAAAAAGGCGGGCTTCTCCGACGTCATCTACCTCGACGCCGTCGAGAACAAGTACATCGAGGAGGTGTCCTCGTGCAACTTTTTCTGCGTCAAGGGCAAGACGATCGCGACCCCCGCGCTGGGCGGCAGCATCCTCCCCGGCATCACCCGCAAGTCCATCATCGACATCGCGAGGGCGAAGGGGTACGAGGTTGAGGAGCGGAACGTCTCCGTGGAGGAGGTGCTCGACGCGGATGAGTGCTTCTGCTGCGGCACCGCGGTCGTCGTCGTGCCCGTCGGGTCCATCACCGTCAAGGGCGAGAAGACGCAGTTCCAGGGGGGCAAGACCGGGCCCGTGGCGCAGGAGATGTACGACGAGCTCACCGGCATCCAGTCCGGCAAGGTGGAGGGGCCGGATGGATGGTTGGAGGTTGTGCCGGAGGAGTACCACCTCTGATTGACTGACGACGCGCGGAGGATTGACGGCGCGAGTTCTTTCGGTGGCTGGCTTAACACTTAATTTTTGCGCGGGGGTGCGGAGGATGTGGCCCCCATGATGTAAACGGATCGTTATTTTCGCAATCGACCCCTCCCTCGCGCGCCTGTCCCGTCCAGCCGAGAGACGACTTTTCCTCCAAACAAAAAGTTGGGCCAGAAAAATAATGAAACGAGATTTTCCAAACCCAAGCCCTAAACCCCGGGCGTCCGCGCGGGTCCCGCGCAGTCTGATCCACTGGTGAGAACTCTCCGGCCACCGACGATCGCCGCCTCCTCCTGAAACGTCGGCCAGAACCGGAGACACGGCCGTGTCCCGAGACCCACTTCTCGACACTCCAGCCATGGACCCCATGAAGGAGTGGCCCGCCCAGAGGATCCGGCAGACCTTCCTGGATTTCTTCGAGGGCAAGGAGCACACCGTCGTGCCGTCCTCTCCCGTGGTCCCCCACGATGACCCAACCCTCCTCTTCGCCAACGCGGGAATGAACCAGTTCAAGCCCTGCTTCCTGGGCACCGCCGACCCGAAGGGCCCGCTCGCGAAGCTCAAGCGCGCCACCGACACCCAGAAGTGCATCCGCGCGGGCGGCAAGCACAACGACCTCGACGACGTCGGCAAGGACACCTACCACCACACCTTCTTCGAGATGCTCGGGAACTGGTCCTTCGGCGACTTTTTCAAGGAGGAAGCCATCGGGTGGGCGTGGGAGCTCCTCACGAAGGTGTACATGCTCCCCGAGGACAGGCTTTACGCCACGTACTTTGGCGGTGATCCCGCCCAGGGCCTCCCCCCCGACGACGAGGCCAAGGAGATCTGGCTCAAGTACCTTCCCCCTCACAAGGTCCTCCCGTTCGACTGCAAGGACAACTTCTGGGAGATGGGAGACGTCGGCCCGTGCGGTCCGTGCACCGAGATCCACTACGACCGCATCGGCGGCCGCGACGCGAGCGACCTCGTCAACATGGACGATCCCAACTGCCTCGAGATCTGGAACGTCGTCTTCATCCAGTTCAACCGCGAGGAGGGCGGCGTCCTCAAGCCCCTCCCGGCGAAGCACGTCGACACCGGCATGGGCTTCGAGCGGCTCGCGTCCATCCTCCAGGGTAAGATGTCCAACTACGACACCGACGTGTTCATGCCCATCTTCGACGCCATCCAGGCCGTCACCGGCGCCGAGCCCTACGCCGGTAAGCTCGGCGCGGAGGACGTCGGCGAGAAGGACATGGCGTATCGCGTCATCGCCGACCACGTTCGTACTCTGACCTTCGCCATCGCCGACGGCGCGGCGCCGGGGAGCGACGGGCGGAACTACGTGCTCAGGCGCGTGCTCAGGCGCGCGGTCCGGTTCGGTCGCGAGAAGCTGGGCGCCAAGCAGGGCTTCTTCGCGACGCTCGTCAAGACGGTCGTCGAACTCTTCGGAGACGTGTTCCCGGAGATTGTCAAGGAGGAAAAACGCGTGACGGAGATCATCGCCGAGGAGGAGGAATCCTTCGGCCGCACGCTGCTCAAGGGAGTCGAGCAGTTCAAGAAGATCGCCGCCAAGGCCAAGGATGAGGGGCGCGACACCGTCTCCGGCGCCGAGGCGTTCCTCTTGTGGGAATCCTTCGGGTTCCCCGTGGACCTCGTCGAGATTATGTGCGAAGAGAACGGCATGAAGGTGGACAACGCCGGCTTCGAGGAGGCCTTCAAGGAGGCGCAGGAGAAGTCCCGCGCCGCCGGTAAGAAGGGCGGCGGGCGCCAGCTGCTGTTCGAGGCGGAGGCCACCGCGTGGCTCGCGAACAACGGAGTTCCGCTCACCGACGACTCGCACAAGTACGCCGCGGGCAGCGTCCCGGAGGCGACGGTGAAGGCGATTCTCACCCTCGACGGCTTTGTCGAATCCACCGAGGGCGTCGAGGGTCCCATCGGCCTGGTGCTCGATGAGACCTCGTTCTACGCCGAGTCTGGCGGTCAGGTGTGCGACGTGGGCGTCATCAAGTCCGGGTCCGCGTCCGCGACGGTGGAGGATACCAAGATCGCCGCCGGATTTGTGCTTCACGGCTGCGATTCCGTGGATGGCGCGGTGGCCGTCGGCGACGCCGTGCAGTGCCTCGTGGACTACGACCGCCGCGCGAACATCATGCCCAACCACACCATGACCCACTGCCTCAACTACGCCCTCCGCCGGGTGCTCGGCGACTCCGTCGACCAGAAGGGATCCCTGGTGGACGACGAGAAGCTCCGCTTCGATTTCAGCCACTCCAAGGCGATGACCCCGGATGAGATCGAGAAGGTGGAGGCGCTCGTCCGCGATCAGGTGAACGCCAAGCTCGCCGTTCACACCCGCGAGGTTGCGCTCGCGAAGGCCAAGGAGATCTCCGGCCTGAGGGCGGTGTTTGGCGAGGTTTACCCCGATCCCGTTCGCGTCGTCTCCGTCGGCCCGTCCATCGACGATCTCCTCGGCGCGCCCGCTTCGGAGGACTGGAAGGGATACTCCATCGAGTTCTGCGGAGGCACCCACCTCGCCAACACCTCCGACGCCGCGGATTTCGTCCTCCTCTCCGAGGAGGGCATCGCCAAGGGCGTCCGCCGCATCGTGGGAGCCACCAAGGGCGCGGCCGAAGAGGCGACGAAGACGGCGAGGGATCTCGCCGCGCGGGTCGCCGCCTGCGACGCCCTCTCCGGCGCCGAGCTCGAGAAGGCGATGGCCGCGCTCAAGGGCACCGTCGACACCTCCGTGATGCCGGCCGTGCAGCGCGCGGAGATCCGCGACGCCATGGCGAAGCACACCAAGCGCATCGCGGCTGCCATGAAGGAGGCGGCGGCGGCGGCCAAGGCTAACGCCATCGCCGCCGTGGAGGAGCGAACGACGGAGGCGAAGGCGGCGGGCGCGTCCGTCTTTGTCGCGCAGCTGGGGGATTTCACCGACCCGGCGGCGCTCAAGGATGCGGCGGCGGTCGCGTTCAAGCAGGGCGTGGCGTGCGCGCTCTTCTCGAAGGACCCGGTCAAGGGCAAGGCTATGTGCTACGTGTCCGCGCCCGAGGGTGTGAGCCTCGACGTGAAGGGCTGGCTCGCGGCGTGCTGCGGACCCATCGGAGGCAAGGGCGGCGGCGGGAAGGGCGGGGTGGCGCAGGGCCAGGGTTCCGACGTGGACGGCCTGCCCGCGGCCGTCGACGCGGCCAAGGCTTTCGCCGGACTCTAAAAACGACACAAACTGAACGCTCACAGTGCTCGAGTGCTCGATCGTTG
>Ga0181573_10000958_pt1 | contig 29571 bp, 28 predicted proteins | sample 101ome_25_FD_148643 | JGI IMG/M metagenome (GOLD analysis project Ga0181573, IMG submission 148643) | Coastal salt marsh microbial communities from the Groves Creek Marsh, Skidaway Island, Georgia - 101409BT metaG (spades assembly) | ecosystem: Environmental > Aquatic > Marine > Intertidal zone...
CGTCCAGGAGAACGAGGTCAAAGGCTCCCATCCACTCCTGAGGAACCGAGCGTGCGTCCCGAACCGCGAACTCAATATTCGACAGGGCCAGGCGCTCGGCATTCTGCCGCACCAGGCCCAGTCTGTTCTGTTGGATATCGCAAGCCACCACGCGCCCACCGGGTCCGACATCACGAGCCAGCTGCATGGTTTTCCCGCCGGGCGCCGCGCACAGATCCAACACCTGACTCCCCTCTTTCGCACCAGCGAATGCGGTCACCAATGCAGCAGCCTCATCCTGCACCCACGCCTTGCCCTCAGACAGCCAACCCGCCTTGATCACGGGCTGCAGGCTGGGAAGCCGTATCATGTCCGCCAGCCAGGCAGACTCCTCAAACGCCACCTCCGAGGCACGAAGCGCCGTCTTGAGCGCCGACGCATTGGAAGCCAGATGCAATCCATAGACGGGCCGCTGATTATTGTAGGCCAGCAGGCTTTCGGTAGCTTCGGGCCCATACCGTTCCAGCCATCGCCGAACCATCCAGTCGGGATGCGAGTAGCGCGTGCCAAGCACGTCGGCTGTGTCTCCGTCAGGTTTTGGCAGTGCATCTCGCTTGCGGGCAGCCGCACGCAGGATCCCGTTGGTCAATCCGGCTGCTCCTTTCCTGACGTGAATCTTGGCAGCCTCCACCGTCTCGTTCAGGACGGCATGATCCGGCTGCCGGGAGAAAAGCAATCCGTGCAATCCGATGCGCAGGATGGTCCTCATCGGCTGCTCCAACGTGGATGCATCGCCACGGTAAAATCGGCTGATCAGGAAGTCCAGATAACGCTGCCACCGGATGACGCCCGCCACGGTATCCCGAATACTTCGATCCATATCCGCATGGCCGGAGCGTGTGGCCCGCTGCAGTCCGATGTAGGCATCCTGAGCGAGCATGGCATCCAGTTCCCTGGCTGCCAGCAGGCGCATGGATGGAGGACGATCGGTTCGGGCGGTCACGGGGCTGTACGGTTTCGTGATGGTGCTAGGATTACGGGCGAATGCGGGTGAAGGGGTACGGCGGCTTTGATGACGCGGCGGTCACCCGCAGGGAAGGGCCCAACCCGGCTGCTTGGTGGATGTTCACGAACCGGGAGAAGACGTACGTCATGAGCCATCGAGGATCTTCTGAATCTGACGTGCCGCTACGAAGAGTGGATCGTGTGCAGGCGCCAGGCGCGGCGTGTAGACGTAATCGAGGGCATATACGTCCTCGATCGTGGCACCGGTGCGAATGAGCGCTGTCAACGTGTTGATGCGCTGCGCCGCACCCTCCTGCCCCACAAGCTGCCCTCCGACCAGTTTCCTACTCTTCTTTTCCACGACAAGTCGAACGTGCAGCGGATGATATGGGGCATTCGAAGACGCACTCCGATGACGCACATCGGCCGCTACTACATCCAACCCGGCCCTACGTGCCTCATCAAACGACCATCCGGTGTGCGCAATCTCCAGATTACCGACCGATACCGCTGCAGCATGTACGACCCGGGGCATGCGTCGAGGGCGACCTCGCCCGCCGCGGGCCGCGTTGCGCCCCGCAACGCGGCCCGATCGGAAGGCATTCAATGCCAGCGGTACGGAGAATACCGTGCCTGTGATCACATCGGTGAAAGCGGCCACGTCGCCACACGCCCAGATGGACGGTACGGAGGTCTGCAGCGTGTCAGTGACCACGATGCCGCCCTCGTCACGACACGAAATGCCCGCATCACGTGCCAGTTCATCATTAGGTCTTGTGCCGGTAGCAACCAGGACCATATCGCAACCGATCCGCTCTCCTGCATCTGTACGTACCGCTTTGATCCTCCCGTCCGGAGACACATCAAGGCCTGTTGCGCGCTCCGGACGCACGGCGACGCCCCTACCCGTGAGCCACTGCACGACATGATCGCTCATGGACAGATCCAAGCCGGATGCCATGATGCGTCCTGAGGAAGCCAGCAGGGTAACGCGCCAGCCTGCACGCGACAGGGCGTCCACACCGTCCAAACCGACGTAACCAGCCCCCACGACCACGGCATGCCCTGTCGGGTCACGATCCAAGCGACCCCGAAACACACGGGCGTCCTCCAGGCTGCGCAGCGTCAAGACGTGGTGTGACGCTGCTTGCAATGCAGCAGGCACATGCGCCCGCATTCCGGTGGCAAGAACCAGGGCATCGTACCAGATGCGCTCTCTCGTTCCGGTGGATGCATCCCTGACCTCCAGATGCCGGGTGTCGGGATCAATCCGTTCAACCTCGGTCTGCAGGCGAACCATCACATCGAAGCGCCCGGCGAAAGACGCGGCATCAAAACGGACCAACTGGTCCACCCCATTCAGATCACCCGCAATGTAGATGGGCATTTCGCATGCGCTGTACGAGATATCCGATCCTTTTTCCACCAGGATGATTTCCGACGACGGATCGGCCCGTCGGGCCTCCGCGGCAGCAGCAGGACCAGCGGCCACGCCACCTACGATGACGATTCGTTTCCTAGGCATCAGGAATTCCTTGGAAGACTGTCTTCACCGTGCTCCGGATAGCGCGCCGCATGAGCATCATCGTGATGTTCCGGCTCCAGATGGGCAGTAAAAATGACGCGGTCCCCGGGAAACAGCCGATGCAGGGCATCCTCAACGCGATGGGACTCATCATGGGCATCCGTTATGCTCAACCCTTCTCTGAATAGCAGATGCACTTCGATCCAAATGCGATCGAGTACCCGGCGGTAGCGTAGCTGGTGATATCCTTGGATGATGTCTTTCTCCAACGCCTCATTGAGAAGTGTCACAATCCTGCTGGTCTCCTCCGGATCGGCTGTTTCCATGAGTCCGTTCCAGGAGTCTTTCATCAACTTGCCGGCCGTCCACATGATATTGAGTGCCAGGAAGATGGCCACAATGGGATCGAGCAGCACAATGCCAGTCAGGTGAACCAGAAACAAACCCACGATGACACCGGCGGATGTCCACATATCCGTGAGTACATGATGGCCATTCGCACGCAGCACGATACTGTTGTGCTTCTTCCCCGTGTATACCAGCGTCAAGCCAAGTACCAGATTGACCAGAGCCAGACCACCCGTAATCAGCAGCCCTGCCCCAATCTGCTCCACTTCGGGGCCCCGCATGATGTCCACGATGGCCGTGTACATGATGCTGAGTGCAGCTATCGTGATCAGCGCGCCCTCGAACCCTGACGAGAAGTAGGCCACCTTGCCGTGGCCATAGGGATGCTGCTCGTCCGCGGGCTGCGTGGAGTACCACAGGGAAAAGGCTGCAAACCCCGTCGCGAAGAGATGAACCACAGACTCCAGGGCATCGGAAAGAATGGCAGCTGATCCGGTCAGCAGCCACGCATACGTCTTGCCCCCCAACATGAGGAAGGCGACGGCCAGACTGGCCATCATGACGGGCCGCTGGTAATCAGTCTCGGTGGTGTGTTGATGCATGGTCGGGTGCGTCTATCCTGTAAGGTACAGTTGATCGCGCCGCGTTTCATCCCTAATCTCGAACGAGCCTGACTTCGCACCATACCTCCCTTTCCCGTGATCCTGGAGCACATAGGCATCGCCGTAAGCGATATCGAAACCAGCCTGAAGCACTTCCGCACCCTGTTCGGTGCTGAACCCTACAAGACGGAAGAGGTCGCATCCGAGGGAGTACGCACGTATTTCTTCGATGCGGGCGGAACCAAGATCGAGCTACTGGAATCCCTCCACCCGTCGTCTCCCATCGCCCGGTTTCTGGAGAAGCGGGGACCAGGGTTGCACCATCTTGCCTTCAGCTCGGACAATCTGGAGGCGGACTGCCAGCGGCTCACGGATGCTGGTTATCGGATCCTGAACGACGGTCCGAAGCGGGGCGCCGATGGGAAAGACATCTTTTTTGTACACCCGTCAGACACCGCAGGCGTGCTGACGGAGTTCTGCATGGCCGTACGCTGACACGCTACCCCCACAGGGCGACCGATGCATGCGGCAACTCCTGAGAGACAGCTACCTGTTACGGGACGCCCTCACCTGCCGGGTCCCGAATCGCTCAAGGAGGAGACTGTCCATCTGACCGGCATCATAGCCAATGAGGAAGATGGCAATGCCCGCCAGGCCCTCCTCTTTGACGAAGCGATACTTCGCATCCAGGCTTTCGCGGTCCTCATACCAGCCCTGATGCCATCCGGTCGAGTCGGCGTACACGTAGTAGGGACTGCCTGAGATGGGATCCCTTCCCCGACCGAACTGGCGCGCCCGCTCCGTGGAGGAGAGCTGTATGTCCGGTACGCGGCTGGCATCCATGGGAGCATAGGAGGTAACGCGCGCCACTCCCCTGGTAGCTGACCCCAGAGCTTCCGATTCAGTCGGCCACTCGTAGCCGTAGTATGGAACGGTCAAGAACATTCGCTCCCGTCCCAAGGGCCCCGTATCCATGGCGCGAAGGATGGATTGCCAATTACTACCGTTCCACCCGGTCAAGGGCGACAAGGGACCGGCCACCGGGCTCGTCAACCAGTGTATGTCATATCCTTGCACGATAACGTCTGCGTAGGCTGAGGGGATACGACCGATATCGACCATACCGGCAGGTTGGAATGCCGGCACAAAAAGTGACAGCCTGGCCTGAGGGAAACGGACGCTGACTTCGTTGGCAAGGGCGTCCAGGTAGGCGTGGAAACCTTCACGGAGCGCCTCCGAGGCTGGAGCAAACCACTCGTAGTCCAGGTGCAGCCCCGCGCCACCGCTGTCCTCTATGAGCGAAAGGGACGAGCGTAGCAGGTTGTTCCGATGCTCCGGATTGAGGAAAATTGCCTGCAATGTATCGGCATCGAGGAGCGCGATGCTGGGGACGACCGGGACCGCATAGCGATCAGCCTGCGCAACGAGACGCTGCCATGCGGTCGGATATCCATTACGCTCCCTGATGAAGCCATCAGCTGCCGGTGTCAGGTCAAAAAAGAAGATCTTGTCGTAGATGCTCAGATCCAGGTCCTGCCACAGATCCCGGGTCCACCAAGCGAAGTACCCGTACACCTTCTGTCCCGAGCGGGTTCGATACTCATCAGCCCTTCGATCTCCCCCTGCGGAATCCGCAGGGTGATCACTGACGAAATGGGTTGCCACTGCAGCCGCCGGCGAGCCTTCCGTATCGACAGAGACCTTGACGGGAGCACAGCTGTTCCACAGCAGGGACATCACGGCTACAAGACCGAAATGAAGCAGGGAGTGGGGCACGGGGGTCGAGGCTACCTTGAGGGGGAATATGGAAAACGATACGGAAACAAGCTCAGGGTCGGCACCCTATCTAACAGGCTGCAGCGCTCCGGTAAGAGGCGAACGCAGCAGGGCGCGCAAAGTTGAAAATCGGGGCAGTGTATTTGGGACGCAAGAGAATTGCCCCTCAATGCGGGATTCCCTCTTTTCCAGACGCCGCCACTGAATCAGGAGGGTCCAGCCGAGAATGCGGTTCATGGTCTCATCGCCTCTTTGTATCATCCGGTATCCCTATCTCCCCTGAACACCAATCCGAGATGCTGAATTATATCTGGGCTGGTTTGATTGTTCTGAGCCTCGTGTTCGGAATGGTCTACGACATAAACGACCTGGCTTCGGACACCTATCGTAACGGGCAGGCCTTCGAAGTGCAGGTGGACCCCCTGGATGCGACCTCCGCGAGCAGCCGGCGCATCCCCGTCCGGGTGCACGTGGATCCTGCTGCCTTCAACGCTTTCTACGGCGTGGAGGCCAACCCCGACTCGACCTATGACGGAGTCGTCATCAGGAACCAGGAAGGCATGCAGCTACGCTTTGCACAGGATGCCTCCGTTCCCGAGCCTTGGGCCACCATCAGAGCAGAAACCTCGGAACGGGACAACGATCTGCGGGGCACCCTTGCCGGCTGGAGCCCATCAGGCGGACCAGCAGCCGTTTCATTCCGGGAAGTGCGATTCGTGAAAATGCGGGCTATTGCAGCTGCAGCACTGAGTATGGCTGAACTGGCTGTCGAACTGGCCCTCGGCTTGATCGGGGTACTCGCGCTGTGGATGGGCCTTCTCCAAATTGCCGAAAAAGCGGGGATCATCCACTCCGTTGTCCGCGTCACGCAACCCATCCTGCGCCCCCTCTTTCCGGATATACCCAAGGGCCATCCAGCCATGGGCATGATCGTTCTCAACCTGACTGCCAACATGCTCGGTCTCGGGAACGCCGCGACACCGCTTGGCATCAAGGCCATGGAAGAGCTCCAGACCCTCAACGAGGACAAGGAGACGGCCACCGATTCCATGGTCATGTTGCTTGCCATGAATACCGCTTCCGTCCAGCTCGTTCCGCCTGTTCTTCTCGTCGCGCTCATGGGGCTTCAGATCAACCAATTGATCTTTGCCATCATCATCGTGACCGGCATTTCGCTCATCGTAGCCGTTGCAGCGGCTAAACTGCTCAGCAAAACCAAACGCTTCCGGGCTTCGGCTCCGGCTGCCACCACGGAGGGTTGATTCATGGATACCATTCGCTCCATCATCGAGATAGCCTCCGTTTTCGTCCTCCCGCTCTTGATCGTAGGATTCCCGCTTTACGGACTCATCAAGAAAGTGCCTGTCTATGAGGAGTTCGTGGAAGGTGCCAAGGGTGGATTCAAGGTGGCCGTGACCATCATCCCCTATCTGGTGGCCATCCTGTTTGCCATCGGCATGTTCCGCGCCTCTGGGGCCATGGACTTCATGGTCGATGGTTTGCGCCCCATCCTGGGGTGGTTCGGCATTCCCCCGGAGGTGCTACCCATGATGATCATGCGGCCGCTCACGGGCAGCGGCTCCGCCGCCATCGTGCTGGACATGATCAACCAGTTCGGCGAGGACTCCATCTTGGTCAAGATGGTTGCGACCATGTTCGGGTCCACCGAAACCACGTTTTACGTGATCGCAGTCTACTTCGGTGCGGTGAACATCAAGAAAACACGCCATGCCGTCCCGGCCGGATTGCTGGCCGACATCGTGGCCATGATCACGGCTGTTTTTGTCGTACGCTGGCTGTTCGGGTGATTCCCGGCAACGGAGCCCTGCACCCAACGCGGGTCTGGGTCAGACGCCGGCATCGAGGTGCATGCTGATCATGCTTTCGGCCCGCTCGGCAAACAGAGGGCGTGGTTCGTCTTCCCGTCGCTCGATCGTCACGATGGCATCGCGATGCATCGTCAGCCAATGATCAAGGACCCTTCTGGCGTCGGCCTCGAACGGACTGATACCGGACCCAGCAGTCGCGGACATGTCGAGTTCACGCAGGGTATCGCGAATAATTGCTTCGCCTGCCGAACCCCTCTCGGGTGCCTCGAGCGTATGGATGCGGCCGAGGGCAACGATGACGAGCGTGGATCGTTCGAGGGCTGTTTCCCCCAGAAAGTGGATGACTTCCGGTCCCGCAACGTCCTGCGCGATGGCTCCGCCCTTGGAGAGTTGCCTTTCCAGAAGCTCCATCCAATCACGGAAGGCAGCAGCCTGCTCGAAGCGGTGCTCCTCGGCGGCCTCAAGCATGGCAGACTCCAATTGCCGGGAAATCTCCTCGACGTCGCCTGCCAGGAAACGTCGCACATCCTGAAGAATGTCAGCATAGGCACTTCCATCCATGGCCCCCTCGCAGGGAGCACCACATCGGCCGATATCCGCACGCATGCAGCGCCTCCCCCGCTCATACTCTGCCGGCGAACAGGTGCGCAAGGGGAAGCAGGCTTCCAGCAGCTCCAGCAGCGAGTGGGCCTGACGCCGGCTGCGAAGCGGTCCAAAATACTCGGCCCCATCATCCCTCATGATGACCTGGACCGTCAGCCGTGGAAACGGCTCCCGCGAATCGAGTCGCAGGTAGGGTCTTGGGACGTATTTTTTCTGGGCACGATTGAATGAAGGGTCCAGCCGTTTGATTTCCCGGCTCTCCTCAATGAGGGCATGAAGCTCCGTAGGCTGCTCCTCCCAGCGGACATCACGCACCTTGGCAATCAGCCGGCGAATACGAGGGGGGTGTGCCTCAATGGCATTGAAATAGGAGGCAACCCGCTTGGACAGGTCCTTCGCCTTGCCCACGTAGAGCACCTTGCCTCGTCCATCAAGCATGTAGTAGACACCCGGGCACTGAGGCAAGGCTGTCAGCCGATCCCGCTTGATGGCCACTACGTGGGTAGAATGCGGATTGACGCGGGCATACGTCCGGCCCTGCAGGGCAATCAGCTCGTCGATGTCGGAAATACCGTGCTCATCGATGACCATCTCACAGAAGCGCTCGAAAACCTGAGCGGTCACCTCGACATCTTTCTGCGCGCGGTGACGTCCCTCTGCTGGAATGCGGTAGAAAGCGGCCAGACTCCCGAGACTTTTTGAGCGCAGACCCGGGAGCAGCCTTCGCGCCAGCTTAAGGGTGCAAAGACCCCGATTGGTCATCGGGGACAGCCCGGCACGCTCCAGCTCCGCATTCACGAACGACCAGTCAAAACGAATGTTATGTGCAACGAAAACTCCATCACCCAGAAACGCCAGGAATCGGGGCATGATGTCCGACGCTGTCGGCTTGTCGAAAACCATGGCTGTCGTGATACCCGTGATGCGGGTAATGCGTCGGGGTACGCTGGAGCACGGATTCACGAGCTCCGAAAACTGGGACGCCTCGCCTACGCCGGGCACGCGCATGCCGGCCACTTCGATGATCCGATGGGTATGCGCGTTGACGCCAGTCGTCTCCGTATCCGTTATGACGACGCTGTCATGGTCGGAGAGTATGGCCTGCAGAGCTGACATGACCCGATGCGTTGGAGGCTGGGTGTAACGTGATCCATTTGCTCGGATAATCGCATCAAGCGATGCCGGCACCCTTGGGCCGGTGGCTTCGAACAACGATTACCACTACAAACGCCTGATGCGCCTGACGGTTTTCCAACAATCATCCCTGTATAGATCAGATCATCAGGCCGGATTTTTGCGAAATATTGGCAACCCGGTCGCAGGTCCCCGCCGCGGCAAACCGTAGGTTGCCTTCCTCACACTATCCGACCAAACAAACCGAACTCCCAACATGAAAGTCACCGTCATCGGCGCTGGTAACGTAGGCGCCACCGTTGCGGAATGCGTTGCCCGCAAAGATATGACTGATGAGGTCGTCCTCATTGATATCGTGGAGGGCCTTCCTCAGGGTAAGGCCCTGGACATGGCCGAAGCTGCACCCATCCACCTTTTCGACACCAAGGTGACGGGTACCAATGACTACGCAGACACGGCAGGGTCGGACATTTGTGTCATTACGGCAGGCCTGGCCCGCAAGCCTGGCATGAGCCGTGACGATCTGTTGGGCAAGAATGCAGCCATTGTCGCATCGGTAACCAAGCAATTCGTCGCACACAGCCCGAACGCCATTATCATCGTCGTATCGAACCCCCTCGACGTGATGACCTACGTGGCCTACGAGGCCAGCGGTTTCCCCTCGAACCGCGTCTTCGGCATGGCGGGCGTACTGGACACGGCCCGCTACCGCGCTTTCATCTCCATGGAGCTCGGTGTATCGGTCAAGGATATACAGGCACTACTCATGGGTGGGCACGGCGATACGATGGTGCCCCTTCCCAATTTCACGACAGTTGGTGGCATAGCCCTGCCTGAGTTGATGGATGACGAGACGATCAACGCCATTGTGGAACGCACGAAGTTCGGTGGTGGGGAAATCGTGAAGCTGATGGGTACATCGGCATGGTATGCCCCGGGAGCAGCAGCAGCTGAAATGGTCGAAGCCATTGTCAAGGACTCCAATCGCGTGCTTCCGTGCGCTGTGTGGATGAAGGGCGAATACGGTCTGAGTGACCTTTTCATTGGCGCTCCCGCCCGCCTTGGTCGCAACGGACTCGAAGAAATCATCGAGGTATCGTTGACACAGAGCGAGCAGGCCCTGCTTGCGGATTCAGCACAACACGTCCGCGACAACCTGGCTGCTCTGGAGCGGATTCAGAACAGTTGACGGTCCCTTTCCGCCGCTACAGCCATGTACGGGCGGGCGCTGAAAGCGCCCGCCCGTATCTTCGCCTTATGCTCATGTGGGACGCACCCGCACCCCGATCCCGGCCCAGCCACGCTACGTGACCTTTCTCCCGACTCTCGATTGCGCCATGAAGTCCATCCTTAATGCCTCTTTCGTCCTGCTTCTGTCTCTCGCACTGACGGCATGCGACAGCAACGATGGCCCGAATGGCTCCCTGGTCGTCACCGATCTTGAGGAAGGTACCGGCGTGGTCGTAGAGCCTGGCATGACACTCATCACGTCCTACGTGGGCCGGTTTGCCGATGGGTCGTCCTTCGACTCCTCGGAGGAGCTAGGGGAAGATTGGATCTTCACGTTGGGCGTCGGTCAGGTACTCAAGGGCTGGGACGAGGGGCTTGGCGGGATGCGCGTTGGAGGTACCCGGCGACTGGAAATACCCTCGCATCTGGCTTTTGGACGCTCAGGACAGTGTTTTTCCGACGGAACCTGTGCTGTCCCTCCTAACACTGATGTGATCTACGATGTGACAGTGCTTGACGTGTTTGATGAGGTCATTGTCGAGGACACCATCGAGGGTGACGGCGAAGTGGCAGAGGCCAATGACGTCCTTTTCGTCGAATACACGGGACAGTTGCGCAATGGGGATGTGTTCGACTCGACCAACCTGACAGGAACCCTTTTCCAGTTCACCCTTGGCCGCGGTAACGTCATCCCGGGCTGGGACCAAGGCATTCCTGGTATGAAAGTCGGTGGTACACGCCGCCTTACCATTCCACCGGTTCTTGCTTACGGCCCATACGGAGCAGGATCAGCCGTGCCACCGTTCGCCGTCCTCATTTTTGATATCCGCCTTGTAGAGCTGGTCAAGGCGCCGGACTAATAGTACCTGGCATCCCGCGAACGGGGCTTACCTCTCGGCTTGACTCTCCGTCCATTGCACCGCATGCTGGACCAACTCGGAGGCGGTTGTGAGGTTAAGTTTGAACTTTATCCGCGCCCGGTAGGATTCAACTGTCTTGATGGACAGGGCCAAGCGATCGGAGATAAGGCGCGTGCCCAAGCCACGTCCCGTCATTTCAAAGACTTCCAACTCCCGGTTGGACAAGACATCGGATGGGGACTGATGGATAGCAGGCAGCCCCCCTGCCGCAAATCCGGTCAGCAAGCGTTCGTTCATCGCCTCTGAGACGTACAGTTTCCCCGACAGGACGGTCCGAACAGCAGCAATGATCGTAGCCGGCGCTTCCGATTTCATAACGTAACCACGCGCACCGGAGCGGATGACGCGCTCGGCATAGAGCATCTCATCGTGACGTGAAACGACCAGAACACGCCAGTGAAATCCGTTGTGGACCATGTAATGAAGCAATTCCAAGCCACTGGCTCCCGGCAAGGAAACGTCCAGCATGACGATATCGGGATCCAGTTCCGGGAGATAGGATACAGCTTCTTCCGTAGAGCTTGCCTCACAACAGACCATCAAATCAGTCTCTGTCTCCAAGGTCAATCGGAGGCCCCTGCGAATCAACGGATGGTCGTCTACCAAAAAGATGCGTTTGGGATGTGATAGCGGCATGGCGGTCTCCCTCATGGATGGGCCTGACATGCATGCCGGGCCGTACGGGTTTGCTTTCACGATATCTGTCGGATGGCCGAGGTACTGCAGGGTGTGTTGCCCTCGACATGAAGGGCCGGCTCGAACGGACTGGTAGGGTCTTTCCCCGCATCCACCGCCCCCGATCGCATCCAGCCCGGTCTTCCCGTACCGGCGTGTAGGGGTTTCCCCCGGGTCCCTGCGGGTGGTTCATGCAATCGCTGATCAAGCGGCATTTCTTCCCTTCCGCTCAACGAACGTTGATTTATAATGAGCCGTCTTGTCCCTCGGTATGGTCTTACCTGTAAGAGGGTGCCCTACCCATCACAACCGTTTGACGAATGGAATCGACGCAGACCCCATCCCACGCGGGCTCCACGAATCCCTCCCGGCTTACCGTCACATTCGATGACCAGATCACACGATATTTTGTGATCGCCACCGCCATTTGGGGTTTTGTCGGCATGCTCGTGGGTGCCCTCATCGCCCTGCAGCTTCCCTACTGGCAGGCCAACATGGGTGAGTACCTCTCCTTCGGCCGCCTCCGACCGCTGCATACCAATGCGGTCATCTTTGCCTTTGCCGGTAATGCCATTTTCGCGGCCATCTACTATTCCACCCAGCGGCTCCTGAAGACACGTATGTTTTCCGATACCATGAGTCGCTTCCACTTCTGGGGATGGCAGGCCATCATCGTCTCGGCAGCCCTGACCCTCCCGCTGGGGATCACGACATCGAAAGAATACGCGGAGCTTGAATGGCCGATTGATGTCGCAATAGCTGTCGTTTGGGTGGTTTTTGCGATCAACTTCTTCCTGACCCTGCGTCAGCGCAGGGAAAAGCACATGTACGTAGCCATCTGGTTCTACATTGCCACGATCGTGACCATTGCCGTGCTGCATATCGGTAATTCCCTTGCTATGCCAGCCACCCTTTTCAAATCCTATCCGGTCTATGCAGGCGTACAGGATGCCTTCATCCAGTGGTGGTATGGGCACAATGCCGTAGCCTTCTTCCTGACTACGCCCTTTCTGGGACTGATGTACTACTTCCTGCCCAAGGCAGCCGAACGACCGGTCTTCTCGTATCGCCTGTCCATCGTGCATTTCTGGAGCTTGGTATTCATTTATATATGGGCCGGTCCTCACCATCTGAACTATACCTCCCTGCCCGAGTGGGCCGTCACCCTGGGTATGACGTTCTCTGTCATGCTATGGATGCCCTCCTGGGGTGGGATGATCAACGGGTTGTTCACCTTGCGGGGCGCTTGGCACAAATTGCGTGACAGCGTCGTGCTCAAGATGTTTGTGATTGGAATCACGTTCTACGGCATGTCCACATTCGAAGGGCCCATGCTGTCCGTAAAGACGGTCAACGCCCTTTCCCACTACACGGACTGGACCGTTGGACACGCCCATGCGGGCGCCCTCGGATGGAACGGCTTCATGACCTTCGGCATGATCTACTGGCTCCTGCCCCGTCTCTACCGGACCGACCTCTGGAGCGGAAAGCTGGCCAATACCCACTTCTGGATTGGCACGATCGGAATGCTCCTGTATGTCATCGCCCTCTACTCAGCCGGGGTAACCCAAGGTCTCATGTGGCGTGCATTCGATGATGCAGGTCGCCTTGTCTATCCTGATTTCATGGAAACTGTCATTCAAATCATACCCATGTATTGGGTACGACTGGTCGGAGGTACACTTTATCTCGCAGGTATGGTCATGCTCTTGATCAACCTGTTCATGACCATCCAGACGGCGAAAGACAAGCCAGTGGATGCCTCGATCCACGTGGCTGCCTGATCCCTTCATCCTCCAACCCAATGCTATCATGAGCAGATTCATCAAAACGAATGGTCGACATCGGACGATGGAAGGATGGCCCCTTGTCTTCACGGTGGTCACTACGCTTGCCATCCTTGTCGGCGGCACCGTCGAATTCCTTCCGCTGGTCCTGGTCGACGAACACGCGCCGACTATTGAAACGGTAACACCCTACACACCGCTTGAGGTAGCCGGTCGGGACATCTACATCTCCCAAGGCTGCGTCAGTTGCCACTCCCAACAGGTCCGTCCTTTTCGGGATGAGATCGAGCGTTACGGAGAGTACAGCAAACCCGGAGAGGCCATCTACGATCGGCCCTTCCTGTGGGGATCCAAGCGAACGGGTCCTGACCTGGCGCGGGTAGGTGGCAAGTATCCGGACCTTTGGCATGTGCGCCATATGGAGAATCCCCGATCCACAACGCCGAATTCAATCATGCCGCCCTATCCATGGCTTCTGCGCAAGTCCCTGGACTTCGACGGCATTCCGGGTAGGTTAAATGCACTCAAGAAGCTGGGCACCCCGTACTCGGATGCCGAGGTCGAAAATGGAGCAGCGGCGGCGCGGGCACAGGCCATTCAAATCGCCAGGAATGTATCCGCCAACGGTGGACCGTCCGGCCTGGAGGACAAGGAGATTACAGCCTTGGTGGCCTACCTCCAACGCTTGGGCGCGGACCTCAAGAAAGCCGGCGGCTGATCATCATGTGGAAAGATGTTGTCCAATCCATGGAGACCGGGCTACTGGCCTACGTGGGCCTGTTTGCCTTTCTCTTGGCCTTCACGCTGATCCTTGTCAGGGTTTTCCTGATGAAGAAAAGAGACCGGATGAACGCCAAGAACATACCGCTCAACGAGGAACCCGAATTTGTCGCTGACAACAACCGGCATCAGCCGGATTCGTCAGCCCCTTCCAACTGAATCCGGAAACAATCATGCCTACACAGGATCCCCGGAATACGACTCCCGAAGGAGAAGATCAGATCATCAGTGGCCATACCTACGATGGCATCGAGGAATACGACAATCCAATGCCGTCATGGTGGGTGTGGCTGTTCGTGATAGCCGTCGTGTGGACCCCCTTCTACATTCTGGGTGTCCATCAATTCGGCTGGATCAATACCTATGAAGAAGATCTGGCAGCAGCTCAGGAGACCGTTGAGCAGCGTCGGGCTGCCGCACAGGCCGCCAACCCAGCCCAGGAAGTCAATGACGTCTTCCTGGCTTCCTTCATGGGCAATGCGGCGAATGAGGAGGCGGGCGCCAACACATTCGCCGCCTACTGTGCTGCCTGTCACGGAAGCAACGGAGAGGGACTGATTGGACCGAACCTGACGGATGACTATTGGATTCACGGCGCCGCTCCGACCGACCTGTTCGCGGTCATTACCAATGGCGTGCTGGAGAAAGGCATGACACCCTGGGAATCCATCCTCACCGTGGAGGAAAGGGCCCGGTTGATCGCTTACCTTCAAACTCTTCGTGGCACGAACCCGGCCAACGCCAAGGAACCCCAGGGCGAACTGATCGAACCCGGATCGATGGAAAGCATGAGCGCAACCCGGGACGATGCAACGGCATCCTGATTACCCGATGCGTACCGGCACACCACCTGGTCTCCCCGAACCTGTCCTACGTACCCGACCGTCAGATATTCCTGCCTGGTCAATGGTGTGAGGACGACGCTAAAAAGCCCGTATGAGCACTCCCGGCCGAGATACCGTCCCTATTGAGACGCCTCACATCATCGATTCGCCCGAGGATGTCCTGGCCACCATGACCAAAGACGGCAAGCGGCGCTGGCTGTATCCCGTCGAGAGCAAGGGGCGTTTCCACAGTGCACGGAAATACCTGGCCTGGTTCCTGATGGTCCTTTTCGTGGCCATCCCGTGGATTCCCGTGAAAGGCAACCCGGCCATCATGCTGGATTTCGTGCATCGGGAGTTTGCCATCCTGGGCCTTGTGTTCTATCCCACCGACACCATCCTCCTGATGGCGTTCATGATAGGGATACTGCTCACCGTCGTGCTGCTTACAGCCCTCCTGGGCAGGGTCTGGTGTGGTTGGGGCTGTCCGCAGACCGTCTACCTGGAATTTCTCTTCCGGCCCATCGAGCGCTGGATCGAAGGCGCCGAGCACGTTCGCAAGCGTCGCAATGAAGGCCCCCGCAACTGGGACTGGTTCTGGCGCAAGGCCCTGAAGATCTCCATCTTCTTCGGCATCTCCCTCATCCTGGCCCACACGTTCGTGGCCTACTTCGTGGGGTGGGAGAATCTGCTCGTCTGGTTGCGCGGCGATCCGCGTGAACACTGGGGCTTCTTTCTGATATCCGCCTTGACCACCGGCCTGATCCTGTACGATTTCGGGTATTTCCGGGAGCAGATGTGTACCATCGCGTGCCCCTACGCCCGCATGCAGTCTATCATGCTGGATAGGGATTCTCTGATCGTGTCCTACGATCCGAACCGCGGGGAGCCCCGTGCGCGCCGGTCCAAGAAGGTGATGGCGCAGGAGGCAGCCGGTGAAATTGCCGCCCAGGGCGATTGCATTGATTGCTTTGCCTGCGTTCGCACCTGCCCGACCGGAATCGACATCCGGGATGGACTGCAGATGGAATGCATCGCCTGTACCCAGTGTATCGATGCGTGCGATGCCATCATGGACCGAGTCGATAAGCCTCGCGGCCTCATTCGCTACACCTCTGAAAATATCCTGGAGGGCGGCAGCTCACGGATCCTGCGTCCCAGGACATTCATCTACTCAGCCCTCATCATCCTGATCTTCTCAGCCTTCACGTTTGTCCTGACCACGCGCGATGCCTACGACATCAATATCGGACGCGTCGTTGATGAACCCTTCACTGAGCTTCCCGATGAACGCATTGCCAACCGACTGCGCTTTCGCGTGCGCAACCAGACGTCCGAGACTTCGATGTTCGATATAGCGCCTGCCTACCCTGAAACCATGGAGATGCGCATTGTCGGAACCACGCCCATCGCCTTGGAGCCCGGAGAGATGACGCGTGTCGAAACGTGGGTGATCCTGCCCAAGTCTGCGTTTGAGGGCACCAATTTGGAGGGACAATTCGAACTGTCCTTCAGTGACGGACTGACTGAAATCCTGCCCTACACCCTCCTTGGACCCAATCAGTAATCCCATGCGCTCCTTCCTGGAAAAAGGATATGGCTGGCCACTATTCGTCGTGCTGCTGCTCGTCAGCAGCGTTGCCATGATGGGCATCGTGGTGATGGCAGCCCGTTCGGACGGCGGTGCCCAGGTCATCGACAACTATTATGAGCAGGCGGTGCGTTGGGACTCCTTGGCTGAAGCGCGAGGTGCGGCTGCCGCGCTCGGATGGCAGGCTGACCTGGATTTTACGAGCAGTGAACATGGTATGGAGGGCACCGTCGCGGTAACGGACTCGACCGGGGCGGCTGTTGAAGGTCTCCGCGTCACCGTGACACTGCGCAGACCGCAGCTGGCCACGATCATCGCGGAAGTAAAGGCCACCGATGCTTCCAACAGCGGTCTCTATCACTTTTCAACCGATGCCTCGGGTTCCGGCCTCTGGGATGTGGAAGCCGACATCCTGCCATCTGACGGATCAGAAAAAATGATTCGCTTCGACTGGCGACGGGACATCCGATGAGTGGTCCTGCGTCGGATACCCAGTTCGTTGGGTCCGAGTGCACGCACTGCAGCCTGCCCGTTTCCGAGGATCGTCAGCGGCAGGGTAACCCATTTTGCTGTAGTGGATGCCAATCGGTGCATGCCATACTGCATGAGTCCGGTTTGGACGAGACCTACTACAGGCTGCGCGATGCCAGTGGAAAGCAATCCATGCGCAAGCCTGCAACGACCGGGCACCAGCGTGGCCTGCTGGACGAATTGGATTCCGACGTCTTCCTGGAAAACCACTCTACCCGACTCGACGGAGGCACCTACCGAACCAATCTCTACCTCGACGGGGTACACTGCGCGGCCTGCGTATGGCTGGTCGAGCGACTACCAGACGAGCTGGATGGTGTCTCCAACGCCCATTTGAACCTTCCCCGGGCCCGTCTTACGGTAGACTGGAATCCGGAGAAGCAAGACCTTTCGGGCATTGCTTCGTGGCTGGCTTCCTTCGGGTATGCCGTTCAACCCCGCGTGGACGGCGAGGAAGCCCCTGAGTCCCGGGAAGAGCGCAGGCTCATGATCCGCATGGGTGTAGCCTGGGCGCTGGCCGGCAACATCATGCTATTGGCCTTTGCCCTGTACTCCGGCCTCGGCGACGAAAACCCCAACCTCTTCCATGCCGCCCGGGTCATGAGCCTTTTGCTGGCCATTCCTGCGGTGCTGTACGGGGGATCCGTTTTCTTCACCAAGGCGTGGCACTCCATCCGGCTGTCATGGAAGCTCAGGACCATCCGCCATCTCCACATGGATACGCCCATCTCGATTGGCATCCTGACCGGTTTCGGGGCCAGTCTCCACGCCACCCTCACGGGGCGGGGCGATGTGTGGTTCGATTCCGTTGCCGTGCTCATTGCCGCCCTGCTTTCTGCACGTTGGCTGCAGCTGCGTGCCCGCCGCATGGCCGGTGATTCCACGGAGCGGCTATTGGCGCTGCTCCCCACCTTGGCCCGACGGCGCGATGGAAAGAGTGTCCGGGCTGATGATTTGGAGGCCGGCGACCAGATTCTTGTGCGCGCAGGCGAGCTGATCCCGGTGGATGGGCGGATCTCGGAAGGATCATCCCTGATCAACTCGTCCATTCTGACCGGCGAGTCCGTGCCCCTGCGCATCGGCCCGGGCGGACGCGTGCATGCCGGCACGACAAACGAAACGGGCACGCTCATCATCGACGTCGAGTCCGCCGGACACGCCACCCGTATCGGGAGGCTCCTGTCCCTGGTCAGCAATCCCGAAGCCGACTCGCCCCGGATCCTTTCCCTGGCAGACCGGATCGGGGGACTCTTCACCATCACTGTCTTGACCATTGCCCTGCTGGCCTCCATCGCCTGGAGTATCATCAAGCCGGATGAGATGGTCATGCACATCGTGGCCTTCCTGGTCATCACTTGTCCCTGCGCGCTCGGGATGGCTACCCCCCTGGCTTTGGCTGTTGGCACCGGACGGGCGGCACGTCGCGGCATCTTCGTCAAATCAGAGTCCGTTGTGGACGGATTGAACCATGTCGACACGGTCGTGCTGGACAAGACGGGTACGGTCACGGAGGGCGCCATGTCGGTAGCCGACATGACCGGTGATGTCTCCCTGCTGCCCCTTGCCGCCGCCATCGAACAGGAATCCAATCATCCCATCGCCCGCGCCATTGTGCGCCGGGCAGGGACCCTTTCCCTCCCGGAGGCTTCGAAAGTCACCCATCACGCAGGCAATGGAGTGTCCGGACAGATATCGATTCCCGGGGACAGTTCCCGGATGGTCCGTATCGGTCGGGCCGAATGGGTCTTCGACCATGGGACGCCTCGGCTGGACGAACACCGGGAACTCGAAGCCGGTATCCAGGAAGCGACCGGGCGCGGCGAGACGGTTGTCGTGGTCGGGTCGGAAGATCGTTTCCTCGTCCTGACCCTGACCGACCCGATCCGTACCTCCAGCCCGGCCCTGATCCGCTCGCTGCAGGTCCGATCCATCCGGGTCATCCTGTGCTCAGGAGACGACATCCGAACCACCAGGCAGGTGGCCAACGCATTGAACATCGGACCAGAAGATGCCCTCGGACGGTATTCGCCGGAAGACAAGCAGGCCTTGGTCATTCAGCTCCAGGCTGATGGCCATGTGGTCGCCATGGTTGGTGATGGTGTCAACGACACGGCGGCCCTGAAAGCGGCAGACGTCGGCATTGCCGTGGCCAGTGCTTCAACTGCCTCCCGCGTTGCGGCCGACGCCTACACGACCCGCCCCGGACTGGAAGCAGTGGTCGAACTCATCGAGGAATCCCGTGGCGTGCTTTCCGTCATCCGGCGCAACCTCGGCTTCTCGCTGTTCTACAACATTGCCGGGGGTGCCGCCGCCCTGATCGGCATTGTGACACCGCTGTTCGCGGCGGTGGCCATGCCCATCAGCTCCTTCATTGTGGTGCTCTCCTCCATCAAACAAGGCACGTTCAGCAATCGGAGCATGAAAGCATGAATGTCCTCTATTTTCTGGTACCGCTGGCCCTGTTGCTGGCCGGGGTAGGTGTAGCGGCCTTTGTCTGGTCTGTAAGAAGCGGGCAGTTCGATGATGTCCAGACACCTGGTATGCGGGTCCTCTTGGAGGATGAACGTGAGGAGCGCCCGTCAACCCATGGCATGTCCCCCTCCCATGAGAAGGGCCATCAAGCCGGAACCCCGGAGGATGGTATAGACACCAAAGAGGACCACGAGCCAACCTGAAAGGGTGGAAAGCCGCGCCTTCCATTGCCCAGGGATAGCGGCAGAGAGCTGTGCAGCCACCCACAGGGATGGGATCGTTCCCAATCCAAAGACGGTCATGAACAGGACGGCACCGGAAAACGAACCGGTGGAGAGCGACATGGCCAGGGCGGCATATACCAGACCACAGGGAAGCCACCCGTTCAGGACTCCCATACCGAGGCGGGCAAGAGCCGAGTCCTTTTTGACGAGCCGCGCAAAACGCGAGACGAATCCCGCTGAGGCAGCAGGTAGATGGATCCTGGACAGGCCGGGCCAACCCAACAGGTGGCCTCCCACCCCGATCATGGCCAGTCCGGCCAACCAGGCAAGCACGGATGCCCCTTCCTTGATCGCTCCAATGCGCGCGCCCAAGAGACCCAGCACGGCACCCAGGAGGGCATATGCCAAGGTTTTACCCAGGACATAGGCCGCAAAACGCATATTGAACCCGACGCGTCGGGCACCGGCATTGGCTAGTACGGCAAAGCCGCCACACATGCCAATACAATGCAGGCTTCCACCCAAGCTGAGGGCCAGAGCCATTCCCAGGGCACCTGCTTCCATGATCCGAATACGCGGTCCTTTCGTGAGGTCGTTTCGAACGGTCCGGGGGTGCAGATCCAGTGATGGCATGAACCGCCCGGGTTGACGCAAGTCAAGGTACAGCGTACCATCGTGCATGACCACGTCTCCTTTCCCATTCGACACGACGGCAGCCGTCATGCATCTGTCGGCTGCCGATCCGGCCCTGGCAGCGCTCATCCACGCCGTGGGTCCTTTCGAGGCCCGGCTGCGTCCCGCCCTCAACCCGTTCGAAGCCCTGTCGGAATCCATTGCCTACCAACAGCTGTCAGGCAAAGCCGCAGCCACCATCTACGGGCGATACCGGCGGCTCCTTTCGGACCCGGACAACCCTGACCCAGAGGAAGTACTCGCTCTCCCGGACGAGGCCCTGCGATCGGCTGGCCTGTCGCGTGCCAAAACGGCGGCCATCAAGGACCTTGCCGAACGGACCCGGGAGGGCACGATTCCCGCCGCTGATGAACTCCTCTCCCTTCCAGACGAGGAGATCATCGAACGCTGTACGATCGTTCGCGGCATCGGTCCCTGGTCGGTCAAAATGTACCTTATGTTCCGCATGGGACGCCCGGATGTCCTTCCCCAGACCGATCTGGGGATTCGCAAAGGGGTTCAACGTCTCGACGGCCTTTCCGACCTCCCTTCCCCCGGGCAGGTTATAGAGCGGGCAGCACCCTGGCAGCCTTTCCGTACGCTGGCCTCATGGTACCTGTGGCGATGTCTTGAACTGGACCAGGAATGGTGACGTCCGGAATAAAACGAGTATCAAACGTCTCCCGAGGGCACGACAAACACAACGACGTGTTGTTGGGGCAGGACATCCAGTGTTTCCCGGAACTGGAATCCGGCGGCTTCAGCCTCCCGGATAATTTGGTGTTCGCTCATCCTGTGCACAGACTCGATGGGGATGGTTTCATCCTCTGCCCTGTACTCGACGACAACCAGGCGCCCCCCGGGTTTGATGGCTGCAACCAACCGCTGCAGCATCTCCCTTGGATGGGTGAACTCGTGGTACGATGAGACAATGAGGGCCACGTCCAAGCGACTGGACGGGAGCGAAGGGTCATCTGCCCGTCCGAGCACTGGTGTCACATTGCGGATACCCTGCCGACCAGCCCGAACCTGAATCGTATCCACGAGAGCCTGCTGCACTTCGACCGCATACACACGCCCGGAGGGCACCAGCTCCGCCAAGCGGAAGGTAAAGAAGCCCGTTCCCGACCCGATGTCAGCCACGACGTCGGAGGCCTTCAAATTCAACGCCAGCAATAGGCGCTGAGGCAATTCTTCCTCATCCCGCTCCGGTCGATCCAACCATAATGCACCGTGCTCGGACGTCATGACATCCGCTATTTCCCGCCCCATGTAGGCTCGTCCAGTGCCATCCGTGGACTTCCGGTCAATGGTTCGGTACGCCCCTTCGTCGGCGCACCCTACAAGTATGGAGCCGCCACCCAGCAGACCTGCTATGAGGCATGCACGGACACACCAGAGGGTCATGTTAGACAGCGACTTCACGGATTGGGGAAAAACAGAGGAATTGGGGAAAGGGCACATCCTGCGCCGTCGTGTACGCGCACGATCCAAGTGGGTTTTGACCGTATGCAGGGTCGGGACCAGCTGCCGCGCTTGGAGGAAGGTGTTTGTCCGGCATTCAACCCTCGAGATCGAATGCTGCCTTAACCTCCTGCCAATCGCTCACATCAATCCCCTGCTTTGCCGCACCGAATCCATCGATGACGACCAATTTGATCCTGCGATCCGGAAGGGTCGAAAAATCAAAGGCTGCCGCCGATGACTCGTAGAAGACCTCAAGGAAGCCAATGTCGTAGCCGAAGCCCATGGAGATGGTATAATCCACAGCCGGCATATCCCCTCGCTCGACACCGAACGTATAGGGCATGGCCGTCCATGTATCATACTCCCGGAAGAAAAGCAGGACTGCGCCCTCATCCACAACTCGCGATGTCAGATCCGGTACTTCATACTGGACGGACGCCACGGTTTGATTGGGCACCGCGTCACTCATGCGGAAATCAAATTCCAGGGAGAAGACGTTTGCATTGCCGGCCGGTCCGGGAGGACCGGCCGGTCCAACACTTTCCTCGATGATGCATCCGGAGAGTAGAACCAGCAGCAGGGTCAGGCTTAGTGATGCGCGCTTCATGGGTACCTCGCAGGCGTGAAAAAGAGTGCATGTGAAACTTTATGGTGCACCTATCAAATCATGGACCGCTCTCACTGAATCGACAATTAAACAGGCTGAAGACACGACGATCTCTGGTAGATCAGTCTCTTATGTACACGATCGTATACAGTGGAGGCCTTTTTCCGTGTCCCCTCCGGGTCGAAAGTACCAGCCTACACCAGCCTGGCGAGGCGCTGACCGGTTGCAGACATGGGTTGCCTTCTGCGAAACCCGGAGATCGATTACCGGTTGTTCTCGCCCTAATAGAGTCTGCAATCCGGATCCCGGACAGCACGGATCCTCAAAACCATCCAAGACATGATTCACGCCGTCATCATGGCCGGTGGCATTGGCAGCCGCTTCTGGCCCCGCAGCAGGCGCTCCCATCCCAAGCAGTTCCTCTCCATCGTGGAGCAGGCCACGCTCATCCAGGCCACGGTGGCCCGTTTAAGCGGTGTGATTGACAGCCAGAACATCCATGTCGTCACCAACGAGCGCTATGTGGATACCACACGCGCTCAATTGCCTGCCATACCGGCTGAAAATGTGCTGGCAGAGCCGATCAGTCGGAATACGGCCCCCTGCATAGCCTACGCAGCCTTCCACATTCATCGGAAAGATCCCGATGCCGTGATGGTCGTACTGCCAGCCGATCATATCATTCGTGATGTGGCCCGCTTCCACGAGACGCTTCAGGTCGGTATTGACAAGTCGGCCGAGGAGCGGAGTCTGGTTACTATCGGGATCGAACCCACCTACCCTGCCACGGGCTATGGGTATATCCAGTTCGACCCGGATGATCGCGGTGCAGACGGGCAGCTGCAGGCCATGTTCGTGCGTACGTTCGCCGAAAAACCGAATCTCGAAACGGCCGAACGATTTCTGGATTCAGGAGACTTCCTCTGGAACAGCGGCATGTTCATATGGCGCTCCGATGCCATTTTGCATGCCCTACGATCCCATCTTCCTGATGTCCATGACGCGTTTTCATGGATGGCAGAGGCCGATATCGTGGACGCCGAGCGATTGGAAGCGTCCTTCTCTTCCTGCCCGGCCATATCCATTGACTACGGGGTGATGGAGCGTGCCGACAAGGTCTATGTCGTGCCCGGCTCGTTCGACTGGAGCGATGTGGGTGATTGGAAGGCCGTCTATGATCTCTCCGAGAAAGGGAGTGCGGGCAATGCCACGGACGGGCAGGCCATCCTGCACGATTCGGCTCGCTGTCTGGTCTCAGCGCAGGATCGTCTCGTGGCCGTAGTCGGGTTGAACGATATTGTGGTGGTCGACACAGAGGACGCCTTGCTGGTATGTCACAGGGACGCCACGCAACGCGTCAAGAATGTGGTGGATTATCTCTACACCCACCGTTTGGACGAGTTTGTCTGAGCCAAGCGTACTCCTCACAATCTTTACACGTAACACGCATCCATCCGGAGACACTGACGTACGGGTCGGAAGATGACCCGCCAGTCACTTTGCAGGCGCCCCCTCCTCCAACGAACGGGGAGTAGCCCTTTTTAGTGTGGCGCAACGTCCAGTAATCCACTCCGGATCGCATGCAGGAGCAGACCCAAACCCTTCCCCGTCGAGAACGGGAGCGCATGGCTCGTAAAACAGCCATGCTGGATGCTGCGCAAGAGGTTTTCGCCGAAAAGGGGTACAGCCGTGCCACCCTTGAGGAAGTAGCGGCCCGGGCGGAGTATGGAAAAGGGACCCTCTACAATTATTTCCCGGGAGGCAAGCAGGAGATCCTGCTGGCCATTGTCGAACACTTCCACGATGAATTGTGTGGTCTGATCGATCGCACATTCACAGGTGCAGTGGACCGTTCCTTCCGGGAGTCGCTGGCATCCTTCCTGGAGCAGACGTTCGCGTTCTTTCTGGAACGGACAGAGCTTTTCGTGACCCTGCTGCGGGAGGCCCATCGTATGGGCCTGAGCGATGACCCGCAGCCCAGGAAGTTCTTCTCGGAGCAACGCGAACGCGCGCTGGCTGCGCTTTCCGTGCCCATCGAGCGTGCCATCCACCGTGGAGAAATCCGTGCGCTGTCTCCGCGTCTCCTGGCACATATGATTCTCGTCAACCTCAACGGCGCCCAGATGCGTGCCTGCCTGGCACCATCCGAGGGCGGACCTGATTTCCCGGACACCTCACGGACCATGGCAGTGTTCCTCACTGATCTCATCATGGATGGTCTTCGGACTTCACCCGAGATGAAGGATCACGCGCAATCACACGCAATCTGATTTCTACCCGAAACGGGGCCACAACGACCTAACCATGAAGATGAGTCGATACCTTTTTCTGGCTACCCTGCTGATGATCACGACGACCTCCGGTCTGCGGGCACAGGACGCGGACACCGAGATCGTCCTCACGCTCGAAGAGGCCGTGCAGGTGGCACTCATTCAGAACCTGGCCCTTCAGAATGCGCGTCTGGAGGTCGAGAATGTTACGGCCCAGGTCCGCGAGGGCTGGGCTGAACTCTTCCCCAAAGTGGATGCCAACGCATCCTACACGCGCAACATCAAGCAGGCCAACCCCTTTGCCGGGTCGCAGGCTGGGGGCCTCTTCCAGTCCCTCGGTTTTCTGGATTGGCTGGCATATAACGAGCAAGCAAGGACAGACGGCAGCGCGGGCACAGATCCCATCTCTGCCGAGGAGTTCTTCTTCCGTCAGGCGCAGGGGCTTCAGGCAGCCGGTGTCACGTTCGAGGACAGTGATAACCCCTTCGCCGTCCCGAGCGTGTACGTTGCCGGTCTGAGCATCAATCAGAAACTCATCGACGGACGGGCCCTGCTCGGTGCCTACGGGGCCTCCAAGTGGCTGAAGCCCTTCAGCCAGGAAGGGGCCCGTCGCCAAGAGCAGCTCGTTGTCCGGGACGTCAAGAATGCCTGGTATGCAGCCCTCTTGACGGAAGAACAGGTTGCCGTCAGCCGCGCCAGCGTGGAGCGGGCGCAGCGCACACTAACCGAGGTATCGCGCCAGGTAGCCCAAGGCGTCTCCCCGAAATTCCAGCGTCTGTCGGCCCAGGTTGAAGTGGCCAATCTTGAAACGGCCCTGCTCCAAGCAGAGGTAGCCCAGGCCGCAGCCAAGGACAACCTGAAGCTGCTCCTGGGAATTCCCTCCGACAACGAGGTCAGGCTCAGAGGGTCTCTCGAAGCATCCATGCGCCCGGACTATCTGGTCGACGGTAAAGACGCGTCGGCCGTAACGGCGCTTTCCCGACGTCCTGACTTGAAGCAGGCAGAGATTGGCATCCAGCTCGAGCGAATCCAGCTCCGGGTTGCCTCATCGGCCTTCATCCCGACTGTCAATGCCTTTGCCAACCTCAATGTCCTGGGCAACATTCCGGACAACCGCTTCACCTACAGCTCGGTCGATGGCAACCCGTTCCAGTTCACATCCGCCGAATTGGGCTATTTCGACGATGCCTATTGGGACCGAAGCACCAGCGTGGGCCTGAGCCTGTCTTGGACGCTTTTCAATGGCCTGGCCAATCACCGCCGCGTGCAGCAACGAAAAATTGCCGTCCAAAAGGCTGAAAATGATGTCGAATTCCTGACGCGCTCCATCCGCGTCGAAATAGACCAGAATCTGCGCACGTTGCGTGCCGCTCATCGCCGCATGCAGACCCAGCAGCAGAATCTGGAAAATGCCCGACTGAACTTCGAGTACGCCGAAACCCGGTTACGGGAGGGCGTGGCTACACCGCTCGAAGTCCGGGAGGCCTCTGATCAATTGGATCAGACCCAGTTGAATTTCTTGCAGGCTGTTCATGATGTGCTCGTCGCCCAGAGCACGTACGAAGCAGCCATCGGCCAGCCGGTTCGCCCGGTTGATGCTGAGTGACCCCCAGACCGGAATCACCCTCTACCCTCTCCTTCCCATGATTCGATTTTCGACGCTTCTGACGGTCCTGCTTTTGACGGGCCTGCAATTATCCGGATGCACTTCATCGGATTCGCCTGAAACAGAGGATGCCCCCGCATCAGCGGGAGCGGAGCAGGCCGCCGACGGGAGTAGTGACGCGGTCTCATCCGCCCGCATCGTACGGGTCAGCACCCGAACGCTTGCACCCACCACTTTCGAGGAAATCATCCCCATCACGGGTTCAGTCTCTGCGCCGGAAGACGCCTCCCTCTCTGCCCAGGCAGCAGGTACGCTGACCCAACTGGCAGAGGTCGGCACACGGATTTCAGAGGGCGCTATCCTGGCCCGCCTGGACGATCGCCTGATTCGCGCGGCACTCGACCAGGCGAACGCGAATCTCGAGTCCGTTGCGTCCCAGGCAGCGCTGGCCGAAGAAACGTGGCGTCGGCAGGAGCCCTTGTACAGGGATTCCATCATCTCTGCCCTGGAATTCGAGGGCGTCACCACGCAACGCAACCAGGCGCGAGCAGCACGTGCGCAGGCCGAGGCGGCTGTCGCACAAGCCAAGCAGCAGCTGGAGAACACCCACATACGGGCGCCTTTTGATGGCACCGTGGAGGAACGTTTTGCGAACCTGGGTGAGCAGGTCATGCCGGGCATGCCGATTGCACGCATTGTGAATACCCGCAACCTGAAGGTCATTGCAGGTGTGCCAGAAGTGTATGCCGCAGATATCCGTCCAGGGTCTGCCGTGCAGCTGTCTTTCCGGGCATATGAGGAGGGCGATAGAAACGCAGCCATTTCGTTCGTAGGCAGCGTCATCAACCCACAGAGTCGGACGTTCACCGTGGAAGTGGCCATGGACAACAGCAGCGGCGTGCTCAAACCGGCCATGATTGCGGATCTTAAAATTACCAGACGGGTCCTTGCAGACCAGATCGTCATCCCCCAAACGGCCATTCTCAGGGACGAGAACGGTTCCTCTGTCTACGTTGCTACCAACGGGCCAACGGGGAGGATCGCACAGCGACGAGCCATTGAACTGGGTCCCTCTTACGCCGGCCAGACGGTCGTGGTGCGTGGTCTCGAGGCAGGAGATGAAATCATCACGGCGGGCCAGATGTCTGTAACCGAAGGAGACCGTATAGAAGTCACCCCTCGGTAATTCCTCCGATCCCCGCCTCGTTCCGATTTGGATTCTTTTTTCAGCCCCTCAGGCCAGCCACCATCATGAGAATTACCGATACCGCCATAACGTACCGCACGACCATCCTGGTCCTGACTGCGGTCCTGTCGCTGGGTGGCATCTATTCCTACATAACTATCCCGAAGGAGTCCAATCCGTCCATCGAGATCCCGCAGATCGTGGTCACCACGATCTACCCCGGAGCCTCGCCCAAGGATGTGGAATCCCTGATAACGCAGGAGATTGAGGCAGAAATCCAGGGTATCAACAATATCAAGGAAATCCGCTCCACCTCGACCGAGGGCGTCTCCAGCATCATCGTTGAATTCGAGCCGGACATATCGATTGACGATGCCTTCACCAAGGTCAGGGACAAGGTGGACGTGGCCAAATCGGATTTGCCCTCCGATGTCGAGGAGCCCATCGTTTCGGAAATTGACTTCGACCAGTTTCCCATCCTCACCATCAACCTGTCTGCGCCGTATCCGCTGACCCGTCTGAAGCGGGTTGCCGAGGACCTGCAGGATGAGTTGGAGGGCATTTCAAGCGTCCTCGGGGTAGACCTGATAGGCGGCCTCGACAGGGAGGTCCAGATCAACGTGGACCTGGCCAAGCTGCAGGGGTACAACGTGACCTACATGGATCTGGTCAACGCTGTGCTTGACGAGAATACCAATGTGCCGGGTGGCTCGATTGATGTCGATGAACTGAATTATCTCGTCCGGATCGATGGTGAAATCCAGGATCCAGCGGAGCTTGAAAACCTGGTCATTTCCTCGCCGGGAGGTATCCCGGTCTACGTCAGGGACGTGGCCGATGTGGACTTCGGATTTGCCGAGCGGGCATCGTACTCCCGGCTGGCCATCTTCAAGGAGGAAGACGACGACGATCAGCTCTACGAATTGCCCGCCGATCAGCAGCAATTCAATCAGGTCATCAGCCTGAACGTCAAGAAGCGGTCTGGAGAGAATATCCTGGAGACCGTAGAGGCTGTCAGCGGGGTACTCGACGACTTCGTCTTCCCCTCGGGCACCCAGCTCATCATTACGGGAGATCAATCTGTTTTCGTTGAGGATCTCATCACGGATCTGGAAAACAACATCATCTCCGGTCTGATCTTCGTGATTGCCGTCTTGCTCTTCTTCCTTGGCGTACGCAACGCGGCGCTCGTCGGAATTGCCATCCCGCTTTCGATGTTCATTTCGTTCATCGTCTTTCAGGCCCTCGGCTACACGCTGAACTTCATCATCCTTTTCTCGATGATCATAGCCCTCGGGATGTTGGTGGATAACGCCGTCGTCATCGTTGAGAACATCTATCGGTTCAGGGAAGAGGGCTATTCCCGTTTCGAGGCTGCCCGCAAAGGGACGGCTGAGGTAGCCGGAGCGGTCATCGCCTCCACAGCAACCACCGTTGCCGTCTTCGTGCCCATGCTTTTCTGGCCAGGGGTAATCGGCGAATTCATGTCCTGGATGCCGCTGACGCTGATCATCACGCTGGTCTGCTCGCTCTTCGTGGCCATCATCATCAACCCGGTCATCACGGGAATTTTCATTCGGCTCGAAGGCGAAAAAAGTCCCGAACGTCCCCCTCTTGCCCGCCGCCTGAGCATGGCTGTCATCCTGGCCGTCGCGCTGATTCTCGGCTTGGCCAATTGGAGAACTCTCTTGGTCATTGCGGTGGCAACGCCAACCCTGTACCTCCTTCACACCCGTATATTCAAGCCGGTTGGAGATCGGTTTGTCCGCACTGGACTGCCCCGTATCGTGGAACGCTATCGGTCTTTCCTGACCTGGATGCTGGAGCGGGACTACAGTGTTCCCCGGGCCATGCTTCGCAACACCGCCGCGCTCAGCGCGCTGACCGTCGGGTTTGTGCTCTCCATCCTGTCACTCCTCGTGTCCAGC
>Ga0181573_10000960_pt1 | contig 29506 bp, 28 predicted proteins | sample 101ome_25_FD_148643 | JGI IMG/M metagenome (GOLD analysis project Ga0181573, IMG submission 148643) | Coastal salt marsh microbial communities from the Groves Creek Marsh, Skidaway Island, Georgia - 101409BT metaG (spades assembly) | ecosystem: Environmental > Aquatic > Marine > Intertidal zone...
CCGATGCTCGAGCAGGTGCTGACGTTGATGCAACAGAGCATCGGGTCGGCCGATCAGCTGCGGTTTAGTATGACCAACATTTTGCTGGCGGCGATTCTGATCGTCTTGTCGAATTGATGGGTGTAGGGTAGGGGCTTCCCCCGTGGTGTCAGGCGGTCATACTAAAGACATTACATGTATTTAGTTCTGCTTGCCTCCCGCCTTCAAAGGTGAAAGAGAAGAAGCCGGCTTCTTCTTCTTCTTCTTGCCGCCGACGACGACGGTCTTCACCACCACTCCAGCGACGCCAAGCGCCACGACGACCCCGGCCATACCGGCCATCCTCTGCACCTGGGGATCCGCCATCTTCTCCTTGAGAGCTTCCGCAAACGTCGGCTCCGGAGGAACCTCCTGAAGGATGCCGGACGCGTACCCCTCCAGGACCCACGCCTTCACCTCGTCCTTGGTGAAATCGACGGCATCCACAGTCTCCGCCTCCGACAGATACATACCACCGTCCTTGAAGAGCGCAAACTGCACGCCCGAAGCATCCAGAATCGGTGAATCAAACCGCTTGGCCAGCTTGAGGTTCTTCGACACGTCGACCGTCCCCGTCAAGATATGGTGCCCCTCGAGCAGATCCTCGCACAGGTCGGCCCAATACTGCACGAACCCGTCCACGCACCAGTTGGAGACAGCCTTCGGCGAGCAGAAACGCACCAGCCAAATGCCGGTCGTCTGGCCCGTCGACGCCTGCGTGTCGTGCTCGAAGTTGACGTCCGTGAGCACCTTGTTCATGCCGGCAAAGGCCGGTGGGGTGCACACAGAGAGGAGCAGTAGAGCAGCGGACAGCCCAGAGTAGAGGTTCGTCATCTTGACCTCGCGAACTCGATCAGAGTCGGAATCGAAACCAGGGATCGAGCGCTGCGCGCGTGTTGTTCGGTCGGATGAAGCGCAAGAGCAACGAGGGCTTCAATCGAAACGATCACCCCAGTGAAACAACGGGCGGGGAAGTCAAACAAATTTGAAAGTTTGGGTTTTCTCAGACCCGACGACTCGGCGAGACCAAGGACACGATGTTCGGCGTCGGCTCGCCCGGTCGGTTGCATGTATCAAACCTCAACGCAGCCGCGGCGACGCGTCGGTCGGCCATCGGTCGGCCAGCGCGCCCAGAGATTCGGTACACGGTCATAGACCACATGAGCGCAGCGGGACGGCAGCGGAATAACAGGTTGCCGCCCTTTGACGACGTCCGGGACCTTCTGTATGCGTGCGAGGATGAAGGGACGCGGGAAGACTTTGCTGAGGTCCTCGGGTGGACGCCCACGTGGTCGTCGACGGAGCGACTTGTGGACAAGCTAGTGCTGGCGCTGCGGGGGAGTGCGGTCGTCGTCATTGCGTACGAAGACGGGGACGGAGATGGGGACAGAGACGGTTTTTCGGATTCGTTGCTCGGGCGGATGGGGCTGGGTGTCTTGGGTGGGGGGGCTGGGGGAGCGCCGCGGGGCAAGGTCGTCGGCATGGGTCGGGCGGTCACCGATGGGTCGTTGGTGGGTATTGAACTCCGGTCGCCGTGCGTTCGCACGTCCAGGCACTCGTCCAGTATCTCACTCGCGCTACTCGCTTCGCTCGTTCGCCAGGTGGCGACAGTGCACGATGTCATCGTGCGGCCAGGCTATCGGCGACAGGGGGTGGGGCGGCGGATACTGCAGTTGCTGTGTCGGTATCTTGATACGAATTTGGACGTGATTGATGTGGGTACGACGTGTTGGCGGGAGGAGACCAAGGAGTTTCTGGGCAAGGCTGGGTTTGGGGACGACGACGAGCAGAGCGTGGCGATGCGCCTGGTCGCGATGAAACGTTAAATGAACGGTAAACGAACGGTAAATGAAATTTCATTCGTATACATGGTTGCCGTGATTGTCGTCATACGGTTGTGGCGGCCGCCAGCCCAGGGGCTCCTCAGGCGAAGCGCTGTATCCGCCGGCGGGCCTCCTCGACAACGAGCCAGTAAATCACGCTGGCGGGGACCATCTGCATCAGCCTCGGGATCACGCCCACGTACAGCCGCCGGAAGCCGCCCTGGGAGAACTCTGTCCGGGCCGTGTCCCGGAAGGCCGCCAGAGCCGAGCGCATGGTGACTTTAGGAGTATGAGAGGAGGGCGCTGAAGACAGCGGGCAGGACGTCTGCACCTTGGTACAGATGACGTCGAATGGGTTGCTCAGCAATGCCGCCGCACACCCTGCAGCCGCGCCGATGAGCGCGTCCTTGGCGTTCTCGGAGAGCGGCCCCAGGTGCCGGTTCACCGACTCGGCCTCGCTCAACACCCCAAACGTGACAAACTCGCCCACGTCGTGGGGGATGGCCTTGAGTACGAACGGCACAAAGCTGCTGTTGAACATCTGCCGCGCGCCCGCCGACGAGAGTGTCTCCATAAGAATCACCAGCGGCGAGCCGCGCACGCTCCCGGCCTGCATGCGCAGCTTGACCTGGTCGAGCGGCGCCTCGAGGGCCCCCACCGTCACAGAGGAAACGATGGCTCCCCATACGGCCAACAGGCCCGTCGTCGGCGTGGTCGTCGTTGTATTCGCTGACGTGACTGAAATCTTGTGCTCCAGCCGCTTCCAGTACTTGTACACAGACAGGTGGACGGCGCCCACGATCGCCGCCCCAACGGCTGCCGTCCCGACGCCTGCATAGAGGCTCCGCGTGGCCGCGAGGGGCCCTTGGCTGATGACCGCCGCCAGCGCCTGGCGGAGGCTGATCGACCGCGCCTGACAGTGGACCTTGAGCGTGTCCAGCGGGAACAAGGACAGGAGCGCCGCGACCTCTCCCAAGCCTCCAGAGACACAGTCGACGGCCGTATCGTTCGACGCCAGCGATCTCCGCAAACGCCGCGCGGCGTCGTGTCCGAGTGGTGTTGCGCTGTGCGTTGTTCCTCGTCGAGTGAGGATGAGCGCTGTCGAGCCGGCCGCGGCGAGGCCGACGACGAGTGTGGTTCGCAGTCGGCCGTTCGATGGTCGCCGCTGAGCTCCCCGGACGTGCTGCGATGGAGTCACCGCCACCATGATGAATGGATGGATGGATGAATGGATGAATGAATGAATGAAGCTGTCTATCGAGCTGTCTATCAAGGGAGTTACCGGCCAGCACCGAAGTTCAGTGGTCGAGTGCCATGCGGAGAAATGCCGCAACGTCGCCGTTGCAGCGATCAATCAGGACCACAGTGCCAAGGGAACAGGTATAGGGTTAATCTGGTCCACAATGCACGAAAAGGGAGTGGACGAAAAGAGAGCGGGGAGAACGGAGGGACGTCGAGGCATTGTCTGGCTCTGACGATGCGGGGCGGGGCGCGCGAATCGTTGCAACGATGTTGCCCCAATTGGGGCAACAAGGGGAGCGGCAAGCCTAGACAGCAGAACACGTGTACGTTCGTTCGGTTACCCGGCCGTCGCCCCGGTCACCCCGCCACGGTCACCCCGGTCACCCCCGGCCAGCACGGGGTGGGAGCACTCATCAGTCATCATTAAAACTAAAGCAAATGGGTATACATTCTCGGGATTTCTTTTTCTTATCCCCTGTACGGAATGGCAACGGACGGCTCGTCCGTCTTCAGGTACTGCTCCGACTGCTCCGCGACGAGAATGGCCTGCAGGTCCTCTCCGTCGATGGTCTCGCGCTCCATGAGGAGGTCGGCGCACTTGTGGAGGGCAGACAAGTTCTGGGACACGAGGTCCTTGGCCCTGCGGTAGGCGATGTCGACGATCTCGTTGACCTCGCGGTCGATCATGTCGGTCGTTGCGGCCGAGCAGTCGGCGGGCTGGGCCATCTGGGCCCCCAGGAAGGAGTTGCCGCCGCCCTGGGACCAGGCGACCTGTCCGAGCTCCTTGCTGAATCCCATCTGGCTAATCATCATGCGGGCCACGCGGCTGACCTGCTGGAAGTCTCCGGAGGCTCCGGTGGTGACGTTGTCCTCTCCGAAGATGAGCTCCTCGGCGACGCGACCTCCCATTGCAACGGCCATCTGGTTCTCCAGGTAGGATCGGGAGTAGAGTCCCGACTCGAGGCGCTCCTCGGACGGGGCGAAGAAGGTCAGACCTCCGGCGGCGCCCCTCGGGACGATGGAGATCTTGGTGACCGGGTCGTACTCGGGCATCAGGGCTCCGACGACGGCGTGTCCGGCCTCGTGGTAGGCCACGAGCCTCTTCTTGGCCTCGGACATCACGGCTCCCTTCTTCTCCGGTCCAGCGATGATACGCTCGAGGGCATCAGCGATCTCGTCGTTGCTGATCTCGGTCATGTTGCGGCGGGCGGCCAGGATGGCGGCCTCGTTCATGAGGTTGGCGAGGTCGGCACCGGTGAATCCCGGCGTCCTACGGGCGACCTTCTCGAAGTCGACATCCTTTCCGAGGGTCTTGCCCGAGGAGTGGACCTTGAGGATGGCGATACGTCCCTGGACGTCCGGCCTGTCGACAGTGACCTGGCGATCGAAACGTCCCGGGCGGAGGAGGGCAGAGTCGAGCACGTCGGGCCTGTTGGTGGCGGCCAGCACGATGACTCCGGTGTTTCCCTCGAATCCGTCCATCTCCGTCAACAGCTGGTTGATGGTCTGCTCCCTCTCGTCGTTTCCTCCTCCCATTCCAGCGCCACGCTGCCTTCCGACGGCATCGATCTCGTCGATGAAGATGATGCACGGGGCCTTGGCCTTGGCCTTCTCGAACAGATCCCTGACGCGGGACGCTCCGACTCCGACAAAGAGCTCAACAAACTCGGAGGCGGCGCAGGAGAAGAACGGCGTTCCGGCCTCTCCGGCGACGGCCTTGGCGATCAGGGTCTTTCCGGTTCCCGGCGGTCCGACCAGGAGCGCTCCCTTGGGGATCTTAGCTCCGAGCTTGGTGTACTTCTCCGGGTTCTTCAGGAAGTCGACCAGCTCCTGGAGCTCCAGCTTGGCGTTGTCGCACCCGGCGACGTCGGCAAACTTGACGCCAGTCTCGGGAATCTCCTGGAACTTGGACTTGGACCTTCCAAAGTCCATCGGTCCTCCCATGGGTCCCATCGGACCGCCACCGCCCTGTCCATCTCCTCCGGAGCGACGGAAGAGCAGGAACAGACCGGCAAAGGCCACCAGCGGGAACAGCAGGTTTCCGAGCAGAGACACGTAGTTGCCCTGCTGCTCGGCCTCGGCGACGGAGATATCCACGCCGCTCTTGGCCAGGATATCGACCAGCTCCGGGTCGTTCGGCAGGACCACCAGGGCCCTCCTTCCGTCCACGGCCGTCAGCTGCAGCTGCGATCCGTCCTTCGAGAACCGAACACGCTCGACCTTTCCGTTCTGGACTGCACCGATGAAATCAGAGTACCTCCACTGGTTGCCCTCCGGCAGCTCCGTCGTGGCAGCCACCGCCGGGGCGGCAGCCATGCTTCCAAACTCGTTGTTCGCCCGGGTGGCCTCCATGGTGGCCACGTTGTCGGCAGACGGCGGGGCCACAAAGTCGTCGGCCACGGCGGGTCCGCCCACCAGCGACGTCATCGCGACCAAGGCACCCACGGAGAGCGCCGCGTCCTTCGGCTGCAGCGTACGAAAGAGCGACGGTAGTGAGCGTTGTTCTTCTTCTCTTCTCTTCTCTTCTCGTCCTGCGCGTTCTGTGGGTGGGTTTGGTCGTCGATTTCGCTCGTTGAGGGGCCCAAGCGTCCTCGTCCGGGCGAATCTCGCCCAATCCCGCCGCAGTATCCCACATCAGAGACATTGTTTCGACGGAGAGGGGTCCATTGGGCCATCCGAACCGCGGAGAACGACACGCTGCGGATGTGTGGCAGAAACTACAGCGACGACACTCGTTCGGGAATACAGCCACAGTGCGCGTCTGTCGAGCCATGCCAGCCACATTCGATACAAATCGGCCGTGTACACGGCGCAAGGAAGGAACCACGTACCACAGCGGCCACAGGGGCGGAAATCCTCTTGGTCAAATTCCTCGGCTTGACACTGGTCGACAGCACCGGCGCCCGCAGGGCCGACATCGTGTTGAGCGCGATCATTGTATGATTACTCTATGACGCGTCCAGATGAATAAAGAATGGCCCGCGTGGTGGCAGCCAGGTCTGTTCGAGACGTGGCTGGTCCGATCTTGGTCATGTGATGGCCAGCGTCCTCAGCGTCTTGTCCGTGCCACCGCACGCGATCGCCGTGCCATCGATCCAGGTGCAGCAGAAGAGCTTGTCTTCTTCGCCCGCCACGTCGACCGTCCAGAGGGGGATGGCGGACCGCACGTCCCACAGCTTGATGGAGCCGTCAAAGGAGGCGGAGAGGAGGGTGTGTTCGGCGGTGGGGTGCCACTTGACGTCTGATACCCAGCCGGCGTGCGATTGGAAGGTCTGCAGGGATTGCGTGAAGGTGCCCTGTTTGTGGTGCTCCCGGCGGTCCCAGAGCCGGACGCCCTTCTCGGCCCCTCCAAAGGCGATGACGCCGGCGTGGGTGGGGGTGTTCGGGGTGTCGAGGCAGTAGATGACCTTGTTGTGGTTGAAGGAGTCGAGGGGGGTTTCCATTTCGACGTCCCAGAGCTTGACGGTGTGGTCCCAAGAGCAGGAGACGAGCTGCTCCTGGGTGACCCACTTGAGGCCAGAGACGGCTTGGGTGTGTCCGCTCAGTGTGCCGATGGACGCGATGGCGGGTGCGCCGGCGATCTTTTCTTCCAAGGGGGGTTCGGATTTCCCGCGCTTTTTTCTCTTCGTCTTGGGCTCTCCGTTTATTCCGCCCTGGGCGCCGTCGGCGGCTTCCGAGACCAGGCTCCGGCCGGACTTCCAGACGAGAATTTCCTTGTCCCATCCCGACGTGGCGCATCGCTCGCCGTCCGGGCGGGCGCAAGAGGATTCCACGCAAGACGCGTGGCCCGAGAGCCTGGCGACGAGCCGGGTGCCCTCCCCCATGCTGCCCTCTTGGACGTCCCAGACATGTACGGACCCGTCGTCTGCCGTGGTTATGAGCTGCGTCTCGTTGATGGCGGTGCAGGATTTGATCGGGCACTCGTGTGCCACGTACTGCCTGTCGATCTCCCCGGCGCTGTTCCAAAACTTGACCACCCCGGCGTAGCAGCCCGAGGCCAGGATCCACGGGGCGGACGACGTTTCCGGAGATGTCGACGGCGCGGGTGAGCTCGAAGGATCTCGGGAAGCTATCGAGGATCTGATGACGCTGGCGCAGCTGATCCAGTCGTCGTGCACGAAGTCGTCCTTCGGTGCCGGCGGGAGGACGGCCGGGAAATACTCGACCTCCAGCACGTTCTCCGCGCTGATGGACCGGGAGGATATGTGCGAACCCAAAGACGTGCAAATGACTTCATTGTTGACCAGAAACTCGAACGGCACGACCTTGTCGAGGCTCAGCAGGTGGTTGACGATCTGAGAGAGGCCGTACCGGGTGGCGTCGGCCGGGACCGTCTGCGAAGGGAGAGGGTAGGTGGGTGGATGAGGGTGTGAGGGTGAGGGCCGTCGTCGTGAGGTGGTGATAGAGGTGGCGTGAGGCGATCGTCGTGTTCAAGGGAGGGAAGGGGGGACGAGAAGAAGAACGAGGGCAGGGAAGTAATAGCTCGCATGCTGCCTTGCATGCTCGACGAGAAATTGTGCGCTCCAGCCGCCGACGGAGAATTTGACAACGACGCACGATGGGTGGTGTGCCATCAGGCAGCCTGTAGTTCGGATCCGTTGTCGTGAACGACACCACGACTTGCCTTCCGCCAGTCATTCTCTTTCATTTTTTGGACCCATGATGCGTCAGCTGGCCAGCTGGCTAGATAGTCGTGAAAATGAAAATGAAATATCTCACTCAGAAAATGGCTCAGTAGTATATAGCGTCACGCTACGACGCAACGAAATTACGGCTACGGCAGTGCTGGCTCCGCCGTTAGACTCTCCGCCAGCACCGACTGCAACACGGCGATACATTGCGCGGCCGTCGGCCGCGTCTTTTTGAGTAGGGAGGTCGAGTTGTTCCCGACATCCAGGACCGGTAAGTGTCCCGGCGGGTCCCAGGTCAGACATTGGTGGATGAGGTCAGCGATACTCTGCGGACACTCCTCCGGCACGCGAACGTCGCGCATACGGCCACGAGTGGGAATCTCGCCCGTGCAAATCTCCCAGAGGACCACGCCGTACGAGTACATGTCAGCAGAGGGCGTGCACTTGGTGTTCAGTATAACCTCAGGCGCACACCAGTTCCAAGTCCCGCCGCCTTCCATGGACGTCAGGTACTCGTGAGACGTCGGGAGGATCTTCGAGAGGCCGACGTCCGACACCTTGGCGTGATACCGGCCGCGGTACAGCGGGCTGGATCCGGGGCCGGAGCCGGGACTGGAGCCGGGACTGGGACCGGCGGATTCCCGCTTCAGAGACTCGCGGAGCAGGATGTTGGAGCTCTTCAGGTCCAGGTGGATCACGCGCTTCTTCTCGTGCAAGTAGTTCAGACCGGCGGCCACGTCCATGGCGATGAAGATGCCACTGTCGTACCAGGTCACCATGCGCGGCCCGGCGCCGTGCCCTAGGACGTTCCACAGATCGCCGCACGGCATCAGCTCGGTCACCAGCCGGATCTCGTGGGGGCGGAACATCGCGCCGATGAAGGACACGATGTACTCCGAGTGACACGACTTCAGTAGCTCTATTTCCTTGAGGATTTGCCCGCGGCTCGTGTTGGTAAACGATCCAGAGACCGGGAGCAACGCATCGTCTTGCGGGGCGTCCTTCCACGGGCCAAAGCTGACGCTGTCGGTCCCATTGCTCGAGTCCGAGCTGGGGACGTCGGATCTGCCGATGCATTTGATGGCCACCTGCCCAGAGTCGCGCAGACTGCCGGAGAGGACGACGCCGAACCTCCCCTTGCCCAGGACGATCGGCTTGCCGGATTCCGGGTCTTTGTCGATCGTGACCTCCGACTCGTTCAGGATGAGGTCATCCTCCGCTGCGAATCCTGAGAGGCTCGAGAGGCTGTTGGGAGACCTTGACCCGGACGTGCTCAGACTCGAAGAGGTCTTCTCCAGGACTGAGCCCTTGCCCATATCCAGAGCCGGAGCGAGCGGCGCCCGAACTTTCCGAGATCGGCGCCAAAGCAGCAGGAGCAGGAGCACGATCAGACCGATGCCCACGCACGAAGCGACGACAATGCCAGCGATGGCCCCGGCGCTCAACGACGAGGTCGCCGAGGGGCCCGGGCCAGAACCGTCACCGAGCTGTTCGCCAATCCCGTTCGCGGAGCCGCGGTCCGCCATGTTACCATATTTGCACGTGTCAGTGACGCCGAACATCGAGTCCGTGTTGGTGACGACGGGCAACTGGCCTGCCAGCTCCAGCGGCATAGAGTCAACAAAGCTGGGATCCGTCGTGTTCCTCCAAGGCGTGATCATGTCGGAGATTCTATACGCCGTGCTGTGGCAGAACTTGCCGATGTACTCCGCTTGGATCTTCTCCCGGATGCCGTACATGACCTCGACGTCCAACACGTTCGGGTCGGCCTCGGACTGCCTGATGAAGAGCGAGAGGTTCTTGCCGGCAAAGTCTCCGGCGACCGACTGGAGCACCAGTCCCTCCGGCCCGAAGTCCGATGGACAATATCCCCCAGGTATGATGCTGAGCAACGGGTACAATGCCATGAGGTCCTTGATTCGGCTCCGCGAGCCGGGGACGATGCCTCTTGAAATCAGGTCAAGGTCGCTATCGAACGCGGGCGACAACACGGTTATGTTGGAGAACGGATTGAGCAACGGGTCAACCAACCGGTGGACGTGTGAGGACATGGCTACCCGAGCCGGCAGCTTGAGCTTCCCAGCGCTCTGCATGCCGGTGTACAGCGACTGGTGGCAGAACTCTCGCAGTTCGGGGACAGCGTTGACAGTTATGTTCGGGAGCCCGGAGGGATATAAAGTGCGGTCTAACACTCGCACGAGGGGCCCCTGTCCGCAGACTTCCCGCTCGTCCACGATCCTGGCAGTGGCGTGTCCACCGATGTAGTTATCCGCCAGCGCCACCGGCTCGGCCCCTTCCGGCAGACCGACGACCCCTGGCATAATTACGAAAACACAAATAGAGTGAGCGCATCGAGGGCATCGAGCGCATTGAGAGCCCACAAGCTGAGACCGGAGGGTCGGCGCCCCACAATCAGGCACATACCGTCCTCCAGAAACTGCAAGCGCAAGTCGCTGTTGCTCGACGATGACGCGTCGCCGCTGATATTCCTCAACGAGTCCAAGAGCGTCGGATACGCAACCCCGTTCTCCACGCCATCAACAGTCCCAACCCCGGGCAACCAGTGATACATCAACAGGCCGTTGCCGGTCATAATGTCCGGCATCTCCACCAAAAATCCCATCGTGAGAATGAGATTCCTGGCGAACGAGCGAAGCGCGCGGCGCGAGTGAGAGGGTCGGGGCACGCGAAGAGCGAGCGCACGACGGTCGAGGTCAGTACCCACCAGTCGCGCTCGCGAGCCGCGCAGTCGCCTTGCGGCCACACGTTGATATCATACACCTCTGTCGAATTGCACGCGATCACGCCGTCATCCTGGACAAGGAACACGGTGCCGCGGTAGTCCGGTGTGTCGATGACGAGATTCAGTCCCGTGCGCTCGAGTGCGTTTTGCCAAATTCGAGCGCCTGGCACGGATTTGACTGCCTCCCAGACTGTCGCGTAACACGAAGGGTCCGGAGAAACTTCGCCGGCCGGGGAGGCTATGCTGTCGTTTGTGGCCATCCCTAATTCAGACAAATTTGGCGCACGTCTCGTCTAGACGGCCAACCATGGAGTAAGTGGCAATCTACACTTCTTCACAAAGTTTTTAATCTCGTGGATGTGAGATTTCTTGAGATTGCAATGCATTGCCACCGACCTCGGTGTCTCTCGGAGAGACGAATCTAGGCCATGATCTTCGCCGCCTCCTCCTGCAGCTCCTGCTGCCGCTTGACGCATCTCTCCTCCTCTTGCTTGATAAACTCCATACGTTTCTGGACGTTGCTCACCTGAGAAAAGCGCGAACGAGTGTGAGCGCGAGGCGCGAGTGGAGAGAGCGCGAGCGAAGAGAGCGTCGGTCAACAACCCACCGCCTCGACGTGCTCTTGCTTGACCAGCACGCCGCCCATCATCTTGTAGATCGCCCCGCCGTCCTCGCCCACGTCCTCGAGCTGCCTCAAGACCATGGCGTTCTCCATGTACTGTGTTGCCCACTGCCGCTGTTGCTTCGAACTCGCCTCCAGTTTCAGCCGAACGGCGTCCACCTCCCGCCGCTTCTGTGCCATTTCTTCCGGTGTACTCATGATGAAGGTGGTCCGTCGCTCTCGCTGCCTATTACCACCACTGTTCCTGTGTCTGGCCCTGTGAATCGGCGGAGAGATTCACTTGTCTGGCTTCGAAGCCACGTCTTGAATTCAAGAAAGGGTGTTTCATTCAAACACAACGCCCGGAAATCGACGACCCCACGATACTACTGCGAGCTACTACTCCAACCGGAGACACACTGCTACTACTATGGATCGCATCGCTGCCCTCGAGGCGACGTTCGACGCGATCGACGCCAGACTCGACGCTCTGGCCACCGACGACCCACCCACCGCAAGTCGACCTCACGCTCGTTCAAGTCCAGCCGGCTTGGTCCTCGCCCCGGGGGACAACGCCACGGCAGACAGGCTCCGCGCTGAGCTCGAGGCCAAGGGCGTGAAGGGCACCTTTGTGCTCGCGCCGCCCCAGTACTACAACGAGCCCCTCGAGTTCCGGAGGCAAGTGCTTGGCGCAACGTCCGTCGACTGCCTTTGCAAGTCCATCATCATGGAGAACACGAGGATTGACGAGGAAGCGTGCCGAGAGGACGCGAGTCTGGTGAAATACTGGCTTGTGATCGTACAGTACTCGAGTCCGGGTGCCAAGAAAGAGCTGCTGAACAGGTGCGTGCACGCGCGCCAACCGTCGCTGTCGAAACGCAAGGTGAACATGCGGGTGGTGGCGGAGGACGTGTCGATGGAACTGAGCGGGTTTGGGAAGAACGCGGTCAGCCCGGTCGCGTTGAAGCGGCCGCTGCCGATCATTCTGGCCGAGTCGATCGTCACGGACCTGGGCGACGGCTCCTTCTGGCTGGGTGGCGGCGAGGTCGACATCAAGCTGGGCATGTCCGTGAAGGAGTTTGTCGCAGCCTACGATCCAGTCGTTGCGACGCTCTATTAAGCGAGCGGGTCCCGGACCAGGCGCAGCTGGGTCTCTCGAAAACGCGTACGAACGCGGTACCATTCGTTTAATACCAAAACCTTCCTCGAACTTTCGGTACATACAGAAATTCCCGTACCAACCAAGACGTCGTCGCTTGCCTGCCTCTCAGACCATACCCCATACCGTCAGGAAAAATGGTCGGGGGTCTCGTCCTCCTCCTCGTCCTCGCCGCCCTCTTGCCGTCGTCGCTCGCCATGACCTGCGACTCGAACACCGAAGCCACCAAGTGCAACTCGGCGGTGGACGGTAACGTCAAGTGCGTGTGGGACGAGACGAAGGGGACGTGCGGGAGCGGGGACGAACGGACCGAGACCGGGATGGTGGGCATCACGTCGGTCGAGGTCGAGAACCCGAATCCGATGGATGATATGCCGATACCGACACTCACACCAGAGGAAGTCCAGAAGGCGGTCGATGCCCTTTCTTTGAACTCGACGTTCTGCACGCTGCCGCCCGACAACACCACCAGCACCGGTCCGTCGCCCACGCCCACGCGCGCGTTCTGGCCCTCTGTTGCTCACCCTCTACCCCACGCACTCGCACATATATTGCAGGTATCGCCTGCGCTGCGTATTTCGAAATGTGGACGTACAATGCAACGAGCGGTAAGCGTCGGATTCGTCGTCGTGGGACTGACCGACTGATCCTGACCTGAACGTGTGTGTTCGCCCACTCGCTCACTCGTCCGTTCGTAATTCTCAACTATCAGGAAGGTGCGAGGAGTACGTCTATGGAGGGTGCTCGGGGACCGACAACTTGTTCGAGAGCGAGGCTGTCTGTGCGAAAGCCGCAGAGATCTACTGCACGCCGGGAGTCGCCACGGCAGCGGCAGACTCGCCGAAAGAGTCGACGACGACGGCGACGGCCCCATCGACGACGGCGGCTACACCGACGACGACACCGGTGACGCCCGGCGATGGGGCCATGGGGGTCGGCTTGGGATTGATGATTTCGGCTGTCGTCGCCCTCGTCTCGTGACATCGAGGATTCCCCTCTCTACAATACTTTGTGAATGACGTCGTCGCCATCGTTCGATTCGATGGGAGCAGCACAGTCCCATGTCAATCAATGAATAGTCGCGCCCGACAGGTGGCTGGTAGTAGATAGAACTACCCCGTAGATAGAACGAGGCAGTCGTGGTACCGTACCGTTTCAAGGAACGGACAATTCGACCACCGGTATGGGAGGCTGCGCCAGCCGGCCCCGGCGCCGCAAGTCCCTGCCGCGAAAGATAAAGATCCGCAGCAGGCGGAGATCTTCGGCCGGGTCGCATTCTGTCCTGCGGGTGCGGACGCCGGCGAGCTCGTCGGTCCAGCCGCGCAGATCCCTCGAGGCGGTTTCCCCGCGATCCATCGTTTCGGACGACAGCGTGTATTACAGCGATAGCGACTGGCAGGACGGCAGTCCGCACCATCCCGGTCATACGCATCACCATGCGCATCACGACTCGGACCTCCTCGAGGCCACCGTGGAGGACTTTGAGGGCGACGAGCAGACGCTCGTCGACAAGCTGATGGCGTGGTGGGACGGATTTTCGCTGTTGGGAGGTACGGAAGGCGACGACTCTATCGTCGTTGACGACGAAGGCATGCTTGAGCGCATCAACGAGCATCGGGAGCAGCAGCGGCGGCTGCAGCCGCACCGGGTCACCATCGTGGAGGAGGACGACGACTCGATGTCGGCCTCGCTCTCGTGTGCGAGCTTTTCCAAGAAAAAACGGCCCATGAAGCTTTCCAAGGTGGCCCTGGGCGATCCGGACGTCGCGGAGTCAAAGCGGCACACGAGGTCGTGGGCGAGCCCCGACCCGACGTCGTTCTACGTCAGGTCCAAGGACTACATGATGAACAAAGTCAAGCTGCCCGCGGCATGTTCCCTGTATAGAGTTATCAAGGTGGAGACCGTCACGTTCGAGCGGCGCGAGGACCACATCGCCGAGCTGCTCGACGTGCCGAGGCCGTCTGACGAGTCGGTCGAGGCCGGCAAGGCCGTGCGGCTACCCCCCATCCTGATCATCCAGCTGCAGATGCCGATGTATCCGTCCGTGCTGTTTGGAGAGCACGACGGTGAGTCGTGTTCGCTGATCTATTACAGCGAGCTCGACCCGGACGTGGGCACCATGCCGCGGTACGCCGTCGACATGGCGACCCGGTTCGTCGACGGGGGGAGCGAGGAGGACGGCGGGGCGACGCGGGACAGATTCAAGCTCATCCCTCGGATCGTTAACGTCGAGGAGTGGGGGCGGGAGGCGGGGCTGTCCTCGACCGAGCTCCGGCTCGTGACCAACTACAACGGCAAGCCGCTGTTGATGCGCCCGCAGTTCTCGTTCTACCGGGACGTCTCCTACTTCGAAATCGACGTGGACATCCACAACTATGCGTACATAGCGAGGCGGGCTTTTTGTGGCTACGTGCCGCGGCTCGGGCCGAGCGTGTTTGACAACGGGTTCGTGCTGCAGGGCAACAACGAGCGCGAGCTGCCCGAGGTGCTTTTGACGGCCATCAGAGTCTTCCGGACGGACTTTCGTCGCTCCCCGCGGATGATGATCACATGATCATGATCATGATGATGATGATGATACGAAGAATCAAACGCAATAGCACGGAATGTTCAAAATCAATCATCGCCGTCGCCTTCCACGGCGACCCTCGCAAACGCCCCGAGCCGGACGTTCCCGCCCAGCTCCTTGACGACATCCGTCACCCGCTTCTTGTCGTCCATCACGAACGGCTGCTCGAGCAGACACTGCTCCTGGTAGAACTTGTTCAACCGGCCCTCCACCATCTTCTCCACGATCTCGGCGGGCTTTCCGGAAGTGCCAGCCTGCTCCATCAGCAGCCGCCGCTCCTTCTCGAGGTCCTCCGCCGGCACCGACTCCCTATTCAGATACTTTGGAACGCTCCCGACGACGTGCATCGCCAGCTTGTTCGCCGTCTCCCAGATCCTCCCCATATCGACGTCCGGCCCATCCCCGTCCGACTCGAGCAGCACGGCGCCAGCGATCCGCCCGCACATCGGCGCACCCTCCACCCTCGCGTGTAGATACGTCCCGACTACCCCCGACGCACTCTGAAGCACGACGCCCCGCCGCACCTTGATATTCTCCCGCACCGTCCCCGCCACCTCCTGCACGGCCTCCGACACATGCCGCCCGTCTGCCATCCGGACCGCACCCAGCGTCCCAGCGTCCACCACCGAGAGAGAGTCCATTATCGCACCCCCGCCCGCGCCCGCACCTGCCGCGGCCGAAGCAGGCCGGCTCGCCAACAGCGCCTCTGCAGCCTTCGACACCACCCCCGTGAACAGCTCGTTCCTTGCCACAAAGTCAGTCTCGCTGTTAATCTCCACGACAGCCACCCCGTGCCCCGACGGCGAACTCGCCAGGCCGACCAATCCTTCCGACGCACTCCTCGACGCCTTCTTGCTGGCGGCAGACAGCCCCCGCTTCCGCAACTCTTCCGACGCACGCGACAAATCCCAGTCCGTCGCCTCCAGTGCCTTCTTCACGTCGGAAATAGGCGCCCCCGACTGCTCCCTGAGCTTCTTGATCAGCGCCACATTGCTCGCCGCCGAGCTCGCGTGGATCCCGCAGCCCGAATAGAGCAGCAGATGAGGACTGGACCACCGCGACGGCGCGGCTGCCCTCAACGACAGCCGCAACAGGGCCATCTGCTGCTGTTGCATCGTCGCGACTGGGTGTATTCACGATGTTTCGATCGCTTTGAGTCTGCCGAACTTCGGCTTTGGAGGCCAATTCGAACTAGCTTCAAACCTTGCGCACGGGCAGGCAGCAGCACGAGTACGAGTACGAGTACCTCTCTCAGAGTATGACACAACGCCGTCGTCGATAGACGCGGACACGACGTGGGTGCGTGCGGTATATCGGAGGAGAGAGCGTGGTTCTTCACCTCTTCGTTCGGTCGAGAGGGACTGACCGACGCAAGCGCGAGCCAGGATGGAGTCGTCGGCGCCAGGGCCACAGCAGGTGGACCCCGCGCAGGTAGGTATCTTGGACTCGAACTCGGACGACACGTCGCGATTCACACCGGCATCGCCGCCATCGCTGCCACGTGACGACGGCCACGCGATCGCCGTCATCACACGCTCACGCCGTCATTCGGTCATCGCTCAGGTTCGCAAGGTGGAGTCGGACGCGAAGGAGAACTGTGTGTCGCTGATCATCCGGACGGGGATGCTGCTGAAGATCGACCATACGGCAGTGGTCACGGCCGTGAGCTTTCTGCACAGGTTTTACGCGGAGCATTCCGTGTTCAAGAACGATCGGTTTGCGATCAGTATGGCGTGCTTGTACTTGGGTGGGAAGGTGGCAGACTCGCCGAAGAGTTCTCGGGACGTGCTGATGGCCGGGTTCAGCGTGCTGTATCCGAAGGTGCGTCCGACGAAGGAGTGGTTGGATGCGGCGAGGAAAAAGTTGGTGCGGGCCGAGCGGGTGGTGCTGTACCAGACGGGGTTTAAGTTTGCGAGCAAGACGGCGAACCAGCACATGCTGGACTTGCTGCAGGAGAGGCAGCTCAACTCGTTTCTGACGAGCACGCTCAAGGGGGACGCGGTCAAGTTCTTCAATCTGTCCAATGCATTGGTGCGTGCTTGTTGTTGGGTCGAATGTCGAGTGTTGTGCGGTGCTTTGTCGAGGGACGGAGGGCGATCCGATGACGGCGGTCGCTCGCAGACCCCGCTCTCACTCGTTCCCCTCTCTCACTCGTTCCCCTCTCTCACTCGCTCCCCTCTCTCACTCGCTCCCGTTGCCAGGTCAATTCGAGCGCCAAGATCCCCCTGATCGTGGAGTATCACCCAAAGACAATCGCAGCGGCGTGCGTCTGGTTTGCAATGAAGCTGTTCAAGCTTCCGGACGGGGCCCTGAATCAGCCGCGGCCCTGGTACGCACAGTTCGCCACCGCGGAAGATCTGAAGGACATCAGCGAGCGGCTCAGCAGCACGCTCAGTGAGAAGGCCGGGCTGGTGCATTGGGAGGAGGCACCGACGGCGGTCGGCAGCGGCGCCAACCTGCCGCCAAAGCAGCAGCCCCCCGCCGCCGGAGGAACTGCATAGTTTGCAAAAGTCACACACATACATCGCATCGCATCTACTGATCAATTGATCAATATTTCGCCGTGTGGCTTCCGTCGATCATCGACCCAAACTCGAGCAACCGCAGCTCGTCGTACCGCCGGCCGATGACCTGGAGGTTCTCCGGCATCCCGTCGGCGCCTTGACGGATGAACGGCACGCTCACCGCGGGCAGTCCGCTCAAGTTGACGTTTACCGTCATCAGGTCGCCCTTGTACATCTCGAGCGGGTCCTTGGTCTTGGCGCCCAGCTTGTACGCCCCCGTCGGCGCCACCGGGCTGATGAGAAAATCGAATTGCCGAAGGCACGCCTCCAGCTCGTCCGTGACGAGCGTGCGGACCTGCTGGGCTTTTTTATAGTAGGCGTCGTAGTATCCGGCCGACAGCGCATACGTTCCCATCAGTATCCTCCTCTTCACCTCGCTCGAGAACAGGCTGCGGTCGTCCCCGTATCGGATGCCATCGTACCGTGACAGATTGCTCGACGCCTCCGACAGGGCGAGAATGTAATAGGCCGGCAGCCCGTGCGAGTACGTGTCGAGCGATACCTCCTCGGCCACGACGCCCATCGCCGCCAGCGCCTCTACTGCCTGCTTGGTCACGGGATGGTCCTTGAAGTCGCTGATGACGCCCACTCTGATCGACGCCAGATCCAACGGCCCAGTACCAGAACCGGAGCTCGAGCTCGAGTCCGAGCTCGTCATGTCCTTGTCCGAGGCCCCGAATACGTCCACGTTCTCGATGAAAAACTTGATATCGTCGCACTTTGCCGCAAACACGCCCACGCAATCCAGGCTGCTCCCATACGAGATCAGCCCGTGACGACTGATCCGACCGTACGTCGGCTTCAAACCCGCGACACCACAGAACGAGCTCGGCTGCCGCACGCTGCCCCCCGTGTCGCTCCCCAGCGCCAGAGACACCATGCCACTCGCCACCGCGACAGCCGACCCGCCGCTCGACCCGCCGGCCACCCGGCTCTCGTCGATCGGATTACGGCTCGGCCCGTACATCGACGACTCGGTCGACGAACCCATCCCAAACTCATCCATGTTGGTCTTCCCGACCACGATACCGCCGGCCGCCTTGATCTTTGCGACGACGTCTGCGTCATAGGTGGGCACGTAGCCATGGAGCGTCCTGGACGCCGCGCTCGTCGTCATGCCCACCGTGCACAGGTTATCCTTGATTGCGACGGGCAGGCCCGCTAACGGCGTCGACGCATCCGACGCCCCAGCCATCTGCATCAGCAGCTCTGCCTCCTCGACGCAGACAAACGCGTTGAGCCGCTTCATGTCCTCGATCCGGTCGAGCGTCGTCTGCATCAGTGCAGAGGCCGACAGGGTCCCGGACTTGAGATCGCCGACGAGCTGACGGAGGGGGGTGGGGCTGGAGGTCGCCCCGCCAGACGCCGACGCGGCGGCGACCGTGGTGCGGGTGGTCAAGATTCGCTGGTGACTCTGACGGACTGCATTCGACTGAACGCGAACTGACTGAATGCGCAACAGCAGTACATTCCGCACTGTCACCGTCACCATCTTACAGTTGTTGTTGTTGCAATGCACGAACTTCGCGTGTGTGCCCTCGCGGCGATGATTACAGTAGTGCCAAGAAAGATAGCCAAAGTTGTCCGGACACGACCTCCCGAACCCGGGTTATTTGACCTTCTCGACTCTTTAAACCGCTAGACTGTCAGTCCTTCTCCTCGTCTTGCGTCTCGATCTCCTGATCCCCGCCCTGCTTCTCCTCCCCCTGCACCTGATCCTCTTTCTCCACAGCCTTCCCGCCAGCGACCTCCTCCCCCTCGAACGTCACCCGCTGCTTCTTCCCGGCGCCTCCGCCTCCGCCGCCGCCCTTCTTCTTTCCCGCCTGCAGTCCACTGATGTATTCCCGCAGGGGCGCGACCATCTCCCCAAACTCTGCCTCTTCCAGTCCCGCCAGCACGTCCTCCACACCCACTGTCATCCGCTTTGATTTCCGCAGCTCCTCGCCCGCACTCCACGTCAGGTAGTGGATGAAGAGTTTCGCCGCCTCTTCAAACGCCTCCAGGCAGTTCTTCGAGATCTGTCGAGAGCAGCGTTAGTCGATAGCAGCCTCCAGTGAGCGCGCGAGGCGACGCCGATCGACACGCACATTCCAGCCTGCAAGGTACGTACCTGCACCGAAGAGACTTCTCTCTTCATCCGCTCCTTAATGACCCGCTTCAACAGCGACTTGGGGAACCTGATCCGATCCAGCGGATCGCCGTCCTCGTCGTCCCCGTCGTCCCCGTCGTCCCCGTCGTCCCCGTCGTCCCCGTCGTCCCCGTCGTCCCCGTCGAGGTTTTCTGGCTCGTCAATCGCCTCGAGATCGTTTGAATTTGCGTCGTCCAATTCGTCGCCCTGCTCTGCTCGCTGCGGCTGTTCCGTTTCTATTGTAGCCGTCATCGTGTGTCGGTACGTATACGTATGCTTGTCGTTAGGTTACACGTCACAGTTGAGAGCAGTTCTCGAAAAACTTTTTCCGCCCTCACCAGGCCCCATCGTCGTTGCTGCGGTACCGCCACAGCAACAGGCTCGACAACAGGATCAGCCCCGTCGACGTCACACTCCCCCACCCGATCGCCTCGTACGACGCCCCGCTCGCCGCGACGAGCACAGAGATACTGCCGCCGACCGCCGCAAACGCGAGCAGGAAGCTAAACAGCAGCCATAACCGTGCTCTCGTGTTGGCTTCGTCGTCCCCAGACGACGAGATATCCTGGAGCTGATCCCTGCTGAGGAGATTGATCAGAACCAGCGAGACGCAGCTCAACATCGTCGGCCACACGTCCTTCGACGGGTAGGGCCCGTCCACGCTGATCACCGCGTTGGCCCAGCTCCACCACGCGCCACTGAACAGCCCTCCGGAGACGACAGGCGCCCATTTCCTCATGGACGCGTCCAACTCTTCGGGGTTCTCGATGTAGTTTCTGAGGAGCTGGGACATGGTGGTCGCGAGTTTTGGTCGTCTCTCCTTCGGTTTCAGTTGTCGTGATTGTCTCGCTCGCACGCTCGCCCCCGGGTGCGTACGCCTGCCCCCGGTCTCAGGTCTCCGGTCTTCCGTCCGGCACCTCCGTCTCGGGGTGCGACGACAAATCCAAACGGGCAAAAAACTGACTCCAGAAAAAAAACTCACTCCACTGTGCGTGAACGAACGTCTACCATCATCTGACTGACGCAGGTGCGGCGTGCGGTGTGTCTGTCTGAGTACACGGGAACGCGGACGACGGGCGGCGCAGCCATCCTCTCGATCTGCCACGAGCAATGTCCGACTCGACGACGCCATCCACCGCCCCCAAGGTTCCGTACAATCCTCCCTTCAAAGAGCTCTGGGGGATCACGGAGGAGCGGGAACGGGCGCTGCTGGCCGAGTTCCGCGAGCTCCTGGAGCGGACGACGGACATCAAGGGCAACGCGACGTTCGACGACTACTACCTGCGCCGGTTCCTGCGGGCGAGGTCTCACGATTTGGCCAAGGCAGAGGCGATGTTCGCGAGTCATCTGAAGTGGCGGAGAGACTTCGGGACGGATACGATTCTGGAGGACTTTGTGTACGATGAGCGGGAGGCGTTCCTGGCGTTGTACCCGCAGGGCTATCACAAGGTGGACAAGTTGGGGCGTCCCATCTACATTCAGCACCTGGGCCAAATCAACATGAAGGCGATGAAGAATGTGACGACGGAGGAGCGGATGATACGGTTTCATGTCCAAGAGTACGAGCGGGCGCTCAAGTACATCTTTCCGGCATGTTCAGAGGCGGCGGGGGAGCACGTGTCGCAGACACTGGCGATCATGGACCTCAAGGGGCTGGGGTTGCGGCACCTGTCGGGAGACGTGAAGCGGATTCTTTCGGTGCTGACGCGGATAGACCAGGACAATTACCCCGAGACGCTGGGGAAGACGTTGGTGGGTATTGATTGTCGTCGAGCTCGACCTACGTGCGGGCGCGCAGACGCGCGCCCCGACTCGCCCTCGCTCTCACTCGCGCTGCGCGCCACGCGCTCCGTTCGTTCTCCAGATCATCAACGCCCCCAAAGTCTTTCGGGCGATCTGGAGCATCGTCAAGCCGATGCTGGACCAGCGGACGCAGTCCAAGATCGAGGTGTGTCCCGGGGATTTCCTGCCGGTGTTGAAGGAGTGGGTGGAGGTCGCGAATATCCCGAGTTACCTGGGAGGGACCAGTCGGGGGAGTCTGATCGACGACGTGGGGCCCTGGCGGGAGGAACACGCTCCCAAGCTGCGGGTTGACGTTGGGAGTGGGAGTGGGGCAGAAGCTGCGCCGCGCGTTGATACAGCTGCGCAGCGGGCGGGAGAAGACGAAGACGAGGACGAGGACGAGTTTATGTCGGTGACGAGTGACGTCGGTGGTGGCCACGGTGATGTTGGTGACCACGACGACGACGACGATGCCGACCGCGTCGCCGTCGTGGACAAGAAGATCCGGGAGCTGCGCAAGATGCTCGGCATCGTCGACAAGGCCAGCCATAGCAGTAATAGCGCGTCTACGAGTACTGCTTCTACTAGCGTGTACGAGGATCTCTCCAAACAGCTGGATTCGATCATGGATCGTGTCTCGGAAATCCTCGGGGTCGACGACGACGACGACGACGAGACGGCCGTGCGCGTGTCGACAAAGGCCAAGACAAAGACAAAGGCGCGATGCGGCTGTTGCTGATGTGTGTACCCGTGTATTTCATTCGGAACTGTGAAAACTGTCACGCTAGTCGTCTTCGCTGCTGTCGCTGTCGATCAAAGCCACGACGTTCCGGGCCGGCTGGGAGCGTCTCCGCGTTGGCCGGTCTCCCTCCTTCTTTCCCGCAGAGGACGTGTTTTCCTGGGACGCCGAGTCCTTCGAATTCGAAACCTTCCGTTTGGTATCCTTCTGGCCGTCCTCGGCAGCCTCGTGCAGGCGGCGCGTCACGAGGCTCTGGGGTAGGAGGTCGTCCGCGCTTCCCCGGACCTTGCGCTTCCGCGACGCGTCGCCATCTGGCAGCCACTCCACTTCGCTGAACAGCAGCATGCTGTCGAAGATATCCTCACACGTCGCCTCTTTCTTGCCGACGTTGAGCGACACGTACTTGTTCGCGGGAAAGACCAGGCTGCCCAGGAACCGCATCACGCCCTCTGGAAACTCCACGTCCATATACGGGTCACCGTCCAGGTTGTGAATCGTGCCGAGCTTGCCTCCCTTGACCGGTTCGATGGCATCCGCGAAGACCACGAGCACCCGACCTTTTCTCGTCGAGCTGCGCTTGACCACGTCCAGATCGGCCGCCTTCCGGAGGAGGGCCGGGACGCATGCGTCGTCCGAGATCTTGCCTGTCGACGACGAACGAACGGTGTCGAGCGGGAGGGGCGTGATGGGTGGGTGGGTGGGTGGGTGGGTTGGCCGAGCGATCCTGCTGAATTCAAACTCGCGTCCGGGCGGGACACGAGAAGGAGGACGTACCTGCGGGGAAACGGTTTTTCGACACAACTCCGATGCGTTGGCCGGCCTCGAGCGCCGCTGGGATTGTCACTTCGACGTCGTCCTTGACCATTTTGAATTGTTGGGGAGATGATCTCGCGTCGTCTCTCAGGTTGTTGTCCACGTCGCACGCACGTCGCGCGATGGATGGATGGATGGATGGATGGATGGATGAATGGATGGATGGATGGATGGATGGATGGATGGATGGATGGATGGATGGATGGATGGATAACAGGCCTGAGGACGGGCGACGACGTTTGAATTCGTGTTTGCACGTTTCCATCGCCACTGCCTCTGCCGACGCGGGGTCCCGCAGCCAAACCAGGCACGACTCGCCGACCTCCGTCACCTCAAAGACGTCCTGGCGCTCCAGGCAGAGCCTCTTCAGCGACAGCCTCGGGGCGCCTGCCGCTCGAACCGAGCCGCGAACGCCCCGTCAGTCCCATGCCTGAACGGCAGCATCGCCAGGCAGCCCGCCTCGTCCAAGCACCGTGCCGGGATGGCGCCATCTCCGTCGCTGTCGCCGACGCCGATCGTCGCGCCGCTGACCAGGCGAAAGTCGGGGTGCCGCTTGAGGAACTCCTCGACGATGCCCGTATTCTCTTCGCGCTCGATGCTGCACGTCGAGTACACAAGGACGCCGCCCGGCTTGACGACCTTGGCGGCACTGTCCAACAGGTCGGTCTGCAGCGACACGAGCGTGGGCAAGTCGCTCTCCCGCCGGCGCCACCGCATGTCGGCGCGCTTGGCCATCACGCCGGTGCCACTGCACGGGGCGTCGACCAGCACCTTGTCGAACGTGTCGCCCGTGAGCGCAGCGTTCTCGCAATACGAGCGAGCGTCCGACGCGACGCACGAGATCATGGAGGCAAATCCGTGCTTATCGGCGGCGTTCCGGACGGCGCCGAGCCGCGACTCCATCGAGTCCAGCGCCAGGATCGATCCCGATCCGTTCATCCGGGACGCCGCAAACAACGTCTTACCGCCTGGAGCGGCGCAACAGTCGAGAACAGTCTCCCCGGGCCGGGGATCGAGCATCGCGACGACCAACCCGGCGGCCTCGTCCTGAACCTGGGCGTCGCCGCGCTTGAGCATCCCGCTGGCGATTATTTGCTGGAGTCCGCTCTCGACGACTACAAACTCGTCCTTGAGGTACGCGGACGGAACCACCTTGGCCCCGAGGTCGGCGATCTCCTCCATGCCCGACGCGCCATCCCGCAGTCGGAGGCTGAACTTTGGCCGACGATTGTTGTGCTTCAGCAGGGCGACAGTCTCCTTCGGCCCGTACTGCCTCAGCCACTTGATCACCATCCATGTCGGGTGCGAGTAGCTAGTCGCCAGCATCTCTGCCGCTTCGCGCCTGCTCATCGTCCCTTGGGGCGACGGCGGCACGGGAATCTGCCCTGCGTCCTTTGCGCGCACCAGGGAGCGGAGTACCCCGTTCGCCACCTTGCCACATCCCTCGTGCATGACAAACTTGGCCAGGTTGACGTACTCGTTGATGGCGTGCGACGCCAGGTTGAGCTCAAGGAGCTGCGCGGTGAGCAAGTGGGAGAGCAGGTGTGAGCGGCAGGGGAACTGCGTTGGGATAGCAGGGAGCGGCCAGTCGACGGGGAAAAACGCACCTCGTAGGTACCCATGTACAGTAAGATGCGCAAGGGCTCGTCCATGGCATCCACGTTCGTCTGCTTGGGCAGATTCGTCAGCACCCAGTGCAACCGTCGCTGCCAACGAATCACCCCCGACACAATCTCCGTGACCTGCCGCCTGTCCCTCGCATCGAGCGCGTCGATGGACCGCTTGAATCCGACAGTCGCCTCGATCGGCGTCTGATCTAGCACGTCGCCGCTCACCTGGTTGGCAAACGCCCCTTCCTGGTCCACCCGGAGCAACTGGAGCAGCGCCACCGACCTCGTCGACGCAGGGAACGCGTTGAGACGGTTCATCCACATCTCGAGGTCGCTGCCGTACACGGTGTCGTCGAACACGGCGTCCTTCATCTCACTATCGAAGCGGTCTTGTCGCCGTCGCTCCCGGCGGGGCACGGCCCTCGCTGTCGGATGTTCTGTTCTGTTTCTTCTTCCCTGGGTGCAGACTCGTCGTCGCAATGCGGCAGCCGGGCGGCTGCATACCGCACCACGGGCCGAGGTTAATGACATGCGATGAGGGTGATGACGGGGTGAAAAAGTTTTGTTGCTGAAGTGCTGTCCCGGGCGGCACAAGTAGGGCGAGAAAAAATGGGATAAAAAAACACACGGTTCTCGCTTTATTTCTTCATATTTCTTGCATATTTATGTCATACACACCTGGGCGTCGATTCAAGCGCCGCGCCAGTCGTTAACCGCCAGTCGTTAACCGCCGGTCGCTTGCACTGGAAGATGAAGACGGAAGGAGGTCAACCCAACCCGCTCGTCGCCCGCTCGACGGTGACCGACGTGCGGGGCCAGGAATCGTTCGTCGCCGTGCTGCCCAAGTCGTCGGTCAAGCGTCCTGGCAAGGTGCCCTTCGAGAAGGGGTACTCGCAGATGGACTGGCTGTTCCTGTGCCGCCAGCGCGCGCGGGTCGCCAGGCCGAGGGACGTGACGATGGCAGAGGTGGCCGCGCACAACACGGAGAGCGATGGGTGGACGGTCATCAACGACAAGGTCTATAAGATTTCTCCGTACCTCAAGTATCACCCGGGCGGCGCGGAGATTCTGCGCGTGAGCCTCGGGAAGGACTGCACGCAGCTGTTCCGAAAGTTTCACGCCTGGGTGAACTACGAGATGTTGCTGGAGAAATTCTTGGTCGGCCAGCTGGTTCGAGGTCGATCATGATATTGTCGATGATGGTGATGGTGATGAGGATGCTGGCATCCCACACACAGGGGTATCTTGTGGGGCGAACAACCTGTGCGTCGGTACCGACGTCCAGCAAGCGTTGACCGTTGACCCGGTGCCTGGGGAGCGCAGCGGGTCGGTACAAACATACATAATGAATGAATCATGAACGTTGAACAATGAGAATGGGTCAGACATCGCATCGCAGCGCGTGTGTCGTCGATGAACCGTGAAAACCGCGCCAGTCAACGACGAGCGCGCCGTCGGCGCCGCGCTTCGTCACCTTCTTGAAGACTTGATCGAAGCGCAAGTCCTCTGCCAGCCACGAATGACGCGCCTGGATATCTTTCGACGTCATCTCGTCGACGCCGTCCAGGAGCGCGACGAACTCGACCTCGTCCGCCTCCAGGGCGGCCGCCGTCGCCTGTGCGTCGCCGGGCGTCCAATACGGCCGCAGCGGCGACGCGTCGTCGATCTTGTGCGTCATCACCGTCGGAAGGCCGAGCCATACGATGCTCGGGTCCAGGACGAGCTGTTGGGAGCCGTACTCGACCTCCTGCATGTCTTCGTCGTACGTCTTGTGCACGATCAGAAGCGTCACGCGGGGCCGGAGCACTTGGTGGTTCCTGAGGTTTGCCACCCGGAACGAGATGGTATTTCCCCGGGTGACGATGCACGTCGAGAACGTGATGGTGGCCGCGCGGGACGACGCGACGGAAAACCGTGCAAAGACGAGACCGACCATGGTGGCCTGGAGCAGGGCGGTCATCAGGACTTCGGCCATGACGGCAATGTTCACGAGCGTACAGTTGGGGTTCGGCGTCTGGTGGCCGTATCCGATCGTCGCAGACGTGTGCACAGAGAACCAGAGCGCGTGCGAGAACGACGTAATGTTACTGACGCAGTGTTTCGTGACGGACTGCAGCATGTAGATCGACGCAAACAGGAGGTACAGAGACAAGTAGCTGCTCAAAAAGACGAGCAGGAACCGGCCGGTGGGACTGCGAGGGTGGGTCATTTGGTTGAGGAGTGAGCGCGGGAGTAGCGCAAGCGGCCGGGGGGAGCACGTGGTGAACTTGACACCAACGCACATGTTTAGGAGCGTGTGGAACAGGTCCTTCACGTAGCGCTCGCGCCGGTCGCGGTTGGAATGGTTCACCGTGTACCGGTGCCGCCTGGCGCTTTCGCACAGGCGCAGTTGCGAGTGGGTCCTCGTCAGAATCCTTGGGTGGCTGGCGTCGTTCGATCCTCCCTCCGAGAGCAGCGGCGCTTGTATCGACGACGGCCCCATCGCTGGGTGGGCCTTGCGGTGACGCAGACCTCGAGGACGCAAATATGACTAGTCAGTAAATTTCGGAACAAATTCGGTCCTCTCCCGCCCCTCGGAGACGTCTTCGAGAAGATCACGCAGACAGACTTGAGGTTTATATGTCGTCGTCCGACGGGGATCAATTCTTCCAGGCCACCGTGGAGTTTGTCAACGCCCTCGCGTCACCGGACTATCTGCTCCATCTCGGCCAGCAACGCCACTTCGAGGACAAGGCGTTCCTTGCGTACCTCGCCGCGGTATGGAGTTGTTGGACGTCGCGAGTTGGCGTGCGTCGCACGCCGCACGCTCTGTCGTCGCACGCCGCACGCTCACGCCACACCGTTCGCTCGTTCGCCAGCTCTACGAGACCTGGATGGACCCTTCCTACGCACAGTACGTCATCTATCCACACGCGCTCTGCTTTCTGGAGCTGCTCCAGGATCCCACCTTTCGGACGCAGATCAGTCAGGCGCAGTTCAAAGAGGCCGTCCATTCGGCGCAATTTTTCGAGTGGGCATACGCACGTGCCCACGCGCTCAAGGAATCCGAGACTCGCGATGAACGTGAATGACCGCGCACTCGGCGGATACTCGAGCAGTTCGAGCGACGACGATGACGACGCGACGACGGCAGAGCGGCAGGAGTGCGTGTACGAGCTGCTCGAGCACCGGGTCCTCCTGCGGCAGGTCGAAGGACGGGAGGCCGCGTTCCGCCAGGTCGTCGACGAGCTGACGGCAATATTCTGCAACGAGTCCGTCTGGATCGGTTGTTCGAAGAAGTTCCAGAGCGCCGTGGCGGACAGCACGGCCGCCGCCATCGCGACGGCGGCGGTGGGCGTTCAGCTTGGGCTGGTTGGGAGATGCATTCGCAGCGTCGCGCTGAACAAACAGCTGCAGAAGAAGCACAAGACGGCGCTGTCAAACGCGTATCGAGACAAGTGCATCCTGACGTCGAGGGCGGCCAAGCGGGCCAACAAGCGAGGCACCGATCGGACAGAGCCGGAGTATCTGCCCCACGAGCTGTGGCACCTGATCTTCTCGAATCTGCGCTCCCCCATAGACCTTGCCCGCTGTCGTTGCGTTTGTGTCGAGTGGCGGGACGTGATCGATTCCTACGGCGACTTGCTGTGGCCGCCGTTGATTGCAGCCACGTTCGGCATCGGGCGGGAGAATCCGAAGAACCCGATGGAGACGATGGAGACGATGGAGACGATGGAGACGATGAACGACCTGCTGGAAGCGACCGGGAGGCCAAGCACGTTTCTGGACCCGTGGCGTCGTCGGCGAGTGATCGTCAAGGGGACGGCGGGGTCGGGGTTATACTTCGTGCGCCAGCTCTCCGAGTCGAGCTTCGAGCGGCTTTTCTCGCTGGCAGACGGCAGGCCACTCTACCAGCGGCGCTGCTTCTTGACCCCGGACGACGTGGCGATGTACGTCTCGCAGCCGACACAGGCGACGCTCCGCCGCCTCGCTGCGCTTCATGCCGCCGTCGTTTCCGCGGGCATGCATGGATGAGACTGGATTGATCTCACAGCGCGCATCAGTTATATCATCAGCACAAACCTTACGGATAGAGACACACGACGCGTGGCTTCAGGTCTATGTTACGTTACGTTGACCTAGTCGTCATCCTCGGCGATCAGCACCATCTTCTCTGGCTTCAGGCTATCCACCCCGTCCAGTTCGCCCTGCCCGCCTGCCTTCTTGCTCTTCTTCCGCTTGCGCAAGCTCAGCTTGTTGCTCAGGTCCGAGTACGTCACCGCGTCGTCCCCCATCCGAAACAAGTACGTCTGCGCATTCTCATCCACCCGCACCGTCTCGTTATACGTCCGCACCCACTCGTAATCGCCCAAGAACGCCTTCCCGGGGATCATCTCGTCCTCCTTGTACTCCCACTCCACAGCCCGCCCATTCCCCTTGCGCGGCGCCAAAATCACCGCAAACCGACCGTACTCCGCACTTTTCAACGTCTTCAAGTGCAGACTCTGACCCCACTTCCGCTTCTTCGCCACACCCGGATCCTCCAGCTTCATTCCCTCGACCGGGTCGGCGTCGAAATTCACCAGCACCAGCTTCCAGTCCTCCAGCGCCTCGTCCGGCAACACCGGCTTCACGTCCACCACCTTGAGCCCCGAATCCAACGGATGCACCGGACGCACCTCCCGCGCGTCCGTAAACGACCGCCGAATCCGTCCGACCTGCCCCTCCAAATCCTCCACGCCGACCCCGACGCCTCCCGCACGCCCAGGCCCCCCAGGCCCACGCCCCAACCCACCCCCACCACTCTCGCTACTTATATACTTCGTCCGCATCAACCACGGCGCATTATCCACCCCCTTGACCCGCTTCCGCCCCTGCTGACCCACCACCCCCTCCTTCTGCTCCTTCTGCTCCTTCTCCGCCCCGGCCCCCGCCCCCTCCCCGCCCAGCAACCCCGCGTCCTCCCGTTCCAACACGTCCCCCTCGTACACATCATACTGCTCTATATACAACGAACTCGTACTCAACCCCATATCCACCGGAAACCGCGTCGACTCCCGCCCCCCCGAACCCACCCCCCCTTCCCCTCCCCCCAACACCCCAAA
>Ga0181573_10000965_pt1 | contig 29422 bp, 9 predicted proteins | sample 101ome_25_FD_148643 | JGI IMG/M metagenome (GOLD analysis project Ga0181573, IMG submission 148643) | Coastal salt marsh microbial communities from the Groves Creek Marsh, Skidaway Island, Georgia - 101409BT metaG (spades assembly) | ecosystem: Environmental > Aquatic > Marine > Intertidal zone...
GCGAGGCCGCCCCGTCCCGTGCCCCCCCCCCCCCCCATCGGCCGGGAAGACGCCAAGGCCAGTGCCTACGGCGAGTCCTCCTCGTGCCTTGGACCCTGCGCCACCGCCCCCCCCACCCCCCGCTGCCGGTACACTCCGTCGGGCGACCGCGTAACCCCCTCCGCCACCGTTGGCCCCCTCCCCTCCCCGCCCCACGGCCCCACGGCGCCCCGCCATGTCCGTCACGCCGCGTCCGTGCCGCCCATCGCCCTTAGCCCCGCCGACGTGTCGACCGGCAGCGCCCACGGCCCCGCGGCCGAGACCCACAGGTGGCAGGCCGCCGCCCCCGTCGTCTCCTGTCCCGTCGCCGTCCTCCGTCCCCGAATGCCGCCGAGAGGTTGCATGCGAAGTGTGGTGGCTGTAGGCCGCCCCCTGGACCCCAAGAGGGCCTCCAGATCCAGCTCCGACCCCACCAGGCCCGTCGTACCCGCCGCCGTGACCGCCGCCATGGCCATGGCCATGGCCCTCGCCGCTGCCCCCCTCCGGCCGTCCCCCGTGCCCGACGTGCGACACGTGGCCGAGGCCCGCCTTGGACGACGAAATGGCCACCCCCGACTCGCGGTGCGGTCGAGCCGACTCGCGCGCCACGCGGCCGCCGCGACCTAGATGGGGCGGCTTCGACGAGGCACCAGAGCCGTCGTGCCTGGTGCCGGCGCCGCCCCGCCCACCTCCGATGGGCGGCAGCGCCCCCTCAGACCGCTCGGCGAGGGTGGTTGGGAGGGAAGCGCGCCGGGCCGACTCACGGCGCTCGACGTGAGTGGCAGCGGCGCCGCTCGGCCCCGCGGCGCCGGCGAGGCCCGCACGCCGAGCAGAGGCACGCCGGGCCGCCCGCGCGGCAGCCTGCGCGGCGGCCTCGGCGGCGGCGGCCTTGGCGTCGGCGTCGGCGGCCGACACCTCGCCGCCGCCAGGCGCACGCGGTGGCTGAGGCGACACGTCCTCCGTTCCCCGCGCTGCTGCCGCGGCGTCCCGATCGCCTCCGCCGCGATCGCCCCCGCGATCTCCCCCCCCGTCGCCACCCGGCACGGACACCCCCGGCGGCCCCAGAGGGCCCTCCGGACCCCCTCCCATCGTCGCGGCCCGCTGCCGCTTGTCCGCCTCTCTCAGCTCCCGGAAGTAGGGGTGCCGAAGCGCCTGCCGCGCCGAGAGCCGGTCGTCCGGGTGGTATGCCAGAAGGCGCTTGAGGAGATCGACGCAATCCGGCGGAACGTGGGGCACGAGCCGCTCAAGGCCGGCGCCCTGCTGCGGCGGGAAGGTGGCGGGCTGGGCGGATGAGCCGCCGCCGCCTCCTCCTCCGCCGCCGCCGCCGCCGCCGCCGCCCCCCCCCCCCCCCCCCCCCCCCCCCCCCCCCCCCCCCCCCCCCCCCCCCCCGCCCCCGGGCCGGCGCAGGCGCGCGAGCGTCTCGGCCGACGGCGTCCCCAGCACCGCGTGAATTTTCCGAATTTGATCCGCCTCGTTTGTGCCAGGAAAGAGCGGAAAGAGCGAAACCACCTCGAAGAAGACGCACCCCACGCCCCACATGTCCATTTTATAGTTGTAGTGCCCGTCCGTCAACAAGCACTCGGGCGCCCGATACCACCTCGTCGAGATGTACTCGGTGAAGGGCTGCCGTGAGTGCACTCCGCGGCAGGACCCGAAGTCGGCCAGTTTGAGTATGTCGTCCGCTACGAGGATGTTCTCCGGCTTGATGTCCCGGTGAAAGATGCCGTTGCGGTGCATGTGGTCCATCGCTCTGACCAACTGGTACATCAAACGTCTGACCCTAGCCTCGGCGACGTAGTGGCGACGGCCTCGAATGAGCTCGTAGACGTTCATATCCATCAATTCAAACACGAGCGCAAGGCGACCGGTAGGGCCGTCGTAGAGGACTTCCGCCAGCTTGATGACGTTGGGGTGCGGGGACAATCTGCGCAAGGCTTGAATTTCACGTAGATTGTTGACCTGCTCCAGGGAGTCAAAGTGGTTCTTCATGCACTTGATGGCGACGTAGCGACCGTTGCGGATGCATTGTGCCTTGAGAACCTCGGAGAAGGTGCCCTCGCCCTTCTTAGCGACGAGGCGGTACTTGTGCATGGCGTCGCGCCTCTCTGACCTCTCGCTAACAGTGCCCTTCTTGCGCCTCCGGTCCGCCCTGTCCGCGCCTGGGAGAAGAAGAGGGGGGGGGTGGCGGGTGGGCGGCGGGCGCGGCGCGGCAGGCGGCGGGCGAGAGGGTGCGGGCCTGCGCAGGGCGAGGCCGGGCGCCGCGGGAGAAATGTGACGGGAGCCGAGTTGGGAAGGGTCGAAGGTATCGTCGGGATTGACGAGAGGCGCGCGGCGCCTCGCCCAAGGGAGCGCGTCCTGGCGTAGGCGGAGAGCGCGCAACGGTCGACGGGCTCCGAGGCTCGCCAGAGGGGGAACGAGCCGGGTCGCGTCCTCAGTCAACGCCTCCGTCGCAGTCACAAGAGCCCTCGGGTTTCCAAAGCCGAGGCCAGCGGCGGCCTCTCGACTTGAGAGGCGAAGTCTCGCACGCCAGGCCGAAGGCCAACACGGTCGAGGGTCACTCTGTCCGCGGTTCGTAGATTTCACCCCCACTGTGGCGCCGGGAGAAGTTTCGGTCCGGAACGACGACGCTGGCGTCCCCGAGGGGCGCCGCACCCTCGGAGGGATCGACGGGGAGGTGCCACAATGCTCGCTGCTCTGCCTGGCGGCCACTGCTCGCCTTTCACTTAGCTCTCGTCGTCCTGGCAACCGGGCGAGAGAGCTAGATGTATTTATTGATAGATTTTTTCAGAATCTCGTTGACTGGACCGCGTCCGCGGCACCCTGTCGCCCGCTCCGCCTCGCCCCTGACCTGTCGCCGCCACCCAGTCTGTAACGCCATATCGCCGCCCGACCCCCAGCCATCCCCCCTTCCTCCGTTCGCCACAAGGGTCCTGGCCGAGCTAAACAACGACGCGCCCCTCCTGATCCGCCAAGAGGCCCCCGATGTTTAAGATATCGCCAAGGGCCTTGACGCGTTTTCATGCGAACCGCCAGGGGTGACGGACTGTGACGGCGTTTCGGTCGATTCGATCGGATTTGCGCTATCGTCTTCCCTCCTGCTATCATCATCACTTCCAGCCCCGCTCCCTTTCCTTGAGCGCCGGGTCCCGCTCCTCCTCAATCGTGTCAGCCCCGGCACCGTCGAAGCCCTCCTCGCCCAGCCGCCGCGTTCCAGTCGGCCCCATGAAGCTCGACTGCCTCCCCGGCCGATCGACCCGGCTCTTGGTCACCTTGCTCGCCTCTTCAAGCCCCGCCGCGTCCCTCTCGGCCACAGACTCCTCCTTGGTCGCCGCGAAGAAGGCCTTCTCGAGCCCAAGAGCCGCTGCATCGTCGATGGAGTCCCCGCCGAGGCCTGGCGCTGCCGCGTCGTCGGCCCCCTCCTTCTCCCGCTTGCGCGCCTTGGCCCGTTGCTCCTTGATGCGGGCCTCCAGGTTCTTTTCGCGCTTGAACTCGCGCTCGAAGAGCTGCCCAACTCCGGCCTTCTCGCCGGGCTGCGGGTTGACGAGCCCATCCGACAGGGACAGGATCGACACAGACCCCGACGCGTCGCCACACGCCGCGAGCCGTCCGCCGCCGCGGGGGACGCCCGGACCGGCGGGCTGGAGGGACAGGGAAGAGAGAGCGCAGTCGGTGACCTGCACGGACAAGGCGGGGGACCCTGACTTGTGGTGGAGGTCCCACGCGTCCAGCTGCCCGTCGCGCGTCGCAAGATAAAAGAGCGCAGGACGCGTCGGCGACCACGACCCGGCTGTCAGGTACGTCGAGTAGTGCGGCGTCGTCATTAGCGGCGTCTTGATATCCTCGGTCCATACCATCGCGCCCCAGTCGCCGACGGTCAAAAAGTTCTTGAGGAAGGCAGGATTCCGGTGGACGGCGTAGATGGGGCCGCGGTGGCCCGTGCCGTTGGCGCCGAACGTCGTGCCGATGCGGTCAGCGGGCGTCTTGGCCTTGCGGTTGGCTGACACCACCACGCCCGACTCGGTGCCGATCATGAACTTCGTCGCACCTGCAGCCGCGTCGTACTCAAGGCAACAAGCCCCGAGCGGCTGAGACCCACCCTTTTCTGTCAGCGTCAGCGACTCGACGGGCTCCTCTAGCCTCCGAATGTCCCAAAAGAGCGCCTCCCCGTCGGTGCTGCAGCTCAGCAGCTCCACGCCCGTCTTGGATTGAAGCCAGGCCACATCGTACACAGGGTCCTTGTGGCTCTTGTCGATGGGCGACAGGGCCGCGGGTCTGCTACCCGAGGGCGCGTTGAGGTCGAACCAGGCCACCTGGCCGTTGTACTGTCCGCCTGCCAGCCAGTGGTCGTTCTTCGGGGACCAATTGAGGCAGCAAAGGTGGGAAGAAGGCTTGAGAGTCTCGCGGGGCTGGGAAGGGTTGGCGAGGTCCCACACGTATGACTCGAGGGACGAGTCCGGGCTCTGGAACTCCAAGGGACTGTAGGCGACAGCGATACGGGCGCCGGACGCGTGCCACGACACGTAGGACGCGGCACGTTTGCCCGAAGAAGCGGCCGGGTCGCGGAAGACTGTGAGCGTCTTGGCCTCTGGCGGGGACGACGAGTGGTCCGTCTCGACCCCAGCGAAGAGCTCCTCGTAGATGTCGAGCGCGTTGTTCTGCCGAATGATGTCCTCGGCCACGGCGCCTAGCCGCGCCACGCTGGCGATGTAGTCTTCGTCGCGCTCAACGCGCTTCAGCAGACGCGCCGTCTGGGTTGGTTCAGTGCGGTCGACGTCCTTGGGCCACCCTCCCTCAGCGTGCATCATACCCACGCTCCGGAAGGTCTTCTGGTGCGTGTTGGCCGTGTGCTCGCTCCGCTGAGGCACCACCTCGACGACCGTCGTGCAGGGACGGCGCTCAATGAGCTGCGCCTGGAGCTCCTCGTCAGGACGAGCGTCGTACATCAGCTCAGCCTGGCCGTCGCGGAAGTTGGTAGGGCGGCCAAAGTCCTTGCGGAGCCGGATGTACTCGTATGAGATCTGCGCGTCACTCGCAAGGGATGGGAGGGTTTTTCGGCCGGAGAAGGGGTTGGTCGTTTTCGTTTGGGCGAGGGTGAGGGTGAAGGGCGGGCCGGCACGACGCCGGAGGGTCCCGCGCGCGGTCCTCTTAAAGCGATATGACGCGTCGGGGAGGAGGTGGGCGGAGGCGGCCCGGGGCCTCGGCGAAGCCTGGTGGAGCGGCCGGTCTCAGTCGCGGCGCGCGCCGGCCCGCAACAGCCGCGAGCCCGACGCCAGGTCGCGGGTCGGTCGGCCCCGGCGCGCCCACGATAGTGCGAGCGTGTAAGGTCGGCATGGTCCTCCGCAGAGACCACAGCGCGGCGGAACGGGGAGCAACACCCATGACCGGCTTGACGCGTTCGCTCCCTAAGGAAACGGATACCCGGCTCGCCTCCATGGTGGGACCCCCTCAGACAGCCCTTCCCGCGGTCGCGGTCGGGGCGCCGGCGCGCGGCGAGAGGTGGAACCACCGTGCCGACGGGGCTCTTTTTGCTTTACCTTCGAGTCGTTCGGTCCATGCAGTCTCCTGCGATGCCACGCACGGACCCCTGACCCCGGCGACACCCAAAAGGACAAATCAGAGGCGTGGGCGACGGCGCCAGCCTAGGCAGTGGCTCGGCGTTTCGAGGCCAGTCGCGGTGAGCCGGCCGGCGCGCGCTTGTCGTCGGCCCCGTCCATGGCTATGTTCGCCTGTCGTCGCGCACCTCCTCCGGCCTATCTCGGACGCGCGCGAGATAGTCTCGGCGCTGCGCCTCCTGCCATCTCTTCCGTCAGCCTCACGCCTCCGTCCCCTTCCACGCAGTGCGCAGGGACGAGTCTGCCCCACGGGGCCGCCGACCATTCAGAGCAGAGAGAACCCCGACGCGATGACGGTCCGCAGCAAGCGCGGCGTCGGCAGCGGCGGCCTCGCGACCGATCTCTTTGGCAGCCTCCGGGCCTCGTCCGACCCCGCTGACGTTGGCACAAGCGGCTCTGGATCGTCGCTGCCCCCACTCCGCCGCGGCGTCACCGGCGGCGGCGGGGGCCGTGCCCCCCCAGGTCCGGCGCCATCGCGCGTCGCCCGCCCCAGCTTCCCCCTCCACGGCGCCTCTCTTTCGGCTCTACCACCCTCGCTCAGCTCCTCAATCGCCCTCCTCCCCACCCACCCGGGACAGCTCGAACCAGGCGCCCCGCCTGACGTCGACACGGCCGACGATGTCTGCGAGTATTTCGCCCGCTACGGCCACGGCGCTCGCGTCAAGCACTTCCACTGCGTCCGCGCCGCCCCCGCCGGCGAAGGTTCGCCCTACGACCTCCGTGTGGTGTCCCCCGGCACGCCCGACCCCTGGGGGCGAGGCGAGGTCTACTTGATCACCGCGGCTGGCGTCACGCAGACGGGCCCGGACGACGAGGAGCCCGAATTCACGCGGTTGGGGGCTTGGCTAAGGGACCAGAGCATCTACACGCTGGTGAGACAACGCCGCTTCTTCCGGGATTTTCTGCGCCGACGTGTCTTTCACGCATGGCGCGACACGGCGCACCGTCTTCGCTTTGCGCGGCGGCGGACGGCCATCGCGGACAAGCTCTTCCACTGCCGCCCCGCCATGGCCGACTGCCTGACGGCCCTCCGCGGTCCCCTTTACGAACTGGCCAACGCGCCCGCCGTGTCGCTGCCCGAGCTCGAGGGCGCTCCGAACAACGACCCACGGGTGGCGCGTCCGGGCCCCTCGACGGGCCTCGGGGGCACTGCCCCACCCCCTGCCCAGGGGCCGTGGACGATCAAGGACTTCGAGGCCGCCCAACGCGAGCACCTTGCCGGATCCGCGCACCGGCAGCTCCAGTCGCAGCTGGGGCTCATGCGGACGCAGCTCGTGCGCACAATCGACGACGTGACCAAGGCGGAGGAGCTCGCCCGGGCCGAGCTGAGGGTCCTCGAGGCAGACCCATCTGGCGGGGCTCAGTACGGCAAGTCGCTGACGCGCTCGAGGGTGCACCGACTGGAGCGGAGCGCCGAGCACCGGCGCCTGGCGGCCAACGCGGACGCTCTGCCGCGGCTCGTGCGGCTGGCCGACCTGATGGCGGTGGGGGCACTGACCGAGTGGGTCGAGGGGGGCACCGAAACGCTGCGCAAGACACTCGATCGGCACGCGCTTATCACGGTCGAGGTCTCGTTCGACGACGCGGGGATGCAGCGCGTCGAGCCGGCGCGGCCCGCCGTCCAGGCAGAGATCGCGGAACGGGCAGTGGATGCCATGGTCGCTGCGGCCACTGGTGCCCCCCGCCTGTTGTCGGACGCCGCCTTCCAGCCCCTCTTTCGCGCCTCCCTCGGCCGGCGAGCCATCGGCCCCGACCTCCGCAGCATCATCCTCACGTCGCCTGCCTTTGGCGCGGCCCGCGCGGGGATCGAACGCCGGCTCCGCGAGTGCTTTGGACAAGTCGCTGACCGGACGCGGCACTTGGACTCGCTCACCCCGATCCGCGACTTTGTCGTGGGATGGGATGCCAAGGCCTACGCAGCTGTCCCGCGTCTCCTGCCCGACTTCAGGAAGGACTTGCTTCTGCTGAGAGCATGGACGCAGCAGGTTGATGACCTCGCCCGCGCCACGCCGCTGGGCTGCCTCGTGGCGTCGGTATCAACCCTCCAGACCGACCTTGGCCACGCCCTCGCCGGCGCTACCCACGTCCTCCGGGAGCTCCTCACGCGCGCGGCGCGGCACGAGTGTGGCAAGGCGCTGCGGCGTTTCCAGGGCCACGTGGCAGACCTCATGGCGCGCCCCACTGACCTCAGTGGCTACGCTGACTTTCTCGAAAAGGTCCTGGTGCTCAAGCAGAGCTCGGACGAGCTGTCGGCCGAGGCTCGGAGGGTGGACGACCTCTACGCTCTGCTGACCCATCATGGCGCACGTGTCCCTGAGGCTGACCGGCTCGCTGTCGACGACCTTAAGGAGCTCCTGGCGGCGTTCGACCGGTCCTTTGCCGAGTCGACCGCCTTTGTCGAGGATCAGAGAGCCGACAAGGTCGTGCAGCTTGAGGCTGAGATCGTCGATGTCTTCGATTCGCTTGGCGATGTCATGGGGGAGCTTCGGTCGGGGGCCTTTGATGATGCGTCGGGGTCGGCTGCCGACGTTTCAGCGCGGCTTGGTGACCTTGGCGCTACGTTCGACGGCCTCCGGACGCGCGCTGAGGCATACGAGCGCTACCAGGGCCTGCTCGACCTTGATGTATCTGACTACGCCGCTGTTAAGGCCGCGGGCCGCGAGCACAAGTGGCACGACGAAAAGTGGGCCCTTCTTCGGTCCCTCGAGATTGACAGAGCGCGGTGGGAGTCGACCCCCGTCGCCGAACTCGATGTCACTGCGATGGAGGAGCGCATTGATGAGATCGGCCGCCTGTGCCACCGTGCGAGCAAGACACGCAAGGACGACGAGGTCGTCGAGCGGACGAAGAGAGAGCTAGCAGAGCTTAAGGCGCGGATGCCCCTGGCGACCCTGGCAGCCGAGCGGTCGCTCAAGCCCCGGCACTGGACGAGTATCCTCGCCGTGGTGGGGGTTGATTACGTGCCTTCGGAAGACGCGACGGAGGAGGGTGACGATGATGGGGATGTGGGAGTGGACTCCGCTGCCGCGGGCGGAGAGGGCGACAACGGTGTGGCTCCCACCGAGGGAGGCGCCGCCAAGGGTGATGCTCCCAGGCCGCCTCGAGGCGAGCCCACCGTCATCACCCTCGCGATGCTGGAGGCGTCCGGATTCGTCACTGAAAATACGCTTGAGAGTCTCGAAACCGTCGTCGGCTCGGCGGTCAAGGAGGCAAATCTCCTCCGTGCGTTGGACAAGATGGAATCCGAGTGGACGTCGATCGATTTCCGGTGCGTCCCCTTCAAGAAAGACTACATCGTCGGCGGCACCGATGACATTCAGACCATCCTCGACGACCAGCTCGTTAAGATCCAGGCTATGAACGCGCAGCCCTTCATGAAGCCGCACAAGGAGCGCGGAGATGCGTGGGAGGCGTTACTTTCCAGATTGCAGGACATCCTCGACCTGATGCTGCAGGTCCAGTCGGTATGGATGTACCTCGAGCCCATCTTCAGCAGCGACGACATTGTAAAGCAGATGCCCGAAGAGGGCGCCAAGTTCGCCGAAGTGGACGGGACGTGGGCGGCCCTCATGAAGGAGACGGTCGCCACGCCTCGCGTAACCTCCGTCGGCCGACGTGAGGGGGTCCTCGAGAGCCTGATGGAGGCGTCTGCTCTGCTGGAGGAGATCCAAAAGGGTCTGGCGGCCTATCTAGAGAAAAAGCGACTCTTTTTCCCGCGCTTCTTCTTTTTGTCCAACGACGACATGCTCGAGATCCTGTCCGAGACTAAGGACCCGACGCGCGTGCAGCCGCACTTGCGCAAATGCTTCGAGGCCATCGACCGGCTTACATTCGACGAGGGCCTGAACATCCTGCAGATGAAGTCGGTCGAAGGCGAGGCCGTCGACTTTATCAAGCCCGTCGACACGGTCCGGGCGCGGGGCGCCGTCGAGCGGTGGCTTGTCGAGGTCGAGGAGGCCATGACAGCCTCGGTTCACGACGTCGTCCGCCGTGGTCTCGAGTCGTACGAGTCCAAGGAGCGCCACGACTGGGTCCTCCAGTGGCCCGGCGCGGTCGTCCTTGTCGTCACGGCCATTTTTTGGACACGGGGTGTCATCGAGGCCCTCGCGGCTGAAGAGACGGACAAGGGCTCCGTCGCCGCGTACGAGCAAAAGTGCACGTCTGATCTGATGAAGATCGTCGAACTGGTGCGCGGAGACCTCACCTCGCTCCAGCGCGCGACGCTGGGCGCCCTAGTCGTCATGGACGTTCATTCACGTGATGTGTGCACGGCCCTCGTGGCCAAGGGGGTCGATTCGGAGAACGACTTCGAGTGGCAGGCTCAGCTGCGCACCTACTGGCGGCCCGACCTCGAGGGATCTCGCGGCAACACGGTCATCATGGAGATGATGTCGGCCCACGTTGAGTACGGATACGAGTATCTCGGCAACTCGTCGCGCCTGGTCATCACGCCGTTGACGGATCGGTGCTACCGCACCCTTATCGGCGCCATCCACCTCACCCTCGGCGGCGCCCCCGAGGGCCCCGCAGGCACGGGAAAGACCGAGACGACCAAGGACCTCGCCAAGGCCATCGCACGCCAGTGCGTCGTGTTCAACTGCTCCGACCAGCTTGACTACCTCGCGATGGGCAAGTTTTTCAAGGGCCTCGCAAGCTCGGGTGCCTGGGCCTGTTTTGATGAGTTCAACCGCATTAACCTTGAGGTGCTATCGGTCGTCGCGCAGCAGGTCCTCGACATCCAGCGCGCCATCACGGCACGCGTGCACGAGTTCCACTTCGAGGGAACTCAGCTCTCGCTGCGCTGGACGGCCTGGTGCGCCATCACAATGAACCCGGGCTATGCCGGACGCTCCGAGCTCCCGGACAACCTGAAGGCCTTGTTCAGAACAGTCGCCATGATGGTGCCTGACTACGCCATGATTGCCGAGATTATCCTTTTCTCCTACGGCTACCTAAATGCGCGCGAGTGCGCCAAGAAGATAGTCCTGTGCTACAAGTTGTGCTCGGAGCAGCTCTCCTCACAAGACCACTACGACTACGGCATGCGCGCTGTCATCGCCGTCCTGCGGGCTGCGGGCAACCTCAAGCGCCGCTATCCAGAAGAGGACGAGTTCGTTCTGATGCTCCGCTCCATTACGGACGTCAACCTGTGTAAGTTCTTGTCGGGGGACGTTCCCCTTTTTCATGGCATCGTGTCGGACCTCTTTGTCGGCGTCAAGCTGCCCGAGCCAGACTACGTTGACATGGAAAAGGCAATGCGCGAAGTGTGCGAGGAGATGAACCTCCAGCCCACGCCCTACTTTCTGCTCAAGTGTACGCAGCTCTACGAGATGGTTGTGGTCAGGCACGGTTTGATGATTGTCGGCGAGAGCTTCTCAGGAAAGTCGGCATCGCACCGTGTCCTCGCTTCGGCGCTGTCGCGGATGCACGAGGTCGACGCCTCGGCCCAAGACGAGGTTGAGTCGTGCGTCATCAACCCCAAGTCGGTCACCATGGGCCAGTTGTATGGTCAATTCGACCCTGCCTCCCACGAATGGTCGGACGGCGTCCTCGCTGTGTCCTTCCGCCGCCTTGCCAACGACCGCACCACGCGCCGCAAGTGGCTCATCCTTGATGGCCCCGTCGACGCAATCTGGATCGAAAATATGAACACCGTGCTCGACGACAACAAGAAGCTCTGCCTCAATTCAGGTGAGATCATCCAGATGTCGACCAACCACTCGATGTTCTTCGAGGTCGCCGACCTGGCGGTTGCGTCACCCGCCACCGTGTCGCGGTGTGGCATGGTCTACCTTGAGCCCCACCAGCTCGGGTGGCGGCCTATCGTGGACTCTTGGCTTGCCTCTCTGCCGCCTCATCTCGACCTTGCTGTCAAGGCGCGCCTCTCTGACCTGTTTGACTGGCTTCTTCCGGTCTCGCTCCGCTTTTTGCGGCGTGAGATTCGTGAAATCGCCCAGACGAGCGACACAAACCTCGCGCGGTCCCTCATGCGCCTCGTCCAGTCGAATCTCGTCCACCTTGGGACCGAGATTCCCGGCGAGCTCACCTCAGCGGGCGAGCCAGGTCCGTCGACGTGGGATGAGGGACGCCATGGCGAGCTCTCCTCTGAGGACCGCGTCCGCCATGCTGAAATGGCCTTCCTTTTCTCCCTCGTGTGGTCGGTCGGGTGCACAGGGGCAAAGTACGAGTCCCGCGGGGTCTTCGACGCCTTTTTGCGGCGCGCCGCGGCCGGTCAACTAGAAAAGGATGGAGCGCTGTACCTCGGCCCCTCAGGTGAAGCCTACGGTGCTGGGGACGACGTCCCGAAGACGGCCGACGGGTCGTCCTATGCTCCCTTTGCCTGCCCGATGATCCCGTCGGGCACCGACGACGCCCCGCTCACGGCCTTCGACTACTTCTTCGACCCTGCCGGTCCGGGGGCGTGGCGCACGTGGACTGAGGTCATGGACGACTCACCGATTCCCTCAGATGCGCAATTCCGCAAAATCATCGTCCCCACGGTCGACACTGTCCGCTACACCCACATCATGAAGCTGTGTGTCCGCGACCGGCACCCCCTCCTGCTCGTTGGAGAGTCAGGCACGGGCAAGTCCGTTTACGTCAACCGGTACCTGCGCACCCTGCCCCAAGACGTCTTTGCGCCGGCGATATCGGTCAACTTTTCGGCTCGCACAACAGCTGGCGCGACGCAAGCCATCATCGACGGCAAGCTCGACCGGCGCCCACCCAAGCGGCTCAACGCATATGGTCCGTCGGCCCGGCGCCGTGCAGTTGTATTTGTCGACGACCTCAACATGCCCACGAAGGAGGTGTATGGGGCTCAGCCCCCCATCGAGCTCCTGCGGCAGTGGGCGGACCACGGCGGATGGTACGACCGCGAAAACAATTTCCGCACAGTGCGTGATGTGCAATTCGTGTGCGCCATGGGCCCCCCAGGCGGCGGCCGCACAACTGTCACGATGCGTTACACGCGGCACTTTAACCTGGTCGCCTTGACGGAGCAGGATGACGCTACCCTCACACGCATCTTCTCGCGTCTGCTGGAATGGCACGCCGGACGCGAAAACTTCCCCGAGGCCCTTGCAGCTCTGACGCCCAAGCTCGTCTCGGCCACGCTTGCTGTCTACGGTCGTGCTGTTGGGCACCTCCTCCCGACCCCGACCAAGAGCCACTACTCGTTCAACCTGCGGGACATCTCCCGTGTCCTCCAGGGTATGCTGCTAGCCAAGGCCGATGCATTCCCGGCAGGGCCCATGGGGCCAGCCAAGATGGTGCGGCTGTGGTTCCATGAGACGCTCCGCGTCTTTTACGATCGCCTTGTCGATGACGACGACCGCGGATGGCTCTTGAGCTACCTCGGCGAGCTCGTGCCCCAGCATTTTGGCGTCTCTGTCGGTGCCGCGCTCAAGGAGGGTGGCAAGGGAGACCAAGTCACGACAGACGAAGTCAGGTCGTGCTTTTTCGGCGACCTCCTCGACGCAGACGCTGAGGACGCCGCCTCGCGGAGGTACGACGAGATGCCCGAGGTCCCCGCCGTCCTTCAAGCCGTCGAGGAGGGTCTCGAGGACTTCAACGCCAACACCAAGAGGCCCATGAATCTCGCCATCTTCCTCTACGCGGCGGAACACGTATCGCGCATCTGCCGCGTGCTAAAGCAGCCAGGCGCCCACATTCTGAACGCGGGCGTGGGCGGATCGGGAAGACAGAGCCTGAGCAGGCTTGCGGCGCATCTGTCTGGCATGCCAGTCTTCACGGTCGAGATCAGCAAGACATACAACGTGCCCGAATGGCGGGAGGACCTCAAGCGCTTCTGCCTCCAGGCAGGTGCCGAGGACAAGCCTTGCGTCTTCCTCTTTTCCGACGCCCAGGTCAAGTACGACTCCTTCGTTGAGGACATTAACAACCTCCTCAACGCCGGCGAGATCCCCGGGCTCTTCCCTCTTGAGGACCGGGCAGCCGTGCGCGAGACGACGAGGGCAATGGCCAAGAAGAGGCACGGCATCGAGCTCGAGGACGAGACAGAGCAGTGGGCATGGTTTGTCGACAAGACACGCGAGAACCTCCGTGTTGTCCTCTGCATGTCGCCTGTCGGCTCGGCCTTTCGGGAGCGGCTGCGCCAATTCCCTTCGCTGGTCAACTGCTGCACCTTGAACTGGTTCACACCGTGGCCGGAGGACGCGCTTGAGGCCGTCGCCGCGAAATTCCTCGCGTCCGTAGACGTCGGGCCCGATGTCTGCATGTCGATCAAGCAGGCGTGCAAGACCTTCCACCAGGACGTCCAGACCTTGTCGGCTGACTTCCGCCGCGTCGAGGGCCGCATCAACTACGTCACCCCGACCAGTTACCTCGAGCTTATCACCCTCTTCCAGGGGACACTGGCAGAGCGGCGCGATGCCGTGACGAAGCGCCAGCGTCGGTACGAGGTCGGCCTGGAGAAGCTCGCCTTCACGGCGGATCAAGTCGCCGTTATGCAAAAGGAGCTCGAGGACCTCATCCCAGTGTTGACGGTCACGGTCAAGGAGACGGAGGACCTGATGGCTGCCGTGACTAAGGAGAAAACAGAAGTCGTCGAGCCGAAGAAAAAGATCGTCGATGCTGAGGTCGCTAAGGCGTCAGCATCGGCAGCCGAGGCCAATGGGATCAAGACGGAGTGCGAGGAGGCCCTGGCCGAAGCCATCCCCGCTCTTGAGGCGGCAATGAAGGCCCTCAACACGATCAAGCCGGCCGACATCAAACTTGTCGCGAGCTTCAGCTCGCCACCGCAGGCCGTGCGAGATGTGATGGAGGCCGTGTGTGTCATGCTCGCCGAGAAGCCCGCGCAGGTCACGGACCCGGCCTCGGGCAAAAAATCGAACGACTTCTGGGTCACGTCAAAGAGGATTCTCCAGGACCCCAAGTTCGTAGACCGCTTGAAGGGCTACGACCGCGACAACATCGATGCCAAGATCATTGCACGGATGCGTACCGAGTACCTTGTCCGTGACGACTTTACCGTCGCCAACGCCAAGAACGCCAGTTCGGCATGCGCTGGCATGTGCCAGTGGATCTACGCCATGAGCGACTACGACCGCGTGGCAAAGATTGTGGCGCCCAAGCGTGCGCAGCTCGCCATCGCCGAGGCTGAGTACACCCAGGTCAAGGGCGCGCTGGACGTCAAGGAGGCTGAGCTCGCTGAAGTCATGGCAAAGCTCGCCGAAGCCGAGGGCAAGCTCAACGATTCCCAGAAAAAGAAGGCCAAGCTCGAGGCCGAGGTGGAGCTGTGCAAGACCAAGCTCGGTCGCGCCAAGCAGCTCATCGACGGTCTGGGTGGGGAGCGTGCGCGGTGGGGAGAGGAGGCAAAGAAACTCGCGCTGGTGTACGCCAACCTACCCGGAGACGTGTTGATCGCCTCAGGCGTCATGGGCTACCTGGGAGCCTTCACAAGCGAGTACCGCGAACGTGCCGTCGCGGGTTGGATTGACCTGTGCAAGCGAGAGGGCATCCCAGGGTCGCCGAACTTCTCGCTGGTGGAAGTCCTCGGTGACCCCGTGTTGATTCGGTCGTGGCACCTCGCGGGCTTGCCCAACGACTCGCTCAGCATCGACAACGCCATCGTCATGAGCAATGCGCGGCGGTGGCCCCTCTTTATTGATCCGCAGGGCCAAGCTAACCGGTGGATTCGCAAGCTTGAGGGCAGCCAGCTTCGCGTTGTCAAGCTCTCAGACCCGGATTATATGCGCACCCTCGAGAACGCGATCCAATTCGGCCTGCCATGTCTCCTGGAGAATGTTGGGGAGGAGCTCGACCCATCCTTGGAGCCGCTGCTGGCGAAGAACGTTTTCAAGCAGGGCGGAACGTCCTATTTGCAATTGGGCGACTCACAGGTTGAGTACTCGGACGACTTCCGCTTTTACATCTCCACTGTGCTCCGGAACCCGCACTACCTTCCCGAGGTCGCTGTTAAGGTCACTTTGTTGAATTTCATGATCACATCCACTGGACTGAGCGATCAGCTCCTGGGGTCCGTGGTGGCCGAGGAGCGGCCAGACCTAGAGGAGCGCCGTGGGCAGCTCGTGGTCGAGTCCGCGGAGAACAAGCGGAAACTGAAGGAGATTGAGGATCAGATTTTGGCGGTGCTCTCGGCGTCCGAGGGGAACATCCTCGAGGACGAGGGCGCGATCAAGGTGCTGAGCGAGGCCAAGGTGGTGTCGAACGACATCGAAGAGAAGCAGGTGGCAGCCGACGCTACGGCAGCCCAGATAGACGTCGTGCGGCGGCAGTACGCGCCGTGTGGCGCCGCCAACAGCGTCCTTTTCTTCTGCATCGCCGATTTGGCGGGGATCGACCCGATGTACCAGTATTCGCTCTCTTGGTTTATCTCCCTATTTGTCCGGTCCATCCGCCAGTCACGCGACCCGGACGCGCCCGAGCCTGGAGCCACGGCAGCCGCCGAGGACCCCGATGCGACGGACGAAGACCGCGCCGCAGCAGACGCCGCCGCCGCTGCTGCCGTCGCCGACCGGCTCAAGGTCATTGACGGACATTTCCGCCTGTCGTTGTACCGCAATGTTTGCCGGTCCCTCTTTGAGAAAGATAAGCTCCTGTTCGCCTTTTTGCTCGATGCTCGTATAATGCAGAGCCGGTCCGAGCTCTCGGCGACGGATTACGCCTTTTTGCTGACCGGAGGCGTCGGGGTCGACCTCGCGTCTGGGGTCAAGCGCCCCTCGTCGGCGACGTGGCTGACGGATAAGGCGTGGGGCGAACTCCGCCGAGCAGCGACGGCCGTGTCGGGTCTCGATGCAGTGTTGAAGTCCGTCGTGTCAGACCCCGATGCGTGGCGCGACATATTTGACGCGACTGAGCCCCATCGGAAGTCATTACCCGGCGGCTTCTCCGACTCTCTTCCGGATTTCCGGAAGCTTATCGTCGTCCGCATTTTACGGCCTGACAAGCTCGCGAGCGCGGTTTCCGATTTTGTTGCCACGACCCTCGGTCAACCCTACGTCGAGCCGCCTCCGTTTGACCTCGCCGGAAGCTACGCCGAGGCGTCGGCGACGACGCCCCTCCTATTTGTCCTAAGCCCTGGGTCCGACCCCACGGCCGCTCTGCTCCAGTTCGCTGACGCCCAGGGTTTCGGCGATCGCCTCGACATCATCTCGATGGGACAGGGCCAGGGTCCCAAGGCCGCCAAGCTCATGCTCGAGGCGCGGAAGCAGGGCCGGTGGGTCCTCCTGCAGAATTGCCACCTTGCGCCCTCGTGGATGCCGGAGCTGGAGCGCCTCTGCGAAGGCGTAACTGCTGACAACACCGACCCGGCCTTCCGCCTGTGGATGATGTCGATGCCGTCCCCGGCTTTCCCTATCAGCGTGCTCCAGAACAGCGTCAAGATGACGATGGAACCTCCCGCGGGCCTGCGGGCCAACATGAGACGGTCCCTTGGCCTCGAACCCCTGTCGGGAGAGGCCTTCTTCAGCGGGCCGACCAACCGAGAGACCGAGTTCCGCAGACTCCTCTTTGCGCTTGTCTACCTGCACGCCTTCGTGCAGGAGCGCCGCAAGTTCGGCCCCATCGGTTGGAACATCCCCTACGGATTCGATGACGGTGACCTAAGGATCTCGGCGCGGCAGCTCCGGATGTACCTCGATTCGGCTCCCGACAACGCCGACGGCAAGCTCCAGGTGCCCTTTGACGCGCTCGTCTACTCGATCGGAGAGTGCAACTACGGCGGACGCGTCACGGACGACAAGGACCGGCGGCTGCTCATGACGGCGCTAGAGCGGTCCTTCCGGCCAGCCATTCTCGAGGAGAAGGGCTTCCGGCTCAGCGCGAGCTCCGTTTACGCAGTGCCTGACTGCGACACCCACAAGAGCATGGTCGACCACATCGGGTCCCTCCCGCTGACGGCGGAACCTGAGGCATTCGGCCTGCACGACAACGCCGACATCACTAAGGACCTCAAGGACACCGACGGCATGCTTGTTGCCCTCATCTCGACGGGCGGCGCGTCTGGGGCCGGCGGTGGCGCTGAGGGCGGCAGCGGGCCCGAGGCCATTGCCGCTCGACTTGTCGCCGACATCCTCGAGCGCCTACCCGCCGACTTCGACCTCGAGAAGGCCTCGAACAAGTACCCCGTGCGGTACGAGGAGAGCATGAACCAAGTGCTGTGCCAAGAGATGCTTCGCTACAACAAGCTCACATCGCTGGTGAGAACGTCACTGATGGGCCTGGACAAGGCCCTGCGCGGCCTCCAGGTCATGTCCAGTGATTTGGACGGCGTCTTCCAGTCAATGGTGGTGGGCCAGGTGCCTGGTCTGTGGAAAGCCGTGTCCTTCCCGTCACTCAAGCCCCTGGGCAGCTACGTCGAGGACCTTTTAGCGCGCTTGGCCATGCTGAAGTCGTGGTATGACAATGGACAGCCGGCGTGCTTCTGGCTCCCTGGCTTCTTCTTCACCCCGGCATTTACAACGGCCACAATGCAGAACTTCGCGCGGGTTAATAAGCTCTCGATCGATTCGGTCACGTGGCAGTTTGAGATGGTTCGGGGCAAACCCGACGACGTGAAGAACGCGCCCGCGAGCGGTGTCTACGTCCACGGCCTCTTCCTTGAAGGGTGCTCGTGGGACGTCTCAGCCCAGAAGCTGCGGGAGAGCGACCCCAAGGTGCTCACGTCAGATGCGCCCATGATCTGGCTGAGGCCCGTCGAAGCAGATCAGGCGAAGGATGTGCCGCATTACGCATGCCCCGTATACCGCACCGCCGAGCGACGTGGGACGCTTGCAACCACGGGGCACTCAACCAACTTCCTCATGATGGTGAAGCTGCCCAGCGACCTGCCGGAACACTTCTGGATCATGCGGGGTGTGGCCATGCTTTGCTCACTGTCCGACTGAGGACTGAGGGGAGGGAGGGAAGGGAAGGGGGGGCGGCGGCGAGGTCGGATCGATCAACCCCCTCGCCCTTGGCCCTCATCACGGGGTCCCCGGCTCCTCCTCGCACCCCTTCAGGAGCCGCACGACGCAAGTCGCCCCCCGCACGGCCCCCTCATAGGAGTGCCCTGCCCCCCGAGGCGCCAGCCAGAGGTCCTTGACCGCCCCCTGCGCCTGCGCGCCTTGGGCCACCATGAAGGCGTGCTCGTCGTCGACGTCGGTGCGCTCAACGTGCTGGGCGAGTCGCTCCTGCAAAGTCTCCTCAGTGACGCGACCGGCCTCGACGTCGGCCATCATCCGCGCCACGTCCGGAGGGTCGACGTCGAGCACGAGGGTGGCGGCAGGGTTGGCGCCGTCTACCCCCCCGACCACGGCCTTGCGCTTTGCGTCCCGATCCGCCGCGGCGGCCTCCAGGATCCCCCACAGCGCCGCCGCTGCGTCGGGCACCAGCTTGAGGAGCTGCCGTTTCCGGTCCCGCCGCGCCCGCTGCGCCTGGGCCGCGGCGAGCTTGGTCTTGAGCTGGAGGCAGCAGGCCAGAAGGGCGTTCCGCACCGAGTCGCACAGCGGTTTTACGTCGTTGCTGATGTACTCCTTTCCGGCGCCCTTGAAGGGAATCTTGGTGGATACGACCGAGACGAAGACGCCAATCCGCTCCGTTGCGGGGTTGATCTTGTAGTCTTGCCACCGGATCAGCTTTAGAGCCGTCTGCGAGCACACGTCACTGCCCCCCTCGAACAAGAGGGGAATGCGGTTGGCAAACCGGAACACCTTGATGGATCCGGGGGCGATCTCGCGGCTCCCGAGGGACACAGCGGCCTCGACAGAGAAGGCGTGGCCCTCGTGCGCCCCTGGCGCCGCGGCGTGTGTGGCGATGAGGTCGGGCCGGAGCTCCTTCAGCACGCCCAGCCGCAGGTTGTACTCCCCCGCCGGACTCAGGTGCCCTCCTCCGGGGGGTGGGAAGCGCGCCTCGTGGAGGAGGTGGTGGAGCCTTTGGATCTGCGGCGTCGTCAGCGCGTCTGGGCGGGTGTCGCCTCTCAAGCCCCCCTTCAGCTCTCCGCAGAGGCGCTCGGCGAGGTCGGGGGACACGCAGTCGAAGTCTCCGCAGAGGAAGGCTGCCAGGGTGCGGCGACGGGTCCGGCCGACCAGTCGGGCGAGGGTCTCGAGGTCGACGGCGCCGGGGTGGTGCCGGGCCTCGGCCGCCGGCGTGGGGACGGCGTCGGTGCGGCGGGCGTGGACGAGCTCGAGACCTCCGCGCGGGAGAATGGGGAGGGGAAGGCGGTGGGGGGACGGGTCCGAGGCAGCCGCGGAGGAGGAGGGGTTGGAGGGGTGGTCCGCCCCGTCGCCGGCGGCGTCGTCGGCGTTTGAATCCGACGCCGGGGGCAGGTACCGCAGCCGAAAGGCGGCGTAAGGAGTGATGACGGCGATCTGCCGCAAGTACGATAGCACGCGCGCGCGGTAGGCCGACCACGCCCCCTCGATGACGATACTGATTTCTGCGCCGCGCCAGGGCCGCGCGGGATCCAGTTGAGGTTCCCTCGACTCAGCCAGCACCCTCGGCTCGTTCCGGTGGATGTCGATGTCCAAGGTGAAGCGGGAGACGCGGTCTCCGCCTGCGCCGGATCCATCAGGACCCGTGCCGCGGCACGTCCTGATCTCGAAGGGGAGGCCCGTGCTCATCTTGGACCAGATCAAGGCCATTTTCGCCCCAAGGCCAAACTTGCCCCGCGTTTGCCGCACGCCGTACTTGGTTCCACTCAGGACTCTGCCGAGCATGTCCGGTACGTCCGAGTGATTCATGCCGACGCCGTTGTCCTCGACGGTGACGCGGTAGAACTGGCGTCCCGAGGCTCCCGCGGCGCCGAGCCGGCGGTCCTTGTCCAGGCGCCGCTCCTCCTTCTCGGCCGCTGCGTCGCCCGCCTTGGCGCGCACATCCTCGACCTTGCGCCGATCCCGCGCCTCTCTCGCTGCGCGCTTTTTCGTCTCGGCGGCCGTCTCCTGGTCCTTGTAGACGGTAGCATCACGGCGGCTCGTCGACGTGATGCCGCGGAGGCGGTTGAGCTCGGCGTCAGTTATTTCCTGCACGGTTACCCTGATGTCGGGCAGGGCCCCAGCGGCCTCGGCCGCGTCCAGGCTGTTTTCAACAAGCTCACGGATCGTCGTGTAGAGGGACTTTCCGGGGCTGTCGAAGCCGGCGATGTTCCTGGGGGAGAGAGAGGGGTCGTTTGAGAGAGCGAGCTTTGGGGGGGGTTGGGCTGGGGGGCGGTGCGTGACGGGTGGGGTGTCAGGGAGCGCAGCGCGGGCGCAGCATCGTCGGGACCGTCGGCAGACGCCGCATGACCGGACGCGTGAAATCCCGAGACGAGCTTGCCGATTGTCCGCAAAGAACTCCGCGGGCGACTTCTGCGTCAATCCCTCCGCCATCGCAGACGCGGTGCCACACGCGAGGGCAGAGCCGGCGGACTGGGGACTCGGCCTGGCTGGCCAGGCCCTAGCGGTCTTTTTCGTTCGAGGCTAAGGTCCTCGAGGAGTCTCGTCTAGGCTCCCGTCCGCCGCGACCGATGCACCTCCCGAGACACTGCGAATCGGCTTCATATCAAGCGTTTTTCTCGGCACGGGGACCGTCGAGGACCCTGCTCGACGACGGCACGCCTCCCGACCCCCCTACGCTAGAACTCGATCTACACGCGATCTAACTGGACTCGTGACGCGCCCGCCGAGCCATCCACCCGCGCTGAGCCTTCGAGGAGCCGCTTTCGCTAGTCGTTCCCCTTTCGTCGGCTGCCCTTGGTCGCTCTACCTCGGCCTCGTAGACGCTATCCGTTCGCCTAGATGGCGCTGACTGACGGTAGGATCACGCCCCGATGGCTCAAGGCCCTCTGCCGCGAGCGAAAATACTACTGGAGCAAGCCCGAGCTGAACGAGGCGAGGCCGCGCAGTCCGCCGCGCACGCTGCGCCCCGCGCCCCTCGCCCCCGCCCCGACCTCCCCGCCGCCCTCCGCTCCGCACCGCGCAGGTCATCCACCTCACCGACAAGGGCATCCTTCGCGTCGAGCACCTCGAGCCCTTCACGGGACTGCGATGCCTCTACCTGGAGGGCAACGCACTCACGTCGCTCGACGGACTGGGCCACCTGCGTGAGCTGAGGACGCTCCACCTCGCCCGGAACGCGCTGAGAAGTCTGGACGCCGCATGTTTGCTGTCGTTGCGTAACCTGCGGCAGATCGACGTGTCGCAGAACCAGCTGACGTCGCTGGCGCCCCTCGGGAGCCTCCCCCACCTTGCGTCGGTCGTCGCGACGGGCAACCCGCTCGTCGACGCGTCCGCCCTCGAGACGCTCCGCGACGCCGCGGAGACCCTCGAGACGCTCGACGTCAGCAACTGCCGATTGAGCGACGCGGAGTCGGTCGAACTGATCGAATCCCTGCCCCTGCGGTACCTCAGGCTATGCGGCAACCCCGTCGTGTCGAGCACTCCGCTCTACCGCAAACGTCTGTTGGCAGCCATGGCCCCCCCCGCAGGACGGTTGGCGTTTTTGGACGACTCTCCCGCCTTCGAGAGGGACGTTCGATTGGCAAGAGCGCGGACGGGCCCCGGCGGGGGGGTCGAGGCCGAGAGGGAGGAGAGGAGGGTTCTGCAGGCGGAGGAGGCAGATCGGCGGAGACGGCACCGGGACGACTTCGACGCGTTTCTGGCGGCGGCGCGCGAGCGGCGGGCGGCCGAGACACCGGAGGAGCGGGCGCGGCGAGAGGAGGAGGAGGCGGATCCGCTGCGGTGGTCGGCGGAGGGGAGGGGGGGAGGGCGGCCAGGGACAGCGCCCTACCCACCGGCGGCCGACGGGATCGGAAGCGAGTCGTCGCAGGCTTGGAGCGCCGCCCCGGGGCCCGGGTCGCATCCGTCGTCTGTCCCCGTGTCGGAGCCGCGCGACGGCCGGTCGGTCGAGAGCGACGACGGGGGGAGCGACGGCGACGTCTCACCGTCGCCCTCGAGATCGGGCGACGAGGACGAGGGCGCTGCTGCGTCCGCCGCGGCCGCCGCCGCAGCCGCCGCCGCCGCCGCCGACCCCCGCGGGGCGTCGCTCGCCCCGTCGGACGGGGACGTCATCGGGCGGGGCATCGCTGACGCCCTGGCGGCGCTCGCCTCGGCCACGGCGGGGGGTGAGAGGGGAGCGGGCCACGCTCCGGTTTGGGACGACGCGGGGGGGCCCGGCGGGGCCTCTCCGCTTGCGGCTGAGGCGGGAGCCGAGTGCCGACGGCCGCCGGGGCCGGCTGACGCCGAGCCGCCGCGGCGCGACGGCGGCGGGGACGACGACGGCGAAGGCGAAGGCAGCAACGGGGCCGCAGGGGAGGAGGCCTCCTCCTCTTCCCTCGATGAGGCTCCCTCCTCCTTCGCGGCGGCGCGGGCCGCGCTTGAGGCTCACCTTCAGGACAGGGAGGGGAACGAGGGCGGGGCCCCCGTACCGGCCCGCCCGGCCGTCCCCCCCCGCTCGGCCGGCCTCCCTGCGGCAACGGCTGCCGACGCCGGATTCGAATCCGTCACCACCGCCTTGACGTCCTCCGAGGCTCGCGCGGTCGAGCTGCGCGAGGCGGAGCGCTTCGCTCGAGGAGGGGGCGGGGCGACAGACCCGGGCGACCCGGCCGAGGCCGCAGCCCTGATAGAGCGGACAGCAGCTCGGGCGGCGGCGGCGGTGGCGGCGGCGGCGGGGTCGACAGGATCTGCAGAGTTGAGCCCGACGGGCGCGAAGTCGGCGCGTCCAGTCGTCTTTGGGACTCCTCTTTACGCCCAACTGTGGGCAAAGGCTAGAGAGTGCCCGGAACGGCCCGACCCTGACAACGAAGCGGACGCCGGACACGCGTTTGCCGCCGCTGCCGCCGCCGCCGCCACTGGCACCGCGCCAGAGCCAAGTGACGACTTCGCCAGCCCCCACCGCGTGGCAGCAGATGGGGAGCCCGCAAGGGAGAGCAGCCCCGACGATCAGACGCGCCCAGCGACGCCTGTCGTCCGCCTTGCGTGTGAATCCATCGCCGCCGCCGTCAACGCCATCGCCATGCCCGCCGCCGCTCCCGATGACGACCTCGATCGGCTCGACTGAGGCGAAGGGGACCCAACGGGAGAGGCGGGACGACCCGCGATGGGGGTGCAGAACACAGACGCAAATGCTCAATAAATGCACACCTTCCCGATATGCAGCTCCCGAGTCCCTGTCCCCCAACTAGTCCCATCTCCGGCCTGGCAACACCAGAGGCGCCACGATGGACCAAGCGAGCATCGCGCTAGTCGCGACGCTCGTCGACATCTTGGCCCAGACCGAGGCCCACCCGACGTCAATCAGGCCCGCACACCCGTCGCCCGAGTCCGGACCACCGCCCCCGGCACCGCCGTCGGCGTCAGGGCAACCGCCTGCCGCTGCCGCCGCCCCCCACCCCGTCATCAGCATGGCAATGTACATCGACGCCAACGCGAAGACAAGATGAAAGAAGGAGATGTTGTAGGGAACGCGGTCGGAAGAGTTCGCGTCGTGATCAGCCGATCGGGGCCCAAGGAGGGGGACGCCAAGGGAGGCCGCGTCGTCGGCGGCGGCGGAAGGGGAGCCGGCCCGGCCGGCTGCCGACTGTTGGGCCGGCGCACAAGTCGCCGCCGCGAGGGACGCCCCAACTGAGGGGTCCGGCTCGCGCCCTTCGGCGCGGGCCAGCTCCCGCTCGGTCCGGCGGAGAAGGGCACGGGCAAACTCGGGGTCATAGACGTCGTCGCTCGCGCCACCACCTCCGCCGCGTGGAGCCGCCGTCGGTGCTGACGGCCATGCCACATCGTCACCCTCCCTCCCTCCGATGTCCTCTCCCAGCAACGCGTCCCCCCGCGACCCCGCCCGCAGCGCCGCATAGGCCACTGAGGCCATCGTTACGACGACTCCGATGAGAAGCGTCGAATCCGTGGCACTCCGCACGTGGTCAGCGAGGCCATTGCAGGGGTAGTCGGAGGGTTCGCTCGCCAAAGCACTGAACGCGAGGTAGGTCGTGTACACTCCCCCGACAGCGGGGGGCAGGATGCTCGCCTTGCCCGCCAACCGCGGGTGAAAGACAAGGAAAATGGGGGCGAGGGCGCCGACGGCAGCCACAGCGACGAGCGCTGCGTTGAGCGAACATTCCACGCGCGGGACAAACACAGCCGTCGTTGCCGCAAGGCCGCCGAGGACGGCGACGACGCAGGCGGCAGTGGCGATCAGCAGGACACGAAGCGCGGCGGGATCTCCGCCGTCGGGGCCGTCTCCCAAGCGCGATGCCAAGCGGTCGTTGAAAGCATGGGCGGCGTCCAGGAGAATGACCGTCTCGAGGACGAGGAACACCCCGCTGCCCGCCCGTGCGACCCACCGGTATAGACCGACAATGGAAGTCGGGAGGAAGAAGGGAAGGGCGAGAAAGATGAGCCAAACGATCGTCTTGAGGGTCCAGCTCCCCTCGTGGAGGAGGGCAGCCCGGGGGTCCGCCTTGCTGCGGACGCCCCTGGTGAGGAGGCTTAGTCCGCCGAAGAACAGGGCGGAACCAAGACTGACGCGCAGCACGGCCTGCTCGCCGTACCACGCGTCGCCACCGGGGGCGATCCACGGCACGCGACGGACCAGAGGGCGGGCGTAGTCGCGGAGCAGCAGCGAGAGAAGCAAAGAAGCGAGAAAGAGGGCTGTGTAAAAGGCTCGAGCAAATTTGGCCAGCTGCGCCGTCCCGTGTTTGCAACCTTGCCAGCACGCGAAGCCGGCACAGCTCGCGAGGGCCTGCGCGAGCCAGGAGCCGCAGCCGGCGACGAGCATCGCCTCGCTGTGGAGGCGGGGAGGGGATTCGGTTCTGCGGGGCGGGGCGACAGGCGGGCAGGGGGTCGGCGCGACGGGCGACGGCGCTCGCCCTCTTGTTCGGCGTTCAGATAGACTGGATCAAGCCCAGACGGGAAAACCCGCTGAGAATTGGTCGCAAAGTAGCGACGAGGTGCGACAGAAGGGCGTAAGGACGGTGAGCGAAACAGGAGCGAGGTGTTCGCAGCTGCTGCGGAATGACGAAGCCACAAACGAAAGCCAAAGACGAGCCCGCGGGTCTCGGCTCGCTTTTCGGTGCTCGGGGGGAGGGGAGGTCCTCGGTCAGCTTCGACGTTCCAGTGGCGGGGGGGTGGGGGCTTGGTCGTCTTTCTTGTCCGCTTCAGCTAGGCATTCGAGCCTCGCCCGGGGTGCAGCCCCCTCGGCACCTTCTATCGACATCTCGAGGTCGAGACCGCGATGCTCGCCGCTCGCGCTACCACCCTACACCTCGCGCGCACTGTGGGCGCGGCTGCAGCTCGCCCTGCTGCCGCCGTCGTCGGCGAGCTTCCCCGTCGCCCGCGTCGTCATTTTTTGCACTGCATAAGCGCCTTACTCTGAAGGACGATGGATAAAGGCGTCGAGATGCTTCCATTTAGGCTAATCTGTTCGATTCAGCCCACTCGACACTTGCGTGCCTCGACCCCCCCCCCCACACCGCTTGCGCGACTCGCGGGGGTGTCTTCTGCTGCAGAGGATAATAAAAAGAGTAGTTTCTTTCTCACTGGGTCGAAATATCGCCTTAAGTGCCTTATCTTCCCCCCGGGAGCCGCCGTCGACTGCCGGTAGACACGCTCGCCCCCGCACACGCCCCGCGCCCGACCCCCACACGACCCCCCTTCCTTCCCCCCCCCGGCCTCTCCGCAGCTGCCCGCCGCGTCGTCCGCGTGACCGCCCCCTTCTCCAAACCCGTCGCCACCGCCCGCCGCGGCGTCAGCGTGATGGCCACCGCCGCCGCCCCCGCCAAGCTCGCCGTCGGCGCCGATGGACTCCAGGTCCCCCACGGTGGCACCCTCGTCGACCTCCTCGCCCCCGAGGCCGACCGTGCCGCTCTCAAGTCTAGCGCCACCAAGACACTCGAGTGCAGCGACCGCAACGCGTGCGACGTCGAGCTCCTCACCGTGGGCGGGTTCAGCCCGCTGGAAGGCTTCATGTCGGAGGCGGACTACAAGTCCGTCGTGGCCGACTCCCGCCTTGCCAACGGGTTGCTTTTCGGCCTGCCCATCGCGTTCGACTGCAAGCCGGAAGACGACATCTCCGTCGGTGACAAGGTATTGCTCACCTACCAGGGGCAGGACCTGGCCGTGCTGGACGTCTCGGACGTCTACACGCCCGACAAGGTCGCTGAGGCCGCCGGATGCTACGGGACGACGTCGGTCGAGCACCCCGCGGTGCGCATGATCTTCGGCGAGCGCGGTAGCGTCTATTTGGGCGGCAAGTTGACGGCGCTCGCTTTGCCCAAGCGCGAGTACGAGGCGCAGACACCGCGGCAGGTGCGTGCCGACCTGCCACCGGGGGAGTCCGTCGTGGCCTTCCAGTGCCGCAACCCCATCCACAAGGCCCACTATGAGCTCTTCATCCGCGCTCTGGACGCGCCCAACGTGACGAAGCAGGGAGTGGTGCTCGTGCACCCGACCATGGGGCCCACGCAGGAGGATGACATCTCGGGGCTGGTGCGGTACCAGGCGAGGAGCAGTCTCTTCTCTCCCCCGTCTCCCTCTCCACCCGTCCGACCCCGTCCGTGCCATCCGACTCATCCATCCATACCAACCACCCCCCCACCCACCCTGACAGACGTACGTCGTCCTCAAGGAGGAGACCCACGACCCCCGCGTCCGCTGGGCCTACCTCCCCTACTCCATGCACATGGCCGGCCCCCGCGAGGCCATCCAGCACATGATCATCCGCAAAAACTACGGCTGTACCCACTTCATCATCGGCCGTGACATGGCCGGGTGCAAGTCGAGCCTCACCGGCGAGGATTTCTACGGCGCCTTCGATGCCCAGGACAACGCCAACTCCAAGGCCCAGGAATTGAACATGGAGACGGTCGCCAGTCGCATGGTCGTCTTCACCGAGGAGGAGGGGTACGTCTACATGGAGGAGGCAAAGGAGCGCGACTTGCACGTCAAGACCCTGTCGGGGACCAAGTTCCGGCAGGCGCTGCGGGGCGGGGAGGAAATTCCGGAGTGGTTCGCGTTCAAGAGCGTGGTAGAGGTGCTGCGGAAGTACACCTAGGCAGGGGCTTGCGCGATGGGGGTGCCTTGAGGGGGGTCTTGGTTCCAGCGGCGACAGCCGCGACGGGTGGTCGGGGGGTTTGCCCTCGCATCCCCGCCCTGCCCTCTCACCCCCCTTGGGCCCGTCACCCCTACCCCTCGGGCCGTCGTGCGGCGAAAAATCCCTCGAGTCCCCCCGGAGCCGTCTCGACGCCGGCGCCGAGGGCCGATGACTCCCCCAACCATCCGCACAGGACGACGCGCGGGAGGTGCGGCCCGAGGTGTCGTGCCGTGTCGGGGCACGATTCGAGATGCAGGGTCGGCTCGAGCGCCCGCACGGCCGCCGCAACCCCTGTTTTCGTCGAACAGACGACGACGCGGTGCGGGGGGACCCGGCCGTTGTCGTCGCCGCCGTCTCCGCCGCCGCCGCCCCCCCTCGACGCGCTCGTCGTCGGTGTCACGAGGCCCTCGGCCCGCAGCGCCGCCACCAACGCGTCCCGCGCAGCAGTCGCGTCCCCTCCGTGGGTCGCCTCGGGGTCGACCCGCGCGACAAGAACCAGCTCTGTGGCGAGGGCAACGCCGCGGACGGCGTCGGCAGCGCCGTCCGCCAGGCGGAGGTGGGTCGAGGCCGAGGCCGTGGGCGAGGCCGAGCCCCCCGCGTCTCCCTCTCGGGGCTCAGCGACGACGCCCTCGACGGCCATCGTTACGCGGCGCATCCCGTGAACCTTGAAGAACGCCGCGCGGCCGACCGGGCCGAGGTCGGGGGGGGGAGCAGCGGGCCGGCGGCCTTTGCCGGCCTTGGGCAGAGCACCTGCTGCCCCCCGCCGTGTTGGCTGTCGTACGCCGTCGCCGGCCTCGCTCGGGCGGCTGTCGGCGTCGCTGCCACCGCACCTGCACAAAATGCGTACCAGCCAGATGACAGCGATGGCCAGGAGGACTGGGCGCAGCAACGCGGTCAGCAAGTCTGCGGGGGCGGGGACTCGCGGGGTGGCGGGTTCGGCGTGGGCGCGCCGTCATGCTCGTCATGTTTTCGTCGGTATTTTATCAATTTTGGAACTATCTGGACCTCCACGGAGGACCACGACGCGAATCCTGACTCTCGCCTATCCAGGCGCCCCAGAGGCTGTCGTCGTCGTACATTTTAAGCCACAACGGCGTTGGCGACCGCCCGCCCTGCGCCAGGGCCCTCGGCGAAGCCTGGAGGGGGTTACGACGCTTCTAGCCCTCCCTATGAAGGTTTTTGTACCTCTTCCGCCCACATCCACAGGAAGGGAGCTAATTACGGCGGATAAAGCCCCCGAGCGGGCTGCGAGCTTCCTCGACCTCCCTCCGTTGCCCTGCTCGCTCTCCGCGACGTGTCGACGGGCCCCCTTCCCCCATCTCCATCTCCTCCCGCGTATCTGTGAGCAGGAGCTGCAATAATGAGGCGCACCATCCTAGCGGCGAGTGCGTTGGATGTAGGGGCTCTTGTCGCCGGCCGGCACCGCACCCTCCGAGCTCTCTGGGCGTTTTCTCGCAACCACCGTGGGACCGAGAGATCTCACACACTTTTTCTTGCTTGAGACGCCCGGATCCGGTCCGTGGCGCCCACGGGCGGCGCTCCAGTCCTAGGTCAGACGCTCCGCGACACCGGCCGCCCCCCCCTCGCTCGAGGGACGCGCCTTTCGAGCCACATTTCGAGCTACCCTCGCCTCTCGTCCGTTTGTTCGAGAAAATGCCCCCGAACCTGCCCCGTGGACCGTCGGTCCGCCATCCCCACGGTGCCCCGCGCCGCGCGCCGCCCGCCCCCCAGACAACTCCTGCCCGGTGCTGCCACCCCCCCCTCCCCGACCTTCA